>Ga0102947_1000778_pt1 | contig 11188 bp, 12 predicted proteins | sample SalPon2A_A_D2_MG_FD_78210 | JGI IMG/M metagenome (GOLD analysis project Ga0102947, IMG submission 78210) | Soil microbial communities from South San Francisco under conditions of wetland restoration - Salt Pond MetaG R2A_A_D2_MG | ecosystem: Environmental > Terrestrial > Soil > Wetlands | place... | reverse complement strand
AGCAATGATGTTATAAACTATCCTCAAGATGGTCCAGACCTTATGAAAGCACATGCCAAAGAAAACAATTATCCTTTTCCATATCTATATGATGAAACACAAGAGGTTGCCAAAGCTTATGACGCTGCATGCACACCAGATCTGTATGTGTTTGATAACGATTTAAAATTAGTATATCGTGGACAACTGGACGAATCGCGTCCAGGAAATGGTATTCCTGTTACTGGAAAAGATTTAAAACACGCTTTGGATTGTCTTTTACAAGGTAAAGAAAATACAGCTTTACAAAAACCAAGTATTGGTTGTAATATTAAGTGGAAATAGTATTTTTATATTCTTATCAATTGTAACAAAACTCATTTTATCCAGAAAGCAATAAATGAAAAGTAGTATTTTCATCCACTATATCCATTTGGCTATAATTTGAGAAAATTAAATTCTTAAATTTAATTTGGTTAAAAATCAAACTAACTTGTCTGTTAATAATCTCTTAATTATGAAAATAAAATTTGGTAGTTAAAATAACGTATCGTACATTAGCGATATACAATATAAGTATGAGAGTTATAAAAGACATTGATGGGGTTACAGAAAATGATAAGCAAATAGCCAAAATAGCTTATAGTCTAGGACATCCTGTAAGAGTGGCGTTACTACGATATCTTCTAAAAAAGAATTGTGGTAAAGGTGTAGATAATAATACATGTAATGGCGATTTGGTAAAAATGTTTGACTATTCGCAATCTACCATTTCACAGCATGTTAAAGTTTTAAAAGACAGTGGTTTATTCCTTACTGAAAAACATGAGAAATTCACCTTTTATGAAGTAAACAAACCATTGCTGGATAAATTTTTAAAACTCATGGAATTTAAAAGTCTTGAAGAAATAGATTCACTTTAAAAATAAACAATTATGAAAAAAGAAATTAAAAAAATTACATTACTGTTCTTACTGGGTTCTTTTGGTCTATTTGCCCAACAAAAAGATTGTAGCCAAAAAATAACAGCATTAGCCAAAAAACACACCTGTGAAAAATCTAGTTGCTGCGCTACTTCATGTGGCCCAACTGGCACTAAAGTAAGTGAGGCCAAAGTAATAACCGTTTTGAGAGATAAAATACTTACCTTAAAAAACGAACTAAAAAGCAAAACATCTTATAGTTTTAACAGCGATTTAATGAGTAAATCTGTTCCTGTTGGAGAAAACGATGAAAACAGTATTGTACTTCTGGAAGAAGAAATAAAAGCGTTGGAAAATGAACTTTCTCTAAAAATAACTACATTCAATTTATTACCTGCCAATAAGGAAAAATTTGATAATAAGGCAAAATTGATTGCTTATTTGGATACTCGTGTAGAACATATAAAAGAGCAGGTTTCAAACTTATAATAGGTACTTTAAGAACTTGACTACTTAAAAATTTCAACACTACAAATCATCAAATTTTATGAAAAGAATCTGGGTAAGTATTGCCATAGCATTAAATTTTATGGTGCTTTCTGCAACGGGTTTATTGTTGTTTTTTGGCATACATTCTTATCTTGTTGAATCTATTCATGTGTTTTCAAGTGTATTCTTTTTTGTACTGGCATTGGTACACATTTCAAATAATTTCAAGTCTTTAAAAAAATACATCATACATAAAAAATGAAATTAAGCAATGCTTTTCTTAAACTCATTATAATATTCATTGTTGTCTATTGGTGTGTTTATAAAGATGTCTTTCCGTTTAATCAATTAATGACTTGGAGGCATAAATTAGAAACCAATAATGAAAAAGAAGTAGGTTACAACACTTACTTATCTTATGATTTTGAAAGTAAAGCAACAGGAACAGGTTTAAGTCTGGAGATAACCTCTGGAAAACACTTTTGGTATCCACAAATTTCTGTTTGGATTGAAGATTTGAATGATAATTACATAGAAACACTTTTTATTACTAAAGCAACTGCTAAAGGAAATTTCTATCTAGGAAGAACGAAAGACAATTTCAAAGAATTTGATAAAGAGTCAGGTTTTGAGAAAAACTCAATAGCTCGTGTAGATGCTTTGCCATACTGGTCCCACAAAAGAAACCATGAATATAGAGATGGCTTTTTTACACCTCATAATTTGAATCCCATGCCAGACGCTATAAGCGGAGCAACACCTTCTGGAAATTTCATTATTAACACTTCTACTTCCAAAAAAACACAAGCATTTAAAATTATGCTAGAGATAAATGTTGCGTTTGATGATAACGAATATTTTTCTGAATACGACTTTCCAAATGATAGCATTTATCATAGTGGAACAGGACAATTAGGACAACCTTCTTTAATATATCAAGCAATTGTTGATACTAATGATTCCAATAGTTACTATGTGTTAAAACCTATAGGTCATGGTCATCATTCAGGTCTGAATGGAAAACTGCATACAGATTTATCAACACTAACTACTGCATTGAAAATTATTGAGCGGATAATTGTAAAAATAGAACCTTGATAGAAAATGAAAGATTTATTAACCTTTATAAACAATTCTACAACCAACCTTTTTGCTTTAATAAATTCTCTATATGCGCATAATGATGATTACTGTGCCATGCATAAATCCCAAGATTTTGCTTTAAAGAGACCTGTTTATTGGTTTCTGGATGTATAAAACTCTTTTCAAAATCTTCTGCATTCATGTGTTTAAGCAAATACACCAATTTTGTGTGAATAACTTGTAAATGTTGTAATGATATCGCAATTGGTCCTGATTTTGAATCTTCAAGTTCTGCCCAGCGCTCTTCATAATAGGCTTTAATCAATGGTTTGTCTTCAGTAAGAGCCCATTTAAACCGTGAATAACTATGATGATGACTATCTGACACATGGTGAACAGTCTGTCTTACTGTCCAACCTTCTGGCCTGTAAGGTGTTTCTAGCTGTTCATCAGAAAGATCTTTGACCAAAGTCTCTAAACGATTTGGGAATTCTTCTAAAACAGAAATCCATGCTGTTATTTGTTCTTTTGAAATATGAGTAGGATTTTCAAATTTCCCTATAGGATAGCGTAACTTTTGTAATTCTTGTTCTGTCATAAGTAAATATAAAAAAAGCACCTTAAAATAAGATGCTTAAATTGAATATTAAGATAAGTTTAATATTCTATTTGGTATAGGCTTCTATATATTGTTTGGCTCTCTCATTACCACTATTCATTTCAAAAGCTTTTTTATAATTGTTATAAGCTTGCAGACTGTCTCCACTTTTTAAATAGGCTTCTCCTAAACTGTCGTATACATTACTACTTTCAGGATATAAAGACACATTCATTTTAAATACATCTATAGCATCTTGATGCTCATCATTTCGCAATAATTCATATCCAAGTCTGTTTAACTCTCCTTCTTCAATAAACACACTTGTGGAATCTTGCTTTTTCAATTTTAGAAAACCGGCTGATGCTTTTTTGTATTCCTTATCATAAAGATGCATTCTTGGTGTTTTAAAAGAATCACTAACTTTTAAATAATCATAAGTGATTAAACTCTCATCTTCTTTAGGAATTTTAGACAAATATCGCTCTTTAGTTTCTGGATGCTGAACAAAATGAAGCTTGGTATACATGTCTGCAACAAAGAAAACATTTTCGTCCAGAATTACTGGTTTGATCTTTTCTGCTCCTTTCCATTTTAAAAATAACGTATTGTCCTCATAATACACATCTATAACTTCATCTTGATTGTACAAATAACGTCCAGTAGTATTCTCAATATATTCTGCTGAATAATTTACTGTTTTAGAGCAACTGGAAATAATAAGTGTAATAAACAAATAAAGTTGTAAGGCTTTAGTATTCATTTTATTGCAATTAGATTGGTTTTTCTTTTGAATAAAGGCAAAAAAAGTCTCATATATATGAGACGATCCTTTTTTATTTATGTTACTTTTTAGCCACATAAAAAGTGTGCCCAACTAATTTTCATCAACCCTACATCAAAAATTAAAATGGTATTTATTTCTCCTTTAAACGTTTTGCTTCATAAACCCAAATATCTTTCATAAAAACGCCATCATCATAAATTTTATCCTTTCTTACAGAAAAATGGTCGTCAGAAATATTGTAAATTACTAGCTTACCTGTATAAAGTCCGTACCAATCTTTACCGTAGTCAATTTCAATAAAATGTTCTCCTTGATAAGCACCTTCTATGTTAGGGACAGCATTTCCAGATTCAGGATTCCAGCTCACATCCCATTTTCCAGTTGTATCATTGTAAGTTCTTATGGTAGTTCCAATAACTTCAAAATTCTGGAACTTCACATTCATATCGGCGTAAAGTGTATCTTTAGTACTATTAAAATAAACATTCATAGTTCCGTTGCCTTCAAGGTAATAGATTTCATTTTGTCTTATTTTGGCTTCAACTTCCCAATCACCTAACATAAAGTTAAAATCATCATTGGGTTGGGCTTGAATCGTAAAAACAAAGAGAAGTAAAAATAATGCTGGAATGTTTCTAAAAAATGTCATTTTAATTTTATTTTGATTGATTGCACCAAATTACAAAATAACAAGCATAAAAAAACGCCTCTTTTCTTAAAGAGGCGTTAAATTTTATAGTTAAAATGTTTTACTTAACATTCATCAATTCAACATCAAAAACCAAGGTCGCATCTGGCGGAATAACACCTCCTGCGCCACGAGAACCATATCCCAAATCACTAGGTATGACAAATCTGGCCTTATCTCCTACTTTTAAAAGCTGAATACCTTCATCCCAACCTGAAATAACCTGACCTACTCCAACCTGAAAATCTAATGGCTGATTGCGTTTATATGAGGAATCAAAAACAGTTCCATCAGCCAACTGACCCTTATAATGTACAGAAACCATGTTTCCCGATTCTGCTTTTTTGCCGTTTCCTTTTTGTATGATTTGATAACGTAAACCACTTTTGGTTTCATCAAAACCCGCAGCCAATGTATCCAGTTCTTCACGTTTTGATTCACGTTCTGCAGCCAATCGTTTTTCACGAGAACCTTCAAAAGTTCTGAATGCTTCAACAGCATTAAAAGCTTCTGCTTCATTACCAACTCTCAAAATTTCCAAACTGTCAATACCATCATTTTGAGCAATGGCATCAACCACATCCTGTCCTTCTATAACTTTTCCGAAAACTGCATGATTACCATCTAACCAAGGTGTGGCAACATGTGTAATGAAAAACTGACTCCCATTGGTTCCAGGTCCTGCATTGGCCATGGAAAGAATTCCAGGTGCATCGTGTTTTAAATCTGGATGAAACTCATCATCAAATTGATAGCCAGGGTTTCCGGTTCCGGTTCCTTGAGGACAACCTCCTTGTACCATAAAATCTGGAATAACACGATGAAATTTTAATCCATCATAATAAGGTGTTCCTTGGGGTTTGACCGAATTCTCTAAATTTCCTTCTGCCAAAGCTACAAAGTTACCCACTGTTCCAGGTGTTTTTTTGTACTCTAAAGCAACTAATATTACTCCTTTGCTTGTATTAAATTTTGCGTATAAACCGTCTTGCATAGTTCTAAATTTTGAGGTGCAAAGATATAAAATGATGCTTGAAGACCGAAGCCTGAAGTAAGAAGTTTTAATTTTATTTGAAAAAGATTTTTAAACCGGAATTTGTAGACTGAAAACCGCGACTGATAACTTTAATTGGCAACTTCACTTATAAATTTTATACGATATAGGCGCAATTCTTCATCATCATAATCGCCATCAAACTCATCAATGGCTGCATCAATTTTATCGGTTTCAGATTCCATAAAATAGTCATGGATTTCTTCCTGTTGGTCTTCATCAAGAAGATCATCAATCCAATAATTTATATTCAATTTAGTTCCCGAAAAAACAATAGATTCCATTTCTTTGATAAAATCTTTCATATTCATTCCTTTAGCACTGGCAATATCATCCAAAGGTAGTTTTCTATCAACATTTTGAATAATATATAGTTTTAATGAAGAGTTACTTCCAGTAGATTTTACAACCATATCGTCAGGACGGACAATATCATTTTCCTCAACATAATTTGCTATAAGCTGCACGAAATCTTTTCCATACTTTTTGGCCTTACCATCGCCAACACCATGAACATTTGACAATTCTTCCAGAGTTATTGGATACTTTAAAGCCATATCTTCTAACGAAGGATCTTGAAAAATTACAAATGGTGGTACGCCCAGTTTTTTTGCATTCCTTTTTCGAAGGTCTTTAAGCATTTTCATCAATGTTTCGTCAGCAACACCACCTCCACCTCTTGCAGCAGTTATAATATTGTCGTCATGAGTCTCATCAAAAACATGGTCTTTGGTCATCATAAATGAGACAGGGTTCTTCATAAATTTTCTACCATCATCTGTTAACTTAATAACACCATAAGTTTCAATATCTTTTTTAAGCAGGCCAGCAACCAAAACTTGTCTTGTTAAAGCCATCCAATACTTATTGTCTTTATGCTTGCCTTTACCAAAATATGACTGTTCATTAGTTTTATGAGAGTTTATTAAGGCATTTTCTTTACCAACAATAACATTAACTAAATCTTTGGACTTATACTTTTCGTTGGTAGCATCAACAACTTCCAATAACAATTGGACATTATCTTTAGACTCTTGCTGTTCTTTAGGATGGCGAACATTGTCATCCATATCACCACCTTCACCAGTTTCGTTATCAAACTCTTCGCCGAAATAATGTAGGATAAATTTACGCCTGGAAATGGATGTTTCTGCATAAGCAACCACCTCTTGTAAAAGCGCGTGACCAATTTCCTGTTCGGCTACAGGTTTGCCAGACATGAACTTTTCAAGCTTCTCAATATCTTTATAAGCATAGAATGCCAAGCAATGCCCTTCTCCTCCATCACGACCAGCTCTTCCTGTTTCCTGATAATAACTTTCTATACTTTTTGGAATATCATGATGTATGACAAAACGAACATCTGGTTTATCTATTCCCATTCCAAAGGCAATAGTAGCAACAACAACATCCACATCTTCCATGAGAAACATATCTTGATGATTTGCTCTTGTTTTACTATCTAAACCGGCATGATAAGGAACAGCTTTAATACCATTGACTTGTAAAACCTGTGCTAACTCTTCCACACGCTTTCTACTTAAACAATAAACAATGCCCGATTTTCCTTCATGCTGTTTTACAAATCGAATGATGTCTGCATCAACTTGTTTTGTTTTAGGTAAAACTTCATAATACAGATTTGGTCTGTTAAAAGAGGCTTTGAATGTTTTAGCATCGGAAATTCCAAGGTTCTTAAGAATATCTTCTTGTACTTTTGGTGTAGCAGTGGCGGTCAATCCAATAATAGGAATATTATCTCCTATTCGTTTTATGATATGTCTTAAATTTCTGTATTCCGGTCTAAAATCATGTCCCCATTCACTAATACAATGTGCTTCATCTACTGCCATAAATGAAATTTTTACAGAGCGTAAAAATTCAACATTCTCATCTTTAGTTAGAGATTCAGGTGCTACATACAACAACTTTGTTGTTCCGTCCAGAATATCGGATTTTACTTGTTTTACTTCAGTTTTATTAAGTGAAGAATTCAATACATGGGCAACACCATCTTCATTAGAGACACCTCTAATAGCATCCACCTGATTTTTCATCAAAGCAATCAACGGAGAGACAATAATGGCAGTGCCTTCTTGCATCAAAGCGGGAAGTTGATAACATAAAGATTTACCACCTCCTGTTGGCATTATAACAAACGTATTATTTCCGGAGAGTATACTTTTTACAACTTCTTCTTGAAGCCCTTTAAAATTGCTAAAGCCGAAATATTTTTTTAATGCTGAATGCAGGTCACCTTCTACAATAAACATGAATTTACAAATATTAATTTACACGATAATGTATCTACAAATCTTAAAAACATAATGTACATTTTAATATTGTAGATAGAGAACCCTCATATTTTTTTCGTTAGATTTGTAGCGATTTATTTGAACAAAAAAAACGATAGTGGATTGTTTACCTAAAGATAACAAAATCTTTAAAAGCATCAACCCAAAAAAATAATAAATTTTGAATAAAGAAGAATCTATTCTATCTACTGCCAAAAAGACCATCGAAATTGAAGGTCAAGCCATTTCTAATCTAACAACACTGTTGGACAATGATTTTACCGAAACCGTAGAACTCATATACAAATCTAAAGGACGCGTTATTGTTACTGGAGTTGGTAAAAGTGCAATAATTGCTACAAAAATTGTTGCCACTTTAAATTCAACTGGTACACCTGCAGTATTTATGCATGCTGCCGATGCTATTCATGGTGATCTCGGATTAATCTTAAAACACGATGTTGTTATTTGTCTTTCTAAAAGTGGAGACACACCAGAAATCAAGGTTTTAGTACCTTTAATTAAAAATGCAAAAAATAAAATGATTGCCATAACAGGCAATAAAGATTCTTTTTTAGGAAAGCAAGCAGATTATGTTCTAAATGCTTATGTTGAAAAAGAAGCTTGTCCAAACAATTTAGCTCCTACAACCAGTACTACAGCTCAATTGGTTATGGGAGACGCCTTGGCCATTTGTCTATTGGAGTTGCGAGGGTTTTCTAAAAAAGATTTTGCAAAATATCACCCAGGCGGCTCTCTAGGGAAAAAACTGTATTTAAGAGTTCAGGATATATCATCAGTCAATATGAAACCTCAAGTGTCTCTAGACACGAACATAAAACAAGTCATTATTGAAATTTCTGAAAAAATGCTTGGTGTAACTGCTGTAATTGAAAATAACAAAATTTTAGGTATTATTACAGATGGTGATTTAAGACGAATGTTAAGCAAGGTAGATGATGTTTTTTCATTAACCGCAAAAGATATTATGAGTTCCAATCCAAGGCGTATTGAAGCTGATGCTTTGGCTGTTGATGCTTTGGAAATCATGGAAGCCAATGGCATTTCTCAATTATTGGTCGAAGAAAATGGTGAGTATGCTGGTGTAGTCCACTTACATGATTTGATAAAAGAAGGTATTATATAATGACAAAAAAGAACGTTAACGAAATGTCTTTTTTAGACCATCTTGAAGACTTAAGATGGCATTTAATAAGAGCTGTTCTGGCGGTTGTAATTATGGCTATAATAGCTTTTTTAGCAAAAGGTTTTATTTTCGATATTCTTATTTTTGGACCAACAAGGTCTAGTTTTTTTACTTATGATATTCTTTGTAATATTTCGCAATTCATAGGCTTCAAAGAAAGTTTTTGTTTTACCGAACTTCCATTCGAGATTCAAAGTAGAACTATGGCTGGTCAGTTTTCTGCCCATATATGGACAGCAATAACAGCTGGTTTTGTTGTGGCATTTCCTTATGTTATCTATGAGTTTTGGAAATTTGTAAGCCCAGGCATGTACACCAATGAGCGTAAGCATTCCAGAGGGTTTATAATCGTTTCATCCTTACTTTTCTTTATTGGAGTGTTGTTTGGATACTATGTAATTTGCCCATTATCCATTAATTTTTTAGGAACTTATCAGGTAAGCAGTCAAGTACATAATGATTTTGATTTGGGTAGTTATATAGGATTGGTCAGAGCTTCTGTTTTGGCATCTGGATTGGTATTTGAATTACCGATAGTTATCTATTTCCTAACAAAAATAGGATTGGTAACACCAGCTTTCTTGCGTAAATACAGAAAGTATTCATTAGTAGTGGTCTTAATTTTATCGGCAATAATAACACCTCCAGATATTGCAAGTCAGATTATAGTAGCCATACCAATACTTATTTTATATGAAATCAGTATTTATATTTCAAAGTTTGTTATAAAAAAGGAAGAACGTAAAAAGAAGAAAAATGTCCAATCTAGTTAAAGAATTCAACGATTATCGTGCAAAAATGAATGACAAGATTCTTGCGGATAATAACAAAACAATAAAACGTATTTTCAATCTAGACACTAATGCATTCAAACAAGGCGCTCTGGATGTAAAGACAAAAGAGTTACTGGGTTTGGTAGCTTCTACTGTTTTAAGATGTGACGATTGTATAAAATATCATCTGGAAAGTTCGTATAAAGAAGGGCTTTCTAAAGAGGAAGTGGTTGAAGCATTGAGTATTGCCACACTGGTTGGAGGAACTATAGTGATTCCGCACTTACGTCGAGCTTATGAATTTTGGGATGCGCTTGAAACCAATAATTAATAAAAATTGTCGTTATTGTAAATATGATTTTAAGAGCCAATAATTTAATGAAGTCCTATAGTGGACGTAAAGTTGTAAAAGATGTCTCACTTGAAGTAAATCAAGGAGAAATTGTCGGGCTTTTAGGACCAAATGGCGCTGGAAAAACAACTTCGTTTTATATGATTGTTGGGCTTATAAAACCAAATGGAGGTAAAATTTATTTAGACAATACAAACATTACAAAATTCCCAATGTACAAGCGTGCTCAAAACGGAATTGGTTATTTGGCACAAGAGGCGTCTGTATTTAGAAAGTTAAGTATTGAAGATAATATTTTAAGTGTGTTACAGCTTACCAAATTGTCAAAGAAAGAGCAGCATGATAAGATGGAATCGCTCATTGAAGAATTTGGCCTGGGACATATAAGAAAAAATAGAGGCGATCTGCTTTCTGGTGGAGAACGTAGAAGAACCGAAATTGCTCGTGCATTAGCTACCGACCCAAATTTTATTTTGTTGGACGAACCCTTTGCTGGTGTAGATCCAGTAGCTGTCGAAGACATTCAGCGCATTGTAGCACAACTCACCAAAAAAAACATTGGTATTTTAATCACAGACCACAACGTACAGGAAACTTTGGCTATTACAGACAGAACTTACCTTATGTTTGAAGGTGGCATTTTAAAGCATGGCATTCCTGAAGATCTTGCTGATGACGAAATGGTACGCAAAGTATATCTTGGTCAGAATTTTGAACTTCGTAAAAAGAAGATTAGGGATTAATTATTCTATTTTCTCTTCTTGCCTTTTCTCTGCCAATAATTTCTTCTGATATTTACTTTGCACAATATCTGTAACCACAAGAATAGCAATCACAAAGTAAAATGTGGTTTTACTCATTGGCACAATCTCATTATCAAACAGTTTAAAATGAGCTAAATGGCCACTTTCGGTGACCAGCATGATGCTTACAATAAAAAAAATAAAAAAGCAAAGAACTT
>Ga0102947_1000777_pt1 | contig 11192 bp, 7 predicted proteins | sample SalPon2A_A_D2_MG_FD_78210 | JGI IMG/M metagenome (GOLD analysis project Ga0102947, IMG submission 78210) | Soil microbial communities from South San Francisco under conditions of wetland restoration - Salt Pond MetaG R2A_A_D2_MG | ecosystem: Environmental > Terrestrial > Soil > Wetlands | place... | reverse complement strand
GCGACAGTGGCCTCTTCCACATCCACCGCATCGACGAAAAGCTTTTCTACGAAATCCCCGACTCGCTGCTCGATACAGAGATGCTCCTCGTAAGCCGTATCGCCGCGACGGCCAATGACATCGGCTACGGCGGCGAGAAGGCCAACACGCAGGTCGTTCGTTGGCAGCGGCAGGATGACGACATTCTCCTGCGCATCGTCTCCTACGAAAACGTAGCCGACGAGGACAAGCCGATCTACGAGGCCGTCCGCAACAGCAACTTCGAGCCGATCATCAAGTCGTTCGAGATTCAGGCGTTGAGCAAGGACTCGGCGGGTGTGGTCATCGATGTGACAGAGCTTTTCGCCGACGATGTGCCGTCGCTGGGCTTGCAGAAAAGCCGCCGCGACGCCTACAAAGTGCGACGGCTGGACACGAGCCGCAGCTTCATCGAAAAGGCCAGCAGCTATCCGAAAAACATCGAAGTGAAGACGGTGCTGACGTACGATGCTGCCGAGCCGCCATCGAACTCGTCCACTGGTACCATCTCTCTGTCGATGAACCATTCGATGGTGATGCTGCCCGAAGACAAGATGAAGCCGCGCATGTGCGACAACCGCGTCGGCTATTTCAACGTTGAGATGACCGACTACGGCCTCGACACGCAGAAGGCGACCGAGGTGTGCTACATCACCCGCTGGCGGCTGGAGCCATCAGATATGGCGGCGTTTCAGCGCGGCGAACTCGTCGAGCCGAAGAAACCCATCGTCTACTACATCGACCCGGCGACGCCCGAGCAGTGGCGGCCCTACATCAAGCAGGGCGTAGACGACTGGAACGTGGCGTTCGAGGCGGCAGGCTTCAAAAACGCTATCCGCGCCGCCGACCCGCCGACGCTGGAAGAAGATCCCGAGTTCAGCCCCGAAGATGCGCGCTACTCCGTCATTCGTTACTTCCCTTCGGATGTGCAGAACGCCTACGGCCCGCACGTCCACGACCCGCGTACGGGCGAGATTCTAGAGAGCGACATCGGCTGGTTCCACAACGTCATGAATCTGCTGCGCAACTGGTATTTCATCCAGACGGCCCCCTCCAACCCAGGAGCGCGCGGCGTTGAGTTCACGACGGAGGAGATGGGCGAACTGGTTCGTTTTGTGTCGGCGCACGAGGTAGGCCATACGCTCGGGCTGCCACACAACTGGGGATCCAGCGCTGCCATCCCGGTGGATTCACTGCGCTCGCCCACGTACACCGCTGAGCATGGCACGGCCCCATCCATCATGGACTACGCCCGCTTCAACTACATCGCCCAGCCCGATGATGGGGTAACCAACTTCATGCCGCGCATCGGCATCTACGACAAATGGGCCATCGAATGGGGCTACAAGCCCATCCCGGAGGCGAACACAGCGAAAGCAGAGCGGCCCACCTTGAACGAGTGGATCAAGGAGCACGCCGACGATCCCGAGTACTGGTACGGACGGACGAGCGCTAGCTTCGATCCTCGCTCACAGAACGAGGACCTGGGCGACGACCCAGTGCTGGCGAGCGAACTGGGCATCGCCAACTTGCAGCGCATCATTCCGCAACTGGTCAACTGGACCTACCGCGAGGGCGAAAACTACGACGACCTCGAAGAACTCTACGGGCAGGTCGCCGGGCAGTGGAGCCGCTACATGGGCCATGTGGCTCGCAACATCGGCGGCGTCTACGAGACGTATAAGTCGTACGAGCAGGACGGGGTGGTCTTCGAGCCTGTCCCGGAGGAGCGGCAGGAGGCGGCGATGGCGTTCTTGCAGGAGCATGCCTTCCAGCGCCCGGATTGGCTGCTCAACACCGATGTGCTCAACCGCATCCAGCATGCCGGAGCCCTCGACGAAATCCGGCAACGGCAGGTCGGCATCGTCAACATGGTGCTGGATCCGCAGCGGCTGGCGCGCATGATCGAAGCCGAAGTGATGCTGGGTGACGAAGCCTACACGCTCGCTGAGATGATGGAGGATTTGCGCACCGGCCTCTGGAGCGAACTGCGGGGCGGTGGCGACATCAACCCGTTCCGACGCAGCCTGCAACGGGGCTATGTGGAGCGGCTGGAGTACCTGATGACCGAGGAAGTGGAGCCGCCCCCGGCCCGTTTCCGCGCCTTCATCGCGTTTACGCCCGTGGATGTGAGCCAGTCGGACATCCGTCCCTACGTACGAGGTGAACTGACAACGCTCCGCCGCGAAGTCGCCGCCGCTGTCTCGCGCACCAGTGACCGGGCCACCCAGCTTCATCTCCGCGACACGCTCGTCCGCATTGATGACATTCTGGAAGGAGAGGACGACTGAGCAGACAAAGGCAATGCTATAAAAAAGGGGGCGGCGGGTCATCAGGCTCGCTGCCCCCTTTACAAGCGTCAGGCGGCTAAAGCAGGTTGCATTCAGTCCACATATGTGGGGGGCGCAATGCCCTGCATGCGGAGGTAGATAATGGCCTGGCCGCGGTGATGGGTTGTATGATCGTGCAGCACGCGGATGACACCGAAGACAGGCATCTCTGTCATACCATCGTAGAGCCGCCCACCCCAGGGGGTTGTCTCAAGGGCGCGTTCTTCCGATATCTCTACTATGGCCGATGCGGCAAAATCCAGTGCCTGCTCAAGGGTCGTCAGGATGACTTCTTTAGATTTACCCGCTGCATTGAACTGGTCCTGAGGGACAGGGATCGGTTCGTTCTTGATCACCGAAGCGAATCCATAGACACTCGCTGCAACGTGGAGCATCTGCTCTGCAAAGGAACGGATCTCGGGTGTAGGGCGGTAGGCATAGCTATCTGCTGGCATCGCCTCCGCTACTTCCAGCATGTATGTCTTGGATCGGTTCCACGAGGCAGAAAAACTATCGACAAGTTCGGCAAAGGTGAATGCTGTTTCAGCATAGGCCACCGATCCAGCAAAGGGGAGCGCAGCGAAAGAAAGCGTGGCTCCTTGTCTCAGGAAGGCGCGGCGGTCGGTAGGCATCTTCATAGCGTTGGTGGGGCTGGTTAACGTGCCAGGGTTTTTGCTAAGCCCAGAGGGAGCGTTTATAGCAGCACCAGATACGTCAGCTTCGCCACGCCCACGCGGTCGTTGAGCAGCACATCGCGGCGCGGGTCGAAGAGCAGGTCGTTGTCGTCGGCGAAGTGGTAAGAGGTGTTGAAGACAAGAAAGAGGTCGCTGCCGGGCGTGTGGATCCAGTCGATGCGGATGTTGGCCTGCACATCGCGGGAGAAGTTGTCGTACTGGATCAGCGCCTTGGCAAACAGCTTGCGGCTGACCGCGCCGAGCACTGAGAGCGACAGTGTCGTCGCGTCGAATTCGCCGTTGTTGATGGGCAGGTCGATAATGGAATGGTTGATGCCGCCTTCCAGCGAGAGGTGCTGCGACTGCCGGAAGCCGAGGGTGCCACCGAAGTCCGTGCGGTTGCCGTGGAAGAATTCACCCGTGGTGACCCGCCCTGAACCGTAGAGCCGACGGCTAGAATCTGTTTCACCACGTAGGCCGACTTGACTGAAGGTATAGTCGGCGGCAGAGATCTCGGCGTTGGGACGGATGAAGAAGGGATCCTCAAGTCGCTCGAACTGTCGCAGAAAGGTGGCCGTTATGTTATCACGGCGGTTAAATTCGGCCCGTGCCAACACTTGCATCTCCGTTGTTTGCTTTTCACCATCCTGTCCCTCGATGTATCCATAGTCGCCCTGGAACTGGAAGCGTCGGATCATGGGTAGCCCCGACCAGGCAACAAGCGGGCTGTAGATAAGCTGTCCGGTGTATTCTCGCATGTCGCGTCGCCGGACGAAGCCGAGGGCTGGATTGTAGTTCTCGCCGACGCTCGTAAATGATGCCTGTGCGCCGTAGACATCGTTGCGCAACCGAAGCAGGGCATGGCCCGCCGCGTCGTTCAGGGCATCGTCAGAATCCCACACGTTCGTAAACCACGCATTGAATTGGCTCGAACTCCAGAACCGGTATTGCGCATCCACGCCGAGCGCCCGGTTGTAGCTGCCGTCCTGTTGCAAGTTGGTAAAAATGGCTCCCGCCGTCGCACGCGGAAACAGATTGGTGCGGACCCGCGCTACCGCGTTGTTGGCCGACTGGCTGCCGAACACATCGCGCATCTCCTCACCTGTTTCGATATTCAGCAGGCCCACCGAAAACCGTCCGACCTGCCCTGTCAGCCGTGCCCCTGCCAGAATCTGATTTGTCAGGCCGATGCGGCGGGAGAAGAAGGTCTGTGTCGAGCGCGCATTGCCATGCTCGAAAAGACCAGAGCGTTCCAGGAAGAACTCGCGTTTTTCGGGGAAGAAGAGGCTGAACCGGGACAGATTGAGTTGCACGTTGTCGGCTTCCACCTGTGCGAAATCGGTATTCACCGTCATGTCCAGCGTCAGGTTCGAGGTGATGCCGTACTTGACATCCACGCCCAGATCCCGCGTGAATTCGGATTCGGTTTCCTCGAATTGCAGGTCAGGGCGGATTTCCTGCACACCGGTAATTACATAAGGCTTGATCTCGATGTTTTTGCCGCGCCGGATATTTTTGAGACCCGTGAGTTTGCCGTATTGCGAGACGGCGGCGATGACGCTGAAGGGGCTGCCGTATTCCAGCCCGATGGGCGGCCACATCACACGCTCGTTTTTGCGGTTGATCATTCGCGAAAGCATCAGGCCGAAGTCGATCTCGTCGCCCTCAGGAAAGCGAAGCTGGCGGAATGGAATAGATACTTCCATCGACCAGCCATCGTCGTCGATGACCGTTTCGCTCCGAAAGACGGCATCCCACGAGAAGCTGTCGATGGTAAGGCCCTCGTCGGTGATGGTGGCGTCGTCTTGCGTGCCAAGAGCGTTCATCTCGAAAAGATAGGCGTTGCGTCCATCCTGGAAGGTGTCCAGCCCTATGTAAGCGTGATCGTCGCGGTCGTTGCGCCCGCCGCGTTCCAGGTTCTTGGCACGAATAAGCTGCGGGTCGCGGTCGTAGAACTGGAAGGCGAAATACAGGTTATCGCGGTCGTAGGCAATGCGCACCTCGGACGGCTCGGTGGCCGGCGATCCATCTTCGGGCCAGACCTGGATGAAGTCCGTGACCGGCTCAATGCTTTGCCAGACTGCATCGTCGAGGTGCCCGTCGATATGCGGCGCTTCTTCGACGAAGACCGCCGTGATTTCGTGTGGTGCGGGGTCGGGTGGAAGCGGTGTGGACTGGGCAAAAAGGGGTGTCACCAGCGCAAAGGGGATGACAGCAGAAAAGAGTCGTGGCAGTGAAGGCATGCGGTTTCGAGTGGGGTGGAGGTGGGAAGTGCTAAATTTCCTACGGGGCGACTTCGGAAAGGATACAGCCCTGTTATACCTGCTGCGAGGGACTTGATTGGCAGAACGGCCTGTAACAGATCCAGTTAGAAAGCTACGGAAGGTTGCATGGAAGTGTCTACCATCCCAAGCCCATAAAACCATGAACCGCCGATCTTTTCTGACTTATCTTCCCGGCCTGCTTGCCGTGCCTACCCTCGTGTCGGCCTGTGGACAGGGTCAATCCCAATCGGCCCAGGAAGCGGATTCAGGCAGGGCGGTGCCAGATGACTCGCTCCGTATCCATTCTGCCATCGGCGACTTTGAGGTGCTAAACAAACCGGCAGAAGCCTGGCGCGGGGTGGTGTCTGAGGAGGCCTACCAGATCTTGTTTGAGGATGGAACGGAGCCGCGCTATTCAAGCGATCTGCTTAAGATCAAGGCACGCGGCACGTACATCTGTGCGGCGTGTTACCTGCCACTGTTTCCCTCAACCACCAAATACGAGAGCGGCACCGGCTGGCCCAGCTTCTGGGCACCGTTGGAAGGTAACCTCGGCGAGGAAATGGATCGCAGCCTCGGCATGGCGCGTACCGAGTACCACTGCAAACGCTGCGGCGGGCATCAGGGGCACATTTTCAATGACGGACCCAACCCGACCGGCCTGCGCTACTGCAACAATGGCCTCGCGCTCCGTTTCATTCCTGAAGTCGACCCCCTGCCCGATCTGCGCTCCTGAGCATATTTTGTCATGCTGAACTTGATTCAGATCTATGCGATGGCCCTTGAGATGCTGAACCGTGTTCAGCATGACCTGCTATCAAAGCTTTTAATTAGCCCCCAATACCATGAATCGCACATTCGAATTGCTTGCCCTGTTGCTCGTGGCGGGCCTGTTGCTGGCAGGCTGTGCCAATTCCTCCGCCGATGGACCGTCTGCTGAAGCGGACATGGCCGAGGCAGAAGCCATGACGGTAGATATTGACCCGGCCAATGCCGACACCGCGACGTTCGCCGGAGGATGCTTCTGGTGCATGGAACCGCCCTACGACAAACTCGACGGCGTGGCGGCGACTATTTCTGGCTATGCAGGCGGCTCGGTGGCAAATCCAACCTATGAGCAGGTGTCGTCCGGCGCAACAGGGCATGCTGAGGTCGTCAACATCATCTATGACGCGACCACAGTAGACTTCGAGACGCTGTTGTATGTTTACTGGCGCAACGTCGATTTACTGGACGACGGTGGGCAGTTCTGCGACCGAGGTTCGTCGTATCGCCCTGTCATCTTCTACCACAACGAGGAGCAGCGCCAACGGGCAGAAGCCTCGAAGGAGGAAGTCGCCGAGCGTTTCGATCAACCTGTGGTAGTGCCCATCCAGCCGCTGGATGCCTTCTACCCGGCAGAGGACTACCACCAGAACTTCTACAGAAAAGATCCGCGCCGCTACAAAAGCTACCGCACTGGCTGTGGTCGCGACGCCCGCCTGCGCCAGCTCTGGGGCGATGAAGCTGGTGGCGCGATGGTGGAGAGTGGGGAATAGATGCTCTTTTTGTTGCAGTATGGTTGCTCTGTAGCGACTGGCGATCCAAGCACAAGAAAGTGCGTAAGGTAAACTTATGAAAACAGCTAATCCGGGCGCGGTTGCCCTGGAAATACCGAACTGCTTTATCATCGCTTGCACCTGCTGGTTGTCACGCATGCACACGCATTGAAACTTTCCAGGTTTGAAGACGCACCAATCGAAGTCACCTTAAATCCATGATCTAGTTTAAAGAGGATGCGTTCGACTTACGCAAAGTTCTTCTAATAAGCATTATGGGTTGAAAGTTCAGATAGAAAAATCTATCCCTAAGCGCTGAGTTATAACGATCTTCTCTAAATTCCTTGTCTTGATATCGAAAGGTACCAGCTCCGATCGAGAATATACCATCCAGCAAAGATACGCCCACTTCATAAGCAAAGGAGACCTTTATTCGATTGTCAGTTTGGTCTTTCAGGACTCTCAGAGCAGGATTCTTCCCTACGGTAGGATCAGGGTCCTCATATAGTTCAATCTCCTCAGGAAAGGAAAAGGCTACCTGAATAGACGCAAGAGCCCTGAAAACGTTAAATTCAAGCCCGTATCGATAGGATCGTAAATCCATGGGCTGGAAAAGCTCTTCCTGATTGATAACTTCGTTTGCACCCACATTATTCCTATGAAAGCCACTATTGGGCTCGACAAGAAGACGGGAGCCGTTAAACCATGGCCCTCTATCTCTCCAGCACAAAGTAAGGGGGTCCCTACACCACATAGCCGAAGATATTGAACGACGCTTACTACCCCATGAGATGACCCCATCGTAGAACGAACTAGCGTTTGTTATGTTGGTCTCTTGAGAGAGTTGTTGCAGGAGAGGTGATGCTATCGCTGTGGCGGGACCCACCCCCGGCGCGCCTCCTTGAATCATTGCGACAACAACAAAATCCCCATTGTCGTTAACGTAAAACAAAGGCCCCCCACTATCTCCATGCCTGATAGAGGTCTCTTGCCCCTGTGTAGGGGAGCTTAGCTCCAGAGTCTCATTGTAGCGGTTTACGACTTTTGCCGTTCGAAAGCCGGGATTATCGCTGCATTGGTTTCTGTGTTCGCCTCCATACCCAACACCTGTTAATTCTTGGTCGAGATCCTGGATATTGCCCAAAGTCAACGGTGTCACACTCCATCCACTCAGGTTCACATTGAGTAGGGCGAGGTCTGTGTCAAGATATTTCGTTCTTTCGACGATAGCATTTATCTCTCTGGGGACGCCGTTTGTGTCCATCCCCCTGACAACCGACATCTTCTCGCTGCCAAGGACATGGCTAGCAGTGATGATTTTAACAGAGCCATCATAGGTGCGGACAAAGAATCCTGTCCCACAGCTACTCTGCCCTTCTACTCTGACTACTGCGGATAAGAAGGTGGCTTTGAAAGCGTCCATGAGCGAATAATCTGGGTCTTCTTGGAGTGCGTAAAGCGGTGATTCCCTATCTAGTCTCGCCAAGTCGTCCAGACGCTGTTTTGCCGATGATGTACGCCTCCACTTAATATTTTGGACTGGAATTGCCCAAGATATTGCTGCTGCTCCCTGCCATATACCTCCATTTACAATGCCCAGAACAGATTTATCATCTAGGTCGATTACAGGGGCACCTGAATGTCCCGAAATCATATTTCCTTCTAGATAGAGGACCTCGGCTTCCGTATCTGGACTCCTCCTTTCATCAAAGGCTCTTGCATATCTATCCTCAATAAAATCTGAAAGGATTTGTCTGGGGGGATTTCCTATATATACGTCTTCTTTCTTTTTAAATTCAATTCCGGCCGGATGGCCCCAAACACCTACCCTCTGACGAGAGTGTGGATCCGAATCACTTTTAGTAAAACCCTCGTCGCGTTCACTCTCCAGTTTCGTATTACTCAATAGTGCTAGATCGTGGTCGATATCCACGCGCACAATATTTAGTCCCGTGAAGGTCTTTGCCTCCTTGTTAACGGCACCGATTCTGTCCGCTCCAACTACACCGTGGAGTGCTGTGATGATACCTGTCGTTCCAGTCATTTGAAAACCTGTCTGAACATAGCGCTTCGACCCCTTCGTTATTCGGACGGAGTAAACATACTCCTCTTGCGCTAGAGCCGGATTCTCAGGTAGTGCCAAGATCAACATTAGCACCGAGAATATGACAGTCTTCATTGTGTACATAGCATCACCTTTATCGCTTCTAAGCAGGAATCACTATCGCACTTCTCCAAAGCCTTCAGGATTGTTTCGTCAGCTAAGAGTTCAAGTTCTGCTTTCAAGCTTGCTCCCGATTCCAGAATAATAGGCGCACAAGTGTCGGCTGATAGATAAGACGCGTAAAGAGCCCCCAATGATTGTTTCTGTACTGAAGAGCGTTGGGTCTCTGTGCCTGAATAAAGCGTATCAAAAAGCCGTAGATAGAGGTCCTGTTCGGGCAAATTGGTCTTTTCCCATCTAGAAACGAATCGTTCTGCACGAACACCTAGTAAGTCATTCGTTCGGACATACGTACCCATCGGTGCTCCTATAGCTATTCCCAGGAGTAAAGCCGTCAGTGGTAGGGGACTAACCGGCTGCAGCTTCCCGGCGAGCTTGTCCTTCTCACCCGTGTCTGATTCTTCCCCGGAAGGTGACTTTTTAATTCCAGCAAGGACACTGACGACGCCACTGGCAAGAGCAAATAGACCGCCCAGGAATATATGCAGCACTTCGGATACTGATAGACCAATGAGCCAGCCAAGGGAAATACCAGCTAATGTCAAAGACAAAAAAGACAACCACTTACGATTTTCCACTCTTCAACCTCTGATCTAGCCAATTGTTGAGAAGAGCGTGCAAACTAATAATTCCCCGATACAGCGCCCGTTATAACTAAATGCCCTGTCCGATAGCACGATTACTAATTGATATATAAGACAGCCTGCGGAGAGGAGCAAGGCATAGGGGTTAATTATGCGAACGTGCTTCTACACGCCTAAATACTTTTTTATCACAACGCCTCGCAAATAGCGCTGGGCGTGCCGTAACGCCGATAATTGGTGCCGGGGTCGATCTTCGGGTTGGTGCCTTCCTGGAACAGGACAATGATGTCGGAGCCGCCGAAGAGGAAGTAGCCGAACTCATCGCCTTTGAGCAGGGTGTTGCCGACAGTGGCCGTCATGTTGACGGAGGATACCTGCGCCATGCCCACCGGAATCGCGGCGACAATCCAGACATTGCCGAAGGGCGAATCCGTGGTGTCAATGGTGACAATGCCGCGTGCCTGGGCAAACTCGTAGCCCCCTTTCGACGAATCCGGTGCGTCGAACAGTCCGTCGGTGAGATTGACATCCAGGTAGACAAGACCTTGCACCGGATAACACTCTTGCACGACCCCCGCGACGGGCGCATGAAAGCGATGGTAGGAGTAGGGGCCGAGGAAGTAATGCACAAATATGCCGTTGGCGAAGGCGCTTTTGTACTCGCTACCCTTCAGCAATTCTTCGATACTGGCGAAGGTGTGGGTCTTTTTGACGGTGATCCCTGGGATGCTGGAACCGGGGCCAATGGGATAGGTGGCCTTGAACGTACAATCGGCGGGCGAGGTGACGATGTTATTCTGGGTTGGGCTGGCGATGGGACGTAATCCCGGATTCAATTCGCGGGCAAAGAACTGGTTGAACGTCAGCCACCCACTGGGTGCGTTGGGCCGCCCATCGATCATCGAGTTCTCTACTTCGTAGCGTGGAGAGTTGGTGATGAAAGAGTCCAGGGCATCCTGGTTGAATGATGCCGTCGTATTTAGAAAGCTGCCCCAGGCATTGGCGTAGCCGACGTGCCATTCGCTGGACCAGGGGATGTTTTCCACGATGACTTTCTGGTTGATGAGCCAGTAGAAGTGGCAGAGGCGGTCGTACACTTCCTGATGTGTCGGTGCCTGGTTCCAGCCAGGCCGGATCATCGCTTTGCTGGGGAATCCAGCGGGCGAATTCGATCAGGTAGGCTATATAGCCAGGGATGTCTACAGGCCAGGAAAGGGCGTCGTAGAGGGCGGGGTCGAGTTGGGCCTGTGCTGTGGCCTGTGCTTGTTGCAAGGATTTCAGGAGCAGGTCAAAGAAGTCATCGTCTGCCTGCGCTTTTGCAGTCAAGGCTTCGATTTGCACCATGGAGGGTGTACGTGCTGTCATCGGATTTCTCTATGGCGGTTATGTCTTTTGAAAAGACCGCCGCACTAGGACAGCACGAATCGACATGTTTACGCTGGTTATTTGTCGTATATGTAGAATGGCAGGCGTTATTTCCCTTCCTGCTCTCGGTGCTGGCGTTGCATTGCTGCCATCTTTTTCCGTAGGCTCAGTGGTCGCATATCCGTCCACACCTCT
>Ga0102947_1000775_pt1 | contig 11215 bp, 7 predicted proteins | sample SalPon2A_A_D2_MG_FD_78210 | JGI IMG/M metagenome (GOLD analysis project Ga0102947, IMG submission 78210) | Soil microbial communities from South San Francisco under conditions of wetland restoration - Salt Pond MetaG R2A_A_D2_MG | ecosystem: Environmental > Terrestrial > Soil > Wetlands | place... | reverse complement strand
CGGGTGCGGTGGCGGTAGGCACCGTCCCGGGCGCCTTCGTTGGCGGCGGTCATCAGCCCCGGTCCCCCGCCGGTGACGATGTCGCAGCCCATGTAGGACAGGCGCCGGGCGAGTTCCCGCACCTCCTGGTAGGTCGCGTCCTCGGGCTGGATGCGGCTGGAGCCGAAGATGGCGACGCGGAAATAGCGGCGCTCCGCCGGCGCCACCCGGTCGATCCAGTGGATCAGGGAGTAGAGGCCGTTGATCGCCAGCTCGCCGGCGCGCAGCGCCTTGCGCCGGGTGCGCCGCCGCCAGCGCTGCCAGAAGCTCTCCTCGGAGCGATGGGGTGGGTCCGGCAGGGTCTGGCGCCGGCTGCTGGAGCCGGGCGGGGGAGTGCGCTTGGTGTGACTCATCGTCAGAACAGGTTGCAAGGTGGCTGCCGCGGCGGGCGCCCGGGGCCCATGTTAAGGTAATCCTGCTTCGGCCCCTTCCCGGCGGCCCCGGCGCGGTTCCGCACCGCATGATCCTGCATCATGACGTCCCGCACCACCCAGAAGCTTCCCAACGAGCGGTCCCCATCGAGCATCTCTTCGCAACAGGGGAGAGCCCTCGCTGCCGTGAGCCCGGGCGACGCACCGTTCCCCACGCCGTGGGGCAGGGCGCGCCCGGGCACGCTTTCCGAGACCTTGCACCCCAAGGCTGCGCGGGCGCTCAAGACTTCCCGGGGGCGCCGTGGGCGCCGAAGCCGAAGCGAACGAACACCCGACCGAATCACGTCTGAACGCCGCCACCCGCTCCCAACCGCCGTGGCGAGAAGGAGAACCAACCCATGCGAGTAGCTGTGTGCATCAAACAGGTGCCCGACACCGAGGCCCGCCTCCAGGTGGCCGCCGACGGGCGCTGGATCGACGAAGAGGAAGTCCCCTTCGTCATCAACGAGAGTGACGAGTACGCCCTGGAGGAGGGCCTGCGCATCGCCGAGGCCGGTGAGACCGGCGAGGTGGTGGTCTTCAGCCTCGGCCCGCAACGGGTCACCGAGGCGCTGCGCAAGGCGCTGGCCCTGGGCGCCTCCCGGGCGGTCCACCTGGACGACGACGCCTTCGCCGGCGGCGACGCCCTGGCCACCGCCCGGGCCCTGGCCGCCGCCATCTCCAAGGAGGCCGGCGACGAAGGCTTCGACGTGGTCCTGACCGGCTCCCAGTCCGACGACGTGGGCTACGGCTCCACCGGCTCGGTGCTGGCCGGCCACCTGGGCCTGCCCCACGCCTGGCTGGTCATGGGGGTCGAGGTGGAGGAGGGCGGCAAGAGCGCCAAGGTGACCCGGGAGATGGAGGCCGGGATGAACGAGATCCTCCGCCTTGCCCTGCCGGCGGTGATCGAGGTGCAGGCGGGCATCAACAAGCCGCGCTACGCCAGCCTCAAGGGGATCATGCAGGCCAAGCGCAAGCCGCTGGACAGCCTGGGCGCCGCCGACCTCGGGATCGACGCCGGCCAGCTCGGCGCCGCCGGCTCCCGCCTGGAGGTGGTCTCCGTCGGCTTCCCCGAGTCCGGGGAAGGCGCCCAGATCCTGGAGGGGGACCCGGCCGAGGCGGCCCGGGCCCTGGTCGAGAAACTGCAGAAGGAAGCGAGAGTCCTCTGATGTCGAACAACAAGGTATGGATCGTCCTGCAGCAGCGCGACGGCAAGGTGTCGCGCATCTCCTGGGAGGCCATCGCCGCGGGCCAGAAGCTGGCCGCCGCCCTGGGCGGTGAGGCCGAAGCGGTGCTGCTTGGCTCCGGGGTCTCCGAGATGGCCCGGGAGGTGGCCGCCGCCGACCTCGCCGCCGTCCACGTCGCCGACCACGAGAACCTGGCCGACTACACCCCCGGCGCCTACGTCGGCGCCCTGGCCGGCGCCATCGGCGCCGCCGAGCCGGCCTTCGTCCTCTTCCCCCACACCTACCAGACGGTGGACTACTTCGCCCGCCTGGCCCAGGAGACCGGCGCCGGCCTGCTGCCGGAGATGACCGGCTTCGAGGAGGGCGCCGATGGCATCCTCTTCCACCGCCCGATCCTGGAGGGCAAGATGGTGGCCAAGGTGCGGGTCAAAGGGGAGGGCACGGTGCTCGCCTCGGTGCAGTCCGGCTCCTGGTCCCGGGACGACATGGCCCAGGGCGGCGGCGCCGAGGTGCGGGCGCTGGACCTCGACGCCTCCCGGGTGGTGCCGGACCGCGAGATCCTCGGCGTCGAGGACGTCGCCGGCGGCGAGCTGGACCTGACCAAGGAGGACATCATCGTCGCCGTCGGCCGCGGCGTCGGTGGCGCCGACAAGATGGGCCCCGTCGAAGAGCTGGCCGCGGCGCTGGGGGCGGAGATCGCCGCCAGCCGGCCGGTGGTCGATAACGGGTGGCTGGCCCGGGAGCGCCAGATCGGCTCCTCCGGGCAGACCGTGGCGCCCAAGCTCTACCTCGCCCTGGGGATTTCCGGCGCCATCCAGCACGTCGTCGGCATGAAGGGGTCGAGCAACGTCGTGGCGATCAACAAGGACCCCGGCGCGCCGATCTTCCAGCTCGCCCGCTACGGCATCGTCGGCGACCTCCACGAGATCGTGCCGGCGCTGACCGAAGCGGTGAAGGCGGCCAAGGCCTGAGCCGCGGCGGCACCCTCGGCGCCGTAGTACCAGCGCCCCGCCTTTCCGGGCGGGGCGTTTTACATTGCAGGCTGGTATCCACTAAGCAAGAGAGGCTGGAGACGCGATGAACGACGAGATGAAGAACGGCAAGAAGCGACGCCCCCACCCGGCGCTGGAGAAGGTCCACCCGGAGTCGCTGATGATGAGCTATGGCTACAACCCCGCCTGGTCGGAGGGGTCGATCAAGCCGCCCATCTTCCAGACCTCGACCTTCGCCTTCAAGAGCGCCGAGGAGGGTAAGGAGTTCTTCTCCTGGGCCTACGGCCTGGCCGAACGGGACCCGGCCAAGCCGATGGGGCTGATCTACAGCCGGCTCAACAACCCGAACCTGGAGATCCTGGAGGAGCGCCTGAACCTGTGGGACCGGGCCGAGGCGGGGGCGGTCTTCTCCTCCGGCATGGCGGCCATCTCCACCTCGGTCCTGGCCAGCGTGCCGCTGGGCAGCTCGGTGGTCTACAGCGAGCCGGTCTACGGCGGCACCGACTACCTGATGGAGCACATCCTGCCTTCCATGGGCATCCCCACCCGCTGCTTCCACGCCGGCGCCGGGGCCGACGCCGTCGAGCCGCTGCTCCTGGAGCTGGCGGCGCAGGGGCACCCCTGCCGCATGCTCTACCTGGAGACCCCGGCCAACCCGACCATCGTCTCCACCGACATCGCCGCCATGGCCGAGGTGGCCCACCGCCACGACGCCATCTGCGCCGTCGACAACACGCTGCTGGGGCCGCTCTACCAGCACCCGCTGGAGCACGGCGCCGACCTGATCCTCTACTCGGCCACCAAGTACCTGGGCGGCCACAGCGACGTGGTCGCCGGTGCGGCCCTGGGGTCGGAGGAGCTGATCGGCCCGATCAAGATGCTGCGCACCATCTTCGGCAACATGCTGGAGCCGTACTCCGCCTGGTTGCTGTTGCGCTCCCTGGAGACCGCCAAGCTGCGCATGACCTGCTCGCGGAAAAACACCGAGGCGGTGGCCGAATGGCTCTCCCGCCACCCCAAGGTCAGCCGCGTCTTCTACCCCGGCTACATGGACGACGCCGAGCAACAGCGGATCTGCGACCAGCAGCACGAGGGTGGGGGAGCGCTGCTCTCCTTCGAGCTCACCGAGGGCAGCGAGGAGGCCGCCTTCCGCTTCCTGAACGCCGTCCGCCTGGCCCACCTGGCGGTCTCCCTGGGCGCCAACGAGACCCTGGTCCAGCACCCGGCGTCCATGACCCACTCGGACGTGCCGCCGGAGCGCCAGCGGGAGATCGGCATCACCCCGTCCATGGTGCGCGTCGCCATCGGCATCGAGCACCCCGACGACTTGATCGCCGACTTCGAGCAGGCGTTGGAGAAGGTGTAGGGGAAGGTGTCGGGCAGCCGTATCCCGCGAGCTGAACGAGGCACGGCCAGCCCGGGGGTGCCGGGCTGGCCGTGGGATCGCCGGAGCTTTGCCCCGGAGCTCAGACCTTGAGGTTGGTCTCGAGGGAGGCCAGCTTGTGGCGGGCCATGGCCAGGTTGCTCTTCTTCCGGTCGAGGACGAGGTAGAGGAACAGGTTCTTCGCCGCCGACAGCGGGCGGATCAGGTGGTACTGGGAGGAGAGGGTGATGAGGATGTCCTCGATGTTGTCCTTCAGGCCGAGGTTCTTCATCACGCCCATCTTGGAGCGCACCACCTCGGTGTTGCCGGCGGCGGCGATGTCGAGGTTGAAGTCGTCGCCTCCGCCGGCCTGGCCGAGGGTCATGCCGCTCTCGTAGTCCACCAGGGCGACGGCTTTGGCGCCGTCGATCTCCATCGCTTCTTTTATGGCTTCATCAGTGTTGCTCATGTCGATCTCCTTGCCGCCAGAGGCGGCGGTTGGGGTTTGGGGGGAAACTTCTAGGGACTCGCTACTCTGTGTCTCAACCGCGTCCTCGGCGTCCTCGGCGTCGAGGACGTGACCGTCGCGGTTGCTCTCGTCTTCCAGCCGCATCGCTTCCAGCAGCAGCCGGTTGAGGGGGCGGTCGATGGTGCGGCGGCGGGGACGGACGCCGGCATGGAGGTCGAGGCGCACGCCGTCACCCCAGGCCAGCAGAGCCAGCGCCGCCGCCTCCCCGGACCGCTCGCCGACATGGGCGTCCACCAGCTCCCCTTTGCGGAACATCAGGTCGCCGATCTCCTCGCCCTGGCTGATGCGCAGCAGGCAGGTCTTGCGCTCCACCTCCAGCAGTTGGACGAAGCCGGGGAGGGAGAAGCCCTCGACGTGGGAGTGGCCCCCCTCGACGGCACCGGAGATGGCGTCGATGAGCTGATCCAGGTCGAGCGGCTTTCCCAGGTAGTTGAGGGCGCCGAGCTCACGAACCTGCTGTTCCAGGGCCGGGTCGCCGAAGGCGGTGACCACCAGGGTCGGGCCCCGGAAGCCGGCGCGCCGTAGCTCCAGGAGGAGCTCCAACCCACCCATGACCGGCATCTTGATGTCGGTGACGACGATATCGACCTTGCCGCCGACGGAGTTGAACGCTTCCATCGCCTGCTGGCCGTCGCTCGCCGCCAGTACCCGGTAGTCCGGGTACTTGGCGACCAGCGCGTCGGTGGCGCTGCTCAGGAAGAGGTCCTCGTCGTCGGCGAGGAGCACGGTGGGGGAATGCTTCTTTGCGTTCACACCACCTATCTATAGCCAGCTCCGTGCCAGGGCCAAAACCCTTTGCCGACAGGGTCTTTCGGGGATCTCAGAAAAAGGTCGATCAAGATGATGGACTCAGATTGAGAGCCATCGATCAACCTGATAGCCGGCGTCCGCGGCCCCCCTCCCGGTTCAACCCGCCTCGTCCTCCCCATAGGCGCGCAGCCGCCGGTAGAGGGTGGCGACCCCGATGCCCAGCGTCTCGGCGGTCCTGCTCCGGTTGCCGTCGCAGCGCTCCAGGGTGTCCAGGATGTGGCGCTTCTCGACCCCCGCGAGAGGTTCCAGGGGCTTGGCCCCCGGGGTGTTGGCGGCGTCCATCTGGCCCACGTCCTGCCCGCTGGGCAGGAGCGTGGACGGCCGGAGATTCTGTGGGTCGTCCAGCAGGAGGGCGCGCTCCAGCACGTTGCCCAGCTCCCGCACGTTGCCGGGCCAGCGGTACTCGGCCAAGCGCTCCAGTTCGCCCTCGGCCAACGTCGCCTGGCTACCGCCGGGGTGGTTGGCGAGCAGCGCTTCCACCAGTTCCGGAAGGTCGCCCAGTCGGCGGCGCAGCGGCGGCACGTGGATGCGCAGCACGTTCAGCCGGTAGAAGAGGTCCTGGCGGAAGGAGCCCGCGGCCACCGCCAGTTCCGGATCGACATTGGTGGCGGCCAGCACGCGGACGGAGAAGCTCCGCGGTTGGCTACCGCCGACCCTGCGAGCGGCGCCGTCCTCCAGCACCGCCAGCAGCTTGGCCTGGACCGCCGGGTACAGCTCGCCGACCTCGTCGAGGAACAGGGTGCCCCGGTCGGCCAGCTCAAACAGCCCTTCGCGGCTCTCGCCGGCGCCGGTGTAGGCCCCCTTGGCGACGCCGAACAGCTCAGCCTCGATCAACGACTCGGGGATGGCGGCACAGTTCACCTTGACCAGGGGGCGTTCCCGCGAGGGCTCCCCGGGGCGGGCCAAGGCCCCCGCGGGCTGGCCGGCGAAGTGGATGGAGGCCGCGACCAGGCCTTTGCCGGTGCCGGTCTCGCCGGTGATGAGGACCGGGCTCTCCGCCGACGCCGCCAGCCAGACCAGGCGGCGGACCTCGTCCAGGGAAGCGCCCACCAGGCGGGCGGACTGGCGTTCCGCGTCGTCGCGGCGCAGGGCCAGGCGCTCCACCCGCTCCAGGCGCGCCGTCTCCAGGCTGCGCAGGACGGAGAGGCGCAACTCCTCCGGCTCCACCGGCTTGGTCAGGTAATCGTCGATCCGCAGGCGCAGCGCCTCCACCGCCTTGGGTAGCTCGGGGTGACCGGTGACCACCAGGACCCGGGCCGGGTGGCCCGCCTCCCGCAGCTCCCGCACCAGGGACAGCCCTGATCCGTCGGGCAGGCGCTCATCGACCACCAGCAGCGGCAGGGCGGCCACCAGGTGGCGGCGGGCCCCCTCCAGGTCCGGGGCGGAGCGCACCCGCAGGCCGTTGCGGCGCAGCAGGTGGCTGGCGGCGTCGCGGAACAGGTCGTCGTCATCGACCAGCAGCACGTCGAGAGGGCCGGAACCGGGGCGGCCGGGTGTCGCGGCGACTTCAGCCATCGCGTTGCGGGTCTTCCATCACCCGCCGGTCCAGGGTCACCGTCACGTCGGTGCCGCGGGGGGAGCTGACCAGGTCCACCGTCCCCCGCATCTGGGAGACCAGGCGCCGGGTGATGGCCAGCCCCAGGCCCGTGCCCTTGTCGCGGTTGGTGTAGAACGGTTGGAAGACCAGCTCGATCTGCTCGGCGGGGATGCCGTGGCCGTTGTCGGAGACGATGAGCTCCACCCGGGGGCCGGCGCGGCGCGCGGTCAGGGTGATGCGGGGCTCGGGTTGTTCGGCCATCGCCTCGCTCGCGTTCTTGACCAGGTTCAACAACACCTGGTGCAGCCCCTGGGGGTCGCCATGGAGGGTATCGACGTCTTCCTCGAAGTCGAGCTTCAGCTCGATGCGCCGGCCCTCCAGATACTCCCGGAGGAGCGCCACCAGGCGGTGGAGGAAGGTGTGGGCGTCGAGGTTCTCCAGGGTGGGTCGCTGGAACATGTTGTAGCTGCGCATGGAGCGCAGCAGGTACTCGATGCGGCCCACCTCCTGGTCGATGCGGCGCAGGTAGCCGCTCAACCGCTCCGGCTCCATCTCCGGCAGGGAGTCGCGCACCACCCGCAGGGCCGACTTCAGGGAGTTGACCGGATTGCCCAGCTCGTGGCGGATGCCGGAGAAGACCATCCCCAGGTTGTCGTGGAAGTTGTGGGACTCGGCGATGGCCTCCAAGCGGTGGCGCTCGGTGACGTCCCGGCCCATGGCGACGAAGGTGGTGGCCTCGCCGTCGGACCACTGGATGGGCGAGATGGTGGTGAAGGCGAACCTTCGCTGCCGCTCCGGGGCGCGCCGGCGCACCTCGTAGTCGCGCTGCCAGGGGCGCCCGAGGCTCAGCAGGCTGCGGGCCCAGCGCAACTCCTGGTGCCGGGCCGGCCGGCCCGGCAGATCCCAGACCGACGTGCTCAGGATGCGCCGCAGGCTCCAGCCGCTCCAACTCTGGTAGGCCGGGTTGGCATACGACACTTCTCCCTGGTGGTCGAAGATCACCACTGAGTCCGACAACCGCTCGATGGCAGACTGCATCAGGTGGCTGACCCGCTCCGCCTCCCGCTCCTCGGTGACGTCCCGCAGCAGGCCGTAGTAGTGGGTGATCTCGCCCTTCCTGTTGCGAAGCGCCTCCACGTACCAGCGCATGATGAAGGGGGTGCCGTCCTTGCGGTAGTTCACCGCTTCGTCCTCGAACGGATCTCCCCTCCCCAGCGCCTCGCGCAGCCGGCGCAATGTCTCCCGGGAGGTCTCCTCACCCTGCAGGATGCGCGGGGTCTGGCCCACCAGCTCCTGGCGCTGATATCCCGTCAGCCGGCTGAAGGCGGGATTGACGTAGATGATCTGGGGGCCCGGCTCATCGAGATTTGAGGTGGTCAACATGAACGCCTCATGGAGAGACTGGAGTACCTCCAGAAGCAGTTGGGATGGGGGTTCGGTCCGAGGGCTCGGCATTCACCGGTCTCCGCTGACAGTTAAACAACAGATGGACAATAGTTACACAATACTTAGGCAACTTTTTTACTGCTGAACTCTTGTCGGCAGTATCTCTTTTCTTTGACATTTGCACAACTTTCTGCCCAGCGTCGGTCTAAGCCGAATTTCTCACCAGGCATCGTCGCGAGAGGGGGAAGGTGCCCGTGAATGCAAGGCGCAGGTCGGATCGGCCCCGCAGGTCACCCTGATGGTCTTCAGAAACTTATGAAATGCGCAGAGGGGTTTGCCTCAGGCTATCGATACGACGTTTTCTTGAGCCACGCCAGCGCCGACAAACTGGCCATCGAGTACCTGGCTCAGGAGCTGCGCAAGCGGGGGGTGGAGCCCTCCTGGCTTCCACGAGACAGTTCGGGCCAACCCCGATCGCCTCCTGGCCCTCTCTCAAGACAGCGATGACTGACGTTTAACGTCTCAGCCGAACTCGTCCACTTCGCCGTCGCAGTCGTCATCGACCCGGTTGTTGGTCGATTCGGCGACGCCGGGGTTGATGTTCTCGCGCTCGTCGTTGCAGTCCCGGCCGCGGGCGCCGCCCTCGTTGAAGATGCGGTCATCGACGTAGCCGTCGCCGTCCCGGTCGAGATCGCCGATGGTGTCGAGGTCGCAGTCCTCGTCGTGGCCGCGGGTATCGGGGATCTCCGGGTTGCCGGGGAAGCGGTTGGGGTCCTGGTCGTCACAGTCCGTTCCCTGGGCCCACATCGCGTCCACCCCGTCCCGGTCGTCATCGACCTTCACCGGGATGGTCCCCTCCGCCGTCCACAAGGTGCTCTTGCCGCCCTTGGGGTGGAACTTCAGGCTGATCGAGCCGGCGAGGAAGCCCTCCTCGTCCCAGCGCTGGCGGTTGCTCTGGATGTAGCCGGCGTTCGGATCGAGCACACGCACCCCGGGGCGATCACCCGCCCGGGGTGCCGCGTTGGGACGGACCCTGCGCGGGCGGAGTTTCCGCTGCGTCAACGCCGGCTCCACCACGGCGATGGCCCGGTCCCCGGAGATCATCGTCCACTTCGCCGTGTCGAGCTGCTGGCGGAAGACTTCCCACAGGCCGGTGCACCGGTAGTCGCACGGGTCCGGCAGGTGAGCCAGGGCGCCGGAGATCCGGGAGCCCGCGAGGTTCTCCCCAAGGGCCACCAGCACCAGGTGGTCCGGCGAGGGGGCGACGAGGTTGTTCTCCGGCAGTCGGCCGAGGGCGGTCAGCTTCGGTTGCGCCAATTGGGCCTGGGGGAGGATCTGCCTTGTCTGAGGGAGGACCACCGGCCGTTGCTGGATCCGGGAGGTGCCTTGCGGCGCAGCCGGCTGCGCCGGCTTCACGGGCTTGACCTGCGCCTTGACCCCGGTCTGGGCGGCCCGGGCCTGACTGGGGTCGGCCGGTGGCGGAGACTGGGCGGAGGCCGGAGACGCGGCGACGATGAGGACCGCCACCAAGGCGGTCGCAAGCAGCTTAAGGGGCATCGAGACTCCTTCACGGGAAAACCGTTGGGCGGCAAGAGATTGTACGCAAAGACAGGTAGAGCCTATACGAGCCGCTGCGGTCCGCCCACCGGGCCGCCCTTCCATTCGATGGCCTAGTGCCCGAAACCGATCCCAGTCCACCAGGCTGAGGACCGACCTCGCCCTCGGCGGTGACGTCGCCTCACGTCTCCAGACGGCGGTCCAGGCTGCGGTACTGGATCGCCTCCGCCAGGTGGGGAGCGCGGATCTGGTCGCAGCCGGCCAGGTCGGCGATGGTCCGGGCCACCTTCAGCACCCGGTGGACCGCCCGGGCGGAGAGGCCGAGGCGCTCGAAGGCGGCGTCCATCAGGGTGCGGCCGGCGGCGTCCAACGGGCAGTGGCCCTCCAGGTCCCGGGCGCGCAGGGCGGCGTTGACGGGGGCCGGGCGGGTGAGGGTGTCGTGGGCGTCGGGCCTCGGTGCCTCCGCCTCGGAGGACTCCTCCTGGCCGGCGGCGTCGTTGGCGCATGTCAGGCGCCGGTGGCGCTCCTCCTGGCGCCGCCGGGCCGCTGCGACCCGGGCTGCCACCACCGAGGTCGGCTCGCCCCCCGCCCGCCGCAGGTCCTCCAGGCCCACCGAGCCGACCTCGACGTGGAGGTCGATGCGGTCGAGCAGCGGTCCCGACACCCGGCCCCGGTAGCGCTCCACCTGCCCCGGGCCGCAGCGGCATTCGTGGCGCGGGTCGCCGAGGTGGCCGCAGGGGCAGGGGTTCATGGCGGCCAGCAGGGCGAAGCGGGCGGGGAAGGTGAGGCGGGCCTGGGAGCGGACGATGGTCAGCCGCCCCTCCTCCAGCGGCTGGCGCAGCGCCTCCAGGGCGTCGCGGCGGAACTCCGGCAGCTCGTCCAGGAAGAGCACCCCGAGGTGGGCCAGGCTGGCCTCGCCGGGGCGGGGGACGCCGGCGCCACCCCCCACCATGCCCGGCGCCGAGACCCCCGGGTGGGGGCTGCGGAACGGCCGCTGGCGCAGCAGCCCGCCGTGGGGGCGGTCGGCGACCAGGGAGTGGATCTTGGTGACCTCGATGGACTCGGCCCGGCCCAGCGGCGGCAGCAGACCGGGGAGGCGCCGGGCGAGCATCGTCTTGCCGCACCCCGGCGGCCCGATGAACAGCAGGTTGTGGCCGCCGGCGGCGGCGATCTCCAGAGCCCGCTTGGCGGTCTCCTGGCCCCGCACCTCGGCCAGGTCGGGGACGTCGCCGCCCGCCCCTTCCTGCCAGTCCCGCCCGCCGGCCGCGGGCAGCGGCGCCTCGCCGGTGAGGTGGGCCACCGCCGCGGTCAGGTCCTCGACGCCGGTGACCGTGAGGGCCGGGCCGGCACCGTCACACAGGGCCGCGGCCTCGGTGGCGTTGGCGGCGGGGACCAGCAGCTCGCG
>Ga0102947_1000774_pt1 | contig 11226 bp, 11 predicted proteins | sample SalPon2A_A_D2_MG_FD_78210 | JGI IMG/M metagenome (GOLD analysis project Ga0102947, IMG submission 78210) | Soil microbial communities from South San Francisco under conditions of wetland restoration - Salt Pond MetaG R2A_A_D2_MG | ecosystem: Environmental > Terrestrial > Soil > Wetlands | place... | reverse complement strand
TCAAATTCGAGTTTAAAGTTAGCTTACAGTCAACACTGGAGAAAGAATTTAAAATTCTTGGAAATTAAAGTGGCGTACCAGTTAATCGTTCAAAAGCTGTAACATAACGCTCACTCATTTTTTGTATAATTTCATTAGGTATTGCAGGAGCTGCTGGTTCCTGGCCCCCAGCTCGGGCCTCATCAAATTGTTTTTGATACCCTTTTGCAGTTAACCAATCGCGTAGGATTTGTTTATCATATGCTTCCTGAATTTTTCCGACTTTGTAGGAATCTTTTGGCCAGAGTCTGTATTCATCAGGACCTATTGAATCACCCAGCGTGATGTCTCCATTTAAAATTCCAAATTCTAATTTTAAATCTGCTAGAATAAAACCAGCATTATCTGCAATCTTTGCCATCCTTTTGTAAATATCAATCGAAATTTTTTCAAGCCAATCATATTGCACTTCTGTTACTAAATTCATCTCAATCGCTTTTTTCTTATCTACTGGAACATCATGTTCTGATTTTGTGGTAGGATCAAAAATTGGGTTAGGCAGTTTTGAGGCAAGTTTAGCATCTGTTCCGTTTGGCAATTTTATTTCACCATTTTTCCACCTACTCACAAGACTCCCATAGAAATAACCCCGAACCACGCATTCTATTGCCAGCATCTTCATTTTCTTAACAATTAACTCGGTATCAGATTTTCTTTTTACAAAGTGATTTGGCACAGATAATTCATTAAACCAGTATTCGGCAAATTTGCATAAAACCTCCCCTTTATTGGGAATATTTTCCTTAAATTTTACATCATATGCAGAAACCCGGTCTGAGAATTTGAATAACAGGTTATCATCCCCTAGATCGTAAAGATCTTTTACCTTTCCAGAGGCTAAAAATTTCACAGAATCAATTAAGAGCAATATCATTTAATTGCTCCCATGAGAAGAAAATAGATTTTTTATTTTGTTGGGTGTAAGGAAATAATCTAATATTATGATCTATTTGTTGAATTGTAATAATGACAATAGATTTTCCAAGGATTTTCCTAACATTGGGATTTTTAGGCCTTTTTTTTGTTGCCACAAATTCCACTTTCATAAATAATACTTATTCTGAAAACTCTTCATATTCTGTGCATATTCCAGATTTAGAGGGAGCATCCACTTCTGCTATAGTCAATGAAAAAACAAACAAAGTATACATTACTGAATTTTATGAAGGAAAACTTGTTGTTCTTGATGGTAAAACAAATGAAATTCTTGAATCAATTGACGGGATACAAACTCCGTTTGGAGTAGGGGTAAATCCCGAAACAAACTTGGTTTATGTTGGAGGAGAATATGCAGATACCATTTCAATTTTTAATGGAACTACAAACAAAGTGATAAAAGAAATTACTCTAAAGGATCCATATGATATTATAGTTAATCCAAATAACAACACCATTTATGTCACGAGTGATAGGGAAAATTTAGTATCTATTATTGATGGAAACACAAATGAAATTGTGTCATCCTTTGAGGTCTTAGTACCATGCGGAATTACAGTTAATCCTAAAACAGGGATGGTATATGTTACCAGCGAATCAGAAAATGCACTACATGTTTGGGATGGAAATGCCAATCAACCAATCACTACAATCAATGTGCAAAATAGTCCTAGAGGTGTAACGGTAAATCCAGTCACAAATATGGTCTATGTAACAAATCAGGAAGATAATACAGTTACAGTAATTGATGGCGAAACAAATGAAATAATCAAATCAATTGATGTAGGAGAAACTCCAAGGAGAGTAATATCAAACCCCGAATCAAATATAATTTATGTTTCAAATCAAGGCTCTAAGGATATTTCAGTAATTGATGGTTTTGAGAACAAAGTAATTGAAACAATACCAGTTCCAGAACCTTTTGAACTTGCAATAAACTCCAAGACGGGAAAATTATATTCAATGTACTATGGAGGGAATCTTTCGATAATTACTAAAAACCCACTTTATGCCTCCCCTTTAAAACAGATTTTCTTTGGGGCAGAACCACATGAAATTAAATGCAATGAAAATTTGGTTTTAATAATTAAAAGTAATGGGATTCCTGCATGCGTAAGAGAAAATACAGCCATATCACTTGAAGAACGTGGATGGGGGAGTCTTGCCAACCTAGTAGATTCTAAGAACCCATCATCCCCACCATCTTAGGTGGAGTTCGGTATGCTTTGCTCACAAAAACATCATTATCAGCTGTAACCATAACAAACTCCATAGAATTTTCTGATGGGGGAGAAAGCAAAATTTTATCACCAGGTTCCAATATTTTTAGGTCTAGGGTATCACCATCTCCAAAGTTTATGTGGATATTTGTAAGGGGTTTGGAGCCAATATTATGAACCGTTACTCGCCCAATATCAAATAAATTTTGTTTATCAATTATTGGATCAACAAAAACATCGTAATCTTGTGTGGGTACTGACATTTTCACAATATCAGAACCAAAGAAAACGCCCATTACTACCACCCCCGAAACAATTGCAATGAGGAGAATTGTGTAATTTTTCACCAGAAATATTGTGTAATTCTAATAATTAAGATTGATTATAGGATTAAAAGTTGTCAAGTAAATTTTGAAAATATTTACAAGTGTTAACGAGTTTATCGACTGTCAGTAAAAATGGTATCCCCCCAAACAGGCGTGAAAAGTTGGTTATGCCTTGCGTTATGACGAGAGTTGGTTTGTTGGAAATTGTTAAATGGGATTTTTCTAATTCTTATAGGTGGTTTTATAACAGGTGAATTGATAATGTTTCTCCATTATGGATGAATTAGTCGTAAAAAAAGATTTTACAGATATTTACACGCAAAAATTTCCTGATGATTATCTTAAAGAAATGAAAAAACTACACTATCGTATTCCTGATAAAACAAAACCATTGTATTTGTCATTGGCAGAACATCTTGTCAAAAAACTATCAAGGCCAATCAATATTTTAGATATTGGAAGCTCTTATGGAATTAATTCTGCACTTTTGAAATATGATTTGGAAATGTCAAATCTTGATGATGTCTTTTTGCAAGAAAATAACACTACCTTAGAGCAAACAAGGCAATTTTTTGAAAAAATTCCCTCAAATGATAATCTAAATTTCTATCAAATAGATATTTCACAGCCCGCACTACAGTTCTCTGAAGAGGCAAAATTATGCAAAAAAGGAATTTGTGTTAATCTTGAAACAGGTAATCTCCCCATCAAAGAGATTCCTTCATTTGACATGGTGATTGCAACTGGTTGTATTGGCTACATTGGATACAAGGCATTTTCAAATCTTTTTGAATTAATCAAAAAACAACAATCAAATTATCCTGAATCTGAAACAGCAAAACCTATCTTTGCTTTTTCAGTTCTAAGGATTTTTGATATGGAAAAAATCCAACAGACTTTTGATTACAATGGTTATTCTCTTGTAAAAACAGATTTGGATCCAATTCGTCAAAGACGATTCTCAGATTTAGATGAAAGACATCAAACCATTTCTCTTTTGAACAGTAAGGGAATTGATACAAAGGGCTTTGAAGATGATGGTCATTTTTATGCCCATTTTTATATTGCAAGTACTAAGAGATTAGAAAATCAGTTAATTTCAATGTCTAAACACATGGGGAAAAAATGTACAAGTTGAAAAGTAAAATTGAACTAATCAAAAAATCCTCATCCTTCCCAAAAAATAATTTCAATACTAAAAATTAATGATAATTTCAAACAAGTCAAAGAAGAGATCTTTCTCCCCTTTGACTAGCAACTTACGGGTAGTGAGTTGTGGTTAAAATGCCTTAATTAGATACTTAACACTTCTTTTTTTATTTCTCAAAAATAATTTCAAAATCTTTAAGATTGGTAAAACAATTGAATCACTCCTGAATCATATTTCTTGATATTTTGAAGTTTTAATTGATGCTCACCACACCCTTGAGGAAATAATGGAATTCCTTCCCCTAACACAATAGGAATCACAGTAATGATAAATTCATCAATTAGGTTATTTTTTAGAAATTCTTTGATAGTTTCTGCTCCGCCTACAAGCCATATGTTTTCATTATCACTCAGACCATCAAGAAAATCTCTAACTTCCTTATTCACAAAAGTTATGTTGCTTTCTTTATCGGTGTTTTTTCTTGAAAATACAAAACATTTTTTGTTTGGATAGGGTGCCTTGAATTGTTGGTATGTAGTGTTTCCTAAGACGACTGTTCCTATGGACTCTAAGAATTCCTTATAACCATAATCTTTCTCTGTATTCTCATACTCTGCTAACCAATCCACTGATCTATTTTTTCTGGCAATATATCCGTCCAAACTAGTTGCAACGTATAGAATTACTTTTCTTTCCAATTACATTTTTCGATATATTGATATTTTATCTAAATGCTTCCCAAAAAATAAGTTCAAACTAACATTTCATTCAAAATGTCTTTGATTCTAGGTTCATAGAGTTTGCCATAAGGATCTTGTGACATTTGCAGAAACAGTTGGTATGGGGCATATCATGAAAATTTCGGTATGCACATTCTTTTGTATGAGCCATGAATTAAATTGATTTTCATTGTTATCTGCTTTTCTTCTTCCTTTCGAAAAAATAATTTCAAAATTATTTTTACATTCTGCTATCAACAAAGTCCTACAATGTCACCGTGGTTAAGATCCATTATTTGACCTGGACACCATTCCAAAATGCAATCATTCCCTTGATCTTTTTTGCAGCATCGTTTGGTTCCTTATAATACCAAGCACAATCTTTGTTGGTATTTCCATTAATAGTGACAGAATAATAATTTGCCATTCCTTTCCAACCGCAAAATGAAGTAAAGTCAGTTTTTGTAAAATATTCTTTTTTTATAGAATCTATTGGAAAGTAGTGATTACCTTCAACTAAAACAGTATCATCACTTTCGGCAATTACAGTATCATTCCAAATTGCTTTCATATTTTTGGTATTTCTTATGTCTATTTAAAAAAATTTCCAAATCAAATTAATTTAAATTATTTAATTGGTATGCTGCTAAAATCTTGGCATAATACTGAGTTTAGATTTTGCAGAAACTGCAATTATTGAAATTATTGATACTACCAAAATCATTGCTGCAATGGTTCCAAATTCGGGTATCACCTTTCCATTTATTATTTCGACTTCAACTGAGTCTTGAAACTCTGAGGCTATTCCCTGGTTGGCTGTAATCGTATAAACCCCATCTTCAGTCCATAATGGTCCTCCTGTTCTGATTTCAACTGTAAAAGGATTCAGTGTTTGTGGAGTTATCTGTTCTACTGAGACCAAATTTCCAGTAGGAGAATAAACAGTAAATGTAATGGCCGTATCTCTAGATACGGGAGTACCTGTAATCGTTATAGTATCAGAACCCTCCATTGCAGTAGCCGAAATTTCAAGCCCTGGTATTATTTTTTTATCCCCAGTTCCTGGTGCTGGGACTTGGTTATCTTTAACCAGGCTTTGCCCAGTTACAGTAAATTGAATTCTTGCAGAATTTTCTGCATCCACATGCTCTGCAATTACGGAATAAGTTCCAATTTTAAAGCTTGGGAGAGGAGGATGAATCAATCTTTTAAATACTCCATTCCCGTCAAAATTTACTTTGGGGCTAAAAACAACTTCTCCATCTGGAGCAAGAACTGTAATCTGAACTGGGTTAAATTTAGTGACATCAGAAACAGAGCCATAAACCAAAACTGAATCAGTCGGTTTGATAGTTTGTTGGTCTGAATTTAGTTTAATGGTCCCTTCTGCAAATGCTGATGATAATGGAACTAAAGAAATAGCAAGTAAAGCTAGCACAGCAATTTTTAACATATCATCAATGAAAAAATTCGGAGTATATATGAATTAGGATACATCGATCAATAGTAATTATATTATCGATCTAGACACTGTAAACTTGATTTTTATTTTAAATTTTTTTAAATAAATTTTAATTTGAAATAATTTCCATAAAATTTTTAAATTATTGATTTAGTTTTTATTAGTTTTATTCTCCTTTGAACTCTTCACGAGTTTTAAAATCAGGGGTTATTCCAAGCGAATCATAATTTCCTGAAGAACAAGTAAAGCACATAGAATCTTTTTCCATACCTACTGCCAATGCTAGGTTTTCAGCATCGTTATAACCCAAAAAATCTGCTCCAATATCTCGTCTTACCATTTCTGTAATTTGATCAGCATTCATATCTTTGCCATTTGTAAAAGTAGCCAGTTCTTGTTGCGAAGGAAAATCGATTCCCGCATAGCAAGGAAAATTAATTTGAGGATATGTGATCAGCATGCTTATTTTTCTAGCACCTGCTCTTTTCAAAGCTTTGATTATAGCTTTGGAGCTTGTACCTCGTACCAAGCTATCATCAATAACAACTACATGTCTTCCCTCAATAATTTCTCTGATTGGAATTATCCATCGATTTATCTCCACCCTATCTGTCTGATGTGGTTCAATAAAGCTGCGTAAGGGTCCTTTTTTGCTGTATCTGTCTTTTAGCAACCCTTCATCAAATTCAATCCCCATTTCTTGAGCATATCCCAGGGCTGCCGGTCTGGCTGAATCAGGTACTGGAATTACCAGGTCTGCATCTTTTATTGGAAATTTTTTTGCAAGAAATTGCCCAATTTTTTTTCTTGAAACGTAAATGTTTTTTCCTTCCATCATGCTAGATGGATGAGCAAAATAAGTAAATTCAAAAGAACAATGAGCTCTGGAATTATCTGTGGAGAATTTTTCTGTCTCCAGTCCATTTTTGCTAAGTTTGATTAATTCTCCCGGTGTGACATCTCTTTGTAATTTTGCCCCAACAGCGGAAATCGCAGATGATTCAGATGCAATAATAAAAGTATCATCTAATTCTTTATGACCTAAGACCATTGGTCGAAATCCTTTTGGATCTCTTGCAGCATAAACAGAATTATCATCAGAGATAAAAGTAAAGCAGTAAGACCCAACCATTTCATTTTTTAAAATGGAAAGTGCCTTCCCCATTTGGCCATTTTCAGAAATTAAAGATACCAATCTCTGGGCGGCCACCAAAGTATCGCTTGAATTTTGAGGTGTGAAGGAGCAACCTCCAACTAGATTTGATAATTCTTGAACATTTGCTATAGTTCCATTATGTGCTATACACAAATCTTTTACTTTGAGAGGTTGTGCATTTTCTAAAGAACTTCTACCCATAGTAGAATATCTAACATGACCAATTACGGAGGGGGAGCTATATTCTTCAGCTATTTTTTTAAATTCTGAAGAAGCAGAAGATACCAATCCTAATTTTTTTAGGGGTTCTTTGTTTGGAATTGCAATTCCCCATGCTTCTTGTCCTCTATGTTGTAAGGCTCGTAGTGCATCAATTGCCATTGGAACTACATTAGTTCCGCTAAGAGAAAAGATACCCACTACACCACAATTTTCCTTAACCATGTACAATTAACTCCTTCAATGAATTTATCCATACTTGATAGGCCTTATCAACGCTTAGATCAATTATTGATTTTTTTCCTTTACAAAACTGAATTTTTTTTCCTCCAAATTTACCAATTGTTTTGAAAGAAACTTGATTTTTCTTTAAAATAATTTCAAGTTCTACAAGATTTTTCTTTTCTAAAACAAGTAGATATCTAGAATGACTCTCAGAATATAATATTCTATCAACATTTAGTTTTTCTCCTGGAACTTTCTCCAAGGAAATTTTACATCCAATTTGATTTGTCATACATAACTCTGATGTGGCAATACCAATTCCTCCCTTGGAGCAATCGTGAGCAGACTTGATGAGCCCTTTTTTAATAATATCTAAAATTACCGTCATGTTTCTTTTTGATTCTTCAAAATCAACCACTGGACAGTTTCCTCCAACAAATTTATGAATATATTCATAATATTCAGACCCTCCAAGTTCATTTTTGGTTTTGCCGATAATGACTAGACAATCATCGTTGTTAATTTTTTTTGGAACGAGTGGTTTTTTGTCGTTTAAACCTAGTATTCCTATTATCGGTGTAGGTTTGATTGGCCCTTTTGGAGTTTCGTTGTAAAAACTTACTTTCCCTCCAATACATGGAATTTTAAAATATTTTGCAAAATCAGCTAAACCCTTTAAAGATTCTAAAAACGTCCAAAAGATTTCTGGATCTTGAGGATTTCCAAATTGCAAATGATCAAGCATTCCAATCGGTTTTGCACCAGTACAAACAACATTTCTACAAGCTTCTTCAAAACATCCAATTGCTCCTTCTCTAGGATTAATGTAGCAGTGTTTTGGATTTCCATCAATTTTGGCAGACAAAAATTTACCATTGTCTAATCTTAAGACGGAAGCATCTTGTCCTGGTTTTACTACTGTTCTAATTCCAACTTCATGATCGTATTGACTATAAACCCATAATTTACTTGCAATGTTGGGAGAAGACAATAGTTTCATCATTGTCTTTGAGTGATTCAAAATTGGTTTGAATTTTTTTTCTTTTTGGATTGTTTTTAGATATGTAGGTTTTTTAGAAGGTCTATCAAGAAGACGTGCATTTGCAACAATGTCAGTAGAAATATTTGCAAAAGTTTTTTTTCCTTTTTTTACTTGCATTAAATTTCCGGAAGTTACCTGACCAATTACCGAACATGCAACATGGAATTTTTTACAGATTTTTTTTAGTTTCTCCAATTTTTGTTTATTTGTAATTATCAACATTCGTTCCTGCGATTCAGAGATCATTATTTCATCTGGATGCATTCCAAGTTCCCTTGTATGCACTTTATCTACGTCCATCTTAATTCCAATACCCATGGTATCTGCGGTTTCAGACACTGCACAGGACAAACCACCACCACCAAGATCTTTTAATGCATTAATGAGATTTTGATTTCTAGCCTCAAGAATTGCCTCAATGATTAATTTCTCAATAAAGGGATCAGGAATCTGCACGGCAGATCTGTCTTCAGATTCGAGAGAATCTGAAGCGAATTGTGAGCCGCCAATCCCATCACGTCCTGTAGACCCTCCCATTAGAACAACAAGATCACCTACCTTTGCATGATTTTTAATTAGATTTTCTTTTTTTCCAAAACCAATGGCGGCTACATCAACTAAGGCATAATTAGAATAACATTCATCAAATTCTACTTCCCCTCCTATTGTTGGAATTCCTAAACAATTTCCATAATCAGCAATTCCGGTTACAGAATTTTTGAAAAGCCATCTTGCTTGCAGATCTTTTTCTATATCCCCAAATCGCAGTCCATTAAAAATTGCAATTGGTCTTGTTCCAGCAGATAAAATATCACGAATAACACCTCCAACTCCCGTTGCTGCCCCACCATAGGGTTCCACAGCTGATGGATGATTATGACTTTCTATATGAGCAGTAATAACAAATCCATTTCCCACATCTAAAACTCCTGAATCATATCCTTTTTCAGATATTACCAAGGGGCCCGTCATTGGCAACATTTTGAGATGTTTTTTAGATGATTTGTAAGAGCAGTGCTCAGACCACTCGGCTGCTACAATTTGTAATTCAGTTGATGTTGGTTCACGTCCAATTTTGGATTTTAAATTTTCAAGTTCTTGTGGTTCTAGACTCAATTTTTAGCACCCATTGCATCTAGCATTGATTCAAAAATTAATGACGAGGGTTTATTATCAATTGGATTAATTTCAGATTCCACCGCACGTTCTGGATGAGGCATCATACCAACAACATTCCCATCTTCATTACATACACCTGCAATTCTATCAGAGGAACCATTTACTATTTTGTCATATCTAAAAACAATCTGATTATTTTTTTTTAATTTTTTTAAGGTTGCACCATCGACAAAATATCTACCCTCGCCATTTGCAATTGGGATCGGTATTTTTTGATTTAATTGAAATTGGTTAGTAAATGGAGTCTTATTATTTTCAACAATTAGATTTGTCCATTCACACATGAAATTCAAAGAATTATTTTTTAGAAGCACACCTGGTAATAATCCAGATTCAACTAGAATTTGAAATCCGTTGCAAACACCTAGGATCGGGATTCCTTTTTTTGCCATTTTTTGAACGTCTTTAATTATTGGGCTATGTGCAGCGATTATTCCTGCTCTTAATCTGTCGCCATAAGAAAATCCTCCAGGAAGAACAATGGCATCAATATTTTTTGGAAGACCTTTCTCATGCCAAAAATATTGTGCATTTAGGTTAAAGACGTCGGTTAGGACATGAAACATATCTCGATCGCAATTACTACCTGGAAAAACTACAACCCCGACCTTCACAGTAATTTTATCTCAATGAGTTATTTAATTTGAATCTAACCAAGATTTTTGGAAAGATATCTTAATCTAGATGAAGAAATTTTGTAAAATTTCATAGTATTAGTTTTAGGAAAAAAGATGGTTTAAGAAATAAAAATTAATCATTCAAATACCTCAATTGTGACCTTGCTTACCATAGGATTGTAAATGCGCAGATCATCACAAATTTTTTGAACTTTTGATTTAGCTGTTTTTTTGTCTTTTTCCTTGATATTGAATTTTAACATCTTGGCAGTTTTGATTTTAGTTACAGTTTTGTGAGTGCCTTTTAGGACAAGGTCGTTTAGAATGGTTTCTCCTTCTGGATCACTAATTCCTGGTTTGTTTTCTATTATCACATGAACAGTGAATGAAGTCATGAATGATTTGAAAAATAAAATCGTGGTTAATCTATCTTCCGAAAAATTTTTTCCTTTTATACTTGTATTACAAGTCATTCTAGTTATCTGGTTTTAGGGAACAAGTTATGGTTCTGACTAACCAAAACCAATATCATCTGTGGATGGTAATTTTAAATGTCTAACAAAATTAACATGTAGTTCGTTGATTCTTATCAAATATCCTCCATTTTGTTTTTTAAAATAACGAAATTAGTCCAATAACACTTGCACAATTACACAAAATTTCCCTTGCCCAAAAATATTGAGTATTTTTTTTCAAAAATTTTCAGGTCTTGGCCTGAGAGGTATGTACCATGCAAGTAATTCCAAGAATGAGACTGTATGGAAAGAAGGCACCACAAGAAAAGATAACAAAAGAGATCAGAGATCTGCTTGAAGGAAATGCTACACGGCCTTATCCGCTTACTATAGCAGAGATTGCAAAAGTGCTGGGAGTTTGCAGGTCAACAGTCTACAATTACATCAATCGAATATCGAAAGAAAATAGTGTTCCAAGGCT
>Ga0102947_1000773_pt1 | contig 11243 bp, 10 predicted proteins | sample SalPon2A_A_D2_MG_FD_78210 | JGI IMG/M metagenome (GOLD analysis project Ga0102947, IMG submission 78210) | Soil microbial communities from South San Francisco under conditions of wetland restoration - Salt Pond MetaG R2A_A_D2_MG | ecosystem: Environmental > Terrestrial > Soil > Wetlands | place... | reverse complement strand
TTCAGCCGTTTGATGACCTCGCTGCTGGAGAAGATATCTCCGACCACGCCGACGTCGCGATGGGCGTGGTACTGCCGGCCGTCGAAGCTGACAATGCCGGCAGCCTCCTGCCCGCGATGCTGCAGGGCGTGTAGACCGAGGGCAGTGTGGGCGGCGGCGTCACTGTGACCGAAGATGCCGAAAACCCCACATTCTTCGCGAAGCTTGTCGTCGTCGAATGGGACGGTGGTGATCATCATTCACTTTCCGTCGATGTTGCCGGCGCCGCCTGTCCGCTTACGCTGTCCTGGATCAATTGCTGCATGGCGCCGCGATCCTCGTCGTTATACGCAGGTTCGCCGGAATTTTCATCGCCTTTTTGCAAAGGGCTGCTCAACTCCTCGAAGGCGGTGGCGCTGCGGCGCAAGCTGTCGAGCTGTTTCATGGTGTCGCCGGCGGCGGATTCGCCTTCTTGCAGCAGGGTCTCCGGTATCAGTTTGAAGATCATGCCGGCGCCCCAGACCAAGGCGGGTTTGCTGCGTGCCTCTTGGATCCACTCAGGCCGGTCTTCCTGCAAGGGCACGAACCAGACGAAAGCCAGCCAGGCAAGGCAGGCCAAAAGGAAACCGCGCAGCAGACCGAAGATCAGGCCCAGCGTGCGGTCGAGCGGCCCCAGGCCCATGTGGCGCACCAGTCCGGCGGCCAAGCGGGTCACCAATGAAAGCACGATCAGCACCACCAGGAAGATCACCACGCCGGTGGTCACGTCGGCCAAGAGCGGCACGGCGATGACTTTCTGGGTGAGGGGCTGGAGATGGGGAAAGCCGTAGAGCGTGGCAAAGGCGGCGCCGATCCAGGAGGCGACGGCCAAGACCTCGTGCACGAAGCCGCGCAGGAAGGCGAGAATGCCGGACAGCAAGATCACCAGGACGATGACCACGTCGGCCGCCGTGAAAGGCAGGTTCTCCATCAGCCTTGCCCTTCGGCGCTGCGGGACCGCGGGCCGGCCACCACTCGGGGCGCGGAGCCGATCTCGTCGATCAAGTCGCTGAGGTGAGTCATCTCACGCAGGTCCATGCCCTCGAGCGTCTGGCGCTTGCCGGCGGCGCGGCGGCGGCGCGGCACAATGGCGGTCCGAAATCCCAACTTCTTCGCTTCCTTAAGCCGTGCTTCGCTTTGCCCCACGGCCCGCACCTCGCCGGACAGGCCGATTTCGCCGAAAATAACCGAATCTTCCGGCACCGGCGTGCCCTGCAGCGCGGACACCAGCGCCGCGGCAACGGCCAAATCGGCGGCCGGCTCGGCGATGCGTAGGCCGCCTGCGACATTGAGATAAACCTCTTGGCCGGCGATGACCAGTCCGCATCGCGCCTCGAGCACGGCAAGGATCATGGCCAGGCGTCCGGCGTCCCAGCCCACCACGGCGCGCCGCGGCGTCGCCAGCGGCGAGGGGGACACCAAGGCCTGAATCTCCACCAGCAGCGGCCGGCTGCCCTCCATGCCGGCGAAAACCGCCGCGCCGGCCACGGCCTCGCCGCGTTCGGCCAGGAACAGCGCCGAGGGATTGGGGACCTCCTGCAGGCCCTGGTCGGTCATTTCGAAGACGCCGATCTCGTTGGTGGCGCCGAAGCGGTTCTTGACGGCGCGCAGGATGCGGAACTGGTGGCCCCGCTCGCCCTCGAAGGTCAGAACGCAGTCCACCATGTGTTCCAACACCTTGGGTCCGGCAATGAGGCCTTCCTTGGTGACATGTCCCACCAGCAGCAGGGAAAAGCCCCGGGCCTTGGCCAAGCGGATCAAGGATTGTGCCGCGGCGCGCACCTGGGCGACCGTGCCGGGGGCCGACTCCAGGCTGTCGACGAACATGGTCTGGATGGAATCGATCACCACCACGCCCGGCCGCTTGAGCTTTTCCAGGCCGGCCAGGATGTCGCGCAGGGAGGTCGCGGCGGCCAGGTCCACCTGGGCGTCGGCCAGGCCCATGCGGGCGGCGCGCAAGCGCACCTGGTCGACCGATTCCTCGCCCGAGACGTAGGCACAGCCGACCCCGTTGGCGGCCAGTGCCGCCATGGCCTGCAGCAGCAAGGTGGACTTGCCGATGCCCGGATCGCCGGCGATCAGCACCGCCGATCCCGGCACCAGCCCGCCGCCGGAGACCCGGTCGAACTCGGCTATGCCGCTGGTCATGCGGGGCGGCGGCTGGCTCTCGCCGGTGAGCCCGACGAAGGCAACCGGGCGCCCGCCGCGGCCGAGACCGGCCGCACCGCCGGGGGCGGCTTCGGCCGCCTCTTCGACGATGCTGTTCCAACTGCCGCAGGCTTCGCAGCGCCCAGCCCACTTTCCCGAGACGGCGCCGCATTCCTGGCAGACGTAGCGTGACTGTGCCCGGGCCATGGTTACGGCACCCTGCGGCACGCGGCCGGCGGGTTATGGCGCAGTCGTTGCCTCACGGCGCGCTCGGCTCCGGTTGGATCGGTCCCTCGTCGCTGCCTTCGATGAACTGGGCGACGTAGGGATTGCCGCTGTTGTCGATCTCGGGGGTCGGGCCCTGCCAGATGATCTTGCCGTGGTACAGCATTGCGATGCGGTCCGAGATACGGCGCGCGCTGTCCATGTCGTGGGTGATGGAGAGGGCGGTCGCCCCCAGTTCCTTCACGCACTTGACGATCAAGCGGTCGATCAGGTCGCCCATGATGGGGTCGAGGCCGGTCGTCGGCTCGTCGAAAAAGATAATCTCGGGCTCCGTCGCGATCGCGCGGGCGAGGCCGACCCGCTTGCGCATGCCGCCGGAGAGCTCGGCGGGATAGACCTCCATCACCTCCGGGCCGAGACCCACGTGCGCCAGCTTGTCGACGGCGATCTCGTAGGCCGCATTGCGGTCCATGCCTTCGCCTTGCACCAGGCCGAAGGCCACGTTGTCGCCGACGGTCATGGAATCGAAAAGGGCGGCGTTCTGGAACAGCATGCCGAACTTCAGCTGGATCCGGCTCAGCTCGGCGCCTGACATATCGGCCACGTCTTCGCCGTCGACCTTGATGCTGCCGGCGTCGGGGCGCAGCAGGCCCAAGATGCATTTCAGCAGCACCGACTTGCCGGTGCCGGAGCCGCCGATCACCACCAGGGACTCGCCGTCACCCACATCGAGGTCCAGGCCGTTGAGGACGACCTTCGGGCCAAAGGCCTTGCAGAGGCCGCGGATCTCGATTTTCAGCTTCATCGCGGGTCGGCCTGCCGTTGTGCCTTACCGGGCAAAGAAGAGCTCGGTGATGAAGTAGTTGAAACAGAGGATCAGGATCGACGCCGAGACCACGGCATTGGTGGTCGCCTGGCCGACGCCCTGGGCGCCGCCTTGGGAATTGTAGCCGTGGTAGCAGCCCATCAGGGTGATCAGGAAGCCGAAGGTCGCCGCCTTGACCAGCCCTGAGATCACGTCTTGGGCCTCCATGAAGTCCATGGTGTTCTGCAGGTAGGTACCGGGGTTGAAACCGAGCTTGTGGATGGAGACCACGTAGCCGCCGAAGACGCCGATGATGTCGGCCACCAGCACCAGCAGCGGCAGCATGGTCAGGCCGGCGATCAGCCGCGGCGCCACCAGGAACTTGAAAGGATTGGTGGCCAGCGTGGTGAGGGCGTCGATTTGCTCGGTCACCCGCATGGTGCCGATTTCGGCCGCCATGGCGGCGCCGACGCGGCCGGCCACCATCAAACCGGCCAAGACCGGCCCCAGCTCGCGGGTGATGGAGACGATGACCACGTTGGGAATGGCGCTTTCCGCCGAAAAGCGGGCAAAGCCGGTGTAGCTCTGCAAGGCCAGGACCATGCCGGTAAAGATTGCGGTGAGGCCGACCACGGGCAGGGAGAAGTAGCCGATTTCGATCATCTGCCGCAGGATGAGCCGCGGGTAGAAGGGCGGCCGCAGACAGTGGGACAGCGAGATGACGGTGAAAAGCGACAGGCGCCCGACCGCGCTCAGAAATCCGAGGAAGGTGCGGCCGATGGTCTGCAGGATCACCATGTGTCAGCCGTCTCCTTGCAGATAAACACGATGATAGCGTTTGCCGAGGTCGGTCAGCATCTCGTAGCCGATGGTGCCGGCTTCGGCGGCCAGGGCATCGATGTCCCGGTTGGGGCCGAGGATCTCGACGAAATCGCCGGCGCCGACGGCCTCGGGCTCTAGGTCGGTGATGTCGATGGTCAAAAAATCCATGGATACGCGGCCAACCACAGGAACCTCTCGCCCTGCGGCCCAGACTTTGCCGCGGTTGGACAGGGAACGGAAGAGCCCATCGGCATAACCCGCGGAAACCGTTGCGATGCGAGTCGGACGGGACACTTTGTGGCTCGCACCATAGCCAACGCTTTGGGGAGCGTCAATCCACCGGGTTTGCAGGATTCTTGCTTTCAACTGAACCACTTGCGTCATGGGGTTCGGCTGTCCGGGTGTCGGGTTGACGCCGTAGAGCGCGGCGCCGCAGCGCACCATGTTGAAGTGATAGTCGTCGCCGAGGAAGATGCCCGAGGAGTTGGCGAGACTCGCCGATGTCGACGGCAGCAGCTTGAGGGCGGCGCGGAAGGCTTCCAGCTGCAGCCGGTTCATGGGATGCGCGGGCTCTTCGGCGGCCACCAGGTGGCTGACGATGAGGAGCGGCAGCGTGCCGTCGAGCAGCGCCGGGTATTCCGCAAGCTTCTCCACCTCTTGGCGCGGAAATCCCATCCGGCTCAAGCCGGTGTCGACATGCAGCGCCGCCGGCAGCACCTGCTCGCGGGCCTTGTTGTAGCGCCGCCAGGTCTCGAGCTGTCCCAGGCTGTTGATGACCGGCATCAGCTTGTGTTCCTCGAAGAGCGGCTCGCTGCCGGGCAAGGGGCCGCCCAGCACGTAGATGCTGCAGGCCGGGACCGCCGCATCGAGGGCGGCGCGCAGGTCGAGGCCTTCCTCAAGGGTGGCGACGAAAAAACTGCGAACCCCGGCGCGGGCCAGCGCCGGCCCCACCCGCTCGGCCCCCAAGCCATAGGCATCGGCCTTCACCACCGCCGCGGCGCTGCGCAGTTTCGAGGTCATGTGCAGGCGCCGGTGGTTTTCGACGATGGCTGCGAGATCGACGGTCAGAACACCGCTGTGGCCGACATCGGCCAGGCGCGCCGCCGGCGCGGCGTCGCCGTCGGCCTGGGGCGCGGGGTCTTTGTCGGTGTCGTCAGTAGTGGTCCGGGGCTCTGTCATCGTGCAGGAGATCGCTGAAGGTCGTGGTGTCGCCGTCGAAGGCAAACTTGCGCGTACCTATCGGGCCGTGGCGCTGCTTGGCAACAATTATTTCAGCGATACCGTAGGCCTTCTCGCAGCGTTCCTTCCAATGCTCCAGCCGATCGTGGAACTTGTCCTCGCTTTCGTCGTCGCGCATCGTCGGTTCGGCACGCTCCACGTAGTACTGCTCGCGATAGACGAACATCACCACGTCGGCGTCCTGCTCGATCGAGCCCGATTCCCGCAGGTCGGACAGCTGCGGGTGCTTGTCCTCGCGCTGCTCGACCTGCCGCGAGAGCTGGGACAAGGCCAGGACCGGGACGCCGAGGTCTTTCGCTATCCCTTTGAGGCCACGGGTGATTTCAGAGACTTCCTGGACCCGGTTCTCGGAGCGGCCGCGACCCGAGGGCTGCATCAGCTGCAAGTAGTCGACGACGATCAGGCTGAGCCCGCGCTGCCGCTTCATGCGCCGCGCCCGGGTGCGCAGCTGCGAGATGGAAAGGCTGGGGGTGTCGTCGACGAACAGCGGCAGATCGTAGAGTTCGCGGCTGGCCTCGAAGATGGCATCGAACTCCTCGTTGCGCAGCTCGCCCTTGCGCATGGCGTCGGACCGCACCTTCGAGCGCTCCGAGAGAATGCGGGTGGCGAGCTGTTCGGCGGACATTTCCAAGGAGAAGAAGGCCACCGGCTGCGCCAGCTGCACCTGGTTGCCTTCGGCATCGCGTTCCTGGCGCGGCCGGCTGGCCACGTTGTAGGCGATGTTGGTGGCCAGCGAGGTCTTCCCCATGGAGGGGCGGCCGGCGAGGATCACCAGATCGGAGGGATGCAGGCCGCCCAGCAACTTGTCCAAGTCGGTCAAGTGGGTGGCGACGCCGGCGATGGCGCCTTCGCGGCGTAGGGCCGATTCGGTCGTCTGCACCGATTCGATGACGGCATGGCGGAAGGCGATCAAGCCGCCGTCCGTTTGGCCGATTTCCGCCAGCTTGTAGAGCCGCTCCTCGGTCACCTCGATCTGGGCCGTGGCATCGCTGTCGAGGTCGAAGGCGTGGGCCTCGTTGACCATGTCTTCGCCCATGGCGATGAGCTGCCGGCGCAGATAGAGATCGTGGATGGTCTTGCCGTAATCGGCGGCGTTGATGATGGTGACGTAGCTGGCCTGCAGCTTGGCCAGGTACTGCGCGCCGCCCACGTCGCTGAGGGTTTCGTCGCGCTCGAAGAGGTTCTTGAGCTGCACCGCGTTGACCACGTGGCCCATCTCGATCAGTCGGCCGCAGGCCTCGAAGATGCGCTGATGGGCCGGGTCGGCGAAATGCTCCGGCAGCAGGAAATCCGAGACCTTCTCGTAGGCGGTGTTGTTGGCCAACAGCGCGCCCAAAAGCGCCTGCTCGGCTTCCAGGTTGACCGGCAGTTCGCGAAGGGCGGCGTCCTCTCGCTCGAATTCCGCGAGGCTGGCCAGGGGGGAGGGGTCCAGATTGGTCATGACGGGCGAGACTAACAGAAAGCCCCGGAGTCGAAGCCCGGAATTTGCGGGGATAACGTGGAAAAGAGGGGATAAGCCTCGCGGCAGTGGTCAGCCGGTCTGTGCCTTGCCGTCGGGCGCCGGCGGCGGCAGGTGGGGCAGCCGGGCCCGGCCTTCCTGGTCGCCCAAGATTCCGGTCAAGTTCCGCGCATAACACTGGGTCGCATCGCGAAGCGGCTGGAAGTCCCACGGCGCCGGGGTGCCCTTGCTGAGGGCATCGAAGACATAGCGCCGCCGCTTCTGGCTGGCGATCACCTCGGCGCGCAGCCGGGCGAAGTCCCAGCGCGCGGTCACTTCCGCGGCGAAGTCGGCTTCCACGCCGGCAAATGCGGCTTGTCCGGCCAGGTTCTCCAGTTCCAGGGGATCGGCCGCCAGATCGAAAAGCTGCGCGGGCACGCCTTCGCCGACCACATACTTGTGCCGGCCGCGGCGCAGCATCACCAGCGGGCCGGCCGCGCTTTCGCCGAGATACTCGCCAGGCACGAAGCGTTCGTTGTCGGCCCCAGCCTTGCCGAGCAAGGGCAGGAGTGAGCGGCCGGGCAGCGTCACCGGCAAGCTATCGGCGTTTCCGCCGGCGAGTTCGACCAAGGTCGGGAAGAGGTCCAAAAGAGAGACCGGCGCCCCGTGGCGGCCGGCCGGCAGCCGGCCCGGCGCGGCGATCACCAGCGGCACCCGAGCGGCCCATTCGAAAAAGGTCATCTTGTACCAGAGTCCGCGCTCGCCCAGCATGTCCCCATGGTCGCCGGTCAGGATAACCACGGTGTTGTCTTTCAAGCCGCTTTCCTCCAGCGCCGTCAGCATCTCGCCGATCCGGTCGTCGAGATAGCTGATGGCGCCGTAGTAGGCGCGGCGGGCCCGGCGGATGCGGTCCTCGGTCAGGGCGAAGCGATCGATGTCGTAGTTGTTGTAGAGCCGCCGGCTGTGCGGGTCCTGATCCTCCCAGCTCAAGGCCGGCACGGCGGGAAGATCGATCTCCTCGTCCCTGTAGCGGTCCCAGTAGCTTTCCCGGATGCAGTAGGGATCGTGGGGATGGGTGAAGGAGGTCAGCAGGAAAAAGGGCCGCTCGTCGTTGCTGCGCCCGAGGTCATAGATCTTGCGCGTGGCTTGGAAGGCCACTTCGTCGTCGAAGTCGAGCTGCATCGAGCGGGCACAGGGGCCGGCCTCCACCACGCTCAACATGGTGTGGAAGTAGTCCTGCCGCGCGTCGCCGGCCTCCCAATCGGGCGTCCAGCCGTAGTCTGCCGGGTAGATGTCCGTGGTCAGCCGCTCTTCGAAGCCGTGCAGCTGGTCCGCGCCGACGAAATGCATCTTGCCGCAAAGCGTGGTCGCGTAGCCCAGATTGCGCAGGGCATGGGCGAAGGTGGGCCGGTCGGCGCCGAACTCGGCGGCGTTGTCGTAAGCGCCGATGTCGGACGGCAGCTGTCCTGCCATCATGGAAAAGCGCGATGGGGCGCAGAGCGGGGAATTGCAGTAGGCGCTCTCGAAGACCGTGCCTTGGTCGGCAAGGCGTTCCATCTGCGGCGCCTTCACCGTCGGCCCGCCGTAAAAAGGCAGTGCCGGGGCGGCCATCTGGTCGCATTGGATGAGCAAGATATTCGGCCGCTCTGCAGATCTCATCGGGGGCGTCCTTCCATGGCGCTCGGGTATCGGGCGAACGGACCGTCATGCTCTTGGGCCTGCGCGGTCGTCGCTTTCCCTTTGGACGTAACGGATAGAGCGCGCGGCCGCTTGACCGCGGACGACAGGAATAAGGATCCTCGGAGTCGCGGATCGGCTGTCGAGCTATCGGGAGCGCAAGGTCTACTCGGCGGCCTGGCTTCGCTTCGGGGCTTCGCGGCGTTCCCAATCGTAGATGTAGTCGCGCCGCCAGGGCACGGCCTCGGGCGTTTTCGCCAGCTGCACCTGGAAGACCATGAGGTCGTTGAAGCGGAAGCCCAGTTCGCAAATCGCCAGGTAGAAATCCCACATCCGGCAGAAGCGCTCATCGTAGAGCTTGCGGGCTTTTTCGCGCTGTGCATTGAAGCGTTCGCGCCAATGCCGCAGCGTCTCCGCATAGTGCAGGTGCAGAACCTCCAAGTCGGTGACCACCAGACGCTCCTTTTCGATCGCCGGGATGACCTCGCTGAGGGAGGGCACATGGCCGCCGGGGAAGATATACTTTGTGATCCAGGGGTTGGTGGGTGCCGCCGGCACCGAGGAGCCGATGGAGTGCAGCACCATCACGCCGTCGTCCTTCAGCAAGGCCCTGGCACGGCGAAAGTACTGGCGATAGTGCTTGGGGCCGACATGCTCGAACATGCCGACCGAGACGATGCGGTCGAAGGTGCCTTTGCAGAGGCGGTAGTCCTGCAGCAGGAAGCGGACTTTGTCGGCAAGGCCCATGGCGGCGGCACGGGCATTGCTGAGACGATGCTGTTCGGTGGACAGCGTCAAGCCGGTCAGCTCGGCGTTGCTGGTCCGCGCCAAATAGAGACCGAGGCCGCCCCAGCCGGAGCCGATGTCCAAGATCGAGAGGCCCGGCTTGTCGAGCAGCAGCTTGGCGGCCAGGTGGCGCTTCTTGTCGCTTTGGGCCGCCTCCAGGGATTGGTCCGGGTGCCTGAAGTAAGCGCAGGAATACTGCTTATCCTCATCGAGGAAGAGGTCGTAGAGTTCCGCTTTCAAATCGTAGTGGTGGGCGACGTTGCGGCGGGCGCGGCCGACCGGGTTGATGGTGCGCAAGAAACGCAGGTGGCTGGCCAGCCACTCGACCTTGGACCAAAAGGGATGGCCTTCGAAATTCTTGACGTTGCGAACGCAGATTTCGAGAAAGTCGTAAAGGTTGCCCTTTTCCAACGTCAGGCGTTCGTCGACATAGGCCTCGCCGAGGGCTAGTTTAGGATTGATAAAAAGCTTTAATTCTGTCATCCAATCCTTTATTCGGATTGAGACTTTTGGACCGCGTCCATCGCCATAGCTATGGGACTTTCCGTCCGCGTGGGTTACCGTCAGGTTGCCCTGCTTGGCGACGAGGCCGAACAAGAGCTTTGCCAACATGGCGACCTCCATCACGAAAAGCAGCTGTCTTGTCGGGGTCTTACCTTTCTATCCGCCCCACAAACTGAACGTTTTCAGTTGTCTCGGAGAAAAAATTAACGGAATTCCGCGGCCCTTGTCTAGATGGCATGTCACAAAGTCGTCATCGAAGCGTGACCGCACAAAAAAACGGCGCGCCCTGAGGCGCGCCGTTCGTGAGACTTTTGAGGCAGCTAAGGTCCGAGGCCTTTCGGCTCACTGCGCTCTAAAGCTTTGGTTTTTCAACTTTCTTTGACTTCATCCTCATCGGCCGCAGTGGCCTCGGCAGCGTCGCCGGCTTCTTCGACCGCCGCCTCTTCAGTCGCCTCGACAGCTTCCTCGACCGCCGCTTCCAGCTCGGCCTCGGCCGCGGCTTCGATCTCGGCCTCCTCTTCGCCGGTCACCATGCGGCCGGATTCGGCCTGACGCTCGGCTTCGGCCTCGGAGCGCGCCACATTGAGGCCGATGGTCACCACGACCTCGGGATGCAGCTGCAGCCGCACCTCGTGGATACCGAGGGTCTTGATCGGTCGTTCCAGCTTCACTTGGTCGCGGGCCACGCTGACCGCCTCGTCGCCCATGGCCTCGACGATATCGCGGGAGCTGACCGAGCCGTAAAGCTGGCCGCTGTCGCCGGCTTGGCGGATGATCACCACCGAGAAGCCTTCGAGCTTGCCCGACACCGCTTCCGCTTCCTTGCGCCGCTCCAAGTTGGCGGCTTCGATCTGGCTACGCTGGCTCTCGAAGAGGGCGAGATTGGTCTTCGAGGCCCTGAGAGCCTTCTTTTGGGGCAAGAGGTAGTTACGGGCAAACCCCGGTTTCACATTCACCACGTCGCCGATCTGCCCCAGCTTCTCGACGCGTTCCAGCAAGATAATTTCCATCACTCGGTCCTCCGGGCGCCTACTTCGTGACGTAGGGGATCAGGGCCAGATAGCGCGCGCGCTTGATGGCCTGGGAAAGCTTCCGCTGCTTCTTGTTGGAAACGGCGGTGATGCGCGAGGGGACGATCTTGCCGCGCTCGGAAATGTAGCGCTGCAGCATGCGAACGTCCTTGTAATCGATCTTCGGCGCATTGGGGCCGGAAAAGGGGCAGGTTTTACGCCGACGGAAGAAGGGACGGCGGACGCCGCTGCCCTGGCTTACGATGCGAATGGTCATGCCGTGGCTCCTTTCTCGTCACTGGTGCTTTCTTTGGCCGTATCCGCAGCCGCCGCGGGCCGATTGCCGCCGCGCGGGCCACCGCGATCGCCACCGCGATCACCGCCCCGGTCGCCGCCCCGGTCGCCGAAACGGCCGCCGCCGCGCCGACCCGGCCGGTCGTCCCGGCCGCCGCGCTGCTGCATCATGGCCGAAGGCTCGGTGCCCAACTGGTCGACCTTGACGGTCAGATAGCGGATCACGTCTTCGTTGATCCGCATGTTGCGCTCCATTTCGAGCACCGCGGGGGCGGGC
>Ga0102947_1000772_pt1 | contig 11258 bp, 8 predicted proteins | sample SalPon2A_A_D2_MG_FD_78210 | JGI IMG/M metagenome (GOLD analysis project Ga0102947, IMG submission 78210) | Soil microbial communities from South San Francisco under conditions of wetland restoration - Salt Pond MetaG R2A_A_D2_MG | ecosystem: Environmental > Terrestrial > Soil > Wetlands | place... | reverse complement strand
GTAGTAGAGCAACACAAACGGTCTGTCTATGCACTGGCCTACGACCTGACGGGCAGTCATCACGACGCCGAGGATCTCTCGCAGGAGGTTTTCATCAAGGCGTATCGGGCGATGTCGGATTTTCGAGGGGACGCGCAGATGTATTCCTGGCTGTACCGCATCACTGTGAACACGTACCTGAACAAGCGGCGCAAGAAGGCGCTGCGGTTCCGGCAACTGTGGGACGACTTTAGCTACACAACGTCCGACGGTTCGACGCCCCGCCCCGACCAGGGGGTGGAGGCAAGCACGATGCAGCAGCATGTGGATGCAGCCTTGGAACAACTCTCGCCCCGCGAGCGCTCGGCCTTCGTCCTGCGGCACTACCAGGATCACTCGATCAAGGAAGTGGCTGCGGTGATGGATGTGGCTGAGGGAACGGTCAAAAGCCTGCTTTTTCGTGCGGTAAAAAAACTACGAACCACGCTCGACTTCTATCGAGAGGACCTGGGATTGTCAAGCTAACCTCTACGCCGTTATGAATAAGCGTGTTATGAACGAGTGTCGAACCTATGAACCCTTGATTGCCGACTTGCTCTTTGGCGAGTTAGGTGAGGAAGACCGTACGCGGTTGGACGCGCATCTCAAACGCTGCCCTGCCTGTGCCGAAGAGGTCCGTGCGTATCAGGCAACGCTCGACTTTACCGCCTTGCGCACGCATCCCGAACCCGAACCTGCCTTCTGGGACGGCTACTACGACCACCTCGTCGCCCGCATGGAGCAGGATCCATACCCAGAGCCGGTGACGAGCCGCTGGGCGCGCTGGTGGAAGGAGCAGGGACGGCTCAACCTGATGGCGCTGGTACAACCCGCGTGGCCCATGCAACTGGCAGCGGCTGTTGGGCTGCTGTTGGTTGGCGTGTGGCTCGGTTGGCTTGTGTTTAGCCCGGCCACGCAAGCGCCCATCTTAGCCGACGATCCTACCGTGGAAGACGTGCCGGTGCAGGCAGCTTCGCTGGAAGCGCGGACCAGCCGTTATCTGGAGCGCTCCAAGGTGTTGTTGCTGGGCGTGGTCAATCTGGATTCAGATCAAGCGGATGACGCCGCGATGCTTAACCTGCCACGTAAGCAAGAAGTAGCCCGCGAGCTGGTGCAGGAAGCCAGTACGCTCAAAGAAGATCTCTCCGAAGCCGACCAGCAACGCCTGCGTGCGTTGATTGACGACCTCGAAGTGACCCTGATGCAGATCGCCAACCTGGAATCGGGCTATGATGTGCCTGCCATCGAGATGGTCAAAAGCAGCGTGGATCGGCGGGGGCTGTTGCTCAAGATCAACCTGTCCGAAATGCAGCAAGAGGAGGGCTCAGTAGAACCGGCTGTAGACCAACGCTTGCTGCCAGATACCACTGATTTGTAATCGAAAATGAGAATGAGGAAATGGGAAAAGTAGCACACTGAACCAAAGCTGTTTCCATTCCTCTTTCCTTATTCCCAATAACCTATAAAGAAGATGCATAAACTACATAAATGCCCGATTTTGAGAGGCTGTAGCCTGTTGCTGATACTGGCTTTGTTTGCACCGCAGCAGGCCAGGGCGCAGGACCGCGCTGCCAGTACCTACCAGGAGGCCTACGACCTCGTGCTTGACGAAAGCTGGGCCGCCGCCGCCGATAAGCTGCAAACCGTCATCCGCCAGTTTGGCGAAAGCGATTGGGCCGACGATGCGCAGTATTGGCGCTGCTATGTCCGCGACAAGCTGGGCAATGGAGCCGAGCAGACGTTCCGCTGCTATCAGCAGTTCGTTGATGCCTACGGGCGCAGCAAGTGGGCCGATGATGCGCGGACCAACATGGTGCAACTCGGCCAGCAACTCGTGCGGGCAGGCAAGCCCGAGTATGGGGCAATCATCCGCTCTTTTCAGAAAAACGAAGATGAGGAAGTCGCGCTTACAGCACTGTATGCGTTGCAAAACATCGGCGATGAACAGGCGCTTTCGGCGATCCTCAATCTTTTCGACAACAGCAACAACACCAACATTCGCGGCAAGATCGTCTACATCCTCGGTGATTTCGACACGCCCCGTGTCATTCCCAAACTCGCCGAGATCGCACGGACAGATGCGTCGTCAAGTGTGCGCAAAAATGCCGTCTATGCGCTTGGCAACCGAGACGAAAAGGAAGCTGCCACGGCGCTTCAGCAGATCATCAAGTCAGATGCCGATACGGAGGTACGCAAGTCCGCGCTCTATGCGCTCGGCAACATGGATCGGTCAGACATGATGACCTTTCTGGCCGAAGTAGCACGCACTGATGCTAACACCGAACTCGCCAAGGCGGCGGCCTATGCGCTTGGCAACATGGACGGTAGCAACGTGATTCAGGCGCTCGAAAGTGTGTTGCAAAACGCCCGCAGCACCGAGGTGCGCAAAGCCGCACTCTATGCAATTGGCAACCACGACGGGGCGGCGTCCCTGTCTGTATTGCGTACCGCCGCTGCCCGTGATGGAGACACCGAACTGCAAAAAGCCGCTGTTTATGCCATCGGCAACGTCGATGGTGACGAAGCCGCCCAGGCGCTCCAGAGTATTTTCGAAGCCTCAAAAACGAGAGAGGTGCGCAAAGCCGCACTCTACGCTATTGGCAACACCGATGGAGGTCAAGCCCAGGAGTTTTTGCGGGCGACAGCGATCAACGAGTCTGACACCGAACTTGCCAAGAGTGCGGTCTATGCTCTCGGCAACAACCTCCGCGACAGCGAAATCCCGAAAGCCATGTTGGAGGTGCTGCGACAGGCGAAGCACGCGGAGGTGCGCAAGGCCGCGCTCTATGCCATCGGCAATGAAGACAGCAAAGAGGCTGTCGATGCGCTGTCTTCCATCGTGCAAGATGAAAAAAACCCCGACATGCGCCGGTTTGCCATCCAGGCACTTGGCAACACGGAGAACGAAGCTGCTGTGGCTGTACTGGGCAAGGTAGCTCGCACGGATAGCGATGTGCGGGTCAAAAAAGCCGCCGTCACGGCCCTCGGCCAGATCGGCACCCCGGCTGCTCAGGAAATCCTGCTGGAAATCCTGAAAGGCAGCAATTGAAGCGCTGGTTACTGGTTTGGCGTTCTCGGTTAAACCAGTAACCAGTAACCGCAAGTAATCCTAAACCCTTTCAAATTGGAGGATACATTCATGTTTACGAGCACCCGTATTGCCAGCTTCTTTATCTGCCTTGTCCTGCTGATGCCTGGCATGGTCATGGCGCAGGCCGAAGCGGATGTCGAGATGCAGAAGCAGGCGCTGTTTGCGCTGTCGCAACGGCCCGAGGCTGAGAGCATTCCGTTGCTGGCCGATCTGGCCCAGACGCATCAGCGTGGAGAGATTCGGAAGCAGGCACTGTTCTGGTTGGGGCAGAAGGGCAGTGCCGAGGCCCTGGCGGCGTTAGAAACCATCGCGGCCCAGAGCGACGATCCAGTGGTACAGGAGCAAATCATCTTTGCCTACTCGCAGCGGCCTGATGATGAGGGCGTGCCGCTGCTCATCAACGCCGCCCGGACGCACGAGGACCCGGAACTGCGGCAGAAGGCCATCTTCTGGCTTGGTCAGAAAGACAGTGAGACCGTGCAAACCTTCTTTGATGAGTTGCTTGCCTCAGATATCGATCTGGAAACCAAGGAACAGGTCATTTTTGCCTATTCCCAGTTTCCGAACGAGAAAAGCGTGCCTGCCCTTATCAACATTGCCCGGTCTGATGCGCCGACAGAAATCCGCAAGAAGGCCGTGTTCTGGCTCGGCCAGAAAGACGACCCGCGTGTCTATGATGCGCTGCTGGAACTCGTTGAGAAGAATTGAGCACCGTTGCTAAAATCGGCTTCCACACTATAAAGGCACATAATCCCATGAAACCGAAGGTTCACGCACGTAAGCGCACCCTGCTAGCAAGCCTCGTACTGTTGCTTGGCTGGATAGGTACTGCACAGGCCCAGCCCGTCATTCGGCACCCGCAGCCCTCGGAGGCGCTCACCCAGAAAAGGGCATGAGCGACGAAGGAGGGCCGCACGGCCTCGCAGAATGGCTTCTGGATCGGCTACAGCATCCAGCGGCGGATGCGCGAGAACTCGTTCATCGGCTCGTGGTCCACACGGGTACAGCGGACGAGCCTGCACGAACTGATCTATAACGAAAAGCCTGCCTATGGCCCCTATGACCGTGACCGCAAAGGCTCGGATCGGATCGTGGTCAAAGAGGTCGCGATGCTTTTCGAGTTCGGGGCGAATGGATCGGAGCCCATTGAAATCGACGTCTCAAACCTGTCAGGGTATGTCGATCTGGAAGGCAAGCCCTTGCTGTGGCTGGAAGGGGCCGGTGACGACGAAAGCCTTGCGCTGGTGCAGCAGCAATATGCCCGAGCCCGTGACGTAGATGTGCAAGAAGACGCCGTCAGCGCCATTGCAATGCACGAATCGACCGGCAAGCTCGTCCCCATTCTTTCCGACATCCTGACGGGTGATGCGGACGATGAGGTGCGAGAGCAGGCGGCGTTCTGGCTCGGTCAGCAAGACGATAAGATGGCGCTCGATCTACTCGTTCGCACGGCTCGCACGGATCGCTCGGAGGATGTGCGTGAGCAGGCGGTATTCGGCATCAGCCAGACCGAGTTACCCGAAGCCACCGACATTCTCATCGATCTTGCCCGTAACGAGCGCGGCGAGGTCGCTGAGAAAGCTGTTTTCTGGCTCGGTCAGCGGGCTTCCGAACGCGCCGCCGAAGCCCTCGGCGACCTTGTGGACGACAGCCCGGACACCGAAATTCAGAAGCAGGCCGTCTTTGCCATCTCCCAACTGCCAGACGAGAAGGCCGTGCCGATGCTCATCAAGATTGCCAGGACGCATCCGAAGCTGAAGGTCCGCAAGCAGGCCATTTTCTGGCTCAGCGAATCCGACGATCCGCGCGCCCTAGAAGCCATCATCGATCTGGCCCGCGGTTGAGGATAGGAAAGGGGGAAAGGGTGAATGGGAGCTTCTTGTCTGCTCCCATTCACCCTTTCCCCCTTTCGTAAAAAGGAATCGTTCCTGTCGCTGTCTGGTAGAAAAAGCAAACACGACATGTTGCTTTAGCTTCAGGTGGCTGCCATGATCCGGTTTCTGCTTCTTCTCGCTTTGCTTGCTACACCGTTAATCCTTGTGGGTTGTGATGCCCGCTCGGCTCCGCCGCAAGAGGCCACCGAGCCCATCACGGATACAGCCTTTTTGACAGGTGATGCCTGGAACGACGGGCAGGCCGAGGTCGCGTTCTACCAGATCGAAAGAACGCAGAATCAGTATGGGGAAGAGGCCGAGCAATCGTTTCTCGTCGGAACCTACCTGGTCAAGCACGACTTTGACCCGGCGGCTATGGCAAAGGCGCGGGCGGATGCGGAGGAGGCTGTTTCCGCCTTCAAATATGCGCTGTTCTACGAGTTTGAGAGTGGATCGTACCAGTACAAGCGCAACTACGTCATCAACGCCGCGCAGGCTGATCTGACGCCGCTCAAAGCATCGTTTACGAGCTTCGACTGGTGCTCCAACCGCTACCGCGAACTGGCTTTTCAGCCGGATGGCACCGTGGATCACCTCATGCGCAGCGACGACTATGGTAACAGCGCCGGGTCGTTCGATTACCAGGCTCATGCCTATCCTGTTGAGGCCATTCCCGTGCTTATCCGGGGCCTCGATTTTGCTGAGAAGGACGAACACCTCTTTTCTATCGTTCTGCCCGAGGGTGATTATGTGCAGGCCCGCGCCCGTCTGGATGGCACCGACACGATGGATCTGGAAAGTGGATCTACAGAGGCCGAGCGGATCGTGGTGATGTACGACACGCCGGTGCCCTCGCTCATCGGTGAAGAGACGGACGAGAGTGAGACCTACTGGCGCGGCACCGACCCGCTCCGCCTGCTCCTAAAAGTGGAAAGCGCTACGGGTCGCTATAACATGACGCTCGTCGAAGAGTTGCGCACGCCGTACTGGAACGAAAACCTCTGGCCTCGCCTGGAGCGCGTCACCACGCGGCCCTAGAAAAGGTCTTGACGGCGAAGCCCTTTTTGCGTAGCGTAGAGCACGTTGTTACCCATTCTCATCTCTTCCTGATGGAGGTGCTCTATGCAAGCAACCGCTACGCCGTGTCTTAAGCTCGTCCAAGCAAGCCTGCTCGTGCTGCTCATTGCAGCCTGTGCCGTCCCACCCCTGTTCGCCCAGCGCTTTTCGTGGGATGCCGAACGCGAAAACCTGACCGTCTTGCCCGAAGACATCAGTGGACCCGAACTGCGCGCTGTGATGCAGGGCTTCACGCAGGCGCTTGGGGTGCGGTGTGAGCATTGCCACGACGACAGCAAAGGCCCCCGGTTCAGCGATCTGGACTTTGCCTCCGACGCCAAGGAGACCAAAGAGATCACCCGCACGATGATGAAGATGGTGCGGCGGATCAACGGGGAGGATCTGGCCGAGATCGACCGTCCGGCAGAGGTACGCATTGGCGTTACCTGCATCACCTGCCACCGGGGCAATGCGCTACCGATCACCCTCGAAGAAGACCTGAACCGGGTGATCGTCGCAGAAGATGTGGACGCGGCCATAGCACGCTATCACACCCTGCGGGAGCGCTACGGCGATGGGTTTGCCTACGACTTCCGCGTGAACACGCTGAACAACCTCGGCTACCAACTGCTGGGCGAGGACAAGATCGACGAAGCCATCGCCATCTTTCGTCTCAACACCGAAATGTATCCGCAATCGTCCAATGCGTTCGACAGCCTGGCCGAGGCGTACATGAAAAAAGGGGAGCCGGAGCGCGCCATTGCCCTATATCAACAATCGTTGGTGCTCAACCCGAACAACGACAACGCCGTAGAAATGCTGAAGCAGTTGAAAGCAAAGCAGTGATGAGGGAAGAGGGAGGAGCCAAAAGGGAAGAGGGGATGGAAATAAGAATGGGCTGAGTTATCACCTACCCTCAATCCAGGCACCCGTAGGGGCGGACCCATGGGTCCGTCCGCTACAACATCAGCAACCCCGCCCCAATGCCTGCCATCACCAGCGAGGGTGGCACGATGGCGATGGCCGTACACCACGCGAACCGGCCTAACGTCACGCCCAGCGCGCCCGGCACGAGCGTAGAGAGGTGCCCGCCCGCATACGGCATAAAACGTGCGCCAATCAGAAAAACGGGATGGGTTACGGGAAACCGCTGTAGCCACGCGGGCGACCGCGCCATCCACTTCGCCACATCAAAGTCGTTTCGCAACGAGCGTCCGATGCCGAACTGCACGAACGAGGCAAGGTACCACCCGATCCAACTCAGCAGCGCACCCAGCCAGAAACCGTAGACCGTTCCGTTGGCGACGCTCATCAGGTCGGACGGCAGCAGCGGTGCGATGGCGACGATGGCGTGCAGCGGGATCGAGATGGCAGGCGCGAGCAGGCCAAAGCGTTCCCACACCGCTGCCGGATCGCCGATAGTGTCAACCCAGGAGGTGAGCAACACCCCGATGAGCAGGATGCCCGTCAGCAGGTAGAGCGTCCGTGAGCGGAGTAGCGTTCGGATGAGGTCGGCGCGGGTCATGATTTGGTGCGTGTCATGATTTGGTACATGTCATGATAGAGCGCGGGTTATTCGTTCACGGAGCGTGGCGAGACGGTCGGCCGGTTCGTTGCTGAAGACGAGCCGGACAAACTGGTCGCTGTTGCGTTCGCCCCAGTCGCGCATGGGGGTGGCGGCAATTTGGCCGTGTTCGAGCATCCGCCTGGAAGCTGTAAATGAGTCGAGGCCCAACGCGCCGACATCCAGCAGTTGGCTCCATCCGCCCGCCGCCGAGATGACCGGCCAGTCGTGCAACTGTTCATTGATTACATCCCGCCGCTTTTGCCACGTAGCAACACAGTTGGCAAAGTCGGCTTCCGGTGTTCGCAAGGCCGCCAGTGCCCCGGCCTGCGCGATGCCGGTGGGCGTGACGACATTGTAGATATGTACGCGGGCGATATCATCCATGATAGACCGAGACCCCGCCACCCACCCGATGCGCCAGCCAATCATCCGGTATTCTTTCGAGACGGAGCCGATGGTGATCGTTCGTTCCGCCATGCCGGGTAACGTTGCCGGGTGCAGCACCGGGAGGCCATCAAACACAATCCGTTCCATCGCGGCGTTATAGAGCAGCCAGAGATCGTGTTGCTCGCAGAGAGCTGCTACGGCTGCCCATTCTGCTTCGTTCAGCACCGCACCCGATGGCATCGACGGATTCATGAGAAAGACGGCGCGGGTGCGATCCGTAAGGGCTTCACGCAAGGCATCCAGGTCGAGCCGCCAAGAGCCATCGTGCAACACAAACGGGACGAGCCGCGGCACGGCTCCTGCCAGCCGCACGCGGTAGATCATGCCCGCGTAGGTTGGATCGGTCAGGATGACCTCGTCGCCGGGGTCGGTGGTGGCGAGGAGGGCGTCGAACATGCCCTCAGTGCCGCCGCAGGTGATGACGACATCCTCGGCGGCATAGGCAGAACTCGTTTGACGCGCCAGCCTGTCCGCGACCGCCGCCCGCAAAGCAGCTTTTCCGGTGAAAGGCAGATAGCTGTTCTCGTCGTCCTGCCCGATGGCGGCCTTCGTAGCCGCAACGGCCTCCGGTGGCGGCGCGAGGTCGGTGTCCAGATTCTCCAGCCGCACCACGTCGGGATCGTTTCCCGCAGCAGCAGCCACGCGATCAATCGAGAAGCCGGGGATGTTGTGCAGGCGGGTGACGGACATAGAGTGTGATGCGTGAAATCGCAGATTCACGTAGTAAACGTGAAACGTGAGGGGAATGCTATCACCGTTTAGGCAGGGCACCCTCCTGTTTCACGTGTTCACGTTTTAATTGAACAAATACTTGATGCCGAACTGCATTCGCCAGCGCGAGAGGATGCCAGGGTCGTCGATGAACGTTGCGCTGGGGCCGGTGAAGTTGAAGAGGGGTGCACCATTGTTGTTGAACGCACCCGTAAAGGTCAGCGGCGAGGTGGCGGCGGCGCTGGCCACCTGGCGCACGCCCCAGTCCGAGTTCAGCAGGTTCGCCACGTTCAGGATGTCGAGGCTGAGCTGGACGGTCTGGCGCTTGCCACTGACGTTGAAGACCACGTCCTGCAAGATGCGCAGGTCGATGTTGCTGTACCACGGGTTCAGTGCGCCGAAGCGCTCGGCAATCTCACCCCGATGGGCGCTCAGGTAGTCGTCCTGCTCAATGAAAGCGTTGAAGCGGTCCCACTGCTCCTGCGCCGAGACCGTGTTGCCACTGCCATCGGTGAAGGGCGCAAAGTTAATCTCGCTCTGGTCGCTGGGGATATAAATCAGGTCGTTGGCGGCCGAGCCGTCGCCGTTGACATCGCCGGAGTAGGTGAACGAGTAGCGATTGCCGCCCGCACCGGCGAACTGGTTGCCATCGGCCACCTCCAGAAACAGGCCGAAGCTGGTAGCAAAACGCTCCGACCACGAATGGCGGTAGTTGGCCGTGCCCACGATGCGGTTGCGGTGGCCGAACTCGGAGTAGCTCAGGTCCGGGTTGTTCGGGTCGCCCTGCACCGCGATTTCCTGCCACAGCGCGCTGGCAATCTCGGTCGATTTCATCTGGTTCTTGGCCTCCGTAAAGCTATACGAGAGGCTGGTGCTCAGGCCGAACTCGAAGAATTTGCGGAGTTGCGCTGTGACATTCAGGTTGTAGCCTTCGTCGGTGTTGTCGAGCACATAGATACCGGCACCGCCGTCGGAGTTCAACTCGTTGGCTCCCTGATCTGCGCCGAAGTAGCGCCGCCCGTCGATGGGTAGCGTGCGGACCGGAGCCGCGAGGTCGGCGTTGCGGATGTAGATGGCGTTGAGGTCTTTGCCGTAGATCACCTCCAGCGTGCCGAGCAGGTCCCACGGCAGTTGCTGGTCGATGGCGAGGTCGGTGTTCCAGACCTGCGGCCACACGAAATCCGGGTCCAGCGCGTTCACGTCGAAGGCCGTCTGGAGGATCGAGTTGTCCTGCGTCATTTGGTCTTCCGGCACCTGATCCAGCGGGATGTTGGGAAAAAGGTTCGGGTTGTTGCCGGGGTTCGAGATGGCGTTGCCGTACCACACGAACGGGATTCGTCCCGTGAAGATGCCCGTCCCGCCGCGCACCTGCGTCGAGCGGTCGCCCGTTACATCCCAGTTGAAGCCGAGGCGCGGCGAAAGCAGCGGCGTGGGATCCGGCAGCACGCTCTGGTCCACCGTTTCGGGGTTGTCGTTTTCGTCGAGCGCCGTTAGTCCGCGTGAGAACGGGTTGTCCACGGGATCGGTGAAGTAGATCGGGAAATCGACGCGGAGGCCGAGCGTGACGTTGAACTGGGGCGAGAAGAGAAACTCGTCCTGCGCATAGACGCCGAGTTGCCCGACCGAAATGTCCTCGCCCTTGAACGGAGCCGATTCCGGCGTGATGAAGCTGCGGAAATCGATCTGATCGGGGTTGTTCGGATCGGTTGCTGCCATGAACGCATCCACCGAAGCAAACGTCGTCGGGGCAAAGCCGAAGCCGAAGAGGCCGTGGCGGAAGATGTTGAACGAGTTGAAGAACGAGAACGTCTCGAAGTTGACGCCGCCCGTCAGCACATGGCGGCCTCGGAAGTAGGTGAAGTTATTGGTGATCTGGAAAACGTTCTGATCTAGGATGTTGTGGATCGAAAACGGCTCGTGCCCCACGGTGGTGTAGGTCACCCCGTCTTCGCCGATCTCGATGGTCGGGAACGGCTCGCTGTTGGGCGTGCGGAAGTCGCGGAAGCGGTTGTAGCTGGCGAAGAAGCGGTTGGCCCACGCTGATCCCCGGCTATTTACCTCCAGCGCGAACGAGTGCAGCTTGTTGTTGATGGTGTAACCGGAGTTCTGGTACGGCAGGCTGTTCTGGTTCGGCCCGCGCCCCGTGCCGTTGAAGCTGAGCGCAAACGGATGCGGCGGCAGGTCGCGCTCGGCGTCGAGGTAGTTGTAGCGGAACGAGAGGTTGTGCGCAGTGCTGATGTTCCAGTTCAGCTTGGCGAGCAGCTTGTTGTTGTTCGTCTCGTTGATGTAGTCTTCGAAAGCGCCTGGGTCGTAGTTGTACGCATTGATCATGCGCTGCCGGATCTGGTTCAGCACGCTGGCCTCCACCCGCGAAACGCCCGGCCCCGCGCCGCCGCCTGTGCTGGCGGCGAAGTTGGTGCCCGGATCGTCGCGGCGTTCGAGTTCGCCATTGGCGAAAAAGAACAGCTTGTCCTTGATGATCGGCCCGCTCAGC
>Ga0102947_1000771_pt1 | contig 11268 bp, 11 predicted proteins | sample SalPon2A_A_D2_MG_FD_78210 | JGI IMG/M metagenome (GOLD analysis project Ga0102947, IMG submission 78210) | Soil microbial communities from South San Francisco under conditions of wetland restoration - Salt Pond MetaG R2A_A_D2_MG | ecosystem: Environmental > Terrestrial > Soil > Wetlands | place... | reverse complement strand
CCGTCAGCCGTCCGCCAGCGGGGACTCGCCCTCGTGGCCGGGCTGGAAGAACGGGTTGTCCCCGGACTCGTGGTCGGTGGTGTCCACCACCCGGGTGATCTCCGGCACCGCCTCCAGGATCAGGCCCTCGACGCCGCCGCGCAGGGTGGCCTCCGCCTTGCCGCACCCCTGACAGCCGCCGTGCATCTCCAGGTGGGCGGCGCCGTCGCGCACCTCCAGCAGCGTCACCATGCCGCCGTGGCTGCCCACCTTCGGGTTGATTTCGTCGTCGATGACCCGCTGCACCGCGTTGGCCAGCGGGTCGTCCCAGCCGGCGTTGGGGTTGTCGAACTCAAAGCCGATCTTCTTCAGGGTGTGGGTGAAGTCGATGGTGGTGCCCGCCAGGTGCCCGGCGCTGGCCGGATCGACGTAGACCGGGAAAGGCCCGGTGTCGATCACCCGGTCGGCGTCGTCCCGCTCGTCGCGGCCGACGAAGGTGAGCAGGTAATCAAACCCCGCCGGCCCGACGCGCTCGGCCTCGACCCGCAGGGCCAGGTTGTCGTCACCGTCCATGTTCTCCACCACCCGGTCGCGGGCGGCGGCGGTGAGTCGGAGGAGGGGGGTGGGGGCGGTCATCGGGGGCGGCCTCGCAGCGGTAGGGGATTCGTGTGGGGGCGGGTGGGGGTTGCTCTCTCCTAAGCTCAACAGCGGCGGAGGCGGGCGACTTCCATCGCCGGGAGGAACCGTGGCCGGGCAACGCGCCTCCCCTCTGCCGCAGCGCGGCGCGGTACTATGGGCGGCGTCGTCCGCCCTACCCGTAAACCTTCACCGCGAGACCCGAACCCATGGCCACCGTTGCACCCTTTCCCGCCCTTCGGCCGCGCCCGGAGCTGGCGTCCGACGTCGCCTCCGTGCCCTACGACGTCGTCGATACCGCCGAGGCCCGCGCCCTGGCCGAGGGCAAGCCCCATTCCTACCTCCACGTCACCCGGCCCGAGATCGACATGCCGCTGCAGACCGACCCCCACTCGGAGGCCGTCTACCAGGCGGGCCGCGCCACCCTCGCCCGCTTCATCGCCGAGGGCACCCTGCTGCGCGACCCCGTGCCGGCTCTCTACGTCTACCGCCTGACCGCCGGCGACCACAGCCAGACCGGCGTGATGGGCTGTTGCGCCGTCGACGAGTACGACGACGGCACCATCAAGAAGCACGAGAAGACCCGGCCCGACAAGGAGGACGACCGCACCCACCACCTGTTGACCCTGGGGGTCCACCCGGAGCCGGTGTTCTTCACCTGCCGGGCCGACGCCGACGTCGCCGCCCGGGTGGAGCGGGCGGTGGCGGGCGACCCGCTCTACGCCTTCACTGCCGAGGACGGGGTCAAGCACGAGGTCTGGCGCCTGACCGGCGACGAGGCCGGCGGCCTGTCCCGCGCCTTCGCCGACGTCGAGGCGCTGTACGTCGCCGACGGCCACCACCGCTGCGCCGCCGCCAGCCGCGCCCGGGCCGAGATGCGCCAGCGCGACCCCGACCCCGGGGGCGGCGAGCCCTACGATCGGTTCCTCGCCGTCGTCTTCCCCGACGACCAGGTGGCGATCCAGGCGTACAACCGGGTGGTCCACGACCTGAACGGCCTGACCGAGGCGGGGTTCCTGAAGGAACTGCGGGGGGTGATGGAGGTGAGCGAGAACGCCGCCCCCGCGCCGGACCAGCGGGGCCGCTTCTCCATGTACCTGGGCGGCCGCTGGTACGGCCTTGCCGCCCCCGCCGAGCAGGTCGGCGCCGACGACCCGGTGGAGTCGCTGGACGCGGCCATCCTCCAATCCCAGGTTCTCGGGCCGATCCTCGGCATCGACGACCCCCGCACCTCCGAGCGCATCAGCTTCGTCGGCGGCATCCGCGGCACGGGGGAGTTGGAGCGCCGGGTCGAGGTCTTGGGGCAGGGCGTGGCCTTCTCCCTCTACCCGGTGTCGGTGGTCGAGCTGATGGCGGTGGCCGACGCCGGCCGCGTCCTGCCGCCCAAGTCCACCTGGTTCGAGCCGAAGCTGCGCTCCGGCCTGGCCATCCACGAGTTCGACAACCCGTCCGCCCGCTAACCCAAGAGGTACAAGTACTCATGCGCGTCTACAACTTCAGTGCCGGCCCCGCCACCCTCCCCCTGAGCGTCCTGGAGGCGGCGAAGGCCCAGCTCACCGACTACGAAGGCACCGGCCAGAGCGTGATGGAGATGAGCCACCGCTCGCCGGCCTACGACGAGATCCACCGCGGCGCCCTGGCCGCGCTGCGCCGCCTGCTGGGAAGCGGCGGCGAGCCGCTGGGTGAGGACTACGAGGTCCTCCTCCTCCAGGGCGGCGCCAGCCTCCAGTTCTCCATGGTGCCGATGAATTTGATGGGACGAGGCCCGGGCGACGGCAGGACGGCGGACTACGTCCTCACCGGTGCGTGGTCGAAGAAGGCGTTGAAGGAGGCGCGGCGGGAGGGCGAGGCGCGGGTCGCCGGCAGCACCGAGGAGAGCGGCTTCGACCACGTCCCCGGGGCCGATGAACTGGACCTGGAGGCCGGCGCCGACTACGTCCACGTCACCACCAACAACACCATCTTCGGCACCCAGTGGCACGACGAGCACCTGCGGGCGCTGGAGGCGGCTTACGGCGACGGCGCGGGGCCACCGCTGGTCGCCGACGCCTCCTCCGACATCCTCTGCCGGCCCCGGGACGTCTCCCGCTTCGGCCTGATCTACGCCGGCGCCCAGAAAAACCTCGGCCCGGCCGGGGTCACCCTGGTCATCGTCCGCCGGGACCTGGTGGAGGCGGCCCCGGAGACCTTGCCCACCATGCTCCAGTACCGCACCCACGCCGCCAAGGACTCGATGTTCAACACGCCGCCGACCTGGGCCATCTACATGCTCGGCCTGGCGTGCAAGTGGCTGGAGGACAACGGCGGCACGGCGGCCATGGGGGAGCGCAACCGGGAGAAGGCGGCGGCCCTCTACGCGGCCATCGACGGCAGCGACTTCTACCGCGGCACGGTGCAGCCGGCGAGCCGCTCCTTGATGAACGTGCCGTTCCGCCTGCCGAGTCAGGATCTGGAGGCGAAGTTCCTGGCCGAGGCCGCCGACAACGGCCTGGTCAACCTGAAGGGGCACCGCTCGGTGGGCGGCATCCGGGCGTCGATCTACAACGCCATGCCGCTCGTGGGCGTCGAGGCGTTGATCGATCTCATGGCCGACTTCGAGCGCCGGAACGGGTAGGCGGATGGTCTACGGCCGCCAGCCCCACCCCCGCATGCCCCGCATCGGCGGCATCGCCTCCGGCATGGCGCCGCCGGTGGACCTGCTGGTGCTGCTGGGTGTCCTGTTCCTGACCTACACCCTGCGCTGGTTCGAGGCCACCCGCATCGTCCCGGAGCTGTTGGAGCTCACCCCCCTGGTCTGGCGCCTGGGGCTCCTCTGGCAGTTGCTGACCTACCCCATTGCGGCGGTGCAGTCCGGCGGGTTGTGGTTCGTCATCACCCTGTTGATCCTCTTCTGGTTCGGCCGCGACGTCTTCTACCACCTGGGCCGCCAGCGGTTCTGGTTCACCCTGGTGGGCGGTTCCCTGGCGGCCTCGGTGGTGGCGGTGGCGGTCCACGTCGCCTCGGTGCTGCTGGACCTCTACATCCCCAACGTCTTCAGTCTGATGCAGGGCCAGCACATGGTGTTGACCCTGGTGGTGGCGGCCTTCGCCACCCTCTACGCCGAGGCCACCATCTACCTCTTCTTCGTCCTGCCGGTGAAGGCGCGGTGGTTCCTCTGGCTGGAAGTGCTGTTCGCCTTCCTGGCGTTTTTGGGGAGCAAGGACTTCGCCGGCTTTTTGGGGATTTGCACCGGGGTGTTCGCCACCTGGTACCTGCTGCAACCGAAGGGGCGGCGGCCGACCGCGCGGGAGATCTGGCTGCGCATGCAGCGCTGGTGGCTGGAGCAGCGGATGAAGCGGCTGCGCAAGAAGCGGGGGTTCAAGGTGGTGCCGGGGGAGGGCAAGGGTGGAGGTGGCGGCGGCGGTGGTGCTCGTGGCGGACCGGGGCCGGGTGGGTATCTGAACTGAGGCGTGCTGCGGGCCTGCGAGGTGGTTGGACGGACTTCAGGCCGGTGGTGGGGGGGAGGGTGTCGTGGATGGCGAGGGGCATCCTCCTACGTTCGCTCCAACAGACACGCTCCCTACGGAGGACGCCCCTCGCCGGCCACCAGCCGCGATGGCCGGGCCGATGAGCAGGCGTGGTCTCCGTTTCAGGTGACCTGCTGCCCGACCGTCGTCTGGGAGTGGGCCGGGGCCGTAGTCTTGTATCCTGCGTGATTAGGAGGTTGGTAAGACATGGGAGTCAAAACACGGACCTGGGACGCCGCCGACTACTTGGAATCCCAAGAAGACATGGCGGCGTACCTGGAAGCAGCTCTAGAGGAGGGAGACGCCTCGCTCGTTGCTGCCGTACTGGGAGACATCGCCAGGGCCACGCCTCAGCGAGAGCAGTCGGAAGTTTCGTGAGGTGACAGCGCGAAGGGGCCATCGAACCAGGCGGATCTTAAGCTTGGCTGCTTGGGCTGCCGTCGCCCTCACGCTGGGAAGTTGCTCGTGGCTGACGAGATTTATGATCGTCAACTCCACGGACTCATCCGTGACAATCACCTACACGGTGAAGGAGTCTGTGGACCTCGCCAAGGTGGATCAATTTTCGCGTCTGGAATGGCCGCCACTCCTGCTGCTCTCGTCAGCAGAGGATGGCTCAGTGGTTGAAGCGCCCATCAGGAGCGATCAGAGAAATGGGCAAATCGAAGTTGAACTCCCGTCGGGTCAAGGCTTGGTGCTTGCCACCTTGCCCAGCTACAGCAGACCTGACCTGAAGAGCTGGGATGACTTTCCGATTCAGAGGATTCGGATCACAAGTGAAGCCGGTGCCTTGGAGTACTGTGGTCCCGGCTTGCTGCTGGCCTTCGATGGCCACCGCGATCAGCAGTCCCTCGTCTTTACGGGGACCCCCAGACAGCTCAATTCGGGATTCTGCGAAGGCGGTAGGTAAAGATCGTCTACTCCAGCCCTTCTTGTAACTCGGTTCATGGTCAAGCGTGGCGACCGAGTCAGGCGACCTGCTGCCGGACCGTGACCTCGAAGGACACTTCCGCCCCTGCGTGGCCGAGCATCTGGATCAGGCTATCGACGCTGAAGCGGTCGATTTTTCCTCGCACGAGATCGCTGACCCGGGGCTGCGTCACCCCGAGGAGGTCCGCCGCCTCTGTCTGAGTGAGGCTCCGGTCTTCAATGAGGCTCGCCAGTTCGATCATCAGATCCGCCCGCACCTTCAGGTTCTGGGCCTCGTCTTCATCGAACCCGAGATCGGTGAACACGTTGCCGATAGAGGTTTCGATTTTGGAACTCATCTAGTCCACCTTTCTGCTGCGTCGGGCAGCCTTCAATTCCTTGAGGCGAGTCTTGGCCAGGTCGAGATCGGGTTTTCTCGTGCGCTGGCTCTTCTTCTGGAAAGCGTGGAGAACATAGACTGCCTCGAAAAACTTGGCCACGTAGATGACCCGGTGCTCGGTTCTGCCATGAATCCTGATTTCCACGACACCGCTGCCGATCGTCCTCATCGGCTTCCAGTCGGTCGGCATCATGCCTTTCTGGACCCGCCGCAGTTGGTACCCGACCGTCCGCCGAGCTACGACTGGGAACTCTCGCACTACTGAAAGTGCGTCGCCTACCCAGGCCAGTGGTCGATCCGGCATGCTTCATTATACACAATGGTGTATAAGGGAGCGTCGTGGCACCCGACGTGAGCTTGCTCAGATCGGCCCGAGTGCAGCGTAGGGTTTCCTGGTCCAATTAGGTCGAAACCTCCTACCACCGGTGGTTCCCCGGCGCCTCGGCAGGGAGGAGGGTGGGGGGCCGAGCGCGGTCAGGCTCGTTCGGCGGGGATCGACAGGGCGGGGAGGCTCGCGGGAAGCAGGCAGAGTTATACTTGAAGAATGAGCATAAGGCCCAACGTCCCGCCTCCGGGATTCGATCAGATGTCCCCTGCTGCCCAACTCGATTACATCAATGCTCTGTGGGATCGGGTGCTGGAGCATCCGGAGGCGGTTCCCGTTCCAGACTGGCACCGGAAAATCGTCGGTGAGCGGCTGGAAGAGTACCGCTCGGGCCGAGCGGGAGAGGGCAGGCCCTGGTCCGAAGTCAAGCGCGACCTTCAGGTGGAGTTGGACAAAGTGAGTCGATGACCCGTCTCATCCTTCTGCCGCGAGCGGAAGTTGACATCCTTGAAGCGGCGGTTTGGTACGAGACTGAGCAAAGAGGATTGGGCCGTGGCTTCCAGGCCGATCTCGAAGCCATTCTCGGTCGGATCGGGGAAGGACCCGGGCAATTCCCGGAGATTGCCAGGATCGATCAGATGCGCCCCTTCTGCCGGCGCCGGCCGGTGCCCCGGCGAGGGGCCCACCACTGCTGTCGGCAGCCGAGTAGACTCTTCGATGGTCCTTGCAGGTATGGCTACGCCAACCGCACCAGCCCGTCCCGTAACTTCTGCCACGGACTGCTACAGGTACGGCTGCGCCAACCGCACCAGCCCGTCCCGTAGCTTCTTCCACGTCGGTCGCCCCTCCAGCTCCTCGGCCGTCAACCGTCGCGCCCCCTCCAGTTTCTGTGCCACGATCTCCTCCAGCCGCGCCCCCAGCTCCGGGTCGTAGAGCTCCATGCCGATCTCGAAGTTCAGGCGCAGGCTGCGGGGGTCCCAGTTGGCGGAGCCGACCAGGGCCCACTCGCCGTCGATGACCATCAGCTTCGAGTGATCGAACGGCGGTGGGGTGAGCCAGACGCGGCAGCCGTGCTCCAGGACCGGGGGGAGGTGGGCCATGGTGGCCCACTGGACCAGGGTGAGGTTGTTCTTCTCCGGCAGCAGGACGTCCACCTCCAGGCCGCGCAGGGCGGCGACGTTGAGGGCGGTGATCAGGTCGACGTCGGGGAGGAAGTAGGGGGTGACGACGCGCACCGACTTGCGGGCCACGGAGAGGGCGCCCAGGAGGGTCCAGCGGAGCTTGTCGAAGTCGGCGTCGGGGCCGTCGGGGATGATCCGCGCCTCCACCTCGCCGACGTGGCGCTGGGGCGGCGACCAGGCGTCGCCCTGCAACTCCTCATCGGTGCAGAACTGCCAGTCGTGGGCGAAGACCTGCTGCACCTGCTCGACCACCGGGCCCTCCACCCGGAAGTGGAGGTCCTGCACCGGGTGGTCGCTCTCCTCACTCTCCACCAGGTGCCCCTGGCGCACGTTGATGCCGCCGAGGAAGGCCACCCGGCCATCGGCCACCAGGATCTTGCGGTGGGTGCGCAGGTTCATGTAGGGCAGGCGCCAGGGGATCAGGGTGGGCATGAAGAGGGCGACCCGCAGGCCCCGGCGGCGCAGGTCGGAGGTCATCGTCGGCATGCTGTAGCGGGCGCCGGCGCTGTCGATGATGATGCGCACCGCCACACCCCGCCCGTGGGCGGCTTCCAGGGCGTCGGCGAAGCGGCGGCCGATGGCGTCCTTGTCGAAGATGTAGGTGGAGAAGGTCAGCGTCCGCTGGGCACCGTGGATCGCCTCCAGCATGGCCGGGTAGGCCTGCTCCCCGTTGACCAGGGGCTGCACCGTGTTGCCGGTGAGGAGCGGCTTCTTGACCACCTGGCGCACCAGGTGGTCGAGCTGGGCCAGGGCCTCGCCGCCGGGAAGGTCGTAGTCGCCCCCCACCTCCGCCGCCCGGTCCCGGCCACGCAGCGCGCTGGCCCGCCGTTCGATGCGGTTGATGCCGAAAACGGCGTAGAGGACGGCGCCGGCGAAAGGGAAGACCAGGATCAGGCCGGCCCAGCCGATGGCGGCGCGCACCTCTTTCTTGCTCAGCACGACGTGGGAGAGAGCGGTCAAAACACCCAGCCCGCCCAGGGCGAGAAGCGGGATGGACAGCCACGGGTAGGGGATGGAGCGGAGTAGATCGATCATTCCGTCCGCAAGGATACCGGGGACGAGGCCTCCGCGCCGCTCCGGCCGACCCGAGGCCCGACGTCAAATGGCGCTGGAGGCCGCCTGCGGCGACTTCATCGTGTAGGCTTCGGCCCATGAAAACGCGCTCCATCGTCATCGGTTGTCTCGTGGTGGTTCTCTGCGTCGGCCTCGTTGCCGCCGTCGGCCTCTACTTCGCCTGGAACAGCGACACGGTCCAGGGCGGCCTCGACTTCGCCCGCAGCGGGGCCGACGTCATCTCCAACGTCAAGAAGCTGGAGGAGGTCTCGGAGCTCGACGAGCAGATCGCCTCCGACCCCGAGTTCACACCGCCGGATGACAGCGAGCTGACGGCGGGCCAGGTGGAGCGCTACATGGCGGTGATGGAGTCGGTGCGGGCGACCACGGAAGGCCGCCTGCAGGCCGCCGGGGAGCGCTACAAGAACCTGGCCGGCCCGCAGCGGGACGCCTCGCCGGCCCAGGTGGCGGAGTCGCTGGGCGAGTTGGCGGAGATCGTGCTGGAAGCCAAGCGAGCCCAGGTCGCGGCCATCGAGGAACAGCGATTCAGCCGCCAGGAGTACTCCTGGGTGAAGCGCCAGATGTACTACGCCCTCGGTTTCGGGGACATGTCCAAGGTGGACTTCTCGGACCTGGTGGAGGCGGCCCGGGACGGTCGCATCGACGAGATGGGGGAGCTGGCCCAGAGCAGCGGCGAACGGGCCGTTCCGGAAGTCAACGTCGCCCTGGTCAAGCCCCACGAGGAAAAGCTGCGGGAGTGGGTTCTCTACGCCGTGCTGGGCCCCTGATCCCCGCCGCCGGCCCGGCCGCCCCGCGGCTGCCCCCGCCGATTATCGAGCCGATCTCCCTTCATCACTGACCCGGTAACCTAACTTATGCACCACGCCACTCAGATCCTCATGGAAACCGTCGCTCTGGCCATCTTCCTGGGCATCCTCGCCCAGGCGGTGGCGGATCGCTTCAAGCTGCCGGCCATCCTGCCGCTGCTCATCTTCGGCATGGCCGCCGGGCCCCAGATGAGCGGCCTCCTCGACCCGGCGGAGCTCGGCGACGGCCTGGAGGTGCTGATCAAGCTCGGCGTCGGCATCATCCTCTTCGAGGGCGGCCTGTCTCTGGACCCGGCGCAGTTGAAACGGGTCGGGGCGCCGGTGCGCAACCTGCTGACCGTCGGCGTCGTCGTCACCGGCGTCCTGGCGGCCTGGGCGGCGCGCCTGGTGACCGGCCTGGACTGGGGCGCCGCGGCGCTTTTCGGCGCCATCGTCACGGTCACCGGGCCGACGGTCATCGTGCCGCTGCTGCGCCACATGATCGCGCCCCGGCGGGTGCGCACCATCCTGGTGTCGGAGGGGCTCATCGTCGATCCCATCGGCGCGGTGCTGGCCTACCTGGTGTTGCAGTGGATCGAGCGCTCCGGCCAGGGCGTGGGACCTCTGGTGGAGGAGCTGGCGGTGCTGGTCGGGGTCGGGCTGATCCTCGGCTTCGTCACCGGCACGGTGGCCAAGTGGGCGGCCCAGAGCCGGGTGGTGGGCCGCGAGCTGCGCAACCTGGTGATCCTGGCCCTGCTCATCGCCTGCTTCACCCTGGCCGAAAGCCAGGTGCCCGAGTCGGGCATCCTGGCGGCGGTGGTCATGGGCCTGACCATGTCGGCCTACCGCATCCCGGACCTGGAGCCGTTGCGCGCCTTCAAGGAGCAGCTCACGGTGCTCCTCATCTCGGTCCTCTTCATCCTCCTGGCCGGACAGCTCGACCTATCCAGCATCCTCGCCCTGGGTTGGCGCGGCGTGCTGGTGGGTGTGATCCTCATCCTGGTCATCCGGCCGCTGGCGGTGGCCGCGTCGGTGTGGCCGAAGCACCTGGACTGGAAGCAGCGCGCCGTCCTCGCCCTGACCGCCCCCCGGGGCATCGTGGCGGCGGCGGTGGCCTCGCTGTCGGCCATTCAGTTGCGCGCCAACGGCATCCCCGGCGCCGAGGTGCTGGAGGGGCTGGTCTACCTGATGATCCTGATGACCGGCGGCTGGGCGACGCTGATGGCGGTGGTGCTGCCCCGGGCGCTGGGCTACGTCGGCGACCCCTCCCGCCGCCTGACCGTGCTGGTGGGCGCCAATTCGCTGACCAAACTCCTGGCCGAGACCCTGAGCGACGCCGGCCGCAAGGTGGTGGTGCTGGACTCGGTGCAGCGCAAGCTGGAGTCGATGCGCCGGGACGACATCCTTACCGTCCGCGGCGACGCCCGGGACGCCTCCAGCTATGAGAAGGCCGGCATCGAGCGCGACACCCACGTCCTGGCGATGACCACCAACGACGAGCTCAACCTGCTGGTGGCGGAGCTGGTGCGGGAGGAGTTCGGGGTCGAGCACCCGGTGGTGGCGCTGCAACGCCCCTCGGAGGAGTTCGGCAGCAAGCGGCGGGCGTGGATCGACCTGCTGGGCGGCCGCGGCATCGAGATCCAGCGCTGGATGCGGCTGGTGGAGAACGAGGCGGTGGAGGTCATCACCGTGCCCACCGACGGCGAGGAGGCCCGGGAAACCATGCGCGACATGATGGAGGACGAGGTGGTGGACGTCATGTTCCTGTGCGGCTGGATCAACGGCGACCCCAAGTTCCGGCCGTTGCTGGACAACCTGGACCGCTACGAGACGGTGACGCTCCTGGCGCGCGGCGGGGAGCAGAGTGCCATCCTCAACCAACTCGCCGTCACGGAGGCCGAGGAGTCGGAGAAGGAGTGGGAGGGCCCGGCGCCGGGCCCCGGCGCCGACATCGGCGACGAGCGCCGCCGCCCGGGTGAGAACCTCACCGTCGGCGACCCGGAACAGGACGACCTGGACGAGACCGAGGAGCGCAACGCCGAGCGCCAGGCCAAGAAGGAGGCGCGCAAGCAGGAAGAGGCGGAGGAGGAGGCCGAAGAGGGGGCGGAGGAGGAGCCGTCCTCCTCCTGACACCCCCCCGGGGTGGGCGCCCATGGAGCTGATCGCCACCCACCTGGGCGCCGACTTCGACGCCTTCGCCTCCATGCTGGTGGCGCGCAAGCTGTACCCCGGCGCCCACCTCTTCTTCCCCGGCTCCCGGGAGGAGTCGCTGCGCCGCATGCTGGAGACCGGGCTGGTGGCGCAGTTCCTGGAACTCCACCAGCCCGGAGACCATCGAGCGGGTGATCCTCTGCGACAGCCGCCAGCGCCGGCGCATCGGCATCGTGGCGGAGTGGTTGGAGCAGTACCCCGGCATCGAGGTGGTGGCCTACGACCACCATCCGGCCAGCGACGACGACCTGCCGCTGGCCGG
>Ga0102947_1000770_pt1 | contig 11270 bp, 12 predicted proteins | sample SalPon2A_A_D2_MG_FD_78210 | JGI IMG/M metagenome (GOLD analysis project Ga0102947, IMG submission 78210) | Soil microbial communities from South San Francisco under conditions of wetland restoration - Salt Pond MetaG R2A_A_D2_MG | ecosystem: Environmental > Terrestrial > Soil > Wetlands | place... | reverse complement strand
GGCGCGATGCCGACCAGATCCCGGCCAGAGGCGATCACGCCCGCCATGGCAGTACCGTGGCCAAGCGGCGCATCCGCTGCCGCTTCGCCAAGCGCGTCAAAGCGTTCAAACGCGACATCGCGCAATTCCGGATGGTTGTTGTCGATACCGGTATCGATAACCGCGACGACGACATTATTGCCGCTCGCCAGCCGGCGCGCTTCCGCAATATGCATGCGATCGAGCGCAAACTGCGTGACGCCCCTGCCCGCGTCCTGTCCGGCTCCGTAATAGTAGTCCGGTCCGACGGCCTCGACATTCGGATCGGTTGCAAGATTGGCCGCCACTTCATGCGCTTGCCTGCCGGGCGGCAACTGCATCCGGTAAAGCTCGAAGGGAAGCAGCGTGGCCGGCACGCCGGGTTCGACGGTCAACCCATTGGCCGCCGCCAACGCTTCGGCACCCGCGTCGCCGGTGCCGGCAATCATCAAAACGCAGAGAAACTCCGGTTGATGACTGCCGTACAGGAAACGCGAATAGGGATGGCCTTCCAGCTGCTCCGGCAGCAGGACCGGACGAGCTGCGGGGAAACGCGCCGGGGCAACGACGGGCGCGGCGCGCACCCGCTCCGTTTGCCGGGGCGCAATGACCCGGCGTGGATTGACCACGGCGCGCGGCGGAACCGCCGGACGCCGGTCATAGGACTGCCGGTAACCGCCATTGGATTGGGCGGCGGACGGTTCCGCCATGCACAATGCAAGGCCAGCCAGGCCTCCCGCCACAAATGCTCTCAACATGAAAACGCACTCCGATCGGCATCACTATATCACCCTTTGCGCGTCCGAAAGAACCCCGCAGACCGGCGGTTGCCAGCCCCGTGCGGGCGCGGATAGCCTGATGCCTCCAGCCACCCGACAAGGATCACCTTCATGCTCGTTCACAGAACCCCGGCCGCCATCCGTGCGCCCTTCGCACGCTACAGCCACGCTGTCGAAATCCCGCCCGGCGTAAGGCTGGTCGCCTGTTCCGGCCAGCTCGGCATTGCCGCCGATGACACCATTCCGGAAGATCCCGGTGCGCAGGCGGAGCTCTGCTTCGCAAACATTGCGGCCATCCTGGAAGATGCCGGCATGGCGTTTGACGATATCGTCCGCATCAACGCCTTTGTCAGCGACCGGGTCTATCTGAAACCCTATATGGAAGTGCGCGACCGGTTGTTTTCCGACCCTTCCCCGGCTTCCACGCTGATGATCGTTTCAGGATTTGCCCACGAAGATTTCAAGGTGGAAATCGAGGTCCTGGCCGCGGCAACGTAATGGCGCGGCACGCAAGAACGATGAGCGCAGCAGCGATTTCGCGGCGCCGGAGCATCGTGCATCGATAAAATCCCATCAATCGACAGGCCAAAGGATTAACCAGGACGTCAATCGAAATCGTAACTTCGGAAAACTTTAAGTCCGGCCCTTCAATAGGAATGAGCGGGTGATTCCAATTCTAATGCGAGAAGGATCATGAACAGCTTTGTCCTAAAGATCGGCGGCGCACTTGCGCTGTTCGGCGGAGCAACCGCCTATTCGCAATATGATAGGTCGGTAAACTATGAGCCGGTGGATGCGCGGATCACCAGCATCGAGGAAAAGTGCTACCTGAAAAAGGTCAGCCGGAGCTTCAACAAGAAAAAAACCACCACGACACCCGAAGGCAGTTGTAATGTCGCCGCCGCGCTGGTCAGGACTCATCCGGAGTTCAAGGATATGGACCTGGTCCGGACCGCCTATGTGGAGGTCAAATACCGTTCACCGGCCGACGGAAAATATTACCGGGACGATCTGAAGTTCGAATTGAAAAAGAATGCGAAATACCGCTCCGGTCAGCAGTTGAAAATTCTGGCAAGCGTGACCGACACCCGTAAGATCCGGAAATACTGACCGCATTCGGGCAGCAGCGCGGCACTCAGCGGACCGGGATCGGTCCGACCGGGCTTTCGCGCGACGGCGACCAGTAGATCGTGCGAGCTTTGCCGATGATCTTTTCGGCCGGAACGAATCCGGCGCCGAAACGGCTGTCATTTGCGTTGTCGCGATTGTCTCCCATGACGAAAACATGCCCTTCGGGTATCTCGATTACGCCCGTATTGTCGCCGGCGCCGTCGTCACGGAGATTGAGCGTTTCGTAGCGTCTTCCGTCGAGAACCTCTTCGAAACGCCTGACCGTCGAGACACGGATCCCGGGCTCTTGAAGCTGATAGTCGTCCAGAGGCGAAACCGGTAGCGCATCCCCGTTCAGATAGATCATGCCGTCAATCATCTGGATCCGGTCCCCGCCCTTGCCGATGAGGCGGCTGATGAATGGAATGTTTTGTTCCGCTTGGAGATAGACGATGACTTCGCCCCGGCTGATTTCATCCGGTTCGAACGGGCCGTTCCGGGCAGCCAGATAATCGCCGACCCGCAATGTCGGCTCCATGGAACCGGAGGCAATGGAATAAAAATGCCAGTTCGCGCGGAACAGGATCGTCATCGCCGTGAAGGCGACGGCGATGAAGATGAGGGTAAATTTCAACCAGGCCGGCGTTCGGGTTTTTCGCGCCGCTTCGGCCATTGCCGCCTGTGCCCTAGTCGGTCGCCGTCAGACCGCCGGTGACGATGCCGGCGATGGCATCACCTGATTTCAGCGCCAGGACCGCATCGACGAGGCCTGCTCCGAATTCATGGTCGACACCGCGCTGGCCGAGATCAATCGACGCATTGGCCAGCAATTGCGAAACCGCATCGGCTTTCAGGTTCGGGTGCCGTTCCAGAACCAGCGCGACGACACCGGTAATATGCGCCGTGGCGATCGAGGTTCCCGACATCAGTTCGTAGCGGTTGCCCGGGGTCGTCGTGATGATGTCGACGCCCGGCGCTGCAACCGCGACATAGGAGCCCCGGTTGGCCATCGTATAAAGACCGTCATTCTGGTCCGTCGCCGTGACCGCGATTACGCCGGGGTGAGCGGCCGGATAAGCAGGCGGCTTGCCGGGGCCCGCATTTCCGGCCGCACCGATCATGATCGTGTCATATTCCGCCAGCGCATCCAGCGCCCGGATCAGAACCGGATCTTTCGGGCCCGCAAAGCTCAGATTATAGACCCGCGCGCCGGACCTGTAGGCCCAGTCCATTGCCTTGATGATCGCAAACGTCGTGCCCGCCGCGCCACCGCCGGCCTTGGGCGGCGCAAAGGCTCGGGCCGACAGAATCTCGACCCTCGGTGCAATGCCTGTCAGTTCGCTTTTCGATGCAATGACACCGGCCATTGCCGTGCCGTGCCGTGTCGGTGCGTCGGGATCGGCATCCACCGCATCATAGCTCGCCGTAACCGAGCCCTTCAGTTCATCGTGTTCGCCGTCAATGCCGGTATCAATGATGGCGACCTTGACCGCATTGCCGGTGGCAATCAGGTGCGCCTCGGCGACATGCATGCGCTGCGGCGCAAACTGGATGGAAGCGGAGCCGCTTTCACCCTGCGCGGTATAGATGAAATCCGGCGATGCGGAGACTAGGCGCTGGTCGGCGCCCAATGCATCGATTACCTCGTGCAACTGGCGGTTATCGCCGACCCGAAGCCGGTAAATATCGAACGGCAGCAGGTTGGACAGGAGCCGGTCTTCGACTGTCAGGTCATTGTCGCCGGCAAGTTCGTCGACTTGCGCCTCACCAGTGCCGGCCGGAAAGGCCACCAGTATGATATCAGGAACGAAGGCGCCGGGCAGATACAGTGCCAGCGGATGATTGGCCTGCTGCTCGGGGAAGAAATCGGGCCGGGCATTCGGGAAGCCTGGAGGAGGAGGCGGCGTATCGGCCACCTGGGGCCGCCTGGGCGGCTTCGCCGGCGGTTTCGGATCGACGATCGGATCGGGCGGATAGGCTTTCGTCACCTGCGGCTTCTTGCGGTCCGGGCGAACCACTTCCGGGAGCGGACGGCGGACCAGCGGCGGGACGACGACACGCGGCTTGTCGAAACGCATGATGCGTCCGGGCGATGTCTGCGCCTGCAGGTTTTCCACCAAAGCCGCCGCGCTCAGCGCCGCAGCGCATGCGATCAGGGCAATTCGTCCGATTCTGGGCATTATCAGTACTCCGGATCCTCAGATCCTACTACGTTCCGCTCGGGAATGCACCTTTGACGACGTCGGTTCTCTCGCGAAGGTTAGCGATCATCGCATCCAGATCGGTGTCCTGCGGGAAAACGATCACATAGGTTCCGCCATTGACGGGACCGCGAACGATCTGCGCCTTGGTTTCGCCCAGCAATCCGCTGATATCCGTCACCGTGGCAGTGTCCTGGAAGGCAACCGTGGCAACCGGACCGACCAGTGCCGCGCCTCCGCCGGTTGCCGTATTAAAGCCGGCTTCCTGGCTTCCGCCGCCAACCAGTGTGCCGATCACGCCGGCCTGGATGACCAGCAGGCCGAGACAGGCTGCGGTCGCTATACCCATCGCCTGGGGCGAAAGGGCCGTCAGGAACGCGCCGACCCGTTCAAACAGCCCGGCGGACTGAGCTTTTGCATCGCCTTCGGCTTCGATCGAGGCCATCAGCCGCTGCAGATTGGCAGCGCCCGGCGCCTTGATCGCCTCATTGCCCTCGATCGTCAGGTGCATTTCCTCGCGGACGCTCTCCAGCCGGGCGGCGGCTTCGGGATGAACCTCCAGCCAGCTGTCGACGACCTGCATCTCGCTGGCCGACAGCTTGCCCGTCGCATACCAGGGCAGAAGCAGTTCTGCTTCCTCAAATTCCGGCTTTTCCATCACATTCTCACTCATCATGGCCACCCTCGTTCTATTCCTGCTTCACGAAACGCTTCGGTGAGCTGTTTGCGGGCATAGAACATTCGTGTTTTCACCGTTGCCGGCGGGACATCCAGGATCTCGCTGACTTCATTGACAGCCTTCTCCTGGTAGTAAACGAGATCGATGATCTCCTTGTGTGCGGGTGACAGCTGATCAATGCACCGACGCATGATTTCCGCCTTGTTCTGCTTGGCGTATTCAACGTCGGGCGTATCCTGATCATCAGGCACGGCCGCGGCATGCTCTTCGTCAAGTTCGCTCTCCGAGCGCTTGCGAAGCTGGCTGATGGCCTTGTTGCGTGCAATGGAGAGAAGCCAAGTCGTGGCAGCGGATTGGCCCTTGTAGGTGCCAGCCTTTCGCCAGACTTCCAGAAACACTTCATTGCACAACTCCTCGGCAACAGCCTCGTTGCGAACCAACCGCATGATAAAGCGGAAAATTCGCGTTTGATGGCTGGTGAAGAGCGCCTGAACGGCGGTTGCATCCTTTTTCGCGATACGTGCGATCAGTTCGCGATCGCCTTGATCAGACATATTCAATCTGCCATCTGCTGTTTCGACGCCCGACGGGTGGAAAAGGTTCAATAGCAGCGCAAAATAACTTTTTCTATCGCTGCGGAAGCCGAATATCTGCCTTTGCGGCACCCAATGTGTGATGCAAAAGCGACACTGCACGGCAATCTTTGCCCAGAATCGTGAAAATCGCCACGAATTAGAGCCATTTCGCTGCTTTTTGCTCTAGAAGAAAGTGCGGGAATCCGTTGTAAAGGCGTTAAATCCGGAGAAGTCGGGAATGGCCAGGTTAGCCCTATCTGCATTTATCGTATCGGCGATGGCGTCCGCGGCGGCCCTGGCTCAGACATCCGTCACGTCGGCTGAGCCCTGTGACGACGATTGCACGGCCATCATCATATTCGGCCAGGCAACGACCCAATCCTCACTGCAGAAATCCCGCGCCGTCAGCGGGATCGTCGGCAAACGGCTGGCACCGGGCAGCGGTGCGCCGCAGGGAACGGCCCTGCAATATGCGCCTTCCCAGGAGACCGACGACCCGGCGGCACAGGCCATCAGGGGCGAAACCGTCAGTCTGGCGACGAACGATCCGGCCATGTACTGGAATGCCTGGTTCGATGGCAGTTTCGTCTATGTGGACCGGGACCACCCTTCCGCCGGCTATGACGGCCCGATGTTCATCGCGTCGCTTGGCGTCGACCGGAAAATCGGCGATTCAAGCGTTCTCGGCCTTCTGGTCAATTTCGAACATGCCGATTTCGACACCGGGTTCGGCGTCGGCGGACGCCAGGAAAGCCAGGGTTTCGGCATTGGAGTCTACGGCGGATCGGCCCTGACCGAGCATATCGTAGCCGATGCCATGGTCATCTGGAGCCATCTTGACAACGATGTTGTTGAATTCGGCGCACCGAACTCCTTCGATTCCAACCGCATCCAGGCCGCCGCGAACCTCACCGGCTACTGGTACCGCGACGCCTGGCGCTTTTCGCCGACCGTCGGCATCACCTATTCCTTCGAGGACCAGGACAGCTACGGCGGCACGCCGAGCCGCACGCTGGACAGCGCCATTGCGATTGCAGGCCTTCAGGTCGGCCACACTACCTTCCTGGACGATGTGCGGACCATCGAACCCTGGGTCGGCGTCAATGCCGAATGGGAATTCCATTCCACGGGCGCGTCCGGTGTCAGCAGCGTCAACCTGGATCCATTCGATATCCGGTTGCTCGGTGGCTTGAATGCCCAACTCAGCCAATCGGTTTCAGCCACCCTGAAAGCTGATATTGCCGGTTTGGCGCGCTCCGACTATCTCACGGGAACCTTCGGCGGACAGATTTCCGTCGGTTTCTGAACCGCGGTTTCCGGTGCGGATTCATTGCGGTTAAAAAAGTGTGAACCTTTGCTCCTGAAGGCGCGTCTCACTCCACATCGGATATTTAACCGAGTTGGAGACATGAAATGCGTATCAAATCAGTAACGGTTTTTCTCAGCCTGGCGATTCTCGCTGGCATCACCTTTTCAGCCAATGCCCAGGTCGCCGGCGGGCCGAACGGCCACGGCGGCAATCGCGGCGGGATGGAAACCGCTGATCGCGGCGCCGGTGATGCCGAATCGATCAATCGCCTCCGGGATTATTGCGATCAGGTCGGTGTGTCCACGATCGACTGCCCGAAGGTGAAGAAGATCCCGGTTACCTTCACTCCGAAGGAAGACGACTGCCAGTGCAAGCCGGTCGCGATGAAAGTCGGCGGCAAGACCCGGATCGTCCTGGATTGCTACCAGACCAAACTGTACAACAATATCAAACGGACCTACGTCTGTACCAAGGAACAGTAGTTCCGCAGGCAACCGGAGATACCAGTGATTACGGGAGGCGGTTTCCGCCTCCCGTCTTTTGTTGGGTTACATCGCCATCTTTGAGATCTTGTCGGTCCAGGCGCCTTCCGGTTCCTTGGTAATGACAGGATCGGAGCCGCCTTTCAGCAGCGTCTGGACGGTGCGCTCATAGTCGGCCGGATCGAGCGAGCCGTCGGAACCTTCCGTCAGCTTGTTGATCTCGCCCATCATTCGCTTCTGGTGCTTCTCCGTCTGGGCGCCGGTCGCATCGTTTTCAAGCACGATCAACGCCGCTTCGTCGGAATTTTCCCGGGCCCAGGCCCAGCCCTTCATCGACGCCTTGACGAAACGCGCCATCTTGTCGACGAAGGCCGGATCCTCAAGCTTGTCTTCCAGCACGTAAAGACCGTCTTCCAGGGTCGAAACGCCTTCGTCCTCATACTTGAAGACAATCAGGTCATCGGCCGGAATGCCGGCATCGATCACCTGCCAGTATTCATTGTAGGTCATGGTGGAAATGCAGTCGGCCTGCTTCTGCAGCAGCGGGTCCACATTGAAGCCTTGCTTCAGGACGGTGACGCCGTCCGCGCCGCCTTCCGTCGAAATGCCGAGCTGCGACATCCAAGACAGGAACGGATATTCGTTGCCGAAGAACCAGACGCCAAGCGTCTTGCCCTTGAAATCGTCCGGGCTGGTGATGCCGGTTTCCTTGCGGCAGGTCAGCATCATGCCGGACTTCTTGAACGGCTGGGCGATATTGACCAGCGCCACGCCCTTTTCGCGCGATGCCAGGGCCGAGGGCATCCAATCGATGATGACATCGGCTCCGCCGCCGGCGATCACTTGGGGCGGGGCGATATCGGGGCCACCGGGCTTGATTTCCACGTCGAGATCGACCTCGTCGTAAAAGCCCTTGTCCTTGGCGACATAATAGCCGGCAAACTGCGCCTGGGTGACCCATTTGAGCTGCAATGTCACCTTATCCTGGGCCATTGCGGGCATGGCACCCGATGCAGCACCGAGCGCCAGGGCGACGCCCAGCGCGATACCGCGTGCTTTAATCCATGTCTTCATGTTCACTCTCTCCTTGTTTGGGCCCCTATCCTGAACGGTAGGACGGGTGCCAGAATGTGAATGCCCGTTCAATCAGGCTCACCAGACCGTAGAAAGTTGATCCGGCCAGGGCCGCCACAGCGATCTCGGCCCACACCATGTCGATATTCATGCGCCCCACTTCCGTGGAGATGCGGAATCCCATGCCGTAGATCGGCGTTCCGAAGAATTCCGCCACGATTGCGCCAATCAGCGCCAGCGTTGAATTGATTTTCAACGCATTGAAGATGAAAGGCAATGCGGCCGGGATGCGCAGCTTGATCAGCGAAGACCAGTAGCCCGCCGCAAAGGTGCGCATCAGGTCCCGCTCCATATGGCCGGCGGCCGAAAGCCCGGCAACGCTGTTCACCAGCATCGGGAAGAATGTCATCACGACGACCACCGCCGCCTTCGATTGCCAGTCGAATCCGAACCACATGACCATAATTGGTGCGATGCCGATGATCGGAAGCGCCGACATCAGGTTGCCGATCGGCATCAGGCCGCGTTTCAGGAAACCGACCCGGTCCACCAGCACCGCCACGACGAACCCGCTCAGGCAGCCGATCACATAGCCAGCGATCACTGCTTTCAGGAAGGTCTGGCGGAAGTCTACCCACAGGATCGGCAGCGACCCCGTAAGCCGCTCCCAGATCATGGAGGGTGGTGGCAGCAGCACGGTTGGAACATTGGTGGCGCGCACGATCGCTTCCCAAAGGATCAGAAGCCAGATCCCGAACAGCAGCGGCACTGCGATACGGCGCAGCCGGCCTGCGGCGTCCACCCCGTCCGGCAGCGCCGACAACCGTTCCACCGAAAGCCAGGCAGCAAGCCAGGAACCGACAAGCAGGCTCCAGAATCCAATGCCCCTAGCGGCCACATCGCCCAGCGCCGATATGACGGCGGCAGCGCCCAGCGACGACAGAAGAAGCGATGTCCAAATGATCGCATGGCCTTCCTGACGCACGGCAAATGCCAGATAGCTCGCCGATGCCAGCACGGCAAACCAGAGCAGTTCAGGCGGCGCAACGGCACTGCCGCCCAAACCCGGCACCAGCGCAATCCCTGTCGCCGCCAGGCTGAGAAGAGCCAGCATCCATTGCAGCCGGGTCATTGCGCCATCCCCATCCGTCTCAGGACGATCCGGTTGGCGATACCGATCAGGCCGACCAGCACCGCCGCCAGTAGGGCGGCGACCAGCAGTGCCGACCAGATCTGAATCGTCTGGCCGTAGTAGGATCCAGCGAGCAACCGCGCGCCCAGGCCAGCCACGGCGCCCGTCGGCAGTTCGCCGATGATCGCGCCGACCAGCGAAATGGCGATCGCCACCTTCATGGAGGCGAAAAGGAACGGCAAAGCGGAAGGCCAGCGCAGCTTCCAGAAGACCTGTGCCGGACTGGCATTGTAGGTCCGCATCAGGTCCAGATGCATCAGGTCCGGCGAACGCAGTCCCTTCACCATGCCGACGGCGACGGGGAAGAAACTGAGATAGGCGGAGATGATCGCCTTCGGCAGCAGACCGGAAATGCCGACCGCGTTGAGCACGACGATGATCATCGGGGCGACAGCCAGGATGGGGATCGTCTGGGAAGTGATGATCCATGGCATCAGACTGCGGTCCAGCGCGCGCGAATGAATGATCCCGACAGAAAGCGCAATACCGAGCGCCGTTCCCATCAGAAACCCGAGTAGGGTGGAGGAAAGCGTGATCGTCGCATGGTGCACGAGACTGCGCTTGGAGGTCACCTTCGTGCGGAACACCGTCTTATCGATTTCCTGCAGAACCTGGTGCGGCGCTGGCAGCACGGGACGTTCCTGCGACAGGGTCGCCCTGACCAGTTCAGATGTCGAATAGGCGGTATCGGCGCGGGTAAAAAGATCACGCTGGAACGGCGCATTCATCCAGATGGCGGCCAGGTACCAGATCGCGACAATGGCCGCCGACACGACGAGGACTGGCAGGACCGTGCCGGACCAGGCCCAATCGAAAAACCGCCGCACCGGATGGCTTGCGGCAATTTCAGGACTATAGTCTGCACCTGCCGTCATCGGCTTGTCCCGACGGTCATCATCTACACGTCGTCATAGGAATGCCCCGCCCGAAGCCCTTCGCGGACCCGGTGGGCGATATCCAGAAATTCGGGCGTCTCGCGGATGTCGAGCCGGCGGTCCGCCGGCAGATTGCAATCGATCACGTCGTGCACGCGGCCCGGGCGCGGCGACATGACGACGATCCGGCTCGACAGGAAAACGGCTTCGGGGATCGAATGGGTGACGAAGACGATGGTCTTGTTCGTCTTGGCCCATAATTGCAGCAATTGCTCGTTCAGATGGTCGCGTACGATTTCATCGAGCGCACCGAACGGTTCGTCCATCAAGAGCAGGTCCGGATCGAACGACAGCGCGCGCGCAATGGAAGCTCGCTGTTGCATGCCGCCGGACAATTGCCAGGGGAACTTGCGGTCAAAACCGGTGAGGTTCACCAGTTCAAGGTTCTTTTCCACCCGCGCCGCCTGTTCCGACTTCGACAGGCCCATGATCTCCAGCGGCAGCGCGACATTGGCGGCGATCGTCCGCCACGGATAAAGGGCGGCCGCCTGGAACACGTAGCCGTAGGCGCGGTTCAGCCGCGCCTGTTCCGCGCTCACGCCGTTGACGAGGATGGATCCTTCGGTCGGCTGCTCCAGGTCTGCGATCACGCGCAGCAGCGTCGTCTTGCCGCAACCCGACGGCCCGATCAGCGAGACGAATTCGCCGCGGCGGATATCCAGGTCGATTTCGGAAAGCGCATGAACCGGGCCGTCATTGGTGTGGAAGGTCAGCGACAATCCATTTGCTTCAATGACCGCCGCGCCGCCGGCATCGTTTCCCACGGCGCTGCGATCATTGCCGGCATCCACTGAATTCAGCATGCGCTCATTCGCTCCAGCCCTACCATGCCCAACCGCTCAGACGCCGGCCGGCATGTTCTCCGGCTTGCGTTCCACCTTGCGCGGCGCCGTCAGTTCCTTCCAAGCCGAAAGCG
>Ga0102947_1000768_pt1 | contig 11278 bp, 24 predicted proteins | sample SalPon2A_A_D2_MG_FD_78210 | JGI IMG/M metagenome (GOLD analysis project Ga0102947, IMG submission 78210) | Soil microbial communities from South San Francisco under conditions of wetland restoration - Salt Pond MetaG R2A_A_D2_MG | ecosystem: Environmental > Terrestrial > Soil > Wetlands | place... | reverse complement strand
GTGCCAGAAAGTGTAAGCACTGGGATTGGGCCTGAGTGTGGCCGTAAAATGGCGGCAGCATGAAATCTTAGCGAATTAACTATAACGGAAGGTGGTAGCCTATGCGTTAGCTATGTTTAGATTGATGTAAATGTTTTTATATAGATAGTTTAGGCAATAACACTTACTACTAAAAGAAGGTGGTAATATGTATTCGCTTAGTTAAAACTAAGCAAAAACAATTTAGTCCATGGTGCGATGACTTCAATCCATGGGCACTAGCAGCAGCATAGGAGCGACAATGTTTCGATATATCAAGATTGATGAAACAGAGCATTGGGACGAGTCATTCGTAAAAAAGCTTGGTTGCAAGTTAGAAGCCACCTATATTTTTGATGATTCGGTATGCACATATTGTTGCGAATCGACTCCATCATATTTCCTGCGATATGCGGGGACTGATATTATCACTGATGCGCGAGAAATTAATGATCAGGATTATGAAAATATATTAGAGAGTGAATCTAATTGTGACAATGATCATTACCAGCATTGTTGGCGATTGACAGATTGCAAGCCAATTCCATACAACAATGCAGAGACATTAGATGAAACAATTGAAGAATTTCACGCTAATCCATGGTGAATAAAATGAACATGAAGATGAAGATGAAGATTCCGACTGAAAAGGGACGTTACTACAATCGTATTTGGCTAGAGCTATATGATGGTGGTTCTGGTGAGTGGTTGTATGTGTGTCGGACCGGACTAACATATTTCTTTATCCGAGTTATGGACTTTGTTGATGCATGTGGCAGAGATGCTGATCACCAATGGGTAGGTGATGTAAACATTGTGGATCTAGTCAATACTGATGCTAAAACCGTTGCTCAAGCCATTCGATCATGCGGCCTTGAAGACGCAGATTTGGATCTTGGTACTGAGCTAGGACGGCTAAGTATTGCCGAAGCTATGAATAGCTACGGGGCGCATTCGCCAATGTGGTCAGGTTCAGCGCTTCCCCTTGAAGGTCGCAAGCCTTATGATGGTGGTAATGACGAGAAGCATCCAGCATTTAGAACATTGCGTGCTGAGGCCAGGCGTCAAGCTGAGGAGTTGTTTGACGATGAAGTTCGCAATCACGAGCTTGACAACAAGATTGTGAACAAGCTTGGGCAGACGGCTAGAGAATACAGCAATGGTACTTCTGGACTTTTTGTTTCTTTACGAAAAATCAAAGACCTTGGAGAAGATGCATCACCTGAGCAGAAGCTTATGCTGAAGATATATCAGAAAGCCGAAACCACACTAGGTGGTGATAAGATTCCTTCTGACCTTTAAGGTAGTTAAGATGACATACATTGCTGTCGGCTCCCGCGTCTGGGTACTCGGAGCTGGGGACCCAGAAATGGCTGCAATAGAGCAGTTACTGGTGAGGTGTGGAGAGCGCGTGCTCTATGCGCTCGACGAGAGCGGGGCGCGTGTCCACCCGGGCAACGCTTACCGCTGCGTGCCGATCGAAGATCCTGGAGTGGCCAGGATCTACCTGGTAGAGTGTGCGCGAGATCCGTCTCACACTGGGCAACGGCTTATGTCCGACGCCCCCGAAGGGGTGGATCCTGAGACGGAGGGTTACCGATATTGGAACGAAATCCACATCGATCACCATCGTCCTGGTGATCCTGGATTCGGCAAATCGCCGAGTGATTTCCTGGGTGCGTCAAGCATTGGTCAGGTAATCCGGACACTAGTGGGCATTAGCAGTGCTTACTCGGAGCATCGCCTAGAGTCCAACTTAGCCGCTCTTTTGACGGAGCCTCAGCAAAGTTGTGATGAAGCTAGTAGGCACCAGTGCCTGACGCTCGACTACGATGGCATGCAATGGGCACAATGTCCGCATGGATGGGAGTTATTGCAGGATTGGCGTGATGAAGGCGACACTGGTGGTCTCATAACGTGGTCGATACCCCGAGAGTTTCTCTTCACAGCGGCGGCCGATCACTGCCTCGGTGCGGCATACCGTGGGGATTGTCCCGGGGTGGATCCTGACGAGTTGATGCAATGGCGAGCCGAGTCACGTGCGGCCTTTCAGGGCAGGTCCGTCGACGAGGTATTGGTGGACATAAGCCGAGCGCAGGAGGCTTTACAGCGAGCGCCTATCATAGGGCTATGCACAGACGCCGAAGTGGAAGTCCGCGATATGCGCGATGCGTTTACGATCACTACCGTTCTGGTAGCTCCGTTTAGCGACGAGGCCACTGTAGATGCTGCCGGTGTGGGGGATGCTATAAAGATCGTTTTTGGAGAGCGTACCGAGGGGGCATGGGATGAGGGTGGACATCACACCTTCGTCCGGCGCGGGGTCGCTGAGCTGCCTGAAGCTGCGACGCGACTTGGAATCGGGTACATTGCGGGTCCGTTGGATACTCCGGACGGGCGCAAGAAAATCACTTGTTCGGGGACACCGGAGCAGGTGAGGGCATTCCTAGACAATTGGGCACCGAGTGAAGGATTGGTCGACACCTATGGCGATCCGGAGCGGGGATTTGCTGGAGCATATGAAACCGATGAATAAACAACAAGCTAAAGAAGAATTTGTGAACACGATCTTGGCACAGGTTCAACGGGGTGATGATCCGGCTTTGGCTGAGGCATGGAATGAATTCACTGATTATTTGTGCAAAGACGGTAAGATTACCAGTCGTCAATATCGGAATTGGGAACATCCAAAGTTTACCAAGGCTGATTGGTTGAGAGCCTATGGAAAAGGATAAAAAGAAAAAACTAAACGCGGTTCGCAAAGGCCAGCGTGTAGTGGCTTTGAGTGCCATTATGCGCAATGGTAGTGGTGCGCATGTTAATCGTAAAGATAAGCGTAAAAGCAATCGCAAAAACGACTGGGATAAAGAGTGGGAATGATCTTTGCGACATGAAAGGATAATAAAATGTATATATCAGTAGAGCATGTGAATGAAGATCGCCATTACAGGTTCGGAGATTCTGAGCCATTCGAGTGTGACGCTGAGACTCCTGGTGAAGTATACAAGGCAATGATGAGCCAATACGGACGATGCATTTCAAAGATGTTTGTGGATTCCGTTGATGGAAAGAAGTCTAAGCACATTGGCTGGGTATTCGAGAAGCGCATGAAGTATGATGATAGCAATGATACTTTCAAGTGTCATACGTGGGTATCACTTCATGAAAAACCTCCTACGGTGCAGATTCATTACATGGAGTTATAAACAATGAAGCATATTAAGCCTCATGCATATGATAAGCAATGCAGGTGTTCAGATTGTCAGGACTTTGAGTATAGCATTGCTTACCAAATCAAGCAAGAAGCTAAAAAGGGAAAGCCATGGACAAATTTGAAAAAGTAGTTTATGCTGGAAAGACTCGGATTGGACACAGGGAGGCTGACGTATTCGTAAAAATCCAGTGGGATGGTACGAGGCTGAGCATGACGGGGGTCGAGGGTCCTAAGAGCAATGGCGATGCTGTGGGCTCTTGTGGCCAGCTCTCCGAATCACCTAAGATTATGGGTGACTTAGATGAGCCAACCGTAATGAAAATGTTTGAAATTTGGAAAGAGCATCATCTTAATGATATGCGTCCATACTGCGCACACCAAAAAAAGCTGGGATGGCATAAGCGTCGGATTGATGGTAGCAAACCGTCGAATGCTTATGGGAAGCATTTCGATGGTCAGAAGTCGCCAAGCTGGAATCTTGCTGGGTGGGTATATCCTGCTGAGCATCACAAGGGAGTGCTATGCAAACCTTGTCCCGAGTGCGGTTACAAGTATGGTTCGGAATGGAAAACCGAACCCGTGCCAAACAATGTGCTGGAGTTTCTAGCAAGTCTTCCTGAGACAACGAAATAATATCCTTGGAAGGGAATGTGAGATGCCAGACGATACACTGCTTTATTTACGAGAATTGAAATACTTTGCTCGTGAAGCCCGGTTGATCACTGGCTCGCCAATGGCAAAGCACATGCGTGTAGCAGTAAAAAGCCATGCCGAATACTGGACGAAAAAGAAGTACCCACAATTTCGGCGCGAGAGGAGCCGCAAGCATGACACTCGACGCCGCACGTGCAGTTCGTAAAACACTTTGGGTAATTAAACTAAATAAACCGTTACCAAGAGGTACTATTTTTAAGCGCGGCACTCGCAATACGAAAAATAAATTCATTTCTTACAGTGGTAACTTTGCTAAGTATACCACTGAAACGTGGTTTTTCAAAACAAAAAAAGAGGCGGAGGCTTATGCGTCTGACCTATACAATTGGGGTAGTCTAATTAACTACGTAGAGATATGCAAAGTAGACTGCGTGTTAGCAGTCGCAGATATTGATGTCTCCTGAGATTTCCGAAAAGCTAAACGCTTTAAATGTAGAACGATGAACTGGGTAGACGTGGAAATATTAGTACAACCATGGAATATTTAGATGTTCTCGTATCATATCTAACAAAGCACTCTAGCAGGACTAGGAGCGAATGATGAGTGTATCTGAAAGCCTATTGAAAAAGGTCCAGGGATTGTTGTCCAAAACGGTGGATAACGGATGTTCTGTAGCAGAAGCAGCTACAGCAGCTGCTCTTGCTCAGAAGCTTATTACTGAGCATCGCTTGTCAATGGCTGACCTGGATGATTCAGAAACCGAAGAGATTGAGCACACTACAGTAGAGGGTTTTGCTTCTGCGCGAACATCCACTTGGAAAAACACTGTGGCGAGTGGTATTGCAAAAGCGAATGATTGCAGGCTATATATCCACACCTCACACTCTTTTGGTGGCAAGCGCAAGCGTATTTACAAAATTGTAGGCCGCAATAGTGATATTGAGATTGTGAACTATATGTTTACAACGGTATCACGTGAGATTGAGCGGCTGTGCAAGATTGAAATGGCAGTGCAAAATGGTCATGGAAAGACCTGGGCCAATTCGTTCAAGAATGGTGCGGCATCTGCTGTAGTGACGAAGTTGCAAGCGGCTCGACAAGAGGCAAAGGATGCGGGAAGCAGCACGGCAATTGTGCGGCTTGACAATCGCATGGCTCCGGTGAATGACTGGCTTGAAAAGAATATCGGCACGCTAGCCCAGCGGAAGTCACCAATTAATGTTAACAAGTCTGCGTGGAGCAGCGGTTATGCTGCCGGTAAGAATATCACAACCAATACAGGTTTGACTGGTAGCAAAACAGCCAAGTCATTGAAGTGAGGTAATATAATGAATATCAGGGCACGATCAGTACGGTTAGCCAAGTGTTTGCGTCACGAAGGGATGATTCAAACATCCTGGACGGTACTGGCCTGGATAGAAGGTAGGTTTTATTTCACCGATTCATTTGCAAATGAGGTTAAGCGTTTGAATTGGAAACAAATGAAAAATCGTATTAAGAATTATCACCAAGCTCGATAGGAGAGCAGATGATTAAAAACAAAAAAGCAAAGGTTCATCTTTCGCATCTAATGGGCAAAGTAATTGGTGAAATTAGGATCAACAAACCTGAACAGCGCACTCAGCATTATGAGTGTGCGGCATGGTATGAAAATAGTGTTACAGATGTTGGTGGGGTTTACGATCTTGTTTTGCACGAAAATTATTTTTCCCCTCACAATTTGTATTTGTTCGCGAAGGTTCCTGCAAAAATCACAACTGATTATTTTCAGTCATTGTGGGGAGGGGCCGCTATTGGCAAAGCATATGATATTAAGAAAAACACCGGAAAGCAGGCAGCGCCCATTGGGGTGTGTATCAGTGTTCTGGAGGCTGTTAAGCGCACAGGCAACAGTCCTAGTGAACACGAGCATGACATATATCTTGAGCCAGACACATACCAAAGCTTTCTGAACTACTATCATGCTCAGTTGGCTGATGAGCTGGAATACATGAGTATGCTAAGTGACAAGTATTTTGTTGAGGGCGAAGGCTTGTCGTCATTGCATTTTTGTGGTCAAAACATTAGCACCACTACGCAAATTATCGAAGAGATTAAGCGATACAAAGGATATTTGGAGCAAAGCTCTGATATGTTTCGCAAGTGTTTGGTTGAAAATTCTAGCTGGAGGAAACATGACACTTTACAAGCTGGATGAATGGGAAAGCAACGGTTATGATGATTCGGATTGGTATGCTGTTGTTTACAACTCTGAAGCTGACAAGCTAGAACGTGTATTGACTGGAACCACTCGTGGAGTAATGACTAGTGGTCCCGTCATGGAGAAGCCCACTGAAGATGTTTTCACCAAAGCGGAAGCATGTTTGGCAAAAATCATCTTTAGTATGTTGAAGCATACTGATGAGCATGACACGCTAGAGCCAAACGAATTTCCGGTAGGGGTTGAAGTATCTTTACTGGAGGATTACGATGTTCGTGAAAAGACACATGACAAAAATGATTGTACCAAGTGTGAGGGAACCGGCAAATGGGTTAATCCTAATAAAAAGGAAGATGTCCGCGAGTGTTTTGGTTGTAAAGGAGCGGGCAAGGTGGAGCGCAATTTACGTTATGTGCGCATTTGTCAAAAGTGTGAGGCTGAGTTTGCGCCTATCAAGGGAGAGCCCAAGGTTTGCATTTGCGGATCTAAAAAGAACAGGGTAAAGACGAAGCGGTATATTGCCGGAGCAGTTGGAACGGCATTGATGCAACGGTCATTTGGAACATTTTATCGAAACGGGTATAACAAGCCTAACCGGACGAACACATCGGTATTGGTTAAGTTTGCAGATAGCGAGAATTTGATTCCGGCGAGCAAGTTACGATTGGCACGACAATTGTTAACTGATACAGAGCTAGAGAAGAAAGCGAATGAGTTAGCGAAGCATAGAAATTTTTATGTGCCATTTAAGACGGCTAGCTTTAGGTTTTGAAAGAGATTATAAAAAATGAAAACATATATTATATATGTCAAAGGGTATGAAAAAGGAGTAATCAAGGCTGCTTCTCACAATGCGGCTGAGAAGAAGGCTTGGAAGAAATTTTCAGATTATCCAAGAGAGCAGATTTCGGTAGCTTATACTGAGGTATAGCATAGGCGAATGATTGGGGGTTGAGGCCCATATCAATTATCGCGTGGACTTTTAGAAAAGATAGGTAAAAATGAATATCAAAGAAGCAGCGAAGAAGTGTCTATTTGCTCAGGATGCTTGCAACCTGAGTGGTTTGGTGCATTCATTTCCTGGGATTATGGAAGCGGTGATTGAAGACTGCCGAGCGAAAGGTAACGACTCAACTGATGCTCGCAACAGGCATCCGATTGTACGATTGTATGTTGACAAGCTAGTTTGGTTGTCTGGCTCTGATACAGGAATCAGCGAGGCATATGCTGAAGTGCAGCGACTTGCAGAAGGTTGAAAATACTATGAGCATTTATAGAACAGCAGCGAAGGTCACAACCAAAAAAGTCAAAGATGGTGATACATTTGATATTCCAAATTTTGGAGGAGCCCTGACCTCTTGTTTAGCTGCTGTAGCCGCAATCTGGTATTGTCATTTTGGGGGTGCTACAAAATTACCGTGGGTCACTGAAGCATTTACGGGAGAAAGTCTTTGTTTGAAAGCTGGTCACTATGTAACTGTTATTAGTATTTCGGAAACGCATGGAGTGCTGTGTTTTTACGATAATAATTATTGCCCAGGGCTTACAACATCTTGGACAGGATATTTCTTTGTACCTGAAGAAATATTGTTGCAATGGCCTGATTTAAGTCGTGACAAACGAAACAGAGAGACTGACCGGAGAGAGGCTGCGCGCAAAGTTCTATTAAAGAAGCTTGCGACATTGTTGGGCTTCGGCTTTTGGATCATGTTGTAATTGCGCCATCTGGTAGTTATGCTAGCATGGCGGATATGAAAATTGTCACATGAGTAAAGTGAAAATGTTATGAGTCGTTCAACACAATACATTGGTTTAACTGCTGATGGTTCTTCATTTGTAAGCAATGCAATTAGTAGCAAGAGATTTAAGTTAACCGAGGGAATGTTTGGCGAAGATATTGATGGTTTTGAATACACGCTCAAATCACCGGACAATCCTAATCAGACATTAATTGCACGAGAAGAGGTACAAGATGAGCCTTGGAGTTCTGGGCCAATGATTTTCACTCACTTAAAACTGACCTCAATGAGTGAAGATGGATCAGAAAAAGATTTAGGATATATGTTTAGTTGGGTCCGTGATTCTACAACAGATGGTGAGGTAGATTACGAAAAAGGTTTTTATTGGGTATAAACATGGCAAACAAAGCACGAAGATTAGGGTATAGGAGATTATCATGGATCCGAATGCAAATATAGAAGAGCAGCGAAAGATTTACGAGCGTTGTTTTTCAAACAAATCAGAAGAAGGTGATTTGATGCGTTTATCTGAGCTAGTATGTGCGTTAGATGCTTGGATGAGGGCTGGCGGTTTTCCACCTAATGCTTGGAAGCAGGGTTAAAAATGGATAAAGCACACGCTCTATTATACGAGGCGGTCATTGGCATATGGTTGCAAACCAAGTCACGTGGGAAGATGATTCAAGAAATCAGGGAGTTAAATCCTACATGGGATTTATTTAAGGCCTTTTGTTTTGTCGAGAAGTCGATTGAGACATTCAATACTGCAAAAAAGTTGCATGTGATTGCTTTCAATGCTAAGGTGTAGGAAAATAAATATGGGGGCTGAAGCCCATATCAATTGCAGAAAGTTTGAAAATACTAGAAAGGTTGAAAATACTATGAGCATTTATAGAACAGCGGCGAATGTCAAAGCCAAAAAAGTCAAAGATGGTGACACATTTAATATTCCAGATTTTGGAGGGGGTTGTTATTTTGGGGGTGCTACAAAATTACCGTGGGTCACTGAAGCATTGACGGGAGAAAGTAATTGTTTGAACACTGGTAGCTATGTGACTGTTGTTGGTATTTCGGAAACACATGGAGTTTTGTGTTTTTACGATAATAACTACTGCCCAGGGCGTACAACATCTTGGTCAGGATATTTCTTTGTACCCGAAGAAATATTGTTGCAATGGCCTGATTTAATTCATGACAAACAAAGCAGAGAGGCTAGCCGGATAGAGGCTGCGCGCAAAATTCTGTTCAAAAAGCGAAGTCAATGAAAATTCAACGATATTCATGTGTTTTGAAAAAGTCTGGTGTATTGCATGTTGCTGACGGGTGTTCACCTATTCACACTGTTGATCATGCATTAATCGCGGCTAGGAAGGAGCTAGCCGATTCACCTTCAGAACGAATTCTATGTTTTCATACAGACGGCGCAAACAACCTAATTGGTTTCGAGCAAGTCAGCCAGGGCGGGTTACATGGGGCGGCTGTTATGCCCCGAGAGATTCTACGCGGAGCCATCATTGCAAACGCTAGTGCCATCATTCTGGCTCACAATCATCCATCTGGTGATCCTACACCATCTGTAGAAGACATTAATATGACGAAAAGCATAGCGAGTGCTTGCAAAGTTGTTGGTCTTAGCTTTTTGGATCATATTATCATTACACGGTCTAGCAGATATTCTAGCTTGACAGCCATGGGACATATTGAAATATAAGGAATCAAAAGTTATGAACACCTACACGATCGATAGTTACACGGGCAAATACGACGCTGCGATGCGGCCCAGTGAGCCAGAGGCGGGTGAGGTCTACCGAGTACCAGAGGACCCGAACGGGTCAGGGCAAACAACGGACGGACGCGAGTGGGATGCATTTCGCCGACTGCTTTCCGCTGCGGGCCTGGTGGGAGAATACTCGCACACAGAGGACGGGTGGGATTACTATGATCTTATCATCGACCTGGATGCCGATGTTAGGGCGGTGACTGAGCGCACCCCGCAAGCGATGAGTGTGAGGCCGGATTAGGAAGATTAGCAAGGTTCGGCCAGCAAAAAATATAAAGAATCAAAAATCTAAAATAAACAGAAAGAAAAAGTTTTAAATTAAGAAAAGTCTTTTCAGGGGTTTTGCTGTGACAGACCCCTCTATATAGCCGATTGGAGAAAATAAAAATGAAGAAGCCCAACTCGAAGGTTCGTTCAAAGGTAGACCGCAAGAAGAAAGCAGATGAGCTTATGGAGGAGCGAGCCAAACTGACTGATAAGCAGCAGCTTGCCCGTCTTGACAATTTGTTTGGCGATGGTAAGGGAGCAAAGAAAGAGCGCGCCAGGCTCAAGTCAAGGATGAGGGCAGCACAGAGTGAGTGATTTCAAGCATGGTTTCATGATAGGATTTGTGGCAGCCCTATTACTGATAGGAGTGGCAATATGAACAAAGTAAAAGCACGACCTGAGTATATAGCTGTTCTATCTTCAGGGATGGTTGATGGGATATTATGCATTGCGGTTAGCTGTGCTAATATTGATGAATACAAATCATTACCAGGTGTTGTATCAGATGACGGTACACTATGCGGCAAAACTGGATGGAACTCTGATCGAGGTATTGCATATTACCAAAGCAATACACACATAGTAAAAATTGAATCAACATAAAAAAAGCAAATGGGACAAGGAATTATGCTGAGCCGGGTCCACACAATCTGATACGTTCCAAGATTGGCGAACATTGTGTGGAGCATGGTGATGGAACCTGGGATTTAATGCCCGGCGAGTTTTCCTGAGGATACAATATGTTCACAGTAAAAATTGAGATTAATAGGCAGCGAGTTGCGGATCTGCTGACGAGTGCGTTAGAAGGCGGCTCTAACTACTGGTATAGCATTGACCGCGAGAAGTGTGTTAAGCCAGATGTAATTGATTACTCAGAGTTTGACAAACATATGCAAGATAAAGATTATTTTCATTTGCACTGGCCATTGAGTGAAGGTGGTTCGCTACATATTGGTGTTATTGACGAAGATGATTCATACACATTGAATCTGGATGCTATTCGCACGGGACTTCAGGTAATGGCAAGCAAATACCCTAAGCATTGGGGCGATTTTCTGGCCAGCGAGGATGACGCAACTACTGGGGACGTATTCTTTCAATGCTGTTTGTTTAATGAAGCTGTATTTGGGTGAGTGAGGCGAGTGTGGTCACGATGGATTAATAAAGGACAGCAACATGGAATTGATTAAAATTAAAAAATATATGAAAGCTGTTATTGATGAACATGTTGACGGGCAAACGGGTGAGGTTAATCTCACATCATTAGCTGAAGACACGGCACATCATTTTAATCATGATGAATGGTTAGATGATGAAACGCATGATGTATGGGATATAGCAATTGAAGTTACACAAGAGAACTCTGAGGATAATACAGCCGATTACATCGACGAAGACGGTGACT
>Ga0102947_1000767_pt1 | contig 11281 bp, 12 predicted proteins | sample SalPon2A_A_D2_MG_FD_78210 | JGI IMG/M metagenome (GOLD analysis project Ga0102947, IMG submission 78210) | Soil microbial communities from South San Francisco under conditions of wetland restoration - Salt Pond MetaG R2A_A_D2_MG | ecosystem: Environmental > Terrestrial > Soil > Wetlands | place... | reverse complement strand
TGTCCCATTCGACCTGGAAAATTCCTGTTTGTGGTGCTAATACATATTTCATCTTTTGCAAGCACTCCCATATGGGCACCACAGCAAGCTCCACAAGTTGGCGGACCAACTGTAACTCCAGCATCCAAAAAGATCTTTAGTAGACCATTTTCCATTGCTCTTTTGTAGATAGAAATGGCTGCAGGTAAAACTTCGGTTCTTATCTTTACTTTTCTCCCTTTAAGAATTTTAGCTGCTGCTTCAAGATCCTCATATTTTGCGCCAGTACAAGAACCGATATAGGATTTATCCAACTCAACATTTGGAGCTTCCCTTACAACAGATGTATTTTCAGGAGAAAATGGTTTAGCAACAACAGGTTCCATCTCAGAACCTTCATATTCATAAATTTTCGAATATTCTGCATCAGCATCTCCATTTACAAGATTAATGTTAGATGCTCCACGACTTTCTAGGTAATCAACAACTTTCTGATCAGGTTCCACTATCCCATTTTTCGCTCCTGCTTCGGTAGTCATGTTACACAAGGTCAATCTACTTTCAACTGACATTTCATCAATTCCACTACCACCAAATTGCATTGTTTGATATGCACCACCATCAGTTCCGATATCCCCTATTATTTTTAAGATCAGATCTTTGGCCATAACATGGTCAGGTAGTTTTCCATTTAGTTTGAAGTACAAAGTTTCTGGAACCTTAAACCAGATTTTTCCATTAAGCAAAACATATGCAATGTCTGTATGTCCCAAACCTGCAGCGAAGGCACCTAGTGCACCAGTTGTATTTGTGTGAGAATCGCCACCCACATACACCTCACCTGGCAAAACCATTGCTTCTTCATGAGAGATGGTATGACAGATACCATATTGTCCCATTCCATACTTGAAGTGTTTTTCTATCCCATAATTTTTTGTAAAATTTTGTAATTTGACGATATTTTCAGCAGAGATTTTTTCAGCAGATGGAACAAAATGATCTTCAGCCACCCAAACTTTGGAAGGATCCCATAACTTGTCAACATTAATTCCTTGTTTCTTCAATTTGTCAAAAACTTTGATAACCCCAGGACCAGAGACATCATGAACCATAACTTTGTCAACATTTGCAAATATAACATCATCCGGAGAAACTCGCTGTTTTCCTGAACCACGAGCAAGAATTTTTTCCACAATATTCATAACCGAAAAAACTCGCTCTACAGATTAAAAGCTTTTCAGAAGAATAAAAAAGAAAGGAAACGCGTATAATTCATGCCACTTACCGTATTTCCCTTAGTAGCCACAAGAAAAAGAGGAGAGTTTGATGTTTTTGAGGCACTTTTAGAGACATTGGAAAATAATCATGAAAATATTCAAGACGGTGATGTGGTGGTAATTTCAACAAAATACATCTCTAATTCACAAGGAAGAATAATAAATTTAGATGATGTGATACCATCAGTAAAGGGAAACGAAGTTTCCAAAAAATTTCAAATGAACCCTCAAATTGCAGAAGTTATTCTTCGCGAGTCAGATAAAATTTTTGGTGGAATTACAGGGTTTGTTATCACTTCATCTAATAACATCATGGCCCCAAACGCAGGAATAGATAAATCAAATGCAAAGAAAAACCACACGATACTTTATCCCAATAATCCATATTTGATAGCCGAGCAAATTAGAAGAAAAATTTTCTTAAGATTCTTGATTCATGTTGGAATAATTCTTGTAGACAGTCGATTAATGCCTGCAAGAATTGGCACATCAGGAATAGCAATAGCTTGTGCCGGAATTGAACCAGTTTTAGACATGAGATCACAAAAAGATCTTGATGGAAATTTATTGAAGGTTACCTTTCAAGCAGTCATTGACAACATTGCAACTATTGCAAATCATAAGATGGGAGAAGGGGCGGAATCAAAACCTTTTGCAATAGTTAGAGAATCTGGAGCAAAATTAACTGATAGGAAAATTAATCCATCTGAAATGACAATTTCGCCGGACCAATGTGTCTACGTTAGAGGTTTGGCAAATGCGTATATTTGATAAATTTTCCCTTGTGCTTTAAATAGAACCTTTCTTTTGGTCATTTTAATGGAGTACCTCACTAGTTATCCCAAAACAATTTCATTTTTGGACGGACTGAAGCATAGAATACTTGTAGATAACAAAGAAGGAGTAGAGCAATTACATATCGTAGTAAAGAAAAATTTTGAGGATCTTTTGAAAATATTTACTTCAGAGGGATTCACCAAAGTGAAATTCGAACACAAACAACCTGATCAAATTGGAAATGGGTTAAACCTTAAACTGAAAAAACCTTGGGAAATGCATGTTCGTATGGTAGATTTAAAGAAAGGATTAATCGGAATACATGCAGAGGTGGAGGTATCAAGAGATTATCTTCAACATTTATTTTCTCAAAGAACGCCCGTGGTTTATGAAATAGAAGAAATTTTGAAAAAATATCAAATCGAATACAATATCTGGCACGATAAAATTAAAAAAAATGTTCAAACCATTTTTGACAATTATAAAGTAAAGCTTTCAACTCCTAGTTTACCAGTTTTCGCTTGGAAACCAATGTTATTTGTTATTGGCACCATTGGAGTATTCTACATGTGGAAATACATCAACACGATTTAAGAGAATTAAATTCCTAAAGTTTCCTCTTTAGTTAGCTCCAGGAAGACTTTGTCTCCTACAGACAATCCCATTTCTTTGTATTCATGCATCTCAAGTTTTAATTGAGTAACTCCACTATTCATTCCAAAACCACCTCCTCCAGATAGCATTTTGTTTAGATCTTTCATCATATCATTCATGTTATTGAATCCCATGACCTTTGGGCCACCAAATGGATTTTGGGGAGGTGAGTTCCCTTCTTTGAGATCTTTTATTGAGGACAATGAAACTACAACATAAGGTGCACCATCAGGGGCAGAATCAATGCTTTTTACAACAAATTCTTTCTTCATGTATCGGGTATATCATCACGCCTTATAATTTTAGTTTTTATAGATTAGCATTATTTGCCAGTATTTTGAACCTTTAATTAGAAATTTTATGAATTTGAATCAATGTCCGAAAATGGTTTGAAAACCCATCTGAAATACTATGGAATTTCACCGTGGGAAATAGAAGTATTATACAGTTATCTGAATGCAAGATTTTCTATTTTGCAGGAAGAAATTGAGCAAGAGAATGAAGATTTTGTAAGTTTTCTAGAATGGGAAATACCATTAACATTCAATGAAGAGTTTTTCAAATGGTTTGAATTCAAAAGATGGGAACAAATCAAAGCCGTCTTCAAAGAAATGAAAAGACGGAGGGGTTCAGGAAATGCATTAAAAATTAAAATTGATTTTTTAGGAAATCCAAAAATTTCTTTTATTTTAGACACGGATGAAAAACAATGGTACGATAATGCAATAGAAAAATTAGATTTTGTTTTAGAATTACTTCCATATCATATGAACCCAGAAAAGTTACCATCAGATGTTTCAGAGTTGACTTATAGATTTGATTCTAAAGCTATAAGATGGCGTTTGAGTTTTGCATCATCCAAAGAAAAAAAATATGTCTTTAGAGGAGATACTTGGGCTCCAATTAACTAATATCTTTTTGTAGGGGCTCTAAAAGTTCATGTAATTCTTTGTATTTAGATTCTAAAAATTCTAAAGCATCTGTTAATTTTTTTGATTTTCCGTATTTATACCGAATTAATTCGCGATGGTGCCAAAAGGTTTTCCCATCATCAACAGAAATAGTGGTAAAAAAATCAGAGCCTTTCAAGTTGTCAGGAAGTTTTACATCATACGGAAAAAGCAGTTCAACTATAAACCACTCATCACCGTCTGGGTAGTCAGATCCTGTTTCAATATCGAAAAAAACATGTAATAAATCAGATTGCATCAATCCATCATCATTTATTGATGGGTGTTTAATTGCTGATTTTTTAAAATCAAGATTTACCAATTGAGGCTCAAAAAATCCCCGGATAATAGATTTTCTAAAAATTTTATTTGCTTCGTTTAGGTTCAACCGCAGAGTGATCTAAAAATAAACTAGACTATAACTTCTTAGGTCAGATATAACCTATACTTGAAGGGAGTCAAGTAATTGAGAGACAACAGTTGTAGGTTTTCCATTCTTTGAGATATTCTGTTTAGCAGGGGGGTTTTCTAAATAATTAGGGATTTTATCAGTAAGCCTTTCTGTAAAGGGAGAAATCAAATCATTTTTGTAGAAAATTCCGGTTGGAATCTTGTTACCCCATTCTAAAGATTTAATCAAGGCTTGTGCTAATTTTTCATCAACTTCGCTTTGATCCGCATAATGCACCACAGGATCAAAATGAGTATCTTCAAGCTTGTAGATTCTTGAATGCCTATCTGCAGCTTCTTTTGCTAAATCCGCCCCGGCATACCAATCTCTTGTATTGATGTCATTATAAGTTGGGCATGGTTGTAAAACATCAAGGAATGAAAGGCCTTTATGCTTAACCGCTTTCACAATTAGATCTTTTAGATGCCTTACATCATAAGAATATGCTCTGGCCACAAAGGTAAAACCACTGGCTACTGCTAGACCTATTGGATTTACATTATAATTGGTGTTAGGAGAAGGGAGTGATTTTGTTTTTTCTCCCAATTTCAAGGTTGGAGATGCTTGTCCTTTGGTTAAACCATAAACGCCATTATCAAAGATTATGTAAGTCATGTCAATGTTTCTGCGCCCAGCAGCTACAAAATGACCAGCCCCTATTCCTAAACCGTCTCCATCTCCACCTACGGCAACCACAGTCAATTCTGGATTTGCAAGTTTGCCACCTTGAGCAAAAGTCAAAACTCTACCGTGTAGAGTATGAATCCCATAAGTATTGATAAAATGAGAAGTTTTTCCCGAACAACCTATGCCAGAAAATATTGCAGCTTTATCACGTTCAATTCCCATTTCAGCTAATGCCATTTGTAATGCATTTACAATTCCAAAATCCCCACATCCAGGACACCAGTCATTATGCACTGTAGTTTTGTAATCAGCAAGTTTAAGCGCCATGTTCTAATACCTCTCGACGATTTGCTTTGTTATCAATAATTTTCTTTAAGGATTCATAAATTTCGGTGCTAGTCATCCCCCTACCAGTATATTTCAAAATGAAATAATCAATTTCGCGAGTAACGTTTTGCTTGAAAATTTTTCCTAGTTGGCCGGAGTGATTTGATTCAATGTCAATTATGACTTTCGTGTTTTTTATGAGTGGTTTTACGATTTTAGAGGGGAATGGATGGATTAATTTTATTTGTACGAATCCAATTTCAATCCCATCTTGTTTAAGCATATCAAGGGCATCCAAAATTGGACCCTTTGTAGATCCCCAAGAAATTATGGTATAATCATGAATCCCATAAGAGACTACTTGATCAGATTCTGGAATTTGTTTTTGAATAAGATCTAATCTAGACATTCGCTTATCCATCATTTTTATTCTCATTTGAGGATCTTCTGTAATATGACCATATTCATCTGATTCATCACCTGTATTCCAAAATACTCCATTATCTAAACCAAGCCTAGAACGAGGAGAAATTCCATCCTCAGAGAATGCGAATCTCTTGTATTCCCCTTCTACTTTGTCTAACAATTTACCTCGATTAATGGTGATTTTTTCAGGATCAAATCTTTTACATGTTACTACAGAACTAGAAAGAAATTTGTCCATCATGTGTATTACTGGTACTTGGTATACATCGGCATAGTTAAAGCATCTTCCTGTATCATAGAAGCTTTCTTCAATATCACCCGAAGCATAAACAATTTTTGGAAAATCACCAAAGCTTCCAGCTACTGCAAAAGTTAAATCATCTTGACCATGTCTAGTGGGGAGTCCAGTAGAAGGACCACTCCTTTGATAAAGAGTCAAAACAATAGGAACTTCATTCATACCTGCCCATCCAATGGCCTCGGTCATTAAAGCAAACCCCGGCCCAGATGTAGATGTAGACGATCTTGTTCCAGTCAAAGATGAACCAATCATCATACCAATTGCAGAGATTTCATCTTCTGTTTGTATTACCGCAGTTGAACCAGGACGATCATCTTGGACTTCTAAAATTTCATTTGATTCAAGAAAAACACTTTCATCAGATGCAGGAGTTATTGGATAGTAAGATTGGAAACGACATCCGCTTACTATTTTTCCAATGGAAGTTCCCTGATGACCTTGAACAAGAATAGTATTAGGTTGTTTTTCTATCCCAGGTAATGTCAAATCAAAATCTGTAAATTTAGAGGTTGCAAAATTGTAAGAGTAATTTGCAGCCTGCTTATTTATTTCTGCTATTTGAGGTTTTTTGGAAAAGATGGAATCTATTGATTTAAGAAGTGAGTCTGGAGGCATTCTAATTAAGCCTAATGAAAGGGAGACCCCTATCACATTATACATTCTTACAAGTCCTTTGAGTCTAGGATTTTCAGTTTCTTCAGCAAGACTTGCAAGAATGCTCTTGAATGAGACAGGGTAAAGTCGAATTCCTTTCTCTTTTGCTAGTTCCAAAACACCTTCAATAGTAAAGGGTTTATTTTTTGATTCTAATTCATCATGTAATCTTTTTTTAAAAAAATTATCCAAAGTATGAACAGATTCAGTTGTAATGTTCTGTAAATCAGAATCATAAATTATTGCCCCACCAGAATTCACCTCAGAGTAATGTCTAAAGATTGTTTCAGCATCAAAAGAAATCATTAATGTCACATCATTAAGATTTGAATGAATTGGTTTATCAGAAATTCTTACGGTAAAGTAACTATGTTCGCCTTTAATATTGGAGTGAAATTCTCTTTTTCCAAATACTTGATATCCCAATTCAGCACATACTTTGGAAAAAACGTTAGCTCCTGATTCAACTCCGCTCCCTTGCGGTCCACCAATTAACCAAGTAAAATCAACAGAATCCATAGTAAATTACCAATTTTTTGCAGATATTAATAACATGGTGAACATATTTTGCTAACCACCTGTAGCTGCATCAAACAGCGCACATTCACATTTATCACGTTCACCACAATAAGGGCAAACACAAACACATTTTTCTATCGAATTTCCACATTCTACACAAATAGCAAATTCTTCTTCCTCTTCAGAATTCATCTGAGAAGTCTAGAAAGAAATCGTATAAATGGTTTGAGATGAATTTCAGTTATGATGAAGAAAAAAAGAGTGTTTCTAACAAGAACTCTTCATGATTTTGCATTAAAAGAAATGAAAAAAAAATATGATGTTGAAATTCATTCTGGAAAAATTCCAATTCCAAAGAAAAAATTAGCATCCAAAATTAAAGATATAGACGGCCTCATTTGTTTTCCTTACGACATAATTGATAGAGAATTGATCGATTGTGCAAAAAATCTCAAAGTGATTAGTACATTCAGTGTAGGATTTGATCATATTGACACAGAGTATGCAAAAGAGAGAAAAATCAGAGTTGGATACACTCCCGAAGTTCTAACCCGAGCCACAGCAGACCTTGCATTCTCGTTAATGCTCGATGTTATGCGTCGGGTTTCTGAAGGAGATAGAACCATAAGAAATGGGAATTGGAAAGAGATCTACGGTGCATATGATTATGTAGGTACAGATTTGCAGGATAAGACTTTAGGAATTTTTGGGATGGGAAGAATCGGCAGTGCCTTAGCAAAACGAGCAAAATCATTTGACATGAAAATAATATACCATAACCGAAACAAAGTTAGTAAAACAAAAGAAAAAACGTTAGGAGTAAAATATGTAACCTTTAAAAAATTATTGGCTCAAAGCGATATTATTTCAATTCATGTACCACACTCAAAACAAACAGAACAATTATTTGACAAAAAAATTTTTAGAAAGATGAAAAATTCATCGTTTTTAGTTAATACCGCCAGAGGAAAAATAATTAATGAAAATGACCTAACTGAGGCATTAAAGAATAAAATAATTGCAGGCGCAGGACTAGATGTTTTTGAATCGGAGCCTATTGGAAAAAATCACCCTCTTACAAAAATTGACAATGTTGTATTAGCTCCGCACATTGGAAGTTCTACGAAAGAGACTAGATCAAAAATGGCTAAAATTACAATAGAAAATCTTCAATTGGGCATTGTAGGTAAAAAACCAAAGTTTTCTGTAGGGTATTAGAAAACCAAGGTAGATTTAGCCACAATTTGTATTTAAAAAAAATACTGCGGTTTTTATATAAACAATATTATCTAAAAATAGGTTGAAAAAATTCAAACATACTAATGAAGAATTAGAATTAGCAAAACAACAAACTGAAAAAGAGAAGAAGAAAAAAGAATTACAACAATAATATTTTTCCTTGTCTTTTCAGACAAGATTTTTTTATTTTAAATTTGAATTACAGAACCAAATTTTTTTTGTAAATCATCATAAAGATTTTTTCTAGAAATATCTAGATTTTTGTTTTTATCATACATTTTGGTAAAAAATGCAGCAATTACCCGCTCTTGCTTTTGGTCATAAAACCTTACACTAAAGCTTGTACGTTCAGGTTTTTTTTCCTCAATAAACTTGATGGATTTTATCATTTCTGAATTTATGTGCAGATGGGCAGGATCATCATTACTTCCAATAGTTATCCATTTTTCATTTTGCCTAATGGTAAGGTTATTGGTTTTAATTTCGCTTGTTGCGGATGTATTTTTTACTATCAATAAAACGTCTTTGATGTGCACTAGATCTGATAATATTTCATAAAGCAATGACTTTATTAAAAATCATAATTATTTCAATTTTTAAAATTTTTAGTATCTAATTGGATAAAATCTTCTTCATCACCATGAATACAATCTGTCCCAACAGCTTTTAATGGTGAAAAGCCTATTGTTCCAGAAGGAATCTTATTTTTTTTTTGAAGAATTTTAATTTTTCCAGAAACAATCTGTTTGTGTTTCCCGCAGGTGACACCAACCATATACTCCTCGGTTCCAACAGTAACAGAAACAACAAATTCGGGAGGATTTACACATGGTTTTCCTTGTTCTGTTATGGAGCATTTGTCAGGAAACATGTATGTCAATGAATTATTATACGATATTAAGCTTGATTGTAGAATATTGAATTTAATATTAAGTAAAATCAAACAAGAAATGAAATAATTGGCACATAATTTTGATCTTGTAATTATAGGTGGAGGAATTCTTGGAACCTCAATTTCGTATTTTTTGTCATATCTTAACAAATCAAAAACAATTGCAGTGGTAGAACAGGCCCCTAATGTAGCATTTCATACAAGTGGAAGAAACACGGGAAAAGTCCATGCCCCATACCTTTACAATCCTGACAAAAAAAAGATTTTTGCAAAAGCAGCTTTTCAAGGATATGATATGTGGAAAACATACTCCCAGCTCAACAATTTACCCTTCAAAGAAGATGGAGTTATTGAAGTTTCAAGGGATAAAAAAGGTACAAAAGTTCTGGAAAAATATCTTAAATGGGGAAAACAAAATGGCCTCTTAGAAGAAAACATAGAACTTTTATCAAAATCTGATTTGAAAAAATCAGAACCAGAAATAGAATGTCATGCAGCTCTTTGCGTATACAAAGATGCATCAACAGATTATTCAATTTTAACAAAATCATTAATGAAAGACAGTAAACAAAATGGAATAAAGTTTCTTTTAAACACCAAAGTTACAGACATAAAAAAAGAAAATAACAAATGGAGAGTTGTTTTGAATAATGACCATGAAATTTTTGCAAAATTCATTATCAATGCGGCCGGCGGGGAATCAATAGACATTGCACATAGTGTAGATATTGCAAAAAATTTGACAGATGTTCATTTTAGGGGAGAATATTGGAAAGCTCCAAAAGAATACTACAATTTAACCAAAAGGAGTGTGTATTCGGTTCCAGAATTTCCAGACTATCCATTTTTAGATCCACATTGGATAATCAGGGTAGACGGAACTTGTGAAATTGGACCAAATGCAGTTCCTGTTTTTAGCCCATACGGATATAGAAAATTAGAAAATCTCAGAGAATTCATCCCTAAGATGCTAGAAATGCTCGGATCAGGTGCTAGAAAAGCAATATTTGACAAACAATTTCAGGAACTTGCGATAAATGAAATTCAATCCTCTATGTCAAAGTCGTCAATGATAGACAGAGTAAAAAGTTTCTTGCCAAAAATTGATGCAGACAAAATTACTGAGAAAGGAACGGCGGGAATTAGATCTTCGGTAATAAATGAAAATGGGAAATTTGTACCAGATGTAATTCTTCTGGAAGAATCCGCATCATTTCACATTCTTAATTATAACTCACCAGGGGCTACTGGAGCATTGCCGTTTTCTGTTAATATTATTAATCAAATAAATGAAAAAGGATTGTTTGTAAATGAGGAGGAGGACAGCAAGTGCGGTCCTTGGATTTTTAGTGAAATAGTAGAAAAATTAGCAGGTTAGAAATCGTTATTATATCCATTTTATAGGAAAAATTTGTAAAAAAATGGCAAGATGCAAAAAATGTGGGCGAGAAATGGAAAACAAAAGAGAGGGATTCTGCTCGTTGTCTTGTTATAATTTAGATTTGCAAGAACAGATTTCTTCTATGAGTAAAAATAGTTCCCTTGCCAAAAGAAATGTTATCTAGATTGAATTTTTTCAGTTTCGAATAATTTTGCCTAATTATTTAAGAATAGTAAAATATTAATCATAAATTTAATTGGTGAGCGTAGTTGAACAAAGTTTTTGGATTAGGATTGACTCTTTTTGTATTAACAAGTGTTTTTTATCCCAGTCAAATGGGGTACGCAAATCCATTTTTTTCGAATGGTTCCTTTACTGAGAATGGAATAGAATGGTGTGAGGAAAACCTCCCACTTTACGAGATATTACAAGAAAAATTCTTTGAACACCATAAACATTCTCTAGAATCAAGGGTATGTGCAAGTCTTTATCAGGACTACTATTGGACCTACGAGGGTCCTGACAGAGTGGAAAAACTGATTGAAAGAAGTAGACATTATGCTCAATTAGAAATTTCAGAAAGTTATGAAGAATCAGAAACTGGGATAATTGACACCACACCCGCAGAAAACAAAGATCAAACATTGCTTCAAGGAATGACCGAAGACGGAGAAATGAATATCCAGATAATATCTAGTGCCCCGACAATAAACGAATCAATGGAAATTAATTTAGCATTTTTAGATAGAGACAACAGATTACTAGCAAAAGTAAATTACGGAATAGAAATTATACAGCAAGAACAAACCATTCTTGCAAACAATAAC
>Ga0102947_1000766_pt1 | contig 11282 bp, 11 predicted proteins | sample SalPon2A_A_D2_MG_FD_78210 | JGI IMG/M metagenome (GOLD analysis project Ga0102947, IMG submission 78210) | Soil microbial communities from South San Francisco under conditions of wetland restoration - Salt Pond MetaG R2A_A_D2_MG | ecosystem: Environmental > Terrestrial > Soil > Wetlands | place... | reverse complement strand
TTTTGTACTGATGCTTCTAACATGGTTTTCAACGAAGAAGAAATCTCATTGGCAGTTTGCGTTAGATAAATGTCAGAATTTATTTTATCATAATTCCTAAAACCATATCTTGAATGGTACCAGCTACCTGGTGGAAACTCTAAAATCTTGCCATTAATCTGTTTTAGTGATTTGATTTCTGATGAGACATATAACACGTCATCATCGCTCTTCAAGTAATATAGTGGTTTTATTCCCAATGTATCTCTTGCAATGAAAATATCATTTTCGTCTGCTATGCAAAATGCATACATCCCGTCAAGAAAACAAGGAGTTTCAAGTCCCTTCTCCTCATAAAGATGTAAAATTGTTTCTGAATCACTTTTTGTTTGGAAGGTGTGATTCTCTGACAAATCATGACGCAACTTTTCATGATTGTAGATTTCCCCGTTTGCAACAATTGCAAGCGTTCTGTCTTCGTTGTAAATTGGTTGCATTCCATTGTCTATGTCCACAATTCCCAGTCTTTGATGGCCTAAAAGTCCGTTCTTTGTCTGAAATGTTCCTTCAGAATCAGGACCTCTATGAACTAGGCTAGATTTCATCTGCTCAAGTAGCTCACGTTTGTCATTAGATCCCCAAATGCTGCAAATTCCGCACATATAGTTAATTTGTTCTATTCATATTAAAACATCATAAGATGATTTTTGAGAATATCATATTTTATGTCGTTTAAGTTATTAAAAAAATAGGATAAAATACAAAACACTAATGGTTTAAAGTTATTTTGTTATTATCAGTTTGAAAGCTTACAAAGTTTTATGTAATTATACGCACATATATAATCAGAAATGAATCTGTACGATAAAAAAATAATAAAATGCTCGAAATGTGGAAGATCAATTGGGGAAGTAGACTTGGAAGCAAGAGTAACCAATGTAGTTTGTAAAAAATGCGAAAATGAAGATAATCAAAAAGAATCATCATATGACTATCTTAACAAGAGAATGATAGAAACAGAATTGTCATAAGCAAAAGAATTAATTTTCAATTCATCATCTTATTGGTATATGTATTTTTAAACTTCAAAAAACATCTAGAAAAATTGTTTGATACTAACAAATTGTATGTTATATGTCAGAAAGCATCTAAAATCTCTTTGAGGTTTCGATTCTAGAAATTTTTTGAGAATTTAGAATTTACATGTTTATTACGGATATAGCACACATAGCAAGAGACAATCCAATAATATGACAAGGTATTTGTAAAATACCTCAAAATCGGACGTATAAGAAAATTGAAAATATCCGCACTAACCTTTTATGTAAAAAACATGGATTCGACTGTAAAAAAAAATTATTCTAGTATTTCTGGTTTTGATTTTGGGTATGGGGATTCTCAAACACGGTTTGTTACTTTCAAAATATAAAATCAATTTTTCAACTTGGAGTACAACCAAAATGGAATATATAATTTTGGAAGGGTATTTTTTACATTGATGATGTTGACAAAAGATATATTCATCTAAAACAATCTCTATTCTCTGATAGAATCAAGACAATACCAACTAATGTTAGAAAACTAAAAAAGATTTCTGCAAGAAACGATTTTAAGATAAACGATATGGCAGCCAAAAGACTATCAAATTATCTGAAAAAAAGATAACGTTAGTATGTGATGATCTAAATCCTTTTTCATATAATTTGACTTCTATATTTCAAAGATCGTGTTTTGAGATGATTATACCTACTGGAAGTGTTATCATTTTACATCAATTTCATAAATATTTTACAACAAGAACAATACTTTTGTCTAGAATGATATCTTGTAGTTGATGAATAAAAGTTATCACAAAAATATGTGTGTAGTTTTTTAATTGGAAACATCATATTTATTTTAAAAATTATTTAACATACTTTAATATCACATTTTGTATTTTCATAATGCATAATGTACGAAAAATTATAGTTTTAAGTAGTTATTTCTTGCTATAATATTATAATGGATTACAAAGGATATAGTACATCTGATATTGTAGTGGATGTTTTGATAAACTGGGGTGCAAAAGTAGTTTTTGGAATACCTGGTGATGGAATAAACAGTATTGTTGAATCATTACGTTTACGAAAAGAAAATATCCAGTTTATTCTAACAAGACATGAAGCATCAGCTGCCTTCATGGCTTGTGCATATGCAAAATATACAGGAAATCTGGGTGTGTGTATTGCTACTACCGGTCCTGGAGCTACAAATCTTTTGACTGGGCTATATGATGCAAAGGCTGATGGGGCTCCAGTAATTGCAATAACTGGAACAACATATTCAGATCTTATAGGTTCCAAATATCAGCAAGACGTTAATCTTGTACAGTTATTCTCAGATGTTGCAGTTTACAACAACATGGTAAACAGTCCCGAGCATGCAAAGATGGCTACAGACATTGCATGTAGAACTGCAAAATCTAGAAGAGGAGTGAGTCATCTTACCATACCAATTGATGTTCAAGAAAAAAAGATGGAGGGGGATTTTACATCACATAAAGTTGCAGGCCATACTTCACAAAACCGCCATTCAAAATCAATGCCTGATATCAAGTCACTGCAAAAAGCAGCAGACATGATAAATGCTGGCACAAATGTTGTGCTATTAGTTGGGCAAGGAGCACTTGATGCTAGAAATGAGGTTTTAGATGTAGCCAAAAAACTAAATGCCCCAATAATAAAGGCGCTTCTTGGAAAAGCAGTCATCCCAGATGATAACCTCTATAGTCTTGGAGGATTAGGGATGCTTGGTACAGAGCCTGCAAGTGAGGCTATGGATAAAGCAGATACACTACTTATGATTGGGACATCCTTTCCATACTCGGATTATCTACCAAGACCAGGGGCAGTAAAGGGAATCCAAATAGATGTTGATTCTGAAAGAATTGGTCTGAGATACCCAATAGATGTTGGACTTGTCGGTGATTCTTCAAACACCTTGAGGGGACTACTGCCTTTGCTAGAAGGCAAGCAGGATGATTCTTTCTTAAAAAATGGACAAGATTCAATGAAGCGATGGAATAGCATTCTCTCTTCGAGAAGTAGCAGGGAAGATGAACCGATAAAACCTCAGATGTTTACTTCAATATTATCAAAGAATTTGGAGGATGATTCCATAGTATCAGTTGATAGTGGAACCAATACTGTCTGGGCTGCAAGATATATCGATATTAAAAAAAATATGAAATTTTCCCTGTCAGGTACTCTGTCGTCCATGGCTTGCGCAGTTCCATACTCTATTGCAGCACAAATTGCATTTCCAAAACGACAGTCAATTGCATTTACGGGGGATGGCGGCCTTTCAATGCTAATGTCCGAATTTTCTACTGCAGTAAAATATAATCTACCAATCAAAGTTTTTGTGATTAAAAATGATACCTTGGGAATGATCAGATGGGAACAAACTGCTTTTTTGGGAAATCCTGAACATGGAGTAGAGTTTCAGCCAATTGACTTTGCAAAAGTTGCAGAGGCATGTGGAGGAAAAGGATATACAATCAAAAAAACATCGGACATAGAATCTACGATTAAAATTGCTTTATCCAATAACAGTCCCACCATAGTGGAAGTGTATGTTGATCCATTTGAACCCCCTCTCCCACCTAAAGTGGATTTAGGATTTGTCAACAATTTAGCAAAGTCATTTGTCAAAGGTCAACCATATGCAAAGAGAATAAGCTTGACAATAATCAAAGATCAGATGCATGAAAAGCTTAGAAATATACTAAATGACAAAAAAGATAACTAGAACAACCTATGATATTACCTCTCAAGGCCAGTTTTTTGCAGAATAAAATGAAGAATATGCTGGATCTTATATCATATTCTTTATGATACAAAAATAAGGCCAAGTTTGATTTGATAAAAAATGAATTCATTAAATGTGACTGTAAATTAACTAATATGTAACCTAATTCAGTTAATCTATTTGAATAATTTTTTTAACATCATCTAATCTTTTTGAATTCAATGTATACTGCATTCCATATGATGTAGGATGCTGCAAAATGAGGTTTACTTTGACCAGTTTCTGTAATTTCTTTTTAATATCTCCTCTGACATGTTTTGGTGAACCTGTAACCAAATCCTCAAATGATATGTGCTTTGCATCAATTATCCTGTTTCTGTACAACTTTTCCAAGACAAAGACAGATACAGGATCAGTACGTTTCACAATTACTTGTAATCCAAATGATATTTAATCTTTATATACTAAATTCCATATTATAGGGAAATTTAATATAATATTATTTTGTATTAAACTTGTGATAAGGACAAAAAAGACAAAAGAAAGGGCAATGTCTGACGGACCACTTGAGAGTGTATTTCCTGTAGCAAGCTCCAAGATTTTGGATTTTATGTCAACTTTCAAGCCATGGGACTATTCAATAACAGATATTGCAAAGAATTCAGGGGTCACATTCAAGACAGCATGGAGTGAGGTGCAAAAACTGGAAAAACTTGGACTCATAACCAACACAAGAATTGTTGGGAATGCAACAATGTACCAGTTTAACGCAAAATCTCAAGAAGCACAGCATATCGATCAACTGATTAATGCAATTGCAACTAGAAGGATAGATGAGACACAGGTAGCATCAAAAAAGAAAATAGCAATAAAACCAAAGGCAGTGAAGAGTGGGAAGAAGAAGAAATGAAACCTAGTCTTTTTAATTTATCAGATGCAATAAGCACAGGAACGAATCTACAAAGATAAAATAGAATTTTTAATATATTCAATAATTCAACATAACATATGCAAAGGAATTCTTCCATCATCTTAAAGGAGATAGACAAAATTGTAAGTGAGGCTCCAAAACTCTTTGAGGCCCTTGGCAAAGACAAATGGGACTAGATTCTAATCAGGTTATTTCTCAAAAAGTTTTCAATCTCTGGTTTTATCGTGGGATCGCCTTCCATCTTTAACATAGTCTTTTCTAATAATTCATAGAATATTTTTTGTTTAGTCTCGTTTCTATAGTCAGAAATATCATAATGGTGAGATCTTATCAATAACAAAGATAATGCAACGGCAGTTCTCTTGTTGCCATTTTTAAATGGTTGTCCAAACACTAAACCTACCAAAAGAGAGGTCATCTTGAGTATTGCCTTTTCTTTTTCATTTGATAATTTGTTGTAATTGTTAATCTCAGAGACTATCATCTGCAACTGCGCTGGATCATCCAATCCATATGGCTCATAGAGGTTCTTGCAGAACTGTTTGTTTACAAGTATGACATCATCTATAGATAAGATACCATCAGGAAGAGACATAACATATCTTGTCAAATTCAGGTTTAAACTATTTGTAGATTTTAGATTTGTAAAAATATAGAAAATGAGAAATTACTTTCTCAATTTTATTGCCATTTTAGCTGCTAATCCCCATGAGAATAAAGTAAATCCAATTGGAAATACTCCAGTTGTAAGTATTTGAGGTACCTGTTCTAGGCCCGTACTTTCTGAGGAATACATTGCAGCAGCTATAGGCAAGGCAACCAAACCTACTACTCCAAGTTTTGTCTTTGTGTTCTCAGAGACTGTTTTTTGTATGCTGTATGTGCTCATGATAGTATGATAGGTCTACAAGTATTTGGAAGGGATCTAACTTTTTGATATTGTTTTGTTCAAGAGCTGATGCAGATATAATACGATTAGTTCAGTTGTTGAACTGGGATGCCAATAGTTTTTTGGTTTACGATAATTAACAACTCAGATAACATGGGAGATAGACCGGATGGGATTTGAACCCACGACCTTTGCGGGAAATAATTTCCTTACGCAGTGTGAGTGCGTCATCCAAACCAAACTAGACGACCGGTCCAACGAATCTACTAAAAGACGAGTTTTTTTATCTTTAGGTTGACTGGATATATTGTAATTACCTTGACCTTTTTTACTGATTCTGAAATTGAATGCTATGTCTTTACAAGAATTTGACTCTGTTATGGATAGAATGAAACTGGCTTTTGAATATGCTAATAATCTTGGTCAATATGTAGAGGCAACCAAAATACTCTTTCAAATAAACGAGCAATTACCTGATGATATTCAATTAAACTTTGAGGAATTGGACGCCCCTGATATGGCAAAATCGTTTATCCTCAAATACGAATCTAAACTAAAATCTGCAATTGCGGATTATAGACAAAGTTTGATGAATTTTTAATTCTATTTCTTGACGCCTAGGTTTCTGTTCTTTAGTCTCAAGTATGGATTTTTGCATTTTCTACATCTTGATGCACCAATATCATTTCTACATCCACATTTGAAACAAATTCTCATTACAAGACGTGCTTGTTGTGCAATTCGTTTCTTTTCTGGATCTGTAATAGGCATTTAATTCTCTTCTAACTCTCTCTCTTTTATTTTAATCGGATTTTTCTATCTTTCCTGCTAGCAGCACTGGGACTTCTGCGGGTCTTTTTGCTACTGGAATGTTTGCCTTGTTAAACATTGATACTTTTGATTCTGCAGAACCATAAGTTCCCATGACAATTGCTCCTGCGTGACCCATTCTCTTTTCTTTGGGTGCTGCTCTTCCTGCAATATATGCCACAGTTGGTTTCTTAAATCCGCTATCGATAATTTTTTGTGCCAACATCTCCTCAGAATCTCCTCCTATTTCTCCTACAATTACCAGTCCTTCCAGACTTGGAATATCTTTTACCATTTCAAATGCGTCAATCAGTCTTGTTCCATTAATTGGATCTCCGCCAATTCCAATTGTGATTGATTGACCAAATCCTGAATTTGTAAGTGCATCTGAGATTTCATAAAGTAATGTTCCACTCTTTGATAAAACTGCAATATTTCCAGCTTTAAATGGCATGGCAGGCATAATTCCAACTTTGATTAATTCTGGGATCATTATACCTGGTGTGTTTGGTCCGATGATTACTGCACCTTTCTGGTTTGCAAGATTTAGTGCTTCCATTGTATCTCTGATTGGAACATGTTCTGGGATCGCAACAAGTAATTTGATTCCTGCTTCTAGTGCTTCTTTTGCTGCAGCAAGGAAGAATTTTGCTGGAACAAAGATAATTGAAATTTTTGCTTTAGTTGCATCTACTGCTTCTTGCATTGTATTGTAGATTGGAACACTTTCTTCAAATTTTTGACCTCCTTTACCTGGTGTAACTCCTGCAACTACGTTAGTTCCATATGTTATCATGTTATGTGCATGTAGTGAACCATATGCGCCAGTAATCCCTTGAACGATCACTCCTTTTTTCTTATAGTCTGAATCTTCAGGTTTTCCTTTTAGTAGTTCAAATATATCAGTCATTTCTTTTTCCCCATTACTGCTGCATTAATTGCCTCTTCTACTGAACTGTAAATTTTAGTTCTGGATCCTTCTAGCATCTTTTTAGCTTTTTCTGATTCAGTACCTTTCAGTCTTGCAAAAACTGGCAAGTCAATTAAATTATTTTCATATGCTTTGAGAAATGCTTCAGCTACTACGGTAGTCTTCACAATTCCTCCATAGAGGTTAACTAAAATCCCTTTTACTCTGTTAATTCTACTGATCAAAGTTAATGCTTCATACACTGATTCTGTAGTTGCACCACCACCAACATCTAAGAAACATGCTGGTTTTCCCCCGTTATCTGATAACATGTCTAATGTAGACATTACAAGTCCTGCACCGTTTCCTACAACTGCAATATCGCCATCTAATTCTACTAGTGAAAACCCACTCTTTTCTGCTTGCTCTTCAATTTCTGTTTTCTCTTGATATTTTTGTAGTTCTGGATGTCTGAAATTACTATTATCATCTGTTACAAATTTTCCATCCAGTGCCATGATCGTGTCATCTTGCATTATTGCAAGAGGATTAATCTCAGCAAGCTCTGCCTCTTTTTCAATTGTTAGTTTTGATAATTTTTTTAAAGTATCTATAAATCCATCAACTGTCTTCCCTTGCAACCCCATCTCGTTTGCAACCTCTCTTGCAAGTTCATCTGAGACCTCTCCTAATCCAACTTCTTTGATGATTTGGTTTTTTACTGATTCAATTTCAACTCCTCCTTCAGCAGATGCAATTATTGTATAACTCCTTTTTGAGCGGTTCAAAAATAGTGACAGATAAAGCTCTTTTTTAATATCTGCCATCTTTTCAAGTAAAATTGCTCGTGCTTTTTCTCCTTTGATTGTCAAATCCATCACTTGGGGATATTTCAGCTCAAATTCATCATCGTTTTGACACTTCTGAATACCTCCTGCCTTTCCTCTACCTCCTACTGGAACTTGGATTTTAATTACAAATGGATATCCTAACTGTTTTGCATGTTTTCTACCTTCTTCAATATTTTTAGAAGATATGCTATCAAGTAAGTTAATTCCATACTCTCGGAATAACTCTTTTGCCTGAAACTCTAGTAGTTGCATACAAAAATCCTGAATTTAAGGGTCTTTATTAACTATGATATTATCTTAGCTGCTCATCTAGAAAATCTACCATTTCTAAAAATCTGTCTTTGCTTTTTCTCAATAATTCTTGTGGATATTCCTCGATTGTAAATACAAACTGTTGGTGAAAACTTGGAACAAGCATTCCTCCTGAAGTTACCATCTGTTCAATCACATATCCTTTGGTAAGCGTACATACAATTTCTTCATACGATCCTTCTTCCTCTTCAAGAGTTTGTCTGTACAGAACAATTGGCTTGTCTGTTCTTGCAACAATATTTGATCCTTTTTCTAACAGATCTGATAAATGCTGTATCTGCCATGCATCTAAACTAATCTGTTTTACCACTTTATCTTTACGTATTTTTTCTATTTAACCGTAATAAAACAACACATATTCACAACTTGCCGTCAATAAAGAACACTAGTTGTGAATCTAAAAGAAATAAAATGGTGATTGGAAGTCATGCCATATCTAGTGCTCTAGAGTGTTTTCTTGTATGTGGTCTTTCACCAGAATACTTTCGTCTCATATGTCCTGATGGTCTTCCATAAATTAACTCTAAGAACCATGACTCATGTTCAATCTCTTCAGCTAGGATGTCTTTTGCAATATCGTATGTGGTAGGATCTTTTCCTAGTGTCATCTGGCAAATTTTATTCCAGTTCACAATTGCACCTTGTTCTGCTTTGAGACATTTCTCTAGAATTGCTTTGTGGTCTGTTGGGTTTGCTGGAAGTTGAAGAAATTCACAACCAGAAATTTTGATAAATTCGATTGCATCGTTTGGAAGAGATCCACCTAATTGATAGATTCTCTCTAGGCATGATTCAAAGTGGCTAAGATCCTCTAGTCTTGCATCTTCAATAATACCTTTCAATCCTTCTCCTTCTATACCTGTACAATGTGCTCTGAGGTTGGTAAAGTAGTAGTATGCAGTAAATTCTACTGCTGCATTTTTGATTAACTCTCTTAACAACTCATCAACATCAAGGCCGTTTTGCTTTAGAACGTTAATTCCAACAACATTTGGGTTTGATTCCGACATTTGCTTTTGTGATTAATGTTTGTAATAAAAATATTACATTGAATTCCAAAACTCATTCTATAGATATTTTGATTTTTTGACCATCAATATCATCCTCTTTGTATTTTTTACATGATTTTGTAAAATTCACCTGTTTTACTCGCACCAAAAATGCAAGTTCATCTGTTCTCTCTTTCATCATTTCTAATGACTCTTCATCCAAATCAAGGATTGATGCAATCTCTAGAACATCTGTAGGGTTGTAACCTCTCTCTTTTCGAAGTGTTTGTAGTCGTCTTGCAAGATCTTTTACCAATCCTTTTGCCATCATTTCTCTATTTCTTGATGTTGAAATTAATACAATGTTGTTGTCTCTTTTTGATAATGCAAAGTTTTCATCAGCATGAAAGTCTATGATAAAGTCTTGAATATCTAATGAAATTACTTCGGTATCTATATTAAAATCATACTTGCCATCTTTTTGTAATGCTGATATGATGTCATCAGGATTTATTTCATTAAATGTGGATACTAATTTTCCCATGTATTGTTTTGCTTTTGGTCCTATTCTTTTTCTTTCTAGTTCTATTACAGCTTTAATTGGTAATCCCAATTGTTTTAATTCTAATAACTGATCCAACCCTGATTCTTTTTCAGTTTCAACAACTGTGACTTTTTCTACATTTAATTGAGATTGCAACAGTTCTGATAATGATTCTAGTTTTATCTTCATACCTTTTTCTACACAAATCCGTGCTTCATTTAGTGGCCATCTCCTCTTTAGTTTTCCTTTCATTCTTGCAGCAGATGATATGGATACAATATCTTTCATAATGTCAAATGATTCTTCAATTTTTTCACTAATGAGTGATTCTTGGTATTGGGGCCATTTGTCAAGTAAGATACTTTGCTTTCTCTGAAATACTGTTTGATACAAATACTCACTAGTAAAAGGACAAAATGGATGAATCAAAATATCTAGAGTCTTAAGCACATTGCCAAGTACTGCATAAATTGCCAGACGCCTATTCTTTTTTATCTCATCTTCATCCCATAATTCTCCTCTTGTAATTGGAATGTATATTTGGCTTAGATTATTGATAATGAAATCATCTATTGCTTTTGCACTTTCGTGAAATTTACATGCCTCATTTTTTTCTGTAATTTTTTTTATGAGTCTTTGAAGTTTAGATAAAAGCCAAATGTCTGGTGATATAAGCAGATTATTTTGCTTTGCCCAATCGATTGTATTTGTTGGATCAAAATTATCGTATTGGCTATTTTGTTTAAAATACAGATGCAAATTAAATAATGTGTTAATTACCTGATATGGTCTTGACATTAGTTCTTTTGTGCTAAAACTAAGTGGCTCTATTGGACTTGCTTTCCACATAAAGTAAAATCTTATCAAATCAACAGGATATTTTTCTAATAATTCTTTGCCATCCAAAACATTCCCATGGCTTTTGCTCATCTTTCCTCCATTTTCATCCAAAACATGTCCTTGGAACAAAAATGCTTTGTAGGGAGGGGTCGGGGCATTATTTAAAATTACATTTTCAATTAGTAATGTGTAGGCCCACCCTCTAGTCTGATCAATTCCTTCAGTGAAGAATGGTGCCGGTATCTCATTTGCATATTCCTCATCTGTCAATGACGAATAGGGGGCTGATCCACTGTTATGCCAAGTATCTAAAACATACTCTTCTCTTTTTGTTTTAATACTGTTGCATTTTTTGCACTTTATTATGATGTTGTCAATCCATGGTCTGTGTAATTCAAAGTCTGGACCATCAGGTAAACTGTTTGCTGCTTTTACTAT
>Ga0102947_1000765_pt1 | contig 11295 bp, 10 predicted proteins | sample SalPon2A_A_D2_MG_FD_78210 | JGI IMG/M metagenome (GOLD analysis project Ga0102947, IMG submission 78210) | Soil microbial communities from South San Francisco under conditions of wetland restoration - Salt Pond MetaG R2A_A_D2_MG | ecosystem: Environmental > Terrestrial > Soil > Wetlands | place... | reverse complement strand
CCGGTCCAGCACGCCGTCGCCGTCGTGGTCGCTCCACCCCTGTCCCGCCAGGAGCTCGCGCGCCCGGTCCGGGTCGTACGGGTAAGGAGGAATGTCGTGCGCGTAATCGGGCGACATCGACATGACCGGGTGCGCCGTGACCTGGCCCTCGCCGAAGACCAAGGCGTCCAACAGCCCCTGCCGATCGATGGCCATCGTCAGGGCCCGGCGTTCCTCCGGAGTGTCGAAGAACGGAAGCAGCGTGTTCCAGCCCACGTACTGGTAGCCGCGGTTGGGATAGGTGCAGACCTGCACCGCCGGATCGCGCCGGAACGCCTCCACGGTCTCGTAGCGCATGCGCTCGATCATGTCGATCTCACCGGCCCGGAACGCCGTCTCGATCGCCGTCTGGTCCGGAATGACCCGGATCACCAGCCGGTCCAGGTGCGGCCTCCCGTCCGCGAAGTCCGGGTTCGCCTCGAAGACGATCTCCTGGTCGCGGCGCCATCTCACGAAGCGGAACGGGCCGTTCCCCACGGGCTTCAAATTGAACGGAGCCGATTCCATCTCGGCGGACGGGACGCCCTCCAGAAGGTGCTTCGGCATGATCACCTGCCGCAGGTCCGACACCTGGTTGGCGTAGGCTTCCGTGAAGTGGAAGCTCACCTCGTACGGGCCCGGCGCCTCCACGGACTCCAGCCGGCGCAGCGACCCCACCTGCGCCCAGCCGAGCGCGGGGTCGCGGAACCGGTCGAAGGTGAACTTCACGTCGTCCGCGGTGGTGGGAACGCCGTCGTGCCAGCGCACGTCGTCGCGGAGCCGGAACGTCACCGTCCGGCGATCCTCGGAGAGCTCCCACGAGGTGGCCAGCCGGCCTTCCAGCTCGATGTCGGCGTTCCACCGGAGCAGCGGCATGTAGAGCACGCTCTCCATCAGGTCGGTGGCGTTGGCGTCCGTGGAGACGAACTCGTTCAGGGAATCGTAGTCGCTGAACATCCCGACGATGCAGGTCCCACCCGGCGTCGGCTCCGCCGGATCGGCGGCGGTGGACGCATCGTGCGCGTCGCCGGGACCGCATCCCGTTCCGCCCGCCGTCAGGGCCGCCGCCAGGAGGGCCGCGGCGCCCCGTCCCGGGCGGGCCCGCCTCAAGTGGACTCGCCGGGCCGGCTGCGCGTGCGGCGGCTCCAGACGACCAGGATCACGGTGATGATCGCCACGAGGATGGCGGCGATCGTGCCGTCCGCCAGGAGGAAGCGCGCGCGCCCGATGGCCAGCGAGATGCGGGACATGACCGTGTAGCCGAAGCTCGCGCCGAACGAGATCATCAGGAATCCGATGCCGACCCGGGAGACGACGCGGAGCGGCCCGGTGTGCTCCTTGGAGAAGTAGAAATAGATCAGGCTGGCCGCCAGCCCCGCCACCAGGAGGAAGTTGCTCACGCCTCCCCAGCCGCCGTGGAGGAAGTCCAGCATGGTCGCCTCCAGCTGGATGATCAGATCCCCGCGCCCGTAGGCGCCCACGTTGATCCCGGCGTACATCCCCACGATGAACGCCAGCGGCCACCGCGACAGCCAGGCCAGGCCCTTGGAGAAGCGCGTGAACATGAGCAGCGAGAGAACCAGCGGGATCAGGCGCCACAGGTTTCCTCGCGCCAGCTCGTCCACCAGGTTCGGACGGAGGGTCTCCTGGTAGGCCAGGGCGATGTAGTAGCCCGCGCTGATGCCCACGAAGAGATGCTCCGCGAACTTGTACAGCGGGTTGTCGCGGTACAGGAAGCTCAGGATGCAGAGCGTCAGCGCGAAGCTGACCCACGTCGCGAAGGTTTCCATCAGCTCCTCCGCTTCCGCGCCAGGAAGAACATCACGTTGCCGAAGACGATGAACGCCACCAGCAGCAGGTGGGTGGTGCTCTGCGCCACCATGCCGGCCGTCGCCGATCCGGGCAGCCCCACCAGCACCTCGTACTCGGCAGCGCCCTTCATGCCGGCCGCCAGCCCCAGCATCTGGCCGGAGTCGTAGTACGGCACGTAGTCCGGACCGCTGACCGCCGTGCAGGCGCCGGTCATCTTGATGCCGTACTGGCTCTGCACGACCTGGACGTACTCCTTCACTCCGGGGCTTCCCGCGGAAATGTTGATGAGCATCGCGAAGTCGTCGTACTTGTCCACTTCCTGCATCAGCGGGATCTCGGAGACCGGCGTGCGGTCGCGGTCCACCGGGAACGTCTGGCGCAGCGATCGTCCCATGGACTCCATCACGATCTGGCGGCCTTCCTTGAAGCCCAGGTGAACGAAGTCGACGCCGCGCTCCATCCCGTAGGTGGTCTCCAACCCGACCTCGGCGATCACCTGCTCCGTGAGCGGCGGCGCCGGCGACCACAGGCTGACGATCACCATCCTCAGCTTCTTGCGGGCGATCTGATGGAACAGCGCGACGTGGAACGGCTCCAGCTCCGGCTTGCCCGTCGGGTCGTAGTCCACCGAGACCAGCACGACGGATCCCTCCGGGAGATCCTCGATGGAGTCGTACAGATCCTGGACCATGTCGGTCACGGCGATCGGCAGCGGAACCGGGAAGATCAACGGGATCACGATGGCGCAGGCCATCATGAGGAACAGCCACCGCCGGTCCACGAACTCCAGCTTCCGGAGAAGCGCACCCGGCATCAGCCTCCCCCTCCCAGGTGCGCCCGCTCGATCCCCAGGATCACGCGGATGCCGGTGGAGATGGCGCCCAGCGCCGCACCCATCAGGATGGCGCGCTTGGCGGCCATGTTCGGCACGGACATGATCCAGTCCTTGATGCCCGGGAACCCGCCCAGGAACGCGTCCTCCCCGCCCCAGATGGCGGCGCCCACCGGCACCTGCCCCAGCATCACGAGGATCGCGGCGCCGAGCAGCAGCGCGGCCTCCACGCTGCGCGCCCGGAACGCGCGGTACGCCGCCGACGTGATGAAGAACGCGAGCAGCGCGAACATCGTGGAAGAGAGCGGATCGTAGACGTGGTTGAAGAGCCAGATGAACGGCGAGTCCGGCGAATCATGGCTGTGGAAGATGCCCAGCCCGGCCATCCCGGCCATGCTGCCCACGAGCACGATGCTGTTGAACCAGTCGGACTCGCGGCGGCTGATCCGCCGGCCGTGCACCTGCGCCACGTTGGCGACGCCCAGCACGTAGGTGAAGGCCACGACGATCAGTCCCCACTGCCTGACCTCCGCCACGACCCCGCGGAACGACGCGTGGGGGACGAAGAAGTCCGCCATCATCAGGAAGCCGGCGATGAACGTCAGCGTGAGGGATACGGCGCGCTTCAAGATCGGCTCCTCATCGGACCACGAACCACTCGCGGAACTCCGGATAGCCCAGGGACATGAGCAGCGATCCCGTGAGCAGCAGGGTGACGAGCAGGACCTTCGTCCAGTCCGCCGCCTTCAGCGTGGAAAGGAGCATCTCGTCCTGGGACAGGTACGCGCCCGCCGCGAAGAACTCCTCCCCGATGAGCGTGTAGTCGCAGGCCGCGATGAAGAACGGCAGCTGCGTCACCTCCGCGGTTCCCGCGATCTGGATGGATCCCGCGGCGAACCCGGTCTCGGCGAAGATCAGCGACTCCGCAAAGAACCGCCCCAGATAGAAGTTCGCGGCCGGTCGGTCGCGGAGGATCATCCCGTTGACGCCCGCGCAGTAGGCGAACTGCTCGGACGAGATGAAGCGGACGTCGTCCTCGCGGTAGGCGTCCGGGCGTCCGGCCGCCATGTAGCCGGCGCGCACCACCTCGTCGGCCACCGCCATCACGAACGGAGTCCGCGTGGGCACGCGCAACGGCACCTCCAGCTCGGCCGTCTTCCGGGCGATCCGCCCCAGGATCAGCATGGAGGCGATGGTCTGGATGTCCTCCACCTCCTCGATCCCCGGAACGTAGAGCACGGGCCGCCCCATCTCCGTGGCCCGTCCGATCGCCTCGTCCATGGCGTCCACCGGGGCCAGCCGGCGCACGAAGAACTTCGCCCCGTTGCGCGCCCGGACCACGTTGATCAACACGAAGGAGATGATGAGCAGGAGCAGGATGAGGACGTTGAATCGGTCACGATTGAAGAGCTGGGGGCGCGCCACGGCGGATCCCGCGGAGACGGCCGCGGACTCGGTCCCGGTGGCGTCCACCGCGGAGAGTCGGTACTCGTAGGGGACTCCGTTCTCCGGACCGCCGTTCCCGTCGGCGCCCGACCGGTCGACGAGCTTGCCGTCCGTCATCGGCACCCGGCCGACCTCCACCGGCTCCCCGTCCGCTCCGGTTCGAACGACGATCACGTCCACACCCGGCTCCGCGGGAACCGGCGCGTCCCACTCCACGGTGACGGAGCGGCCGCCGTCGTTCGCCGTGTCGAAGGAGCGCGGCGAGACCGGCGGCTCCACGGCGAAGGCCGCGGTGCCGATCAGGGCCGCCGCGGCCGCGATTCCCGGGAGGCGAATCAACTCTCGATGATCTCGACGTTGGCGCGGGGGAGCGTGTGCAATTCGCCGTTCTCCTGCAGCTTGACGGTGAGAACGCGGACCATCGCCTCGGACGCCAACTTTGACAAGGGAGCCGGCAACTCCTGGACGTCACCGAGCTCGCCGAAGTGAGGCTCCCGGATGATTCGCACCCGGGTCCCCGGGGCCAGTCCGCCGGCCACCACCGAGGCCGCGGGACCGCCCTCGGCCTTCTTCCCCTCCAGCGGAACGACCACCTCGGGACGGATCACGCCGGCCCGGATCTGCGTGGCGCCGTTGATGCTGGCCTTCATGCCGACCCGGCTCTGCAGCAGCTTGAACGTGGCGTCGGCCATCGGAATGCGGCCGAAGCCCTCCGTGACGACGACCGTCACGCCCTTCTCTTCCGTGCCGGTGATCGCCACGCCGATGTCATAGCCCAGGAACTCCTTGATCGTCGCGTCGTCGATCCCGCCGGCGACCACGCCCCGGACGCCGCACGACACCGCCTTCTCCAGCGCGGCCGACGTCACCAGCGATCCGCCGACGAGGATCTTCCCCTCGTGCTCGGCGGTGATCGAGGCCGCATCCAGATCCTGATCCGGCCGGTCCACGGCCATCTCGACCACGCCGAACGTCTCGCCGCCGATGCCGAAGATCCCCTGGATGAGAGAGCCGTGGGTCTCCACGATCACGCCTTCTTCCGGGCGAACCTCCACCACCAGTCCGTCGACGTACGCGTCCACCTCGACCGGGATCGGAGGCTCGCGAAGAAGCACCTGTCCCGTCACCTCCGACACGCTTTCGATGGATCCCGTGATGGGCGACTTCACGTTCGACTTGAACAGCCCGAACAGCGTCGCGCTCTTCGCGATGATCTCGTCCCTCTCCACGGACTCGCCCGGCCCCTTCACCATCTTGGACGGGACCTCGTCCGGAAGGACGGAAAGGAGGTTCGCCACGTTCAGGCTGTGGACGTTCCCGGGCAGCTCCGTCCGGGCCACGACCTGCTCGGCCCGCACGAGGTCACCCTCCGTCACCACGACCTCGCCTTTCAGCGGAAGGATGCGCTCCTTTCGCAGCGCGGCGAGCTCGGTGACGCGGAGGCCGGGGGTATATGCGTGCGCCATGCCTTCTCCTCTCCTTTAACCGACCGCGACCGGCTCGGACTGCGCGTCCGGGTACGCGTTCAGCGCCCCCGTCCAGCGACGGATCTTTTCCACGCGGGCGGGATCCGCGGGATCCAGCGCGATCGGCCGGCCGCGCCCGTCCAGCACGAGGCCCACGACGCCTCCGTGCAGCTCCTTCTCCACCGTCTTGCCCGGTCCCCAGCCGACGTCGCACCCCTTCGCGGGAACGAGCTTCGCGCGGACCGACTCCCCGAGCTCGAGCGGGAGCAGGACCAGATCCCCGAACTTGATCTCGTGGCTTTCCGTCTTGCCGCCGCCGCGGGTGAGCTCCGCGGTGAGAATCGTCTTGCCCGGCTTCACCTGGCCGCGCGGCGCCACGCAGGTGCCGAGCCAGATCAGGCAATCCTTCTGGAAGACTTCGGTGGCGGCCTCCGGGTGAACCTCGGCCAGCACGCCGAGCTGCGGCATCATGAAGATGGAGTCCACCGCGAGGCGAGTGACGCCTTCCGGCAGGAACGCGTCGATCAGCATCATCGCGGCCTGGTTCCGGCGCGGCGCGTGACTCAGCACTCCGCCCGATCCGATCAGCAGGTCCAGCGCCATCATGTCGACGATCGTCGCGTCGGAACCGGACTGCTCGAACGTGTCGGAGACGGTCCGCTCCTTCTGGATCCCGCGGAGCCCGACCGCCATTTGCTTGTGCTGCTCGAACGCCAGACGCAGCGCCTCGCGGGCCAGGGCCTGCTCCACCATCAGGGCCTCGAGCGTGTGCGGAATCGTCGTGGGCCGGATCATCTTGTTCCGGATGCTGTTCCGCAGCCCCTTCTCGTCCATGGAGAACGGAACCCAGCGCATCACGTTGGGCACGCCGCTCTCGGTCAGCACGTTGGAGATGGAGTAGCTCATGCCGAGGTTGGCGGAGACGGTCCGGTTGAACACCTCTCCGAAGACCGAGAACACGTCGGTCGTGGCTCCGCCGATGTCCACGCCGATCACGTCCAGCTTCTCCTGCTTCGCGATCGTCTGGATGATGTTCCCCACCGCGCCCGGCGTCGGCATGATGGGGACGCCCACCCAGTCCATGAGCTTCCGGTAGCCCGGCGCCTGCGCCATCACGTGCTCCATGAACAGGTCATGGATCTTGTCGCGGGCCGGCCCCAGGTTCTCGCGCTCCATCACCGGGCGGAGGTTGTCCGTCACGGAAAGGTCCGTCTTCCCGCCGAGCGTCTTGGTGACCTGGTCGGCCGCCTTGTTGTTGCCCGCGTAGATCACCGGGAGCTTGTAGGTGCTGCCCAGACGCGGACGCGGATCCGCCGCTCCGATGATCTCCGCCAGCTTCACCACGTGGTCCACCGAGCCGCCGTCGATGCCGCCGGAGAGCAGGATCATGTCGGGGCGGAGGTGGCGGATGCGACGGATCTGCTCGTAGGGACGGCGGCCGTCGTTGGACGCCAGCGCGTCCATGACGATCGCGCCGGCGCCCAGCGCCGCGCGCTCCGCGCTCTCCGCGGTCATCGTCTTCACGACGCCCGCGACCACCATCTGGAGCCCGCCGCCCGCGCTGGAGGTGGAGACGTAGAGGTCCGCCCCCACGTCGTCCGAGCGACGGGGCGTCACGATGCGGTCCCCTTCCAGGAACTTCCGCCCCGCGAGCTCTTCCACTTCCTCGATCGCGTTGAGGACGCCCTTGGTCACGTCCTCGAACGGGGCTTCGACCGTGGTCGGCGCCTCACCGCGGACGATCAGGCGGTACTCGCCTTCCCGCAGCTCGATCAGGATCGCCTTGGTGGTCGTGCTTCCGCAGTCCGTCGCCAGGATCGACTTGATCTGCGATGGATCGACGTTCGGCGTCTGGGACATCGTCTCCTCTCTCTCGTTCAACGGCGCGCTTCGGCGGCCTCGATCCGCGTGATCAGATCCTCGACCGTGTCGCGCCGCTCCAGCATCAGCGCGAGCCGGTCCATGTCCTGAGCGTTCAGGACCGAGTTCACCATCGGCGACAGGAAGTGCAGAAACTGGCTCCCCACGAAGTTCAGCGGCTTGGACGACTCCAGCAGGAAGATCGCCGGAACCGTCATCCCCCACCGCACCACGGCGTTCGAGATCCGGTCCAGCAGCGCTTCGTCTTCCGGCGTCCGCGCCGGAGGTTCCCGGCGCGCCCGGACCGCTTCCGTGTCACTCGCCTCCCCCGCCCGTTCCGGATCCTGCCTTGCGCCCCACCATCTCTTCCACATAATCCAGCACTTCTCCGCGATTGTCCTCGAGCAGAAGCGTCTCCCCGCGGATCGTCTCCAGCCACGTCCGGCGCTCGAACGGGGACAGAACGACCAGATCCTTCCCGGCGAGAACGGCGCGGAACTCGTCCCACGGTCGGCTCCGCCGCCTCCAGGGCTTCCGAACCTCCACGCCCTCGTCGCTCAGGCGATAGCCGGTCGGAACGAAGAACGGCGCCACCGACGCCCCCAGCACCACGACCGCCAGCGCGGTGAGCCACGGATTGCCCGTCCACGATGCCACGCCCCAGACCGACCCCGCCACGACGACCACGGCCAGCGCGCCGCGCCCGGGGCTCCGCCGCAGCGGCCAGGCCTGCCACGCCACTACCCGCACCGCCCGTTCCAGCACAGGTTCGGGTTGCGGGCCGCATCCGCCTCGTTCACCCGGCGCACCGGCGTCACGTGCGGCGCGTTCTTCACGACCTGCGGATCCTCCTCCGCCTCGCGCGCGATCTGCTCCATCGCGTCCGCGAACCGGTCGAGCGTCTCCACGTTCTCCGATTCCGTGGGCTCGATCATCATCGCCTCTTCCACGATGAGCGGGAAGTAGACCGTGGGCGGATGGAAGCCGAAGTCGAGCAGGCGCTTGGCCATGTCCATCGTGCGAACGCCCTTCGCCTTCTGACGCGATCCCGACAGCACGAACTCGTGCATGCAGGCGCGGTCGTACGGAAGCTCGTAGGTCTTCCGCAGCCGCGACATCAGGTAGTTCGCGCCCAGCACCGCGCTCTCGGAGATGTCCCGCAGCCCGTCCGAGCCGTGGTAGAGCAGGTACGCGTACGCGCGCACCAGGATCCCGAAGTTCCCGTGCCAGGAGTGCACGCGCCCCACCGAGCTCGGCCGCTCCTCGTCCAGGAAGCACGTTCCGTCCGGCCGCCGCGAGGGAAGCGGCGAAGGCAGGTACGGCGCCAGCGCCTGCGACGCGCCCACCGGCCCCGCTCCGGGACCGCCGCCGCCGTGCGGCGTGGCGAACGTCTTGTGCAGATTCAGGTGGAACAGGTCGAACGGAACGTCGCCGGGGCGAACCTGGCCGACGATCGCGTTGAAGTTGGCGCCGTCCATGTAGAGGAGCGCGCCGGCCTCGTGCACGAAATCGGCGATCTCCTTGATCTTGGACTCGAAGAGGCCCAGCGTGTTCGGCAGCGTGAGCATCACGACGGCCGTGTCGGAGTCCACCACGTCCTTGAGCGTGGCGTAGCTGACCTCGCCGCGTTCGTTGGAGCGGACTTCGACGGTCTGGAATCCGGCGAAGTGGGAGCTGGCCGGGTTCGTACCGTGCGCGCTGTCCGGAACCACGACCTTCGTCCGGTTCTCGCCTCGGTCGCGGAAGTAGGCGCGGGCCATCAGCAGCGCGGTGAGCTCGCCCTGCGCTCCGGCGGCCGGTTGCACGGAAACCGCGTACACCCCGGTCACCGCGGCCAGCAGCTCCTGCAGGTGCGTCAGCAGCTCGACCGCTCCGGGAACGAATTCCTCCGGCTCCGCGGGATGCAGGTCCCGGAAGCCCGGCAGGTCGGCCGCGACCTCGCAGAGCTTGGGGTTGTACTTCATGGTGCACGACCCCAGCGGGTACATGTCGCGCTCGATGTGGTGGTTCATCGTGGACAGGCGCGTGAAGTGACGGAGCACCGCCAGCTCCGCGTTGTCCGGAAGGTCCGCCGGCTCACGCCGCAGGAACCGCTCCGGGATGCCGTGCGGACGGCGGCCCTCCGTTTTCTCTTCCGGAATCCGGAACCCGCGGCGACCCCGCCGCGAGATCTCGAAGATCGTGGGCTCCACGACGCGCCCCTGGTCGTCGGATCCGCGGTCCATCGTTTCCGCCTGGTTCACCTCGGGCTCCTTCATGCGGGCGCCCCCGCCGCGACGCTGCTCAGGACGGCCCGGAACGCTTCACGTAGCCGTCGATCTCGGCCCAGGTCCGGTTCTCCGTGACCGCGACGAGCAGCCCCTCTCCGCCTCCGGGAGGGTTCGCCAGCGCGATGCCCGCCAGGTAGCCTCGCTCGGCCATCGCCCGGACGACCGCGGGCGCGCTCAACCCTTCGGGAAGCCGCACCGCGAACTCCCGGAAGAACTCCGCGTCCGGATCCACGAGCTCCACGCCGCGAATCCCGGCCAGGTCCGCGGCAAGCGCGTGCGCCTTCTCCGCGGAGAGCGTGGCCGCCAATCGACGCCCCTCCGCCCCGAGCAGCGCCGACGACACCGTGGCCTGAAGCGCGGTGAGCGCCTGGTTCGTGCAGATGTTCGACGTAGCCTTGGCCCGGCGAATGTGCTGCTCCCGGGTCTGGAACGTGAGCGTGAACGCTCGCTTGCCCTCGGCGTCCTTCCCCAGCCCGACGATCCGGCCCGGAATTCGCCGCAGGTACTCCTTCCGCGCCGCGAACACGCCGGCCACCGGGCCGCCGAAGCTCATCGGGATTCCGAGGCTCTGGGCCTCTCCGATCGCCACGTCCGCGCCGTAGTCCGCGGGCGGCTCCACCAGCGCGAGCGACGCCAGGTCCACCGAGGCGATGAACACCGGCGCGTCGTCCCCTTCCAGCGCCGCCCCCGCGAGCCGCATGTCCTCCAGGACCCCGAACCGGTTCGGGTGCTGCAGCACCACCGCCGCCACGTCCCCCATCCGCTCGGCCGCGAGCCCGGACAGGTCCGTGCGCGCCCCGCGCGCCGGAAGCTCCTCCAGCTTCATGCCCGCCGGCTCCAGGATCGTGTCCAGGACGCGGCGATGGTTCGGGTGCAGGAACGGCGTGACCAGCACGCGGTTCCCCGCTCGCGCACCCATCGCCAGGACGACCGCCTCCGCCAGCGCGGTCGCGCCGTCGTACATCGACGCGTTCGCCACGTCCATTCCGGTCAGGCGCGTGATGAACGTCTGGAACTCGTAGATCGCCTGGAGCGTGCCCTGGCTCGTCTCCGCCTGATAGGGCGTGTACGCCGTGGCGAACTCGGGACGCCCCGCGATGGCCTTGGTCGCGGCGGGCACGCAGACGTCGTAGATGCCGCCGCCCGCGAAGCACACGAGATCGGACGCGGAACGGTTGCGCGCGGCCAGGGACCGCAGACGGGCCAGCGTCTCCGGCTCGGAGAGTCCCTCCGCGATCGGGAGGTCTCCCGCCCGGATCTCCGCCGGAATGTCCGCGATCAGCTCCTCGAAGGAGGACACGCCGATGGCTTCCATCATCTTTCGCCGGTCTTCCGGCGTGTGCTGAACGAACGCGCTCATTCCGTCTCGGCACCGATGTAATCGGAGTACTCGTCCGCGGTGAGTAGCTGCTCGATCTCCGTGAGGTCCTTGGGCTCCACGCGAACCATCCAGCCCTCCCCGTAGGGATCGCTGTTCACGACCTCGGGCGACTCGCCCAGACGCGTGTTGATGTCGGCCACCACGCCGGTGATCGGGCTGTAGAGATCCGAGACGCTCTTCACGGACTCCACGTTTCCGAAAGCGTCCATG
>Ga0102947_1000764_pt1 | contig 11296 bp, 8 predicted proteins | sample SalPon2A_A_D2_MG_FD_78210 | JGI IMG/M metagenome (GOLD analysis project Ga0102947, IMG submission 78210) | Soil microbial communities from South San Francisco under conditions of wetland restoration - Salt Pond MetaG R2A_A_D2_MG | ecosystem: Environmental > Terrestrial > Soil > Wetlands | place... | reverse complement strand
GCAGTGTGTACGTGATACAGAAAGTGCCGCCTTTTTTCCTAACCTACCTGATCCATGCCTGCCTTCCAAACCCAGGGAACGCCCAACCCTAACAGTATCAAGATAGTCACTGATGGTTCTTCTTTCATTGATGAGGGCATGGAATCCTTCAATTCTGCGCAGGAAGCGGAAGGTCACCCGCTGGGACACCGCCTGTTTGCTTTGCCAGGAATTGCCAACGTCTTTATACTACCGCAGTTCGTCACGGTCACCAAATACCCGGCTACCAAGTGGGACAACCTGCTGCCCAAAGTGAAAGAGGTGCTACGATCCTATTTCGAGGAACGCGACGCAGCCTAGCTTAAAGCCCTGCAAGGAATGCGATGGTGTCGATGCCATCGGGATCCCAGGTGAGCGGCGGGCGATGCGCCTCTCCAGGACGCATCATATCTATTGGGGGCGACCACTGGGTGGATACCGCTTCGCGGGCCACCACGAATTGCACGGCATCTCCATACGCCTGGAGCCACGCGGAAACGTCTTCGAGGCTTTCATAAGGTACCCACCGCAGGTGCCCTGCGCCCTGCACCACCGCCTCACCCTTGCTCAACAGAAACTCCAGCCCCTCGCCATAAGCATGAGGCTGGTCGGTCGCTTGCAAAAAGGCTTGCTGCATCTTGAGCGCGCCCGGGGTGTCGGGGTGTGGTGGGAAGACACTGCGGAACGCCGCCAGGCCCTCCAGCAATCCGTCAGGAGGCAAATCAGCCGGTGCCCAGATCAGCGCGACACTGCGCCGACTACGTCCTTCGTGGAGCAAGGTATCCTCGGCGATGCCCTCAAATTCGTCGGCATTCTCCTGTCCATCCAACACAGCAATCGCATACCCCGTGCCCCGCAGCAACACCTGTGAAGAATCAATGCCCAGTTCTTCGACCTCGTCTGCCAGCGTTTCCATCTCTTCATCGTCTCCTGTAGCGATGAGCGCATCGGCCTCTGCCAGCACCTCTTCAAAGTCGGCAAAATCAGCCGGAAGCGCCGGGGCATGCTGCTTTATTTCATCCACGAATGCTGGCAACAGATAGGGGGATTCAGGTGACAAACTCCCCAGATACTGATGGCCTATCAGCACCACCGCCAGCAGATCGCGCAATCCGTCGAGCGGCACGTGGTCTGCATGGATCACACCCACCGTCTTTGGCTCCTGCGCCTTTCGCCCTCCGATCCAGGCCTCTATGGCTTCCTCCGTCAGCAAGCGCATCTGCTGGTTGATGGCATACGCCAGGGCTTCTTCCGTAAAATGATTGGGGGCCTCCAGCGTCTGCGTGACGGCAGCTTCTCGGGACGGATACTCGGGATCCTGCCAGTTCCGTGCAGCACGGGCGATGGCGGAGCGGATGTGGTCTTTGTGTGTCACTTCAGAAGCGTGTATCTCAAAAAACGAAGACCGCCACGCCCTCTCGAAGAAAGGGACGGGCGGTCCACGAGGTTTTATGATCTGGCCACGAGGATGGCCACATACGGACCGTTAGAATTTAATCGTACAGCCGAAGGCTTCGGTCTGAGGCACGCCGATAGCATTGCCCCCCACCATCGCCGTCAGGGCATCGCCCAGGTACGTCTTCTTGACGTTGCCGGGGTCGCCGGGGCTGTCATCAATCGTGCCGATATAAACGAGGGCATGGTTGCTATCAAAGACGAACGCGTGGGGCGTACGTGAGGCACCGAGGGCTTTGGCAAAGGCTGCGCCCGAATCCACCACATAGGTCATCGGATAGCCCTGCTCCTGCCCCACCGAGGCGGCTTCCTGCGGGAAAGCCGTGGCGTTGTTGGCATTAACGAGCACAAAGTTGACGCCCTGGCCGCTGAATTGGTTGTGCAAGGCCATGACGCGGTCCTTGAGCTTGTCGATCCACAGGCACTGGTTACTCCAGAAGAGAAACACCGTCCCTGCCGATCCGGTGAGGGCACCGATGGTGGTCGAGGACCCGTTCATGTTCTGGACGCTCTGCCCCTGCATCGGCAAGGCGGTGCCCAGCGGCAGTTCCTGCTCCTGTGCCTGCGCCGTCGAAACGGCCAGCCCCATACAAAGCAGCAACACGAAAGCGATTTTATATAAGATACGCATGGTTAATAACCGTCAGTTTTAGGGATGGAGGGACTGCAAGACGCGGGCTTTCAGGTCGTCGTAGCCCACTGGCTTGCCCTGCCAGAAATCGATGGGGCTGTCACCCTGACCGTACAGAATAGTGGCCGGAACGACCCCCGACCAGTCCTCGTGGAGGGTGTTGATGAAGTGGTTGTCTTTGCCCGTTCGGAGCATCGATGCCACTTCCCATTCCTGCTCTTCCAGGAATGATTTCACAAGTGCAGCCTCATCTTCAAAGTCCATCGATACAAAGAACACCACGACCCCTTGATCTGCAAGATCCTTGCCAAGTTGCATGAAATAGGGCATCTCTTCGATACACGGCGCACACCACGTAGCCCAGAAGTTGACGACCTTTACATCAGCCTCATTTTCAGCGATTTTGGCCTGCAATTGCTCGGCGGTCACTTTCTCAACCGTCTGTGCCTGCAAAGATGGGGTCGTAAGGGCACCAATCAGTACCAGCATGACAATAACGCAGATGGGGCGCATAGTGATACATTCCCTTTGCATGGACATAATAGCCCTAGCTGTACCGTAGCGGCTACATCAGGGTTTCTTCTTCAAATCGAAGATTTCTATATAGTTTCAAGCCCCTTTTCTGGATTTGAGAGACGGAGCATACTGCTACTCCCTCCACGCGATCATGGCTGGATACGCCAGACGGGATAGCTGACAGCGTCCTCTTCGGAAAGGTCGAGCACCTGCCAGCTTACGAGGCCATCGTCGGACCGAGGTTCCAGCAGATAGAAGGCGAGACGAGCCAGCGGCTGGTTGAGCGGCACAAGGGCAGTTCCCGCCGGTACGGTCTGCGTCGAGGTTTCGTACGCACCGAATAGCGTCTGGGCGTGGTGGCCCTGATACTCTCGTTCTGCCACGTTCAGCGAGTCGATGCGGAAGCGTTCGACAGCAATTGTCGTGTCGGCGGCGAGGCGGCGGTGGCGAATTCCATGCGCCTGAAGGCGATCCAGTACCGATGTGCGTTCGGCAGGCACAAGATACGCGCGGGGCACGGTGGCCGTTTCGGTGGGCTGGAAGGTGCCGAACTCTGGCATCGGCTCCACCGTCTGCTCATCAAGCCGCTGCAAGACCAGCTCGCCGGTATATGGATGGTGTGTTTCTTCCACGGCACCCATCAAGATATCGACTGGCTCCGCTGAGCGCTCGAACGTCGCCTGCACGGCCAGGTCCTTCCCAATGAGGCTTTCTCCGTCGGCGGCCTGTGTGAAAGAACGGATGTCGGTAGCGTGCTCATGGGCCACCTTCAGAATCTCCTCCACGAAATAAAGCGAAGCCAGGACGCGCTCCTCAAACGTGGCATAGGCATACGCCTCGCTCAGAATAGCAAAGCGGTTGCGCAGCCCTGTGTAGTTGTTGTTGAAGCGCGGACGGTGGTCAAACGTGTACCAACCGCGCTCCACATCCTCCATGCGACGCGGCGGGACGTTGCCGTAGTAATAATAATCCCACCCATACTTCTCCTTGATGCGCTCCGTCACGGTCGGCAGCCAGGTCTCCCGCAAAAAGCGGGTGATACCCGCTGGCGTGTTGGGATGGAGCGGCGGTGAGTAGGTGAGATGATAGGCATGGTAGGTGCCATTGGTCGTGTGCAGATCTACGACGAGGTGCGGGTCGTAGCGATTGAACAGACGAACCAGCGAGCGCGCTTCTGGCGAATCGAGCTTCATGTGGTCGCGGTTCAGGTCGAGGCCCTGCGCATTGGGTCGTTGCCCCATCCCGCCGATCGGGCCATTCTGACGGGGGCGGTTCGAAAGATCGACGCGCTCGTTGCCATCGGCGTTGTAAATAGGAGCAACCAGGACCACCAGCGAATCGGCCCACTCGCTGTGCTGTCCGGCAGCCAGTCCGCGCAAGAGCATCATCATGGCCTCTTTGCCACATACCTCTCCTGCATGGATGTTGGCCTGTATGAACACCCGCGTCTTGCCAGATGCCAGCACGGCTTCTGGCTCAGCGCTTTCGACATCGCCAAAGACAACCAGCGGCAGTTTGCGCCCTTCGTTCGTGTAGCCAAAATGCGTCAGATGCAACCGTTCTGAAGCGTTGGCGACGATCTCGGTGAAGGCAACGACTTCATGATAGGGCGTCGTTTCCTGATAATCAGTGGCCTCCGCCCGCGTACGCAAAAAGGCGAAGTCAATCTCCTGAGCACGGACGCCATCGACTCCAAGCACCAGCAGTAACAAGCAAAGCAGGACACAGCGTTTCATGAAGCAGCGATTCAGATGAGCGGGAAGGTCGCTGCCAAGATAGGAGAATCCAGGATGAGGCGAAAATTAGGAATTGAGAAAGAGCGCCAATGGGGATTACTATCAATCAAACAAGATATCCGTATTGGGAGATTATGCTACCCCTTGTCGCTGTTCTTGAGTGGTAGTGGAAGAAGCCGTAATCCGCGGGCGGCGCTTGTAATCTTTGGAGAGGATATGCCCGATGGAATCGAGGAGCATTTTTTTGTCGAGCGGCTTGTGTAAGCAATCGTCATAGCCCGCTGTCAGAAAATGCACTTCACTGCCATGCACGGGATGCGGATCGAGGGCAATGACGGGCACCTTGTCATACCCCGTCAACTCGCGGATCGGGGCAAGCGCTTCGGCGGCAGAGGCCGCGTTGCCAAATTCGGCGTCGATCAACACTACATCGTACTGCTTGTCTTTGGCGGCCCGCACCGCTGTCGGAAAATCGCTCGCGTATTCGACATCGAAATAGGGCGATAGAACGTACTGGATAAGCGTATGAACTTCCTCACTCTCATCGGCCACCAGCACCTTCGACCGGATCGACTCGCCGTTTTCGACCTGCGGGAAGGCGGCGGGGAAGGTGATGGTAAACATGCTGCCTTCGCCCTTCTCGCTATCCACCGATATGGACCCGTTCATCAGGTCGATGAGCCGCTTCACGACCGACAGGCCGATGCCGGTGCCCTCATAATCGCGGGAGAGGCCACTGCTCTCCTGGTTGAACTCCTCGAAGAGGAACGGCAAGAATTCATTGCGGATGCCGATGCCGCTGTCCATCACCCGCACGTAGACATGCTCGCTGTCACCGTGGACTTCCACGATGACGCCGCCCTGATGGGTAAACTTGATGGCATTGCCGATCAGGTTTTCGAGCACACGGAACAGGCTGGTACGGTCGAGACGAACGAGGATTTCGGGACGCGTGGCACGCATACGCAGATAAAGATCTTTCTCCTGCGCCAGTATGGACACCGACTGGGCCACCTGCTTCACTTCGTCCACAAGGTTGAAGACCGTCGGGTTCATCTCCAGATAATTCGAGTGCAGCTTCGAGAGATCCACCATTGCGTTGAGCGTAGACATCAGCCGCCGCCCGTTGCGCAGGATAATATCGACGAACTCGCGGGCATCGGGATCGACATCTTCCTGTAGCAATTGCCCGAAGCCCAGGATGCCGGTCAGCGGCGTACGGAATTCATGGCTGATGTTGGCGAGGAACGATTCCTTCAGCTCCGCCAACCGCTCCGACTCGCGCCGGATTTCTTCCATCTGATCCTGATAGCTCTTTAGTTCCGTTGTCTCGACGCCATAGACGACGACGGCGGTGACGTTGTCCGATTTGTCGAGCACCGGGTTGAAGATACGCGTAAACGTACGCATGGAGCCGTCTTCCCCTGGCAGCGTCTCCTCAAAAGTTACAGGCATTTTGGTGCTGACGACGCGCCGCCGGTGGGAACGCCGGAGCAGTGCCACTTCGGGATGGTACCCCATCTCCTGACAGAACTCGACATCCGTCTCTCCCATCAAAAACTCCCGGAGTGTGTTGTCCGGGATGGCTTTGGGGTTGGCGTAAAGGTACTGCCCCTGCGGAGCCGTCACCACGATTTCGATAGGCAGGTCCTCGACGAGGCGACGGTGAAAAGCTTTGAACAGCCGCTGCTCGTCTTTGTGGCGCGTGATTTCGTGAAAAGCGGTGAGGAGGTACGCCTCGCTGCCCACCCTCACCTTGCGCGTCGTAGCTGCGAGATCGACCGAGTTGCCGGTTTCCTGTTCTACGGTAGCCTCATACACCAGTGGCTCACCCGATTCGACAGCTTCTTTGATAGAGGCAGGCTCCAGTACGGTTTTCGTCTCGATAATTCCATTGAGTGCCAGCCGGGTGATGTGGTCGCGGGTGTAGCCGAAGAGGTCGCAGGCGGCCTGGTTCACTTCTACAATTTTCCAGCGCAGATCCGTGAGCACAGTGGGCTCGGGGCTTTCCTGAAACAGGATCCGGTCTCGCCGGGCCTGCCGCCGCAGTCGGTGCATCAAAAACAGCCCGGCAGCCACGAACAGGCAGGCTCCTGCCATAAACAGGATCATCCACGGCGACCACGCGGCCGCCGCTTCGGTGACCTGCGCTACCTCTTCCTGTAGCCCTCCAGACACCGAGCCTACCGAGAGCAAGACGCTTCCTAGACATGCGTTACTGTTCTCTTTCCGTGAGATCATCGGGATACTGATATAGTGGCCGTGGATCGATTGCTTCCCGCCATACACCCTGTTAGCAGGATTTTTCTTACATCCACAACATCGGCTACTCCCGAATTTTACTTAAGAGATCTCCCCAAGTATTCCATGCTTTCTTCTACAGATAAAAACCTACTCGAAAGCTAAGCAGCGACTGCCAGTCGGAAATGACAGTGCGATCCAAAAAATTGCGCACCCCGCCTATTTCTCCCCCCACCACAAACTTGCAATTCGGACAGGAAACGTACTCAATGCCAAGGCCCACCCGCGCTTGTGTACCGGTGCTTTCCGCCACCTCTACATCCAGTTCATACTCAAAAGAGAAACGTCTTTGACCAGGAACGTCACCATAGACACCAGCTTTGCCTTTTCCCAGGTTCGTCTGAATCACCCCACCACCTGCCAGCAAATAGGGCCGTAGCCCCACTTCAGGCCGCAATGTGTATCGAGCAAAAGCATAGGCCGTCTTGCTCTTCGCGTCAAAGTTGAAAGAGAACGTCTCATTGCTTTTATCATTATCAAAACGGTAGCTGGTATAGGTAACCCCTCCCCCAATGGCCCATCGCGCACCCAGGAAGACAAGGGCTTCCAGGCCAAATGCATGTTGAAACGACCTCTTGAACGCTCTGTTGATATCGAAGATGTTATCCTCATAGACTGGATCACGCAACTGTATCGTGAGCGGCCCCACAGCACTTCGGGTGATAAGTTGTCCGCTCAGTGACAACCCTCCTTTGAAAGACGGGCGTTCACTCCGTCCCCAATTCCGTTCCTCCTTTTCCTCTTCTGCCTGCAATCGCTCAGCATTGCTGTATAATCTTTCAAGCCTATCGATCCAGGGTAAATGCAACGCGTTGATACTTCCGAAATAGGTCCTGACGCTATCGATGGTACGTCGTGCTTGCTCATACGCCTCGGCTTCATAAGCCTTCAGCGCTCGGTTGTAATGGGTAGCCAGGCGCTTCTCAATCATTCGGAGATGCCTCCCTTTGAAAAAGCTTGCAGCTACGTAGTACCCGGCGGCATCCGTATACGCTCCTTTCTGCCCCAACTTCGTAAAAGCCTCATAGAGATTGGCAGCCTGGTACCCAACCTCCGCAAATTGGTACTGTTCTTCCTGACCCAAACGTTGAGTTACATATTCTACAATGTAGTCTGGATCCTGCTCTTTTATGGAAGAAAGGGTTTCTAAAGCGCGGGTGTAACCCTGCACCTGCTGACGATATGTTGCCCACGTCTCCTCATTCACATCGAGCGACTTAACCTGCTCGTCCTTTTGCTCCAATACGCTACGGAGTCGCTCAAAATCAACCGCATAGAGTAGGGAATCGAGATGCTGGCGTTCTGCCTGCGTCAGTTGTGTTGGCTGTGCATACAGGGGTGTAGACATGCCAATCATAAGTACAGACACAAGTATCCATTCCCTGAATCCTGATCGCTTCATTTTTCTCTTCCTGATATTGATAGTTTACACGAAAAACGTATGTATCCTGCAAAGCTATTTTTCCTGCTCTAAAAAAATGTATTGCTGTCAATTCCTATTTGGCTGAATCTCCAAGCGTGCGGCGTACCATCCAGCGGTTGAGCAGGAGGAATACACCGATGGCAAAGGCCCACTGCACGAGGCAGGTCATCACGCTAAACGGATCGGTGGGGTCGTACCATGTTTCGGGCGCATAGATCGTGGCGGACTGGTAGAGCCACCAGACCAGCAATATGACCGCCAGCGCAGGCACGACGTAGCCGATGAGCGTTTCCCAGCCGCGACCGGCCCGCCAGTCGCCCGGTGCGCCATCAATGGCGTCGGCACGGAAGCGAGACACACCGTAGCGAATGATGGCAAAGGCCACAAACGCACCCGAAATCATCAGCGCGACGCCCCACACAAAATCCTGGTTACTGAAAAAGTCGAGGTTGATGGCAGAGGGAATGCCCAGCAAAAACCCGATGCCGCACACCGCTGCCACGGCTTTCGTACGCGGCAGTCCCCCATCCACAAAAACCCGCGTGGCGAGTTCGATCATCGATATCAGCGAGCTAAACGCGGCGAAGGAAAGACCGAGGAAGAACAAGATCGCCAGCACATTGCCCAGCGGAATTTCGGCGAAAAGCTGCGGCATCCAGATAAAGGTAAGCCCGGTAGAGGCTGGTCCGCTGGTTTTCATCACATTCAATATGTCGCCCTGCGACATCTGCGAGCCGAGCACGGCAAAGACGGTCCCAAAAATGATGATGGCCGCCATGAGCGAGACGATGTTGTTGCCGATGCCAGTGATGAAGGCATTTTTGACGACCCCATGCTTGTGCTCCATGTACGCCCCGTAGGTAAGAATCAGCCCCCACCCGGCTCCGGTGTCCCAGGCGTTCTGCGTTAGCGCCTCCAGCCACAGCGACGGTTGTGCAAGCAGATCCCACTGCGGCGTGAAGAGGAAGGCCAGCCCATCGCCAGCGCCCGGCAACGATACGGCCCGGACGAGCGCGATCACCACGATCACCAGCAAGGCCGGGATCAGCACCTTGTTGACCCGCTCGATGGAATCAACGCCTTTCCAGACAGCGAGGGCACCGAGCCCCATCGCCAGCGCGTGGAAGACGAGCGGGAAACCGCCCGCCTGAAAGCCATCCCACACCCCCTGCGCAGCTTCGTTGGTCAACGGCAGCGGATTCAGCAGCATCTCCTGAAAATAGAATACACACCAGCCCGCCACGACGCTGTAGTAAAACATGATAGCCGTGGCGACGAACCCCACAAACGCGCCCATCCAGGCAAACTTCCCCCCCGCAATCTTGGCAAAAGTCCCAACGACGCCCATCCGCCCCTTGCGCCCCATGGCATATTCCGCAATGATCAACGGGACGCTCCACACAAAAAGAAAGATGATCCAGGCGATCAGAAAAGCACCGGCTCCCTCCTCTCCGCCGTTCTGCGCCGCGATGCGTGGGAAGCGCCAGATGTTGCCCGTCCCCACGGCGATGCCAAGTACGCTCAACAGGAGCCCCAGGCGGGACGAAAATCGCTGGTCGGAGTGGTCTGCCATGCCGGGATGTCTGGTTACGGAGTAGAAGGCGGACGAAGCGTGACCTGCGAAGTCGCCTCAGCAAGCCCATCGGGCGAGGTGGGCTTGTGCAGGTCATAATGCTGGAACTGAACATACGGCATCACCTGCGCATCGTAAAGCGGGCTGAAGGGATTGCCGCTTTGCCCCCCTGGATACATGCCATAGCCTACCGGCGGTGTCTGCGAGAAATCGACGACCACGCGCCAGCTTGCAGTGTGCGTCGTCTCCCGGCGACCTGCTGGTGAGAGCGTCGAGGCAAAACCGGGATACTCGACAGGTCCCCGCCAGAGGGCACCTAGTGCCGAGGACTGCGTCAGGTGCTTGAACACGATGTGGTGGTAGTCGCCCCAGCGCCAGTTCGCCACGCCCCATCCATAGCGGGCTTCTAGCGTGTCCGCCGTGGCATTGAGCGTGTAGCGTAGCAGGGCGCTGGCATCTTCACGCATTGTCGTATTTTTGATATCCAGCCACGGAGACGCAGGCTCGTTAACCAGTAAACCATACAATACATACTGGGCCGGACGACGCGCACGCTGGAAAGCGGATTCATCCCACGCAAAGCGCGTCAGCGCGTCCAGGAATTCGTCCAGCACCAGCGGCTCAGGACGATCGACCGTGGCATTACCATCCCAACCTGCGAGCAGTTGACGCAGCGAATCGGCGCGGGAAGAGAGATCGGTGAGGCTGTCGAGAAGCGGAACGAATAGTTCGTACTGCATGGCATGGACATCGGCCTGATAGCGCTGGAAGTCCTCCACTGTGTGATCGCTCTTACCCCGCAGCAAAGAATCGATGCGCAGCGAGCGGTAGCTGGATCGCCAGTCGTGCCCCAGGTAATAGGGATAGCTCGCATCCGTGGGCTGCTGGTTCGCTGAGGAGAGAAAGCCCTGTGCTGGATTGTTCGAGTGGGGCAATTCCTCGAACGGTACACGACCAACCCACTCCGCCTCATCGGTCGATCCATCCAGCAAACCTACTCCATTCCCCGACCGACGGATTGGCAGGAAACCTGTAGACCGAATGGCGATGTTGCCGTCTACATCGGCCTGCGCGATGTTTTGCATCGGCGTATCCCAATATCGAAGCGCGTCCTCGAACTCGCTGAGGTTGCGGGCATGGTGCATACCCCAGAGCGCGGTCATCGTACGGCTCGGCTCGTGAGCGGCCCAACGGAGGGCTACGGCCTCCTCCCCGTCCATCATCACCGGTCCCCAGTGCGAAAAGTAGATCGTGTCAATGACCGGATCGCTGTGAGCCACGAGAATGGTATCCGGCTCCATACGCAGATCGCGGAACCCATCATCGTAGCGATAGCGCGTGCCCGTGCTGTCGAGTTCGAGCGCGTAGTGGTCGATGACATCCGCGCCGGTGTTGGTAAAAGCCCAGGCTACATGATCGGTAAAGGCTTCGACGGGTAACGGCGTACCGGGCGTGGTGACCCCGTAGGTGTTCATCGTCGGTGTCACCAGATGTACTTCGTACCAGATGGACGGCAGCGTCACGCTCAGGTGCATATCACCCGCGAGGATCGGTGCCCCTGTCGCCGTCCGTGAGCCATGCGCCACCCAGTTGTTCGAGCCTTTCCCTTCGACGAAACCCTCAGCCACGGTGCCACTAAGTTG
>Ga0102947_1000762_pt1 | contig 11308 bp, 12 predicted proteins | sample SalPon2A_A_D2_MG_FD_78210 | JGI IMG/M metagenome (GOLD analysis project Ga0102947, IMG submission 78210) | Soil microbial communities from South San Francisco under conditions of wetland restoration - Salt Pond MetaG R2A_A_D2_MG | ecosystem: Environmental > Terrestrial > Soil > Wetlands | place... | reverse complement strand
CGCTCCTTACAACAAACGAATAAGACTGTGAGTATTAAAAATACCGTAATCGCCGCTTTCATTAATACCGTGTTTCTGATGTAACGGGGGAGCAGGGATGCAAACTGTATCAAAGAGATTAAATTTTCCGGATATCGGGAAACGGTATGGGACGAATACCTTAAATTATTGTCCCAAAGTGCAATTTTCATTATCTAACGAGATTTGCACTAAATATTGTATATTTAACATTCTCACCTGCCCGGTGAGCAAGTCGCCATAAATGAGAATCCGATTGCCCAGAGTAGTTTTAGTTACCCTATGTACCATATTGAATGGTTATCTGGCTATTGGCCAAATTGTGGACCTGGACAGCGAAAATCCTTACAAAAAAGTTTTTGTCCAGACCGATAATTTCGGGGCATCTTACCTGAGCATTCTGGAAGAATCTTATCCCGAGGTAAAACCTGATTCCATTAGATTTTCCATGCTGAACGATCTTGCCTATTACTGGCACACCCGCAACCTGCACAAGGCAATGGAATTTACAGAATTGGGTCTGGAGCAAACTGCACTGGCAGGCAATTCACTCTGGGAGGGGAGGTTTCAGATAACGCAGGGGGCCATCCTGCTCCGGATGGAACAACTGGATAGAGCACAGCGGGTGTTGGAGGAGGCCATGACCAGGGTGCGGCCGGAAGACCTTGCATTCCTCAATACTCAAATGGGGTACGTATATGAGCGAAGAGGGCTGCTTGATAAAGCGGCAGATTACGCCATGGAATCCCTGCAAATTGGAAAAGAGCTGGGAGACAATAAAGCAATGGCGCTCGCCTATAGCGATCTGAGCAATTTGTTTTGGAAACAGGGTAAATTTGATATGGGTCTTGAATATGGCCTTAATTCTTTGAAGCTTTTCGAAGAGCGAAGGATCATTGATCTGGATTACGATTTTACCTTATATGTGGTAGGGAATAACTACCTGGAACTAAAAGACTACGAGCAGGCCCTGAAATACTATAATCATGCCATAGCTATCGGGGAACGGTATGGATTCTATAATAATTTGAGTGATGTTTATATTTCGATGGTAGATCTCCACGCATTTCTCAATCAGTTCGAGGCCGCTGAAGAAGCGGGTGAAAGTGCGCTGAAATATGCGGCCTTGCTCGAAAACAACTTCATGCTGATGCGATCCTGGCTTTCCATCGGGAAATTACAGAATCTGCAGGGAAAATACACAGGCGCCATTGAAAGTTTAGTCAGGTGTATTGAAATTGCCACCGACAATTTTGGAGATGCATTTTACCTGAGCCAGGCCTATGAAACACTGGGGAAAGCCTATGCAGGCAATCATCAGTACCAGGAAGCCTATGCATCATTTGAAAAATATGACCAACTTAAAAATGTGGTCTTTACGGCTGAAGCCGACCATCGAATATCACTCTTGCAAACAGAATTTGAGGTTGCAAAAAAAGATGGCACCATACAACTTCAGGGGAATAAGATTAAAAAACAGCGATCCGTGCAGTTGCTGACTGCTTTGCTGACCGGCCTGTTGTTGCTGTATCTGGTGCTATTGGTAAAAGCCTATCGCAGCAACATCAGGAAAAATAAGCTATTGGAGAAACAGAACGAGGAGAAGGAATTTTTGTTGAAAGAGATCCACCATCGGGTAAAGAACAATCTGGAAATCGTGAGCAGCCTTTTATCCCTTCAATCCGCTCAAATCGATGACCCGAATATCACCGAGGCCATAAAAAAAAGCCAGCAGAGAGTCCACAGTATGAGCATGATTCACCAAAAGTTATATCAGGGTAAGAGCATTGCTGCCATTGAAATGAAGGATTATTTTGTGAACCTCGGACAATTTCTAATCGACTCCTATGGAGCAACGGATCGAATTGAACTGAAATGTGCAATGCCCCCTCTTGAATTAGACGTGGATATGGCAGTTCCTATAGGTCTTATTGTAAACGAACTCCTGACCAATGCCATGAAGTATGCATTTCCCGAGGGTTGTTCGGGCCAAATAACAGTGGACCTCAGGAAAGTGGATTCCTGTCTGCAACTTACCGTTAAAGATAACGGAATTGGTAAGGTTTCCGATGGCAAGGCCAGCGGAACCGGATTCGGGACACAATTGATCGATCTTTTAACGCGTCAGTTAGACGGCAAGATGAAGCTCAACGTGAATGAGGGTACTTCCGTGTCCTTTAAATTTCAACTTAACAAAGCGGCATAATGATGAGCCCTCCACGTATATTGATTGTTGAAGATGATATGATCATCGCCGCTAATATTTCCTTACAGTTGTCCAGACTGGGTTATGAGGTAACCGGAATAGAAACGCGGGGGGAAGAAGCTATTGTCCATGCCAGGAGAAATTGCCCTGACATCATCTTGATGGATATTAATTTAAAAGGCAGTTTGGACGGCGTTGAAACGGTAAAAACCATTCAGACATATGCGGATATTCCCATCATTTATCTCACTGCCAATAATGATGAGGTTACTTTTAACAGGGCCAGGGAAACTCACCCGAGGGCATTCATAACCAAACCTTTCAATAAGGTCGACCTTCAGCGAAGTGTTGCCCTTGTAGTACAGGGTTCAAAGGGGACCGAAGATCCGGGATCTGGCGGCATTGCGGAAATGCAATTGATGAATGACCGCATTTTTGTGCGCCACAATGGGCATATGTGTAAGTTGTTGCTGGAGGATATTCTGTATATTGAAGCAGACCGCAATTATTGTACTATTGTCGCCAATGACGGAAATTATGTCCTTACCAGTACGCTTAAAACCATGGAAAGAAAACTTCCCGCCAGCAGTTTTGTCAGGGTGCACAGGTCCTATATGGTGAATATCTCAAAATTGGATGTGGTCGCCGATAGTCATCTTGAAATCAAACGAAAAGTTATCCCCCTCAGTAAATCACATAAGGAACCCCTGCTGAGTCGTATACAGACCATCTGATTGTTTTTGTTATCAAATGGGAACATTATCATAAGGGTTAAAAAATATTTACAACCAATTATTAATCTTTAAATCTATTGACATGAAACAATTACTCATGATGATCACGATGTTGTTGTTATGCAACACGGGGATTGCCCAGGAAAAACTCTACCTGGTTTTTGAATTTATGAGAGTGGACAACGAACAGGAGAACGCCTATGCTGAAACCGAAAGCTTTTGGGAGAAAATACATGAACAGCGGGTAAAAAATGGAACAATTATCGGTTGGGACCTTTGGGCGCTGGCACCTGGGGGCGAAGACCAGAATTTTCAATACCTTACCGTGAACCTGTATAATGATCCGGTGAAGATGTTTGAGGGTGGAGGGTTCCAGGAAGCCCTGCAGGCAGCTTATCCCAATATGTCGGAAGACGAGCTCAACAAGAAATTTAATGCAACCGCTAAATCAAGGGATTTGGCCGTACGGATCTTTCTGGAGGAGGTCGCAACTACTGACGATGATTTTGAAATGCCCATAGGCACGGTAGCTTCTATTGATTTTATGAAAGTAGCACTCGAGAATTACAGCACCTATGAAAAGGCAGAAATGGAAGTTTTTAAACCACTCCATCAAAAAGCGGTCGACGCTGATCAAAAGCGTTCATGGGCCCTGCTCAGATTTATGTCTCCTATAGGAAGCGCAACCTATGCCTCCCATATTACCGTAAATATGTATGCTGACTTCAAGGAAGCTTTGAACCAGAACATTAATTTTAATGAGGGGATGACTCCCCAACAAACCAAAGCCATGCAAGATGGCCTTGCCGCCCGTGATATGAAATTTGTAAATATGGCAAGGTTGATCCGAAAAGTCCGGTAAGAAGCTAATCAGATGGCCGGGACCATCCAAAAGTCGCAGTAATAAATAGTAGAACCTGAAGTTCCGGAACTTCAGGTTTTATGTTGATGGGATTCCTTTTATTTCTTTTTCATGGCCCCGGCGATCTGCGTGGAACCGGCCCCCCTCTTTTCCAGTTCTTTTATGATCTGAGGATGATCTTCTTCCCTGCCCTGGGAAAGCTTATAAGCCGCCTGGATTTCATGGATCCTGATCTTAAATCCCACGATACCTTTGATCTGCCGCATCGTTCGTTCTGAAAGGTCATGGATCGAGAGGGGGTTCTTTGAGTTCTGCTCATACTTGTCCACCAGGGCATGCAGGGATTCCAGCACGGCCCCTTCATCCAGGATTTCAAGGGTTCCGTAAATGTGAACCGAAATATAATTCCAGGTAGGTACTTCCTCCCGTGCATACCAGGTCGAGGAAATATAGCTGTGGGGGCCATGAAAAATACAAAGTACCCCGGGATGTTCCTCAAAACTCTTCCATTGAGGATTGGCCCGGGCTATATGACCGACAAGGACGTCACTGCCGTTATGATCAACCTCTAGTTCCAAAGGGATATGAGTGGCCCAGGGCCTGCCTTCTACCTGGTTAATCAGGATGGCAAAAGCATTTTCCCTTAAAAAGTCCCTGACCTCTTCAAGATTTTCATTTTGGTACCTGTGCGGGATGTACATAGCAATGCGATTGATGGCCGGCAAGTTAAAACAAAAATATCATCGATCCGGTATTTTCGTTTGATCTGGCCGAATGTTGATGACCCTAATTCCCGTAATTCTTTACTATTTCGGTTACGTCAGTATATTTTTTCCAGCTTTTCGGGCGTTCAAAGGCCTGATTGGAAATAAGAACCCTGGCAGAGGGATATCTGGTCCTAATGGTTCCCCAGGTGGTATCTTCCCAAAAGGAGTCCTCCAGCTTTCGTAGGGAAACCCCTTTTAATGCACCTGAAACAGCCCGGTCGATCAAAGGCCACCACAGGCTTTCTGTTTCCCGATCCCAGAGAATAAAACCATCGAGCCCATTCCAGACCCCGGGATCGTAATAGGTATAACCGCTTACAGCAAAAGTGAGAACGGTATCGCCATAGGTCCTTTTATAGATGGCTCCCAGATCTGCCAAAATGCAATAGGCCGCAAAAACAGGATCCCCGTCAATGACGTCGTTGACCACTTCATGTCGCGTCAGATCCGCGATTGAGTAGGCTTTCACTTCCCCGCCTTTGTGCGCCACTAAAAAACGATCGGTGTCCTTCCACTTGCTTTCGGCATCCGCGACAGACTGGAACTTTGGTTCCAGCAATGCAGGAAATCTTTCCCTTCCCAGGCCATAGTGAAACTGCTCCTTTACCAACTCAAGATTATTGATCACAAAGTGTTCGGATTCCGATGCTCCTCCATACATCATCTGATTTCCGGAATATTCAAAGAATTTTCCATTTTTTATGGCAACAGGCCTTTGCGAATAACCCATGGTATACAGGAGAAAAAAAACCACAAACAGGGAGGCTTTCATGAAATGCATAGATTTTAGATTGCTTATTGGAGAAACCGCAGGAAGATTACAATCCACTCCGCAATTTTGACAACTCGCTCTTTCTTTTTTTTGATGCGATAAAAGATAGTCCAAATTTGTCCCAAACTAAATAAAATATAAACGAATGAAGAAAATTGTATTAATGACAGCCTTATTGATCAGTGCTCTGGGAGTTGCACAGGATCAGTACACCCGCGGAATGCAAAAAGCCTTTGAACTCTGGGGAAATAATCAACCAAAGGAAGCTGCAAATCTCTTTGAGCGAATTGCCATGGCTGAAATGGATAATTGGTTACCACCTTATTACGTGGCGCAGATCAATACAATTATCTCTTTCGGAGAGAAGGATGAGGAAAGACTGACACAACAATTGGGAAAGGCACAGGAGTTTATAGACCTGGCAAAGGCCATCTCCCCTGACAATCCTGAAATTCTGGTTCAGCAGGCGATGATTAATACTGCCTGGGTCGCTTTTGACGGGGCCAGGTACGGTATGACCCTATCCGGAAAAAACACGGCGCTTTATGCAAGTGCCCTGGAACTTGCTCCTGATAACCCAAGGGTGATCTTTTCGAAGGCAGAGTGGGACATGGGATCCGCTAGGTATTTTGGGAAGGACATCACGCCGTATTGCAAAGATATTGAAAGGGCCATGGAACTTTTTGCTACTTTTAAACCTGAATCGCAATTTCATCCCAACTGGGGCCAGGACAGGGCTCAGATGGTCCTTGAAAATTGCGGTAAGGAAGTGCAGAAGGACTAAATTTAGAAACGTTTAATGATGAGGTATCTCGGGAAGACATTGTTTATGGGAATAGCAATCGGAGCCATCCTTGCGCTAATTTTCATAGGTATTCAGGTACTATCGGGAAGGGCTGTGAGTTTAGACAGCTCATTATTCTCTGAGATTGGCAATTATATGATATACGCCATTGTCCTGACATTCATAAATGGGACTTATTTTGATTATCTGAATCACAGAGTGATCTGGAAAAAATATGCCAGATACAGACTCCTCATCGGGGCATTGGGCAGTATCATTTTAACCATGCTGGGCATATTCTGGATCCGGATATTGATCAGCATGGGTTTTAAAGGGGAGAGTTGGGAAGAGTTTGTCGCCGGGGAGACCGTTGTTTATTATGTCATTACTCTGCTTATAACGATCGTGGTATCTGTATTTTTCCACGCCTTTTATTTCTATAAAAACTGGCAGGAGGGCAAGGTCAAAGAACAGAAAATAATTGCGGGGACGGCTTCTGCCAAATTCGATGCCCTGAAGAACCAACTGGATCCCCATTTTCTCTTTAACAGCCTTAATGTTTTAACCAGTTTGATTGAAGAAGATCCAGGTCAGGCGCAAAAGTTTACCACATCATTGTCTAAGGTATACCGGTATGTCCTGGAGCAAAAAAACAAGGATTTGGTAAGTGTGGGCGAGGAACTGGATTTTGCCAGGACCTATGTGCGCCTGTTGAAAATGAGATTTGAGGACAGCATTATTTTTGAGATCCCTGAACAATGCAACAACCCAGATGCGAAAATAGTTCCGCTTTCATTGCAGCTACTCCTGGAAAATGCGGTGAAACACAACGTTGTTACAGCATCCAAACCCCTGCATATACGGGTAACCGAAAACAAGGGAATGCTCGTGATTACCAATAATCTACAGGAAAAACAAGTACTGAAAAAGAGCAGTGGTGTGGGGCTGAAAAACATTCAGCAACGCTATCACATCTTATCGGACAGAGAAGTTATAATTGACAAAACGGAGAAGGATTTTAGTGTATCCATCCCCCTGTTAACAAAAAAAATATCAGGCATGCAAACACAGCAAACGTATATAGAAGATAAACGCTATCAAAAAGCAAAGGAACGCGTGGAGGCCATAAAGGGATTTTATGGCAATCTGACAGCCTATTGTATTGTAATCCCATTCCTGGTTTGGCTGAACTTCAGAACCACTGATTTTCCCTGGGTTCTTTTCCCAATTTTTGGATGGGGTTTTGGCCTTTCCATGCACGGCCTGGAAGCTTTTGGATACAATCCGATCTGGGGAAAGCGTTGGGAGGAAAAGAAAATAAAGGAATTAATGGACAAGGATGAATTTTAAACCTGTAATAAACAATGGTAAAAAATGGCAATTCATCCCCGGGAAACTACAGATCAGAACAAAAAATTATAAACAGACCCCGTTGTTTTTAACCTTTGACCTATAAATCAAAGACAGCAGCAATGGAAAATAAATTGGCAATCGTGAAGGACTACAACAAAGAAACCAAATATTTTAGGGCCAAAGAAAGGGTAGAACAACTCAGAAAGTTTTATGGAAACCTGACTTCATATGTCATCGTAGTATCCGTTTTGGCGGTCATTAATTACTGGGCAGACGGATGGAGCTATATGTGGTTCTTATGGGTAGCATTCGGCTGGGGAATAGGGTTGTTTTTTCACGCACTTAAAATTTTTAATTTAAATCCGTTTTTCGGGAAGGATTGGGAACAACGGAAGATCCGCGAATTTATGGAGGACGAAGAACATAAATCGCGATGGGAATAAAAACAGAGAAAAAATGTATAGAAATTAAATATGGGAATCAAAGATCATTATGACCCCGAGAAATTGAGGCGGGTAAAAAAAAGAGTAGATAAGATGAAGGGATTCTATGTACACCTGGCGGTCTATCTGTTGGTGAATGGCATCTTTCAGATCCAGATTTACATTGCATCCTCCAGGGACGGAGAAGGTTTTTGGGAATGGGGCCATTTCTTTATGCCCATTTTCTGGGGTCTTGGGTTGGCATTTCATGGGATCAAGGCCTTTAACTTTAATCCTTTTTTCGGTAAAAATTGGGAAGAAAGGCAAATTCAGAAGTATTTGGAAAAAGAGCGAAGGGAAGCCGATAAATTTAAATAATGGAAACAGAGGAAGCATATTTGGAAAAATTAAGGCGTGCAAAGAAAAGGGTCGGGGAGATCAAGGGCTTTTATAACCATGTGAAAGCGTTTGTCATCGTCAATATTGTATTATTTCTAATCCGAGCCGATGTTTTTAAATTCATCACTGCCGAGGGTATATCCGAGGATGTCCATTTTATGGATTGGTTGTCGTTGAATTTTCTGATAACCCCGGTACTGTGGGGCATTGGGCTGGTAATACACGCCATCTACGTACATCGTCATCGATTTAAGTTTATCGGGGACTGGGAAGAAAAACAGATTCAGAGGTATATGGAGCAGGAAGAAGAGGAAGGCAAAACATTTTGGGACTGAGTTTTAAGGACCACTAAACCGTAAATCATAGTTAAAAATGAAAGTATTGATCATAGAAGATGAAAGGCCGGCCGCAAGGAGGTTAGCACGCCTGCTGGCAGATTTGAATGTTGAGGTATCCACCATGTTGCATTCTGTCAGGGAATCTGTTGCCTGGTTTCTTGACAATGATCATCCGGATCTTATTTTTCTCGACATCCAGTTGTCTGATGGCCTGTCCTTTGAAATATTCCAGGAAGTTGAGGTGCATAGCGCCATTATTTTTACCACGGCTTATGACGAATATGCCCTGCAGGCTTTTAAATTAAACAGTATTGATTACCTGCTTAAACCTATCGATGACGAGGAACTGGATGCTGCCGTTAAAAAGTATCAGAATCTGACCATCACGGACAAGAAATGGACCCTGGATTTTGAGGACATTAAAAAATTATTGGTCAACCCGCTGGAAAGGGAATATAAAAAAAGGTTTACCGCCAGGGTAGGGCAACATATTAAGATCATCAATGCGGACGAGATCGAGTGCTTTTACAGTGAGAACAAAGGAACGTATGCCGCCACTTTTGATGGCAGAAATTACCTGCTCGACACCACCCTGGAACATCTGGAATCCGAGTTGGAACCAAAAAAATTCTTTAGGGTCAGCCGGAAATTTTACGTGAATATCAGCTATATTAAAGACATCATTTCCTATTCCAATTCCCGTTTAAAAATTATACTCAAGCGCTTTAATGAGCAGGAAATAATTGTCAGTAGGGAACGGGTTCAGGATTTTAAGTTATGGTTAGAGTAAAATATGCTATAACTCTGATAAACAAATATATAATGTTGCCTATAGATTTTTCTTATAGTGGTTTTTATCAGGGTTTGCACCTTTTTTTTCAATTCTGTTTTCGTCAAATGCGGAGGGTAATAATTGTGGGATAAGTTTAATAAAGATCGGAAGCAATACGGCTCCCCCGGGTAACATAAAGATGGCCAGTGAAGGGATGCTTTTAAAAATATCCAACAGTTGATCTTGTACCTTTTTCTTCTCTTCAACACTAAGGTCCTTTATGGTAGACTTGGTAATCAAAGCCATTAATTCTTTACTTTCTGAAAGTTCCATCTGCAATCTCCTGCTATTTCTTAGAATTAATTTATTGACCACCTTGGACATACTGTCATAAAATTGAATGGCTAAATTACTGTCTTTTAAAAAAGGGATACTTTTGCCATTCATTATGAAAAAGGAAGTAATTTCTTCGATAGCAAGTTCAATCTGTTCTTTGTCAAGACCAAGATCTTTACCAAGGCCGAAGATAAATTCAGATTCCTGGTATTCCAATTTTTTATCTTCCCATACGGTAAGGCAGGCCACATCCAGAAAATAGCGCTTCTCCCATAACGAGGGGTGGTATAATAATTGGTCTCTGTAAGATCCGTCAAAACTTTGATCCTCTACGGAAATATAGGTCAGAGATGACCCGAATAATTGTGCCAGTCTTTCGTCACTTTTATTTTTTTCCTTGGAATACAATGCATGAAAGGTAACATTGATGGTGATATACTCCAGTTCCTGGGCATGTTGCTTGATTTCGCCTTCATCTTCCAGATACTTCTTAAATGTAAGCACATCTATAAACAAAAGGGAATTGGTGATGATACGGTTAAATGTTTTACTGATCAGGTTATCTTCCAGGTAGACGCGTGTATCTATCAGCTTCTCCAATTGGGAAGAGGTCTTTTTTCCGGTGAGAATTTTGCCGAGAAAGGAATTGCTGCCGATGTCCAAAGCTTTGTAAAAATTGAAAATTTCCCCGAGAAATGTCTGAAAATCAGATTCGGGCCTTTCAAACTCATAGGTGTAATAGAGGCCGATTAGCAGGTTGATCTTCGCCTTTTCATCTTCTGACAGATGATGCATCACCGGGATAAAGCGTGGAATTTTGATATTAATCCCGTAAACAAATCCCGTCTTCTTAAGGCCGGAGTAAAGATCTTGAAAATTCACATAATCCTGATCATTGCCTTTGACAATGGATCCGAATTTGTTTATCCAACCCGCAGCGGATGGGTTCATTGATCAGGTGTATTAGAAATCAAAAATAGCTTAAAATATAAGAATATTCCTAGTTGCCAATCATTTTGTACTACCCCCGCAATAAAGGCCGTAAACTTCTTTAACAAAATATTAACATTCAGGACCAAACCCCCCGGGCATTACCCCGTAGGTAAGTGTGAATCCAAAATTTAAAAATTACATTAAGATGAGAAAAACAAAATTATTATGGGGACTGGGTGCTTTAATAGCGGCCGGTAGTATTTTGGTCGCCGCAGACCACATTGACGCCCCTTCTTCAATGGGAACAACTGCGGATATTGCCGACTTTTTTGCTTTTGAACCTTCAGAAGGGTCGAACAATACAACTTTCGTGGTCGATTTACAATCCAATGTTCTTCCGGAGTTGGCTTATGGTACATTTGATGAGGATGTACTAACTGAGATCAATATTGACATTGACGGGGATTTGATAGAAGACCATGTTATCCAGGCCATTCCAAGGGATGGCAGAATGTACTTTTTTATAGGGCCGGTGGTTCAAAGCGGACTTAGCAGTGGGGTTATGGTAGATTCCCCCCTTGGGGATGTCGAAATTTCGGGTACCACGCCTAT
>Ga0102947_1000761_pt1 | contig 11322 bp, 10 predicted proteins | sample SalPon2A_A_D2_MG_FD_78210 | JGI IMG/M metagenome (GOLD analysis project Ga0102947, IMG submission 78210) | Soil microbial communities from South San Francisco under conditions of wetland restoration - Salt Pond MetaG R2A_A_D2_MG | ecosystem: Environmental > Terrestrial > Soil > Wetlands | place... | reverse complement strand
AGGTGAGTTGCTTGAGGTCGGCGCGGAACTCGGGGTCTTCGAGGATGCCGTGCGTCACCGACAGCGCCATCTCTCGGTATTTCGGGATGACGCCGCTCTCCTCGATCTTTTGCTTGATGATCTCTTCGTTGATGAGTTCCTCAGACACCGCCCGCGCCAGCCGGTAGATGACACGCTCGCGTTGCGCCGGGATCAAGCCCTGCCCAAAGATGGGCCGCTTCTGGCGCGGGTGGAACAGCATCGTGATGGCGAGCCAGTTCGTCAGAAACCCGATCAGCCCGCTCACCGACACGATGCGGAGCAGCCCGTCCAGCGCCAGCGTGTAGCCGAAGAACGACAGGCTGATGCCGGGGAAGTCCCACAGGAATGAAAGGCCGAAGAGCACGGCCAGCACCACAGGAATGATGCGCAGATAGGGCAGGGCCTTTGCGTGACCGCCTACAAGGCGCGGCGGTTCATCCACGCGCTCCGGCTTCGGGGAAGAGGGTGGCAGGTGGCGGCGGATATACTTACCGATGAGCACCCGCAGGTCATGCGCCCGCGCCTTCGTCACCGCTTTGGCCTGCTCCAGGTCTTCGTCCTCAGGCGAGATTTGCGGGGCTTCCGGCTCTATCACTTCGTACTCCGGCACCTCGAACGTGTTAGGATCCGGGGCCGCGTCGGGTGCATCGGTGTGTGGGTCTTTTGGCATGGTGCGTACTGCGTGTTTCGTGCTTTCGTGTTGCGTGAGAATGCTTGCTTCGATGGTGCTATCATCCCTTCACACAATACGTAACACGAAATACTTTTCACGTTCCAAATCCAAGCCGTTCGGCGCGGGCCTGCATCCCGGCGATGACGTTGGCGATGTGGGTGTCGAGGTCGATGCCGAGTTCTTCGGCTCCCTGCCGGATGTCGTCGCGGCTGACAGCAGCAGCGAAGGCTTTGTCCTTGAGCTTCTTCTTGACGGAGCGGGGTTTCATACCCTCCAGCCCAGTAGGGCGGACGTAGCCGACGGCGGTGATGAAGCCCGCCAGTTCATCGACGGCGAAGAGCGTTTTCGCCATGCGGGTGGTACGCGGCGTGCCGCTGTACGTTGCATGGCCCAGGATGGCTTCGATGACTTCTTCGGGATAGCCTTTGCCACGGAGTACCGTGGTGCCGACGAACGGATGCTCTTCCGGCGTCGGGTGCTTTTCATAGTCCATGTCGTGCAGCAACCCCGTGATGCGCCACAACTCCACGTCCTCGCCGAAGAGCTTGGCGTAGTGCTCCATGGCGGCCTCTACAGCATAGGCATGGCGGCGCAGGCTCTCCGTCTCGGTCCATTCGTGAAAAAGCGTCAGAGCGTCGTCGTAGGAAGGCATGGTTCGATTTTGGATTTTGGATTGAGGATTTTGGATTGGTTGCCTGGAACAAGAATCCAAAATCTAAAATCCCGAATCTAAAATACGTCGACCAGTTTGAGGTCTTTGAGGAAGCGTTTGGGGTTTTCCTCGAAGGCCGTCAGGAGGCGGTCGAAGCTGGTGAGGGTAGAGTCGAGCTTGTAGTAGAGCGAGGGGTCGTTGATGAGCAGGCTCATCGTGCCGTCGCCTTCATTGATCTTGGTGACGGCTGCATCGAGGCTGGTGGTGGTTGATTCGAGCGAAGCCAGGTTCTGATCCATGCGCGTAAGCACACGGTTCAGGTTGCCGATAGCGATGGCAAGCGAGTCGTTCTGGCGGACCGTGAAGTCGTTCAGGTTGCCGGTCAGCGTATCCACGCCCGCCAGCACATGGCCCAGGCGTTGCTGCTCGGTGCGGATGAGTTGGTTGAGCGAAAGCGCCGTGCTTTGTAAGGCGCGGAGGGTCTGATTCAGCGAACTGTTTTCACCTTCGATAAGCGCCTGCGTGCTCGCGACCGTTGCGTTGACGCCGATGAGCAGGCTGTCTGCCCGATCCACAAGGCCCGGTGCGCGCTCGAAGAGCGCATCCAGGCCTGTTTCCGACACACTCGGCACGTAGTCGCCATTGTTGTAGGTCTCCGTGCCCGAGCCCAGGTTGATGTCGAGCCGCACCGCACCAAGCAGGGACGTGCCGCCGATCAACGTTTGGGAACCCTCTGGAATGGTGATGCCTTCATCCACATGGAAAAGCACCTCGGCAATGTTCTCCGATGTGTTGAGCCGGACCGACTCGACGCGGCCCACGTCCACGCCGTTGATGCGCACGGGGTTGCCCTTGATGAGACCGCCCGCATCCTCGAAGGACGTGCGGAGTTCGTAGGTGCCACTGAAGAGCGGGATGTCCTCGAAGTAGCGGACCCCGACGATGAAAATGAGCGCCGCGATTACGACGAGGGCTCCCACCTTGAGTTCGTTGCTGAATTTCACAGGAGTCTATGGTAAAGGTTCGGATATCGATTCAGTAGCAGCCGTAGCAGCCGGTTTGCCAATCTGATACTCATTGGCTTTGACAAACCCGCACAGCACCTCGTCGTCGGAGGCGTGCAGGTCGTCGATGGTGCCGGTCCAGTGCAGCCGGGTATCGTGGATAAAAGCAGCCCGGTCGGCAATGCTGAGGACCGAGTGCATATCATGCGTGACGACGATGCTGGTGACGTTCAACTGATCGGCCAGCCCTTTGATCAGTTCGTCGATGGTATTCGAGGTTTCGGGGTCGAGGCCGCTGGTCGGCTCGTCGTAGATGATGTAGCGGGGGCGCAGTGCGATAGCCCGTGCCAGCGCCACCCGTTTTTGCATCCCGCCCGATAACTCGGCAGGTTTCTTCGGGCCTACATCCGGCAGGCTGACCACCTCCAGGCATTTCTCGACTTCTTCGGCCACCTCTTTTTCGCTCTTGTTGGTGAAGGTGCGCAGCGGAAAGGCGACGTTTTCGAAGGCGTCCATCGAGTCGAAGAGGGCACCGCCCTGGAAGAGTACGCCAAACTCCCGCCGTACCTCGCGCAACTCCTTGTACGGCACATCGTTGATATCGATGCCATCCACGATGACCTGACCCTTGTCGGGCGTGAGCAGACCGATCAGGTGTTTCATCAACACACTCTTGCCCGACCCCGACCGGCCGATGATCGCTATCGTTTCGCCTTCCTGGATGTCGAGCGACACGTCTTGCAAGATGGCTTTGCCCTCGAAGCTTTTATAGAGGTTGCGGACTTTGATCATATCAGAGCAGGAGGAGGGCCAGAATCAGGTCGGCAAACAGAATATACACGCAACTCATCACCGTTGCCTGTGTGGTGGCTTTACCCACGCCTTCGGCTCCGCCCGACGTAAAGTAGCCCATATAGCACGAGACGGACGTGATGGCAAAGCCAAACACCGTCGACTTTATCAGGCCAAAGACGGGATCGAACGGTTTGAAAAACTCGCGGGCCCCCGCCACGAACTCGTTCAACGTCAGGTAGCCGCTGAAATCTGCCACCAGCATCCCGCCGCCGATGCCGACGAAGCAGGCGACGATATAGAGAACGGGAAACATGAAGATCCCGGCCAGCACGCGGGGCACGATCAGGTAGCCAATTGAGTTCAGCCCCATGGCCTCCAGGGCATCAATCTGTTCGGTGACGCGCATCGTGCCCAACTCTGCCGCGATCCGCGCACCCACGCGTCCGGCCAGGATAAAGCCTGTGACCACCGCGCCTAGCTCCAGAATCATGGAGGGGGCCACGATGGAGCCGATGATGGACTTTGGGATAAACGGCGAGACCAACTGGTAGGCCGTCTGCACCGTCGTCACCGCGCCCGAAAACGCCGCCGCCAGCGCGATAATGGGAATCGACTCGATGCCTATTTTCACCATCTGATCGAAAAGATTTTTTCGATAGAGGCTGAACTCGCCCAGCGACGTAAACGCTTTGCTCAGGAGCAGGATGTACCGGCCCAGGTTGTGCAGCGGCTTGGTCAGGCGGAGTTGCAGTGCAGACATCTAGCGGGGGAGGTGGGTGCAAAAAGGGTAAAGGAAACGTAACGGGGCGGTTGAAAGATGCATGGAGAAAAGGAAGAAAGCGTTATGAATCCTACCCTCGTATGTTTCCAAGTGCCTGTGGCAACGCCTTGACGTGAACTTCGGTGCCATGGGTGTCAACGGTGTGGCGTATGCCTGCAAGAGCCGCACGTCAGGCGGTTAGGGTCACAAGAGAAGGGAAGAAAGACAAGGACACTAGTCGCATCTCGAAGCAGGATCTGATTATCTTACCCCCGCCATTCGACCTTCGCCATTCGATCTGCTCATTCATGCTGCCCTGGAAAACGATAGACAGCCGCTACCTGCTCAAGCGCCCGTGGCTCAACCTGCGTGAGGATCATGTGCAGTTACCCAATGGCACCGAGATGGAGGAGTTCTACGTGATCGAATATCCGGCGTGGGCGGCGGTGCTGTGCCTCACCGAAGACGGGCAGGTGGTGATGGTGGAGCAGTACCGCCACGGCATCCAACAAGTAACACTCGAACTCCCCGCAGGCGTTATCGACCAGGGCGAGCGACCATTGCTGGCAGCCCGCCGCGAACTGCTCGAAGAAACGGGGTACGTCGCGGAGGAGTGGATATCACTAGGCCACTGTGCGCCAAACCCGAGCAAACACACTAACTTTGCCCACCTCTATCTGGCCCGAGGAGCCCGCTGCCGCCATGCCCCCCGGCTCGACAAGAGCGAAGCCATCGAAGTGCGATTGATGGAAGTCGACGAAGTGCTGCACCAGGCGGACACCGGCGGCATCCTGCACGGTATCCATCTGGCGGCCTTGTTCAAGGCACTGCATCGCGGACTGTTGCCGTGATATGGTGTTGGGTAGAGGGCGGTGCGGCGCGGTTAAATTTGTTATCTTGCACCCAGGTGCATCCTCTGCATGGCCTGCTCACCTAAACCGATGGCATCATGGCAAATACCAGGGTACCGTTTCAGTTTATTATCACGTTAGGTGCTGATCTCAAGCTGACCGCTGGAACCGCCACTTTCTATGGGCTGAGCGATGGGCAACCCGAAGACCTGGGTTCGCTGGCAGTCGATGCTTTCAGATTCACGATGGACCTGGACCGCCGGGCCTACACCTACTTCTATGTAGTGCTTCGGGTTGAAGCCTGTGATGCGGGCCGAGAATCTATTTCGGTGGGCGACAGGGAGGTACTGTTGCTCTCGGTATTCAAGCGAGATGACGAGGTCGTATCGCTGGGGGAAAGGGAGACGATAGCCAACACGTTTTGTTTTGCCCGCTTCGCCCGTAGCGACCGGCCATCGGATATTTCGATTGCGGCGTCGGACCGGGATATGGGGATCATGTGCGGGATGCGAGACAATTTCATCGCGGTGGATGGAAACGTTTCGGATGTGATCAGCCAGTCTCCGAATGGCAAGGAGACCAACAGCTATGCGATGTTCAACTTCCTCTCGAATCTGCTCTATTACTGTATTCAAGAGCCGGAGACGTATGAAAAATTCCTTGACCTATCGGCAGCGAGCAGTACCTGCCAGGCGTTTCTGCACATGGTCCTTCATCCATGGGATAACGTGCAGGAAATCTATGATCTGATCAGTGACGAAACGCAGGTGTACGAACCGTCCTTGCCCGATATGTATAAAGTGGAGTGGCGGCCAGACTGGAGCCCCGTTCCCAACCAGTGGACGCTGACCGTCAAAGTGAACGATTCGGGTGCGCAGAACTTCCTGATTGGCGGGCCCGGTTACATTGCTTTCGATGAGAACGACCGTGCCTGGCTCACCAACAACTCGACGCAGGGTAGCCCCAATTCCAGCAGCTACTGCGTGGTCCTCAACGCCGATGGTTCGCCTGCTCCCTTTTCACCCGTCTTTGGCGGAGGGCTTCTCGGAGGCGGTTTTGGGGTTACGGCCAACGCTGATGGAAGCCGGATCTACCTCGGCAATTACGGATGGGGACCTCGGCAGTATAATCCGCAGACGGGAAGCATCTCGGTTAGTGCCAGCGATGGAAAGGCACTGAGTCCACCCAATGGCTACACGCAGGGCCTCAGCCGGGTGCAGGGCCTGATCTACGATCAACAAGGTAACCTCTGGATTACCTCATGGGGCACCCAGGATCCGATGGCTCCCTCCAACGAAACGATCTACAATTTCGTCGGTGACGACAGTGCGATGGTCGTGTACCTCAACTTCGATGGACGTAGAGCGCCGAGCGCTGATGAGGTGCTGGTCTACACGTTTGAAGAGCCCAGCCGTTTTCATTGTACGTTTGACGTGGTGGTCGACAGCCAGGGGAATGCCTTTGTGTCCAATGCGGGAGGCACGCATAATGGCAGAACGATTCCCTCCAGTGTCTACAAATTGCGGATCAACACCGAAGACCCGCGCAACCCGTACCTGGAATGTCTGGCGAAGTGGGTGAGTTACCATGAGGCGGATCGCTCTGCAGACGAGGGCGAGAAGCCCACACCGAACTACGAGACGTTCCGGCAGATCAACGTCAACTCAAAAGACGAGGTGTTTGTAGCGGCCGTGAAGTCAGGCTGTGTGTTGCAGTTTGACAATGACCTGACACATCCTCCGGTCCGCTACACCCACAACATCGGTCGCCCCTGGGGCATTACCTTCGATGAAGACGACACGATGTATGTTGCCAACTTTTTCTCCTTGCACGAAGCACCACCAGCAGAGGGAGAAAAGGATGTCCGGGGGCATTTCGGCGTGACAGTCATCCGCAATGATGATGAGACAACGGCTAAACTGATGACCCTGCCTACGGGCGGCGTGCCCGTTACGCTCGCCAATGGCTTCGGCTTATACGGTAGCGGTGGCCCCCCTTGCTATCAGCCACTGAGCCGTCTGACAGGTACCGTCATCGATCGGGTGGGCAACCTGTGGGCCGTTAACAACTGGAAGCCATCTGCTTACATTGACTTTGAGGCCAACCCTGGCGGCGACGGGGTCGTGATTTTTTTTCGGGGCGGCGGTACCGAATCCGTAAGGCTGAAATCCAGGTTGGCGCTATGAGTAGGCCGCTTCACCTTTTCTATGACGTGTGAAACATGAAGGCGTTGCTTTGCGAACAAATACGGCGTCTAACGTTTAAGCCCTACCGGCAATAAGCAAGGGCCACCTCACGTTCTTGCTTAAGTAGTTCTAAGTAGACCACGCTGCTCGTCATGTCTCGTTTGTTATCACATACCTGCTGGGTCGGGATCCTGGTTTTGCTCGGCATCGGTTGCCAGAGCGAGCCGCAGTACGTCGTCCGTACGCTGGATGTGCAACACCAGGGCTGGGACACCCTCACGGTGGAGGTGGATTTCGGGCAGCGCACCCTGCTGGGCGGCAGTCAGTCCGTTGAGCCGGAGGCCATCAACCTGTATCTCTTCAACGCGGCCTATGACACGCTCGCCACGGACACCAGCCTTGTCGTGTCTGTAGATGACAAGGCACTGGGCAACGAGGAGCGGCTGATGCTAGAAGTCTGCGGCACGTTCCCCAATGCCAGGCTGTGTGAGCAGGCGGCCCTGACGGCCTCGCCCAAGCGCTTTAGCATCGAGCACGACATCGACTTCCCCAGAGACCTCGCCTACGAACGCGGTAGCTACGACTTCCACTTTGTTGTGGAGCGGCAGGTGTTTGCAGATACCACCTGGGAATGGCTCGGCCCGCGCAGCAAGGTAGAGGGCTATTTGTTGGCCTATGTGGGAGATCAGCAAGGCGAGCCGGTGAAGGTGCCGTTTTCACGCACCAGTGGTCGGTTCGATATGGCGCGCCTTGACCATTTCGACGACTTCAAGTATGGCCTCCGTTGGCGGTTGCGTAAGGAACGGGAGGCGCAGGTACATTTCGATGTCTACGCTGGTTTTGCCGGGCAGCCCAGCGTCCGCCTCGCGTCTATCGAAAAGCAGGTGCGCGTGAAGACCCGTGAAGAACGCGAGCTGGACGTCCGCTACTTCGCCGAGCAGGCTGCCGAGCAGATCCTCGACCGTCTCGGTCTGCACGATGAGGATGTGAGCGCCCGCGCCTACATCGACGACTGGACCATCAACGAACTCACGTACACCTATCAGATCCAACTGGAAATCGAGTGGCGTAGTGAGGGCTTCTTCTTCGGGCGTGAGTATGATGTGGAAGGGATCTTGGAAGTCCTGGAAGACGGCACCGATGCTCGTTTCAGTATCAACGACGCCAACCACCGTGCCCGGGATCGGTGGCGGGATGACATCGGATCGCGGGACCTCGCGCTCGGGTCGCTGGAACTGTACGAAGCACCAGAAGGCATGGCGCTGACCGATGCGGCAGACCCTGAAGGAACCGAGGCAGAGCCTGACCACGAGTAGGACTAGCTACTGTTGCGCGATGGTCGAGTCGTTCTCGGTGGGCTGTGGGGTGTTGAGCAGTTTAAACCGTACGGGCAGCCGCATCCGCACGCGTACCGTTTCGCCGTTTTGCCGACCGGGCACAAAGTGGGTTTTCTGTAAGGCCGCCACCGCTGAGGAATCGCAAAGCGGGTGGAGTGATTGCAGGATCCTGATGTTCGACGGCCTGCCATCGGGCTCTACGATGAAATCAAGAATCAGGCGGCCCTGAATATTTTGCGCGATGGCTTCTTCGGGGTACTGGATGTGGATGTAGTACGCGCCTAACCCCCCGACGATGCTTGGAGCTTTCTCGGCGTGATCGAGCACCTGAAGCACCTTGAGTTTCTCCAGCGGTGGGGGCGCAGGGGCTGGCAGGCTTTCCTGTTCGGCAGGCTGCTCTTCGTCATCGCCTTCCTGGGAGGCTTCCTCCTGTTGCCCGATGATAGTAATGGGAGTCCCTGCTGACGGCGTGGGCGTTTTGCGATTCACCTCGGTAACATCAAGCAGCGGCTGTTGGATATGCTGCGAGACTTGCCAGCCGATAGCATGTAGGGGCACCTCCAGCGGGAGGTGAAAGCAGAGCGCGACGAGTCCAATGCTGGTGGCAAGCGTAAGCATGATCCGCGTCGGGTAGGCTCCGAGCAGAGCCATTGTGAAGCGAGGCGAGGCAGCGTCATGTAACGATTGGAGAGCCATAGCGGAAACCGGATGGCGAGAAGACACCTTTGTAATAGACGCACCAAAAGGTATAAGTTGCAAGTGTTTATGTGAAAACCGCCGGGCGAACGAGACAAAAAAAGAGATCCTCGCGCGTTGCTAAGGATCTCTTTTCTTCATTTCTGCTGTTTCAGATGGCCTTAGAGTTCGTCGTCCATGACCACATCGTCTCCATTGATGGTGATAGAGAGAGGCTTGATGACGGGTTTGAAGATGTACCCCTTTCCACTGTTGCCGCGCTTCACAAAGGATTCCGTCACATCGAAGTCAATGGTCACGATGATCAGGTCGTCGTCGATGTCCAGGACGGGGAGGTTCATCTTGATTCCCGTTTGCGAGCCACTGGGGATTTTGAGCGTTTCGGTGGTCCCATCATCGAAGAGGACGAACGCTTCTTCGTCAACGATGACCCTGATCTGGGTATAGGTGCCATTCGGAATGTCCTCATCGACGAGGGTAGCAGTGATGCCATCCTGCAGCGTCAACAGATCAAACGGTTGGGGTTCATCGGCCAGGAGAATGACGCGGTCGTCCTCGCCGATCAACTCTACGCGCTCGATGAGCACGTTGGCTTCTACGAAATCCGCCGGGGCGTCGGTAAGCAGGATTTGGACGTGGCTTTCGTTGTCGGCGTCCACCTCATTGCTATCGCAGCCAGCGAGGACGGTCAGCGTGAGCAACAGGCAAAGGGAAAGCGATAGGATATACGTTAGCCTTTTCATGGTTTTCCGGTACAGAGAGTGGTTACGTCAGGTGTCAACACATCCAACACGGCTGCGCCTGGGGCGTTCGCGTCGTCGCAATATTGTGACATGGAGCTTTCTTGGATGCGGTCTGTTGATGAAGTACTTCTTCCTGCGCTCTTGCTCACCGGTCTGTCATTCCCATGCCTGATTCTTTCCGCGCACTTTTTCTCGACCAACCGAAGGACACCCTAACCGCCAACGTACGCGAGCTTTCGCGGGACGAACTGCCTGATGGCGAGGTGTTAATCGAAGTGCTGTATTCGAGCCTCAACTATAAAGACGGCCTCGCCGTGACAGGCAAAGGCAAAATCATCCGGGGCGATTTCCCGTTCATTCCCGGTATTGATCTGGTGGGGCGTGTCGAGGCATCGTCGTCGCCGGATTTCGCCGCAGGCGATCTGGTGATCCAGACAGGCGGCGGTCTGGGCGAGACGATCTGGGGTGGCTTTAGCCAGATGCAGCGCGTCCCGGCGAAGTGGCTGGTTCCGCTGCCTGAGGGCATGACGCCGTTACGGGCGATGGAGATGGGCACAGCGGGTTTTACCGCCATGCTTTCGGTCATGGCACTCGAAGCGCACGGCATCACCCCGGATCGTGGCGAGGTGGTGGTGACCGGGGCCTCAGGTGGGGTGGGCAGCGTAGCCGTGGCGATCCTGTCGTGCCTCGGCTATAACGTGACGGCGTCATCCGGGAGCGAGGATGCATATGATTATCTGCGCGACCTCGGCGCGGCACGCATCATCCACCGAAAAGAACTGAGCGATGGCCCCGCCCGGCCCATGCAGTCGGCACGGTGGGTTGGGGCGGTTGATACGGTGGGCGACACAACGCTGGCATCGGTGCTGAGTATGTTGGATCGGCACGGTGCGGCGGCGGCCTGTGGCAACGCGGGTGGACACGAACTGCACACCACGGTTTTCCCGTTCATCCTGCGCGGCGTCAATCTGCTCGGCATCGACTCAAACACGGCTCCGTTGGTTCAGCGGAACGACGCATGGCAGCGACTCGTGGATCTGCCAAAAACAACCGCAGATCGTATTCTGGCAGGTGTCATCCATCTGGATCAGGTGCCTGCGATGTCCGAAGAAATTACACAAGGCCGCCTTTGTGGTCGCATTGTTGTAGACGTTAATGCTTGATAAGGTTACAGGTTGGCAGGTTGCTTCGCTACGCTCGACGTCAGGTTACAGGTTTACTAGCGTGAATTTTACGATTTCTTTTTAGCAACCGACCTCGCAAGCCGAAAACCTGTAACCTGATAAACCTGACAAATCTGCAATCAATGACCGTTTCTTTCTGGCAACAAAACACCCGCGAAGCCGAAGTCTCATGCGACATCGCTGTCGTCGGCGGGGGCATTATCGGGTGCTCTACGGCGTACTGGCTGCGGCACTTGCGGCCCGGCCTGCGCGTGGCGATGGTAGAGGCTGGACGACTGGCGCAGGGTGCCAGCGGGCGCAATGCAGGCTTTCTGTTGCAGGGCACTGCGCACGATTATCTGGCTGATCGAGAGGCCTACGGAGATGACGCGACCCGTCGCCTCTGGCATTTCACGAAGGAGAACCGCGACCTTATTGCTT
>Ga0102947_1000760_pt1 | contig 11322 bp, 11 predicted proteins | sample SalPon2A_A_D2_MG_FD_78210 | JGI IMG/M metagenome (GOLD analysis project Ga0102947, IMG submission 78210) | Soil microbial communities from South San Francisco under conditions of wetland restoration - Salt Pond MetaG R2A_A_D2_MG | ecosystem: Environmental > Terrestrial > Soil > Wetlands | place... | reverse complement strand
GTCCCCGCCGCTCCCAAGGAGCGGCCGATAGTGAAACTACGCCTGCGGGGTCGATCCGTCCTGCGCCTTGCATTCACGGGCACCTTCACCCTCTCGCGACGATGCCTGGTGAGAAATCCGGGCTTTAGGGGCATCCCCCAGGGGCGCGTTCGCGGCGCAGGGACGGATGCGCGGCTCCGCACTTTCGCAGCCGGTGATAGAATAGAAGCAGTTATTCCTATGAATTCTGCAACTTCGGCGGCAGTCCGCCAGTGAGCAAGCGCCGCGGATCAGTCGATTTTGCTGTTCCCGCGGGGCCGATCAGAGCTCGGTCAATGGCAGGGGAGTGAGAGCAAGGATGAGCAACGTTCGGACCCGGACGGAAGGGTGCAACGGCGGCCGAGGGGCCTCGTGTCAGCGCGTACCCAGCGGGCCGCCCTCGCCGGTCGGACTGGCCGGCGTGGCCGCCCTGGCGGCGCTGGTGCCGTTGCCGGCGCTGGCCGAGCAGGGCGCCTCCTCCTCCGCTCTGCTGCCGGCGGGCACCCTGGCGGTGGCGGGTCTCCTGGCCGCGGTGGTCATCGCCGGCCTCTGCCTGCACCTGGTTCGCAGGCAGAAACCGGACGCCGCGGCGCCACGGCCGGCGGCGCTGCCCACCTCGCCCCGCACCTCGCCCCGCACTTGGGGCCCGGTTTCCGAGCAGGTCCTGCTCGACGGCGTCCCGGTGTCGCCGGATCTCACCTCCGGCGCCGACCTCGGCAACCCCCGCACCGCCGGCCGCACCGGGGCCCGGGCCCAGTCCCCGCTCTCCGGGGTGGCGGCGTTCGAGAGCTTCCACCGCCTGGTGGACTCCCTGGATCTGTCCCGCAGCCCCCAGGAGCGCTCCTACATCGAGGTCATAAGCGCCATGGTCGCCACCGCCCACGCCCGGGACCACGAGACCATCGGCCATTCCTTCCGGGTCGCCCGCTACGCCGTCACCCTGGCCCGGGCCATGGGCGTCGAGGAGGCCGCCATGACCGCCATCGAGTGGGGCGCCCTGCTCCACGACGTCGGCAAGATCGGCGTGCCCGAGTCGGTGCTGCGCAAGGAGGGGCCGCTGGACCCGGAGGAGCAGGCGGTGATGCGGGAGCACCCGCTGCGCGGCTACCAGATGCTGAAGAGCCTGCTGTTCCTGGGCACCGGCCTGGACGTGGTGCTGAGCCACCACGAGCGCTGGGACGGCCGTGGCTACCCCAACGGCCTGGAGGGCGAGGAGATCCCGCTGTCGGCGCGGATCTTCGCCGTGGTGGACACCTACGACGCCATCACCTCGGACCGCCCTTACCGCGATGCCCGGCCCCACTCGGTGGCCGTCGAAGAGCTGTGCCGGGTGGCCGGCCGCCAGCTCGACCCGGCGGTGGTGAAGGCGTTCCTGACCCTGCCCGCCGACCGCCTGGCGACCCTCTCGGACCTCACCCGCCCGGTGGAGGACGACTCCGATTCGGCGAGCTTCCGGGTGGTCGTCGAGGAGGGCGCGCCGCGCTCCACCGCCACCGGCTGCTAGCCCGCGCTCCTCAGCGGTGCCGCCACTCCGCGCGCCGCTTCTCCAGGAACGCCTGGATCCCCTCCTCCATGTCGGCCGTCTCGGCCAGCTCTTCGAGGTAGATCCGCTCGCTCTCGGCCAGGGCGCGGCGGAAGGTGTCGCCCTCGCCGGCTCGGATGGAGCGTTTGACCAGGGGGGTGACGGCGCCGCTCATGGTGAGGATGGAGGCCACCAGCTCGTCCACCTCGGCCTCCAGCTCCCCCTCGTCGGCGAGGCGTGTCACGAAGCCGGCGTCGGCGGCCTCGGCGGCGTCCATGGCGCGGCCGGTCAGCAGCAGGTCGAAGGTGCGCTGGGAGCCCAGCAGGGCGGGGTAGAGGGCGGCGGCGTAGGGCGGGTAGCAACCCAGCTTGATCTCCGGCTGGCCGAAGCGCGCCGCCGGGCCCGCCACCACCAGGTCGCAGGCGGCGGCCAACTCCATGCCGCCCCCCAGGCAGTGGCCATCGACCACCGCGACGTTCACCGAGGGGAGATCCCGCAACGTCCCCAGGGCGCCGTGGAAGCGCTCCAGCATCTCGCCGATCTTGTCCGGCGTGTGGTCCTCCACGGCGACGCCGGCGGAGAACGCCTTGCCACCGCCGCCGCGCACCAGGAGCACCTGGGGGGCGTCCTCGGCCACCGCGTCTAGGGTCGCCTCCAACTCCGCCAGGGTGTCCAGGGCGAGGATGTTGAGGGGCGGCCTGTCCACCGTCAGGGTGGCCAGGCGGGGCTCCTCCGGGTCGCGGTGGAAGCGGATGGGGCGGCGGTCGGAGTCGGTGGATGGGCTCATGGTCGGTCCTCTCGGCGGTGGTGCTTGAAGCGGGATCGGGCAGGGATGACCAGGCCGCACCTGGGCGCCCGGGCAGCCCGGCCTCGGCGGGCAGGTGGGGGTTGGTTCCTCGGCATCGCTCCGGCGTCAGCCGCCGGCGCGGGCCTCCACGGCGTCGGCGAAGCGCTGGGCCACGGCCCGCTGCTGGGGCAGGGGCATCAGGTTCTCCGGGTGCCACTCGACGCCCTCCAGCCACCAGTCGGGGTCGTCGAGCACCACCGCCTCGACCACCCCGTCGGCGGAGCGGGCCACCGGCACCAGGCCGTCGCCCAGCTCGCGGATCGCCTGGTGGTGGCGGCTGTTGACCAGGCAGCGCTCCCGGGCCAGCACTTCGCCCAGGCCGCTGCCCCGGCCCTCCGGCGTCACCTCCACGTCGTGGATCAGGGCGTCCCGGGGGCTGGAGAGGTGGTGCGCCAGGGTGTTGGACACCTGGGTCGGCAAATCCTGCCACAGGGTGCCGCCGAGGTAGACGTTCAAGGTCTGGAAGCCGCGGCAGATGCCCCACACCGGCACCCGGTGCTCCCGGGCGGCGTCGAGCATCGCCCATTCCATCTCGTCGCGCCCCTTCTGGATGGAGATGCGAACCCAGGGCAGCGCCGCCTCGCCGTAGCGCCGCGGTGCCACGTCGCCGCCACCGCAGAGCACCAAGCCGGCGGCGCCGGCCACCGCCTCGGCGCCTTGCTCCACGGCCTCGGCCACGGAGAGGTCGTCGGAGTGGAGCACCCGTTGCCGATCCTGCCCGATGCCCAGCAGCTCCAGGGTGTCGATGACGCACTCCGACTCCCGGTGCATGGCGGCGGCGATGACCACCTTGGCGGCGGAGGTGCCGGTGGGGGTGCCGCTCAAGCCCAATCCTCGGAGCGCTCCACCAGGGCGGCCAGGCCCATGCCGCCGGAGACGCACAGGGTGGCGACGCCGAGGCGCCGGCCCCGCTCCGCCATGCCGTGGAGCAGGGTGGTGACGATGCGGCAGGCGGTGGCGCCGATGGGGTGACCCAGGGCGATGGCGCCGCCGTCCGGGTTCAGCCGCTCCCGGGGGTAGGGCATGTCGGCCAGGCAGGCCAGCACCTGGGAGGCGAAGGCCTCGTTGAGCTCCATCTCCTCGACGTCGTCCAGCGCCAGGCCGCGGCGCTCCAGCATGCGGCGCACCGCCGGCACCGGGCCGATGCCCATGATCCGGGGATCGACGCCCACCACCTGCCAGTCCAGCAGCCGTGCGGCGGGGGTCAGGCCGTGCTCGGCCACCGCCGCCTCGCCGGCCACCAGCACTGCGCTGGCGCCGTCGGTGATGCCGGAGGCGTTGCCCGCCGTCACCGTGCCGTCCTCGCGGAAGACCGGCGACAGGCGGGCCAGCTTCTCGGCGGTGATCCCGTCCCGGGGGTGCTCGTCGGCGTCGACGGTCACCACCCCCTTGCGGGTCTCCACCTCCACCGGCACGATCTCGCGCCCGAAGCGGCCCCGTTCCCGCGCCGCCTGGCAACGCTGCTGGCTCTCCGCGGCGTAGGCGTCGGCGGCTTCCCGGGTGACCCCCTTCTCGTCCGCCAGCTCCTCGGCGGTGTCCCCCATGACCATCCCGGAGAGCGGGTCGTTGAAGCCGTCCCGGTACATGCCGTCGGTCAGCTCGGCGTGGCCGAGGCGGTAACCCCAGCGCGCCCGGGGCAGCATGTACGGCGTGTTGGACATGGACTCGGTGCCGCCGGCCAGCACCAGCTCCGCCTCGCCGTTGAGGATCGCCCGGGCGCCGGCCAGGATCGCCTGCAGGCCGGAGCCGCAGGCCTGGTTGACGGTCCACGCGGGCCGCTCGTCGGGCAGGCCGGCGCGGTGGGAGACCTGGCGGGCGGTGTTGGGGCCGCCCCCGGCCTGCCGACCGTGGCCGAAGACCGCCTGGTCCACCGCCGCCGGGTCCAGCCCGTCAGCCGCCGCCCGCTCCAGGCACGCCCGGGCCGCGGCGGCGCCCAGGTCGGCGGCCGACAGCTCCGCCAGGGCGCCGCCGAAGCGGCCGATGGGGGTGCGCACCGGCGCTACCAGGTAAATTGGAGGCTTACCCATGGTCGAGCCCGAGATCGTCATGAACGCCCGTAGCGAGAGCGTTCAGGGTGCCCCAGCACGGGCGACCCGGAGCCAAGAGCGACCGAGGCGTGCTTAACAGCACGTTGAGGAAGCGATGAGTGAGGACCGCCCGTGATGGGGTGCACTGGGCGCTCGCAGTAGGGCGGGTCATGACGATCTCGGGCTTAGCGCCCGGAGAACTCCGGCTTGCGCTTGTTGACGTAGGCGTCCAGGCCCTCCTTGGCGTCGTCCGACTCGAAGAGCTGCTGCTGCAGCTCGCGCTCGATGGCCAGGGAGCTCTCGAACGGCACCTCGGCGCCGCTCTGCACCGAGCGCTTGATCCGGCCCACCGCCTTGGAGGCGCGGTTCGGGGGGCAGAAGGACTTGGCGTACTCGTGGATCTTCTCCTCGAAGTCGTCGCCCTCCCAGATGTCGTTGATGACGCCCCAGTCCTTGGCCTGCTCAAAGGACATGAGGTCGCCGGTGACCATCAGCTCGATGGAGCGCGACTTGCCCACCATCCGGGCCAGGCGCTGGGTGCCGCCGGTGCCCGGCAGCACGCCGAGGTTGATCTCCGGCAGGCCGACCTTGCCGGCGTCCTTCTTGGCGATGCGCAGGTCCGCCGCCATGGCGATCTCCAAGCCGCCGCCGACGGTGTGGCCATTGAGCGCCGCGATGACCAGCTTCGGGGTCTGCTCCAGCCGGTTCAGGGTCTCGTTGGCGTGCAGGCAGAAGTAGTACTTGAAGCGCGGCTCGGCGTTTTGCAGCATGGAGATGTTGGCGCCGGCGCAGAAGAACTTGGAGCCGGCCCCGGTGAGCACGATGACGTAGACGTCGGCGTCGAAACGGGCCTTGAGGATCGCCTCGTCGAGCTGGCGCATCATCTGGTACGTGTAGGTGTTGGCCGGCGGGTCGTCGAGGTGCAGGTAGGCGACGCCGTCGCGGGCCTCGTAGCTGACCAGGGTTTCTTCGCTGGGGGTGGTGTTGGCTTCGGTCATGGAGAACGCTCCTAGGAGTTGGGGTGTTGTCGGTTCGTGACGAGCCGGTGGGACGCGGGTTTCGGAACCCGCCGGCCCTTCCGGGTGTCTATGGGGATGTGGAGGCTTTCTGGAGGACGTCGTGGGTCTCGGCGCCGCGGTTACGACGGTCGCCGCCCGTATCGGCTGCCAGGGGCGCGCCCGGGCAGGAAGACCATTCTAACGGATGGCCGGGGAGGGGAGGTATTTTGCCCACGGCTTCCCGATCTGCGATACGATGTCTATCTTGCTATCCACTGTTTCAGTCATGCCGTTCCGGCAACTCCCCTGGGATGATGGACCTGGGATGACAGACCGCCCGAGTCGAGAATGATCACCGGCTACAACACGGACGTGCGCCACCAGGACGTGGTGTTCCACGTACAGACCGAGGACAAGGGGGCAGGCAACCCCTATATCGAGAGCCTCGTCTACGTGGGAGGCCAGGTGCTGGCCGCCCGTCGCACCGACTACCAGGACCTCCTCGACTCCGGGGGGGGCGACAAAGCCGTGCTGGCGAAGATGGAGAAACAGCACCGGGCGATGATCGCCGCCATCCGCCGGGGCAAGCTGGACAGCCGCATGGCGGAGTTGCTGGGGGGCGGCGCGCCGAGCGACGGAAGCTCCACCACCGCTGAGCAGCCGTTGGCCCACGTCAGCGCCCCGGAGGACGGCGACGCCACCACCGCCCGTCCCGTGGCTGCCGCCGGCACGGGCGCCGCCCCGGCGCCGACGCCGGCCCCGCCCGCGGGCGAAGGCACCGAAGAGGGCGACCGCACCCTGGACCAGGTGATCCTCGACTACCTCTCCAGCGAGGCGGAGCAGGAGCACCTGGAATTGCGCATCTCCGGCGAGCCGATGATCGAGGTGGGATCGCCGGCGTCCATCGAGCTCCACGCCGTGTCCTCCAAGTCCAGCTCGCCGGTGTCCGGGGCCGAGGTGGTGGTGCGCATGATCTCCACCGTCGCCGAGCCCCGCACCCTGACCTCCGGCGCCACCGACCCGGACGGCCGCCTCGCCCTCCAGTTCGAGGTCCCCAACCTGGGCCGGGGCACCACGGCGCTGATCATCAACGCCTCCAGCGAGCTCGGCCGGGCCGAGCTCAAGCAGCTCCTGTGAGCCGCCCCGTGAGCCGCCGATGAGCTGCCGATGAGCTGCCAGGTCGAGATCCAGCTCAACGGCGAGCCCCGCAAGGTCGCCGAGGGCACCACCGTGGGCGAGCTCCTGGAAGAGCTGGGCCGCCATCCCCGCACCGTCGCCATCGAGTACAACGGCAACATCCTGCCCCGCCCCGACTACGGCGCCACGCCGCTCACGGCCGGTGACAGGGTAGAGGTCGTCGGCTTCGTCCAAGGCGGCTGAGCCCGCCGCCGCGCCTGCCTCGCGGCGTTGCGGCTCCTCACCGTGGCACCAACCACCACGGTTACGTCGCCGCGCCTTGCGAGGCAGGCGCGGTGGCGGGCTCCCGCGGCACTTCGGTCACGGGAATGATTCGGTCGTCCCAGGGGTTGTCAATTCTCCCGAGGCTGGTATAGTCCTCGGTTCGTGGGCCGCTAGCTCAACTGGCAGAGCAGCAGACTCTTAATCTGCGGGTTCGGGGTTCGAGTCCCTGGCGGCTCACCATTCTCTCTTTTTCAACTCAGCGAGGCAGGCCCGGCACCCTATCCCGTGCTTCCGTGTCCCGGGCCTCCATGGCCCCTATGGCCGCTCTGTGGCCGCCCACCCTGGCCGCGGCGGAGACCGGACGCCTCGCGGATATCGCTTTCAGGCAACGCTCTACGGTTGCTGACCCCGGTGCCGACCCCGGTTCTTTTGCTGGCGCCCCCCTTGGCGAAAGTGGCGGAATTGGTATACGCGCTAGACTTAGGATCTAGTCCCGGAGACGGGTTGGGGGTTCGAGTCCCCCCTTTCGCACCATCCACCAGCTTCAGCCAACTGCACCAGCTTTCAGTCGATTGCAATGCGGCTCGCAGCAGCGGCACCGCCGGGGGCCGGCTCGCCGACCCAACCCTCCCCCCTCCGCCATGACGGCCTTGCCGCTCCGCTTCCTTCGCTTCTCCGACCACAGGCCTCGCCGTTCCCGGCCCGGGGCCGCCACCCACGATAGGATTCCCATCCCATGAGCGTCGTTCTCTCCGTTGAAGACACCGGCACCTGCCGCAAAGAGGTCACCATCGAGGTGCCCGCCAGCGCGGTGGAGGCCGAAACCCGGAACCTCGTCAAGCTCTACAAGAGCCAGGTGAACCTGCCCGGCTTCCGCAAGGGCAAGGCGCCGGCGAGCATCGTGCGCAAGCGCTTCCGCCAGGAGATCGACCGCGAGGTGGTGGAGAAGCTGATCCCCCGCTTCTGGGAGAAGGCCCAGGAGGAGGAGGGCCTCCAGCCCCTGGGCCAGCCCCAGCTCAAGGAGATCGACGAGCTGGCCGACGACGGCCCGCTGCGCTTCGTCACCGTCGTCGAGGTGCGCCCCGAGGTCGATCTGGGCGAGGTGGCGCCGGAGCAGTTCGAGCTGCCCGAGGTCGAGGTGGAGCCCAGCGACGAGGACGTGGACGCGGCGCTGGACGACCTGCGCCGCCAGATCGGTGACTGGAACGAGGTCGACCGCGCCGCCGCCCGCGGCGATCAGGTGACCCTGCGCATCGTCGAGGAGGGCGCCGAGGACGAGGCGGCCGCCGCCGACGCCGGGGACGACGCCGGGGACGACGAAGGCGCTGATGAAGGTGCCGACGAGGAAGCCGCCGATGCCGAGGACGCAGACTCCGAGGCCGCCGACTCCGAGTCCGGCGACGAGGTGCAGATCGAGGTCGGTGACGCCAACGTCTGGGAGGAGCTCTCCCTGGCGGTGACCGGCCTGGAGGCGGGCCAGGAGGGCCGCTTCACCCGCCGTCCCCCCGCCCCCGCCGAGGGCGAGGAGGCCCCCGAGCCGCGCACCTTCAAGGTCAAGGTCAAGCAGGTCCAGGAGCGCGAGCTGCCGGACTTGGACGACGAGCTGGCCAAGCGCCTGGGCGACTTCGACTCCGTCGATGAGCTGCGCGAGGCCATGGCCAGCAAGCTGCGCCACGACCGGGGCCACGAGCGGGACGCCAAGCGGCGCGAGGCGCTGATGGAGCAGATGCGCCACCGCTACCCGCTGCCGCTGCCCGAGGGCGTCCTCCACGAGGAGGCCCAGGTGATGCTCAACGACTACGCCCGGGACATGGCGAGCAAGGGCATCGACCCCCAGAACGCCGGCATCGACTGGGAGCAGCTCGGCGAGCAGTTCAAGCCCCACGCCATGCGCCGCCTCCACGACCGCCTGCTGCTGGACGCGGTGGCGGATGAGCGCGGGGTCGAGGTGAGCGACAGCGAGGTGGACGGCGCCATCGCCTCGGTGGCCCAGGCCCAGGGCGCCAGCTTCCAGCAGATGTCCGAGGCGCTGGGCGACCGCCGCCCCGGCCTGGCGCGGCAGATCCGCCGTGAGAAGGCGATGAAGTGGCTGCTCGACGAGGAGGCCGACGCCGCCGACGCCGCCGAGGCAGTGGCGACGGACGAAGTGGCGACGGACGAAGCGGCGCCGGACGATGCCGCCAGCACCGAGCCCGCCACCGAGAGCACCGCCGCCGAGGCTCCCGATTCCGCCGAGGGCGCCGACGCCGACGACACCGCCGCCGCCGACACCGACACCGACACCGACACCGACACCGACGATTCCGACACCAAGAGCTGACCGTACTTTTGATCCCCGCCCATATCCGAGAGAGCAAGGAGACCGCTGAACCATGTTGATCCCGATGGTCGTCGAGCAGACCAGCCGTGGCGAGCGCGCCTACGACATTTACTCCCGTCTGCTGAAAGACAACATCATCTTCCTCGGCCGTGCCATCGACGATGAGCTGGCCAGCCTGATGATCGCCCAGATGCTCTTCCTGGAAGCGGAGAACCCGGAGAAGGACATCTCCCTCTACATCAACTCCCCCGGGGGCTCCACCTCCGCCGGCTTCGCCATCTACGACACGATGCAGTACATCAAGCCGGACGTCTCCACCTACTGCGTCGGCATGGCGGCGTCGTTCGCCGCGGTGCTGCTGGCCGCCGGCACCAACGGCAAGCGGGTGATCCTGCCCAACAGCCGGGTCCTCATCCACCAGCCGTGGATCCAGAACCTGGGGGGGCAGCAGACCGACGTGGAGATCCACGCCCGGGAGATGATGCACATCCGCGACCGGGTGGACGAGGTGCTGGCCGAGCACACCGGCCAGCCCAAGGACAAGGTCCACGACGACACCGAGCGGGACAAGATCCTCTCCGCCGAGGAGTCGGTCGAATACGGTCTGGTGGACCGGGTTATGTCCCGGCGCAAGACGTCAGCCGCACCGGGAGAAGAGGAGGGCGGTGGCGCCGGAGGCTCGCAGCGAGGCTCCGAGTAGCCACCTGAGTAGCACCCAGATCCGGGGGCGGCATGATTTCCGCCCTCGCACGAATAGAGGAATACCCCTAGCGCCGCGCCCTGTTGGATAGGGCGAGAGATGACAGGCCCGAGGGTCGAACGGCCCGGACAGCGCTCCCGGCAAGCCCGCTCCTGCTACACTGCGGATAGCCCAAGGAGAAGAGTCCCAGCCACGAAACCCTGGAGCCGACCCCGATTGCGGAGGAAGAATGCCCAAGAAAGACGCCGGCGACGAGGTCCTGAGGTGCTCGTTCTGTAACAAGAGCCAGCGCGAGGTGAAAAAGCTCATCGCCGGACCCACGGTCTTCATCTGCGATGAATGTGTCGATATCTGTCTCGACATCATCGCCGAGGACCGGATGCTGGAGCAGCAGCAGGACACGTCGCTGCCCAAGCCGAAAGAGATCAAGGCCCTGCTCGACGAGTACGTCGTCGGCCAGGAGCAGGCGAAGAAGAAGCTGGCAGTGGCGGTGTACAACCACTACAAGCGCATCGACTTCGCCGAGAAGAACCACGGCGAGGTGGAGCTGGCGAAGTCGAACATCCTCCTGATCGGCCCCACCGGCACCGGCAAGACGCTGCTGGCCCAGACCCTGGCGCGGCTGCTGTCGGTGCCCTTCACCATCGCCGACGCCACCACCCTGACCGAGGCGGGCTACGTCGGCGAGGACGTCGAGAACATCATCCTCAAGCTGTACCAGTCTTCGGGGAATGACAAGGAGAAGACCCAGCGCGGCATCGTCTACATCGACGAGGTGGACAAGATCTGCCGCAAGGGCGACAACCCCTCCATCACCCGGGACGTCTCCGGCGAGGGCGTGCAGCAGGCGCTACTCAAGATCCTCGAAGGCACCCAGTGCAACGTGCCGCCCCAGGGTGGCCGTAAGCACCCCCACCAGGAGTTCCTGCAGATCGACACCACCAACGTGCTGTTCATCTGCGGCGGCGCCTTCGTCGGCCTCGACGACATGATCGAGAGCCGCCTCAACCAGAAGAGCCTTGGCTTCGGCGCCGAGGTCCGGGGCAAGAAGGAGCGCAACAAGGGCGAGCTGCTCGAGCAGGTGCTCCCGGAGGACCTGATCAAGTACGGCCTGATCCCCGAGTTCGTCGGCCGCCTGCCGGTGGTGGCGACGCTGATGGAGTTGGACGAGGCCTCCCTGGTGCGCATCCTGGAAGAGCCGAAGAACAGCCTGAAGCGCCAGTACCAGAAGATCTTCGAGTTCGAGGGCGTCGAGCTGAAGTTCACCGACGGCGCCCTGGTGGCCATCGCCCGGGAGGCGCTCAAGCGCAACGTCGGCGCCCGGGGACTTCGCATCATCCTGGAAGAGCTGATGCTCGACCTGATGTACGACATCCCCTCCCAGCGCGACATCCAGTCCTGCGTCATCAACGAGGAAGTCGTGGAAAACCACGTCCAGCCCATCACCCTGTACAAGAAGGCCGGCTAGCCCGGCACGGGGGAGAGGGCC
>Ga0102947_1000759_pt1 | contig 11339 bp, 10 predicted proteins | sample SalPon2A_A_D2_MG_FD_78210 | JGI IMG/M metagenome (GOLD analysis project Ga0102947, IMG submission 78210) | Soil microbial communities from South San Francisco under conditions of wetland restoration - Salt Pond MetaG R2A_A_D2_MG | ecosystem: Environmental > Terrestrial > Soil > Wetlands | place... | reverse complement strand
TGCTTTTACCAAACTGCAGGAAGACAAGACCTATACGCAGCTGATGAAAGGGCTTGACGAGAACACCGATTTCATCGACGGCCCGGAATATCAGAAAATGCGCGAGACACAGGCAGTCAACTACAAGGATCTGGTCAAGGAAATCACGTCCAACTGACCCCACAACGAAACCGGAAGGGCCCTTGCGGCCCTTCCGCCCGCCTTTTTGATTTTGAGGATCCGCCTTCATCATGAAGATCAAGCAGAAGCCGATCTGGAACTTCCGCACAACCTGCACCGCCCAGACGTCGACACGCAGTACCGTCAAGTCGCGCGATATCGAGATGGTCATCGACGAACCAATCGAGCGTGGCGGTACCAATCTCGGGCCGATGCCTGTTGAAATGGTCATGGCGGGCCTGGCCGGCTGCACCCATGTGATCGCCAACAAGCTGGCCAACCATTACGGCGCGCCGATCACATCGATGGACGTGGATATCGAGACGACGATGGACAGCCGGGGTACCCGCCTGATTGAGCCGATCGACGTGCCCTTCCCGAGGATCATCATCAATATCACCGCCGATATGGACGGTCCGCAGGAAGCGATTGACGAAGTCATTGCAAGACTGAGGCACCATTGCGCCGTTTCCAAGATGTTGCGCCAGTCGGGATCGGAAGTGATAGAAAACTGGACCGTCAACGGCGTCCGCTACGCAGACGCCGCCTGAGCGGAACTCAGCCCTTCAGCCGTCAACTGGCGCGGAGCAAACTGTTCATGAACGACACCACACCCAGACGGGTGAAACCGTCTCATCTTGAAGAATTCATCGAACGCGTCTTTGTCGCTTGCGGCCTGACCGGTGAAGACGCCCGGCGCACCGCCGCGCTGATGGCGGAGGCCGACCTGATCGGTGCGGATGCCCACGGCGTCTTCCGCCTGCCGCAATATGTCAAACGCATCCAGGCGGGTGGCATCAATACGCAGCCGCAGATATCGGTCGCCAAGGAGCGCACCGCCATGGCGTTGCTCGATGGCGACAATGCGCTCGGCCACCTGGTGATGAGCCGGGCCGCCGAAATCGCCGTGGAAAAGGCGGCAACAACCGGCGTCGCCTGGGTCGGCGCCCACAACAGCAACCATGCCGGCCCCGCCTCTCTCTACGCGCGCATGCCGCTGGAACGCGATATGATCGGCCTGTATGTCGCCGTCGGCAGCGCCAATCATCTGCCGCCTTGGGGCGGCACGGAGATGCTGCTGTCCACCAATCCGATCGCCGTCGCCATTCCGTCGGCTCAAAACCCGCCGATCATCCTTGACATGGCGACCACGGTCGCCGCCTACGGCAAGGTCAAGACCAAGGCGCAGCGCGGCGAGATGATGCCGGAAGGCTGGATGATCGACCGGATGGGCAATCCGCTGATAGACCCCAAGCGCGCCTCCGAAGGCTTCCTGCTGCCCATCGGCGGGCCGAAAGGATATGGGCTGGCGCTGATGTTCGGCCTGCTGGCGGGAACCCTCAACGGCGCGGCTTTCGGCCGGGACGTGGTCGATTTCAATGCCGATTCCAAGACCGTCACCAATACGGGCCATTTCGTCATCGCCCTCGATATCGCCGCCTTCACCGATGTTGACGAATTCAAGCGCAATGTCGACGATATCTGGGACCAGATGAAGAGTTCCGAAAAGCTGCCCGGCTTTTCCGAGATCCGGTTGCCTGGCGAAAGACTGGCGGCCACGATTGGCGATAATACAGCCAACGGAATTCCGATCCCGGCAGCACTCGGCAAGGCCCTGGACGAACTGGCGGTATCGATGAACGTTGACCCATTGTGATGCCGCTATAGCGGATATGAGAGGATTCTGAACCATGGAAGATGCCTCAATCGTCAAATATGACAGCGTCGAGGGCTTCAGGCGCGGCAACGGCGTGCTGACCCGGCTACTGGTCGGAAAGGCCAATGCCGAAAGCACGGTATTCACTTCCGGCACGACCGTCTTCCCGTCCGGGGCCGGCGCGCCGATGCACAGCCATAATTGCAGCGAACAGGTGACCATCCTGGAAGGCGAGGCCGAATGTACCGTCGACGGCGTGTCGACGGTCCTGAGCCCCTACGATACGACGTTCATTCCCGCCGACAAACCCCACCGGTTTCTCAATATCGGCAAGGGCGATCTGACGATACTGTGGATATACGGCGCCCGCGACGTGACCCGGACCTTCACCGAAACCGGCGAGACCGTCGCGCATCTGGCCGTCGGCGACCAGGTCTGAGGACCAGGGCATGTACTGATAATTCAGATCTGCAATCCGACACACCAAATGTCTGCATTTGGGGATAATTCAGACCGATATTTCAAAGCTTCGGTAGCCGGAAAAGTGCCAGGGCCGGAGGGGTGGGCGCCATCGAAATCATGTCAAGAATCCGACAGAGCAAGCTCAATCAGGTAGGCCTGCCCGTCTGAGACCTTCAAGCACCATCTCGAGCGATTCACGTTTTCTGATCGGTAGAATTTTTCGATACTTCGTAGTCGTAGCCTCGGGCGAAACTGCCAACAGGCTGGCAACCGCAGCCTGTGCTTCTGGCAAGCGATCAAGTTGTATATACGCCGCCGTCAAGACCCAGTACGTAGAGTCCCATTCAGCGTTGAGGGCGAGAGAACGTTCGGCCAGTTCTGCCGCCAATTCAGCGCGACCGCTGAAAAGATGCGCATATCCTGCGACGGTCAGATGGCTGAACAAACTGGGGTCCAGCGGGCCGAGAGCCATTGCCCGCTCTATATGGGCCAGCCCAGCTTCCGGATCATCACCAAACACCAGAGCGCAACCGGCCATCGCGGCAACAAAACCTGATCCAGGATTGAGATCGGTCGCGCGGCGAACGGCATCGAGACCGGTCGTATAATCCTGCCCGAGCATCACAAGGACAAACCCACCAAGCACGACGCTCACCGCATCGTCACCGCCAACGGCAAGCGCCCGGCGGGCTAGAGAAATTGCCGTTGCCAGGTCGTCTTCGCCGACCGGCGACCATGCCCGCGTAATCCGCTGCACAAGGCACCACGCAGCATGGGCCAGGGCCGGCGCGTATGACGGATCAAGATCGATCGCTTTATTGAGTAGATCGACCGCCTCCAGGTTTTCATCCGGACGGATCCGATAAATATGCGGAAGCGCTTGTAGATAAAGGTCATACGCACCCAGATTATTGGCTGGTTTGCGCCCGGCACGTTCGATCTCCGCCTTGCGCAATGTCGGCTCGATCGCTCCGACCACGCTTGCGGTAATCCTGTCCTGAAGATCGAATACATCCTCCAGTTCACCATCGAAACGGTCTGCCCACAGATGAGCGCCGGTCGCCGCGTCGATCAGCTGCCCTGTAATGCGCACCCTATTGCCCGACTTGCGAACACTTCCTTCAAGCACGTAACGCACGCCAAGTTCGCGACCGACCTGCTTAACATCAACGGCTGCGCCCTTGTATACGAAGCTCGAATTGCGCGCGATCACGATCAGCTGGTTGAAACGCGACAGTGCCGTGATGATGTCCTCGACCATACCGTCAACGAAATATTCCTGCTCAAGGTCGCCCGACATGTTTGTGAACGGCAGAACGGCAATTGAAGGCTTGTCGGGCAAACTCATGGTTGCGACCTGCGCCGCTGAGGGAACGGGTTCTGCCAGCGGCGCTTGCTTCACGGTTGGGGTAGTCCCGACCGTGAGCGAATATATCCTCATCGGTTCAGCAATATTCTTGAGCTTTGTCTCCCCAAGATCGCTGACCATCAGATCGAGTTTCGACTTCACTTGACGATAGGCATCGTCAGACAGACAAATTGCGCCTGGCTCGGCGACCCCTTCCAGGCGCGCAGCGATGTTGACGCCGTCACCCATCAGATCGCCGTCACTCTCCTCCACGACATCGCCGATATGGATGCCAATGCGGAACTCGATACGGCGCTCCAGCGGCAAACCGGCATTACGCTCGATCATCGAATCCTGCACCTCGATGGCGCAGCGCACGGCATCTACAACGCTGCGAAATTCGACTAGCGCACCATCGCCGGTGCGCTTCACCACGCGTCCATTGTGCACGGCAATTGTCGGATCGATCAGATCGCTGCGCAGCGCCCGCAACCGTGCTAGAATACGATCTTCATCAACGCCGGCGAGGCGGCTGAAACCGACGACGTCGGCGGCCAGAATTGCTGAGAGTTTCCGTTGTACCGACATTCTCGATTACCCCACAGCGCAATGTCTATCATGCGGACGGGTCCGGTGTACAAGCCCGCATTTCAGGTTGCAGCCTTGTTTGTGGAACCGATTTGCGGTGAGGCGAACGCGCAATCGAGTGTCCGATCAGACTTCAGCTCCAGGATTGACATGCAGCCCCTGCTTTCACACTGTTAAATCTTGCCGGATACGCGATCCCAAAACTCGGCGCGGTGATTGGTGCGCGGAAATGGTTCGTCGGGAACCGGTACCTCCAGAAACGCACAGAGCGGATCCCAGCCGTCTTTGACCTGATAGATCAGCAATTGCTGCGCGGGGATCGCCGCTTTGACCGCATCATTGTGCGCCACAAATGCGTCCATCAGACCTGTTGCGTCTAGACCATTTGGAAATCCGGTCTCGGCAATTATGCCGTTACACATGGCAAGCCAGGCCTGCAATTCCGTTGGGGCCTTGTTTCCTTCGGCGAGCAGCTTGTAAATTGTCTCTGAAAAGCTTTGTGCCCAGCTTTCCGGGCTGCGATGAGTCAAGATGAACTTCGCAGAAGGATAGGCCGCACTCAATTCCCGAAAAAACCTGGCAGTGGGCCAATCGACGGCACTTTCGTATCCGTTGTAGATCGTCTCCCAATCAGGATGCCCCTCGGCAGCTGCCGCCCATAGCGGCACCTGCACCGGCTGATGATGCAGCACTTCCTCCATATGGTGGCAAGGCCCCAGCCCCAATTGATTAATGGCAAGCTTGAGCGAATAGGTGCCTGTTCTGCCCACGCCCGCACCGATCACTTTCAGTGACATCTTGCTTCCCCCTGCTTTGAATGATTGCCGACCATATTGGCCAAACAGTGAGCGTACTGACGTTGCCCCGAAAGAGCTAATCTGACAAGCGAAGAAGTCCGCGGGCATTCTCCAAATACATCGGAATCGAGAATATTTGATTGACCACGCATGGGCTTCATCGACTGGTGGAGAATTCTCCTGCCTCTATCAAATTCGCGGGAACAAACCTGACTGGACGTCTATGTCTCCGCGCTCCGGCGACGCTTCACGTTCGCAGCCTTCTCCATCACCGTGCAGACGGCGGCGGCGTCCATGTGGCCGTACCCCTGCGCTACAGCGGCGTGATAGAATTGCAGCGCCGTCTGGTAGAGCGTGATCGGGCAGTGAACGCTTGCCGCATGATCGCCGATGATGCGCGAATCCTTCATCGGCACGGAGAAGTTCATACCTTCCTTCTTGTAATCCCCCTCCACCATCAACGCGCCGCGCACCTCGAACATGGCTGAACTGGAGCCGCTGCCGGAAATCACCTCGTGGAAAACCTTCGGATCAAGGCCGGACTTCATCGCCAGCACCATGACCTCCGCCGCTACCGTATTGTGGACGAGGTTGAGGATATTGCCGCAGAACTTGGTTTTCGATCCGCAGCCGAACGGTCCGACAAAATGCGTCTTCTTGCAGAACAGGAGCAGCATATCGTTGATCGCTTCATAGTCGGCCTCGTCACCGCTGCAGAATGCCGTCAGCCCCTTTTTCAATGCCATGATCCGGTTGCCTGAAACCGGGCAGTCGACGGCGCGCCGGCCGTGGTCCCGGCAGACAGCCTGGAAAGCCTCCTTGTCGGCGATCGAAAGCGTGCTCAGTTCAACGATGATCTGGCCCGGACTGTCGATGCTGACGAGCCCGTCCTGCGCCGACATGGCAGCCTGAAGGGCGGCCGGACTGGGCAGGCAGGTGAAGATTACGGGACATTCGGCAGCGAGTTGCGACAGGCTTTCCGCAATCGACACGCCGTCCTGGCGCGCCACGGCGCAGGCCTCGGCCGAAATGTCGTAACCCAGCACGGAAGCGCCGCCTGCCGCCATGTTCTTTGCAATTGCCGAACCAAGCACACCCAGGCCCACAATCCCCATTTCATATGCCATTTGTCCGGATTTCCTTTCCATGAAGCGTTTCATTTATCGTCTGTTTCGGACCCGGTTGCAAACCTGCGAACCGGAGCCCGGCACGCGAAAAGGCGCCCCAAATTTAACGTTTGACCCAGCCGGGCCTATCGTATTCTGGTGCCCGAACGGGTGCCGATCCTGGCACCGGGAACGAGCGGAACAGGGATGATGGAAAGTGTCGGACCAGAAAACGGATAATGTCTTCAACGGCGCGGAAGCGCTCGTGCGCATGCTCGAAGCGCACGGCGTTCGCCACATATTCGGCCTGTGCGGCGATACCACCCTGCCCTTCTACGACGCGCTTTACCGTCTCGATCACGAGATCGACCATGTGCTGACCCGCGATGAGCGCTCCGCCGCCTATATGGCCGATGGCTATGCGCGCGTGACGAAGAAAGTCGGCGTCTGCGAAGGCCCCTCCGGCGGCGGCGCGACCTATATCCTGCCCGGACTGGTGGAGGCCAACGAATCCTCCGTTCCGATCCTGGCCATCACCTCGGACGTGTCGGTAACGTCGCGCGGCCACTATCCGCTGACGGAACTGGATCAGGAAAGCCTGATGCGGCCGCTGACGAAATGGAACAGTGTCATTTCGCGCTCCGAAATGCTGCCGGACATGGTCCGCACGGCATTCCGCACCATGACGACCGGTCGCCCGGGCTCCGCCCATCTCGGCCTGCCGCTCGACGTGCAGCGCGGCCCGGTCGATCCCGACCAGGTCTGGGCCGACCCGCAACACGGAACGTTTCCCGCCTACCCCGCCGGCCCCGATCCGGTGGAGGCGGAAGTCCTTCTGGAGGCGATCCTGTCGGCGACGTTTCCCGTCGTCATCTGCGGTGGCGGCATTGTGCTGGCCGGCGGTGAGAGCGAATTCCGGACGTTCGTGGAAAGCCTCGACATTGCCGTGGCGACGACGATTTCCGGCCAGGGCAGCCTGGCCGAAACCCACCCGAACTGCGTCGGCGTCGTCGGCTCCAACGGCGGCGTGCCGGCAACCCGCGAAGTGGTCAACCAAGCCGATCTCGTTGTTTTCATCGGCTGCCGGGCCGGCTCCGTGACGACGGAACTGTGGCGTGTCCCGACAAAGCAGACCCGTATCGTTCATGTCGATTGCGACCCGCAGGTCATCTCAGCATCCTATCAGACCGAAGCGTCTCTGGTATCCGACGCGCATCTGGCACTGATCGCCCTGAACAGCCTGCTCGCAAGCCGCACGGACAAACCCTCGGGCTTCGGCGGCGCGGCAGCGGTGGCCCTTGCGAAGGAAAAGAAATGGGCGGCGTTCCGGCCGCTTGCGGAAAGTTCCGACAGGCCGATCAAGCCTGAGCGCACCATTGCCGCCCTGCGCGCGGTGCTCGACGACGACGCGATTGTCGTGGCGGATCCGGGAACGCCCTGCCCCTATGTGTCGGCCTATTACGAAGTCAGGCAGCCTGGCCGGACCCTGTTTTCCAACCGGGCGCACGGCGCATTGGGCTACGCCATGTCGGCCGCCATGGGCGCCTGGTTCGGACGGCCCGACAAGAAAATCGTCTCGCTGATGGGCGATGGCAGCTTCGGCTTCACCTGCGGCGAACTGGAAACCGCCGTGCGGCGGAACATGCCGATCACCTTCATCGTCTTTTCCAATTCCGTCTACGGCTGGATCAAGGCCGGCCAGCGTGCCGCCTTCGGAGAGCGCTACTTCTCCGTCGATTTCAACCGGACCGACCATGCCGCCGTCGCCAGCGCATTCGGCGTGAAATCCTGGAAGGTGGAAGATCCGGAGCAGCTTCAGGCCGTGCTGAAGGAAGCCGTCGATCATGACGGCCCGACTCTCGTCGACGTCATCAGCCAGCCGCTCAACGAAGCCACAGCACCCGTCAGCGAATGGATCGCCTGAGGCGGTCACCGACCTGTCAGGGCTCCAAGAGAACTTCGCCGAATATGCCGGCAGGCGTCGACGGACTGAGCAGGACGCGGTCTCCAACCGCGATCCCGCTGACGCCTTCAGCAACGGCCTCGACATCGCCGGCGACAGGCTGCGCGCCATCGTGCGCTTTACGATGGACCCCAAACATACAGCCGAAGTGGTCAAGGCGCTGCGCCAGATTCCGGAGGCGGAATCCTGCTAATCGGTCAGCGGCGCATTCGATCTTGTCGTGGTCGTCGGCGCGAAGACCGCCGTGCGGCTGCACCAGGTGCTGCAGGAATTCGGCGAAATGCGCGGCGTGGAGCGCACAACCTCCTCCATCGTCCTGGTGACCGAATTCGATCATCGCTAGGCCCGCCGTCAAGCGTTCCGCAATCCAGCCGTTCCGATTCGGAGCCTGCCGGAGCGCCCGAAATCTAACGCAGTGTCAGGATCGTGCCGTCATCCAGGTCCTGGTTGACGGCCACCGTATTGTGAACGAGGCAGTTGTCGCCCACCTTCACTGCGTTCATGATCGTCGCTGCCATTCCGACTGTGCAATTCCGGCCAATTTCGCACCCGCCGGCGACAATCGCACCCGGCGCAAGATGCGAATGGTCTCCGACCGACGAATCGTGGCACAGGATCGAGCCCTGATTGATGATGCAGTTATTCCCGATCACACAGGAATGACCGATCGATGCACCGGGAAAAACGTAGGTAGCACTACCGATTTTGACGTCTTCATCGAGAGCCGATGATCGTGAAATGAGAGGCGGAAGGCTGAAGCCCATTTTCTCCAGCCGTTCGAAAATACCGGTGCGCGCGGAATTGTTGCTTGCGCCGCCCACTCCGATAAATGCCGTTTTGATGCCGGCCGCCAGCAGTCCGGGCAGGTCGTCTTCCCGTCCGAGAACCTCGAAACGATCGAGGAATTTAACGCCCTTGTCGAGTTTGGGGTCAATGACGCCGACGATGTCGTATCCGCTTTCGCGGATCATTTTGATAATCGACTTGGAATGACCACCGGCGCCGTAGATAAGGCATGCATTGGCTGATCGGTGCAATCCACCGGCATCTCTGGAAACAGGTTCGCGAACCTGGCTGCTTCCCTCGGCAAAGGCGCGCACGTCATCTTCGGTGACCAGCCCCGTATCGGTTTCAATCGAAGCCGGATCGATGCCCATTTTCCGGGCAAGCATTTTCGCTTTCAGTGTAATTTTCGACTTGTCCGGCGATTTCCCCTGCGCCGCCGCATCGTCGTCACCTTCGTTCCGGATCCGAACATCGATGCCGCTCATATTATTGAACTCTTCCAGGTCATCGACATTGTCGATTTCAATATCGACAATCCGGTCCCCGACCGTCAGCATGTCGTGCTGTTTGCAATAAACCGCTGTCACCGCGCCCTTGCAGGGTGCGGCGAATTCAAGCGTGGCCTTTGTCGTTTCCAGTTCGAAGATGACCTGATCGCTGTCGAACTTGCTGTTCTCGCCAACCGAGATCGCCGCGATTTTTGCTTCGTCTTCGTTCGCGTTGATCCGGCCCAGAAATACGGATACGTCAATCGTCATAGGGTTTCCTCGATGAGCTGAACGACTGCGTCATGGATTTTTTCCCGCGAAGGCAGGCATTCCTTTTCCTGCTCGGTCGAACTCGGTATCGGATTGTCACTGGATGTAACGGATTTGAATGCCCTGATCTTTCTGTTGATCAGCGCATGCGCAAGTTCCGATGAAAACGACCAGCCGGGACTGCCTTCTTCGACAGACAGGACGACGTCGGTCTGTCCGAGTTCCGCGAACAATGTCTGCGTGTCGAGAGGCGACAGATAGTTCACTTCGATCACCTTGACCCGGATTTCTTCCTCTTCGAGCATTTCCGCGACACTAACGCAAAGCTCGGTTGTACCGCCGTAGGTCACGATGGCGAGATCTGCGTCCGCGATGTCCCTGAACCTGTTGGTCCGCAACTGCCTTGGATAGATGCTCTTGTTTTCGATGATCAAAACCGGTCCCATCGATGCGAAGGCGTCATCGTAGATTTTCCCGATATCGGAAAATTCGCTGATCGCGCAGACACTCAGGCCCGGCACGCCGCAGAAATGCTTCTCAAGCGACTGGCTATGCGTCGCGCCATATCCGCGCCCGCCGCCCATCGGCGTGCGGATGACAACCGGCGCGCTGACCTGGTTGTCATATACCCACGGCAACTTCGAGAGATGATTGATGATCTGGTCGGTGCACAGAGTGAGGAAATCACCGAACATGATCTCGACGCAAACGGCTTTACCGGAAATGGCAGCCCCGGTCGCAAAACCTACAATACCGGCCTCCGAAATGGGTGTCGTAATGACCCTGTCCGGATATTTCGCCGATAGTTCGCTTGTCGCCTTGAACGCGCCGCCATAAGGCGAAAGGATATCCTCTCCAAGGATGATGGAATTCTCATTCTCGGCAAGAAACCGGCCGAGACAATCATTGATGAGTTCGACGACCCTCATATTCTCAAGACACCCGCGCAGCTTCAAAGGACTCTTCGATAAAACGTTCAACCTCTTGATAAATTTCTTCCTTTTCGAAATCTCTCGACAGCAGGGCCAGGCAATCGCGCTTCTTCATTTCGTCAACTTCAACTTTCGATCTCGTATCGTCACCCTTGCTGTGCGCCGCCAGCCTGGTGGTCTGGATATGCAGCCAGTACGGACGCTTTTCCGACCGCACATAATCGATGGCCTGTTGCGCGACGGGTATCAACTCGTTCAGATCCGTGGTTGCCAGGGACCGGGACTGGATGCCAAACGCTTCGCCTCTGGCCTTGATATCGCCGCTGAGAGCCAGGCTTTTCGGTGTCGTCTGCGCAATGGCATTGTCTTCGACGATAAACAGTACGGGGCAATTCCAGAGTGAAGCCAGGTTCATGGCCTCATAGATCGATCCCTCTCCCATTGTGCCGTCACCAAGGAAAACAGCGGATATGGCGCCATTGTCCTTGTATCCGAACGCCGTGCCCACCGCTAACGGCGCTAGCCCGCCCTGGACGCCGCTACTGTAGAAATTGTTCCATGCCAGATGCTGGCTGCCTCCCCTGCAGGAGCACACGCCCGACGGTTTACCCAGAATTTCAGCGAATAATCTGAACGCATCACCGGTGTAGGCCAGGAAATGTCCATGACATCGATGGTTGCTCCATATGACGTCATGGTCTTTTTCCAAATTGTTGACGATCGAAATTGCGTTGGCTTCCTGGCCAATGCAGGTATGCGTCGTACCGCTGATATTGCCTTTTG
>Ga0102947_1000758_pt1 | contig 11348 bp, 9 predicted proteins | sample SalPon2A_A_D2_MG_FD_78210 | JGI IMG/M metagenome (GOLD analysis project Ga0102947, IMG submission 78210) | Soil microbial communities from South San Francisco under conditions of wetland restoration - Salt Pond MetaG R2A_A_D2_MG | ecosystem: Environmental > Terrestrial > Soil > Wetlands | place... | reverse complement strand
CAACCTACAGGCCGAAGGTGGGCATGGTGATCATGCTTGCCGCCAACGTCATCAATATTCCGCTGAACGGCATGCTGGTATTGGGCTGGGGCGGCCTGGTGGAACCGATGGGCGCTGTCGGGGCGGTGGCCGGATCGTCGGCCCTGCGCTGGCTTGCCTTCCTGGCTACCCTGACGGTGCTGCTGGTATGGGACGGCCGGCTGGGCGATCCGCGCGGCATTCTGGCGGCCTTACGCGACCGCGCGGCGGAAGGTTCGAGCGCCGTCGGGCGCACGATCCGGCGCATCGGCCTGCCGATCGGGATCGCCCAGGGCGTGGAAAGCGCCGCCTTTTCATCCATGATCTTCATTGCGGGGCGGATCGGCAAGGAGGCGATAGCCGCCCATCAGGCGACAATCGCCCTGGTCTCGTTCGTTTACATGATCGCCATCGGCGTCTCGGCGGCGACCTCGATCCGGGTCGGCAATGCGGTCGGCCGAAACCTGCCGGGCGATGTGCGCCTGGCCGGCTGGTCCGGCATCATCCTGGCCGGGCTGCTGGCCACGCCGTTCGCCTTCCTGTTCATCCTGCGGCCGGAGCTGGTAGTTTCCATCTATGGGCTGGAAGGCGCCGCCCTGCAGGTTACGGCGGCGACCATCGCCGCCGGCGGCCTGATCCTGGTGTTCGACGCCATGATGGGCGCCGGGCTCGGTGCGCTTCGCGGTGTCGGCGATGTGTGGGTGCCGCTGGCGCTGCAGATCGTGGCGTTCTGGATTGTCGCCGTACCGCTTTCGGCGCTGTTTTCGATCCGCTACGGCTTTGGCGCGCCGGGCCTGTGGTACGGCATTCTGTGCGGCGTCGGCCTGTCGATCCTCCTGCTGGCGCTGCGTTTCCGCACCGTTTCCAGCCGGACGATCGAACGATTATAGATTTTGCGTGCTGTCGGCAGCCTCATAACCGATCCGGCCGGAGGCAAGCCTTTTGTGCATGTGCACCATGAAGGCGGTGGCGAACAGCGGCGTCAGGATGTTGAGCAGGGGCACCGCCATGAACCCGGCGATCAGCAGTCCCGCCAGAAAGATCTGGGCGCCGTGGCGCTGGCGCAGAGCGGTCACGGTGGATTTGTCGGACAGCCGCAGCGCCGCCATTTCAAAATATTCCCGGCCCAGAAGGTAGCCGTTGGCGACAAAGAAAATCAGATAGCCAAACCCCAGGAACAGAACGAGCGGCAGGGCAAACAGGTTAACCAGCACGACAACGCCAAGAAACCGGACCGCGGTGATGACGGAGCCCAGGATGGGCATCGCCTGTCCGGGTGGATCGGCGGGATAGCTGGTCTGTTCGACGACCTCGGCGATCTCGTCGAGAAAAAGGCCGGCGAAAAGCGACGTGACCGGCGCGATTGCAAATCCCAGACCGATCAGCAGGCCGAGCCCGGTCAGGATGCTGATGGCGGTCTCGACGCCGGGCCAGGGCACGACGACGAAATAATTCATCAGGCCCTGAAGGCCAGCCCAAAGCGCCACCAGCATCAGTAGCGTCAAGCCGACCGACTTCCACAAGACGGAGCGAAACGGCGGGGACAGGATCTGGCTGAACGCCAGTGAAGCGGCAGAGAACATGATCAATATCCTTTCCCCGCAGATAGGGTGCGCCGGTTGCGCGCTCAAGCGTGCCTTGCAGCTTGGCGTTAACCCGTGGCTGGTATATGCCAACGCCAATCGCAAGAACCAAGCCGCAATTCCAACCTCCCGGCGGAAAATACCATGACCCAGAGCAAGTATGACGTCCTGACGATCGGCAATGCCATTGTCGATATCCTGTCGCAGGCGGAAGACGATTTTCTGATCCGCGAAGGACTGGTCAAAGGATCGATGCGGCTGATCGACCAGGACGAAGCGGAACGGCTTTACGATCATATGGGACCGACCCAGATGATCTCCGGCGGCTGCGCCGGCAATACGGCGGCGGGCGTCGCGTCTTTCGGCGGACGGGCGGCCTTTATCGGCAAGGTCGCCGACGACGAGCCGGGGCATTTCTACCGCCACGACATGCAGGCGCTGGATATCGCCTTTCCGACCGAGAACCTGACCAGCGGCGTTTCCACCGGGCGGTCCATGATCCTGATCACGCCCGACACCGAGCGCACGATGAACACGTTCCTCGGTGCCTGCCTTGAACTGACGCCCGACGATATCGACCCGGCGACCGTCGAGGGCGCGGCGATCACCTATCTGGAAGGATATCTGTGGGATCCGCCGAAGGCCAAGCAGGCCTTTGTCGAGGCTTCGCGGATTGCCCACGGGGCAGGCCGCAAGGTGGCCATCACGCTATCGGATTCATTTTGCGTCGACCGCTTCCGCGGCGAGTTTCTGGACCTGATGCGCACGGCCAAGGTGGATATCGTCTTTGCCAACAATCACGAGATCCTGGCGCTGTACGAGACGAGCGATTTCAAGTCCGCTGTCGAAGCGTTGGCGCAGGACGTCCAGCTGGCAGCCGTTACCATGGGCGCGGAAGGCTCCATGGTGGTCGCCGGAGCCAACCGGGTCAGCGTTCCCGCGCCGCCGGTCGACGATATTGTCGACAAGACCGGAGCCGGAGACCTGTTTGCATCCGGATTCCTGTTCGGGCTGGCGCGCGCCGCCTCCCATGCCGATTGCGCGGCGCTGGGCAGTATCGCGGCCGGAGAAATCCTGCAGCATATCGGCGCCCGGCCGCAACATTCGCTGAAGGCCCGGGCCGAACAGGAAGGCCTTCACCCCAGAAACGGGTATTGCGGGTAAATAAGAGCGTAAATCCGCCGTCAGACTCTATTGCCGGATGCCGGCCTGTTCGCGCTCGTCAAGCAGGGCGATGAGGTCGTCGAGCCGGTCGTTGACCAGCCAGCCATAGTAGTTTTCCGTCGGCATGCGTAACGGCCTGCCAGCTGCCCGCCGCAGCGCGTTCTCCCGCTTCAGCTTCAGTGCCCGGCGTTCCACGCCGCCCAGATTGTACAATGTGGCCGTAATGCCGGGATTGGACGAAATATCCATGCCGGCAATATCGCGGTAGCTGTCGATGGAGTGGCGGATAATTGCTGCAATGTAATGGAGCGATGCCTCGGGCTCCATGACCGTGAAATAGACTTCGCTCGGCCGACCGGCGCTCAATTCCGGCAATCCTCCCACGCCGGTGACGATATCGTTGACCTTCAAGGCGGCAAGCGGGCTGATCTGGCCGAGCCCGAACGTCTGGCCGGCATAGAAGGGGCGGAAAAACGTTTCGTCGAATTGCAGGTCGTCAAACTTCACACCGTCGACCATATGGCCGGCGAAAACCTCGTTCCAGACCTGTTCCCGGCAGTCCCACACGACATAGCTGCCGGCCTCCTTCCGGCAGGCGGCAAATTGCGGCCGGCTGACGAACTCGTCGACCGACTCGCCTTCATATTCAAACCGCGTGTCGAGCTCCAGATAGGACGCCGCCTTGATATAATAGGACTGCATCGTGTCGAAGACATCCACATTGAATGTATGCTCGCCGACCAGCGCGCCGATAATGTGCACCGGATCCAAGTCGTACAGAACGGCAACGCTCCGGATCTCGTTCAGGAGCTTCTCGTTGCGCGACAGCTGACGCATGACCTTTTCATATTTGCGGTCGGTGGAGGATTTTGTCGCCAGGAGCCGCTTAATGGTTGATCCGGGCATTCCGGGCGGGTTTTTCATCCGGTTTCCCGGCGGAACCTTAACGGTCTTCGGGACGGTGACGAGCCCGGGAGCGAGGGTATCGTGCGGAACGCGCGCCCGCAACGGCTTGAGACCCGTAGCCGGCGCGCTTTCAGGATCGTTTCGAGATCCGCTTTCAGAAACGCTTTCAGAAACTGTTTCGGCGGAACGTGCTGCGGCGGGAGCGCCGTCCGGCGCGGTGTCGACCGGTTCGGCCAATACCTGCGCGTTCGCGGTATTCAGCGCAATCAGCGCACCCAGAAGAGCCGGAATTCTGCAGATAACCATGCCCAACTGCCGCTGCTCCGTCTGCTCAACAGTGATCTCTGAAGTATCATAGATATGTCCGTTTATAACACCAGTCGAGGCTTTGCGGCGGATTGTCCCCTGTTTCGCCGGTATCCGCCGCCCCTCGTTCCCCGCGGTTGCAGCAAATCGAATATCTGCCTGCATATTTACCGAACCCCGGCGCAGGTTTAACATCCCATTAAATTGACAAATTTAAAGTCATAACAGGCTGTGGGGGCCGGAAGGGCAATTAACATGAGTGGCAGGAAACCACCCAAGCGCGTTGAACCGCGGTTCGACGATGGCGCGCCAATGGGTGATTTGCGCGCTGGTCCGGAAGACCGGCCGGCCGCGCCGGCCGGCCAGAAGAAGTCCAGACCGGCGGCGGCCGCATCGGGCCGGCCGCAAGGCGGCGGCAAACAGGCCGCGCCGAAGGCCGCCGCAAAATCCGCTTCAGCGCGCTCACGGCGCAAGGCCGGGCGCAAAAAGGCGCGGGGCGCCCGCGCCGGCGGCCGGTTTTCGTTCTGGCGCCTGTTCCGCCGCACGGCCTATTGGGGTTCCGTCGCAGCCCTCTGGGGCCTGATCGCCGTCGCCGGGGTCTTCATCTATTACGGCATCCAATTACCGAATGCCTCGACTTGGAAAGTGCCGGACAGACCGCCCAATATCCGCATCGTATCGATCGACGGCCAGTTGATCGGCAATCGCGGCGATACCGGCGGGCAGGCCGTATCCTATGAGCGCATGCCGGACCATCTGCCCAACGCCGTCATCGCTATCGAGGACCGACGCTACCGCTACCATTTCGGGCTCGACCCGATCGGCCTGACCCGGGCCATGGTCCGCAATGCAGTTGCCGGAAAGCTGGTGGAAGGCGGATCTACGCTGACACAGCAGTTGGCGAAGAACATGTTCCTGACGCCGGAACGCTCGGTTCGCCGCAAGGTGCAGGAACTGGTGCTGGCCTTCTGGCTGGAGGCCAAGTTCAGCAAGAACCAGATCCTGGAAATGTATCTCAACCGCGTCTATTTCGGTTCTGGCGCCTATGGCGTGGAGGCGGCGGCGAAGCGCTATTTCAACAAATCAGTCGAAGAAATCACCATTCCGGAAGCCGCGATGATCGCGAGCCTGCTGAAGGCGCCCAGCTACTATTCGCCGGCGCGTGATTTCGACCGCGCCTGGGAGCGCACGAAGCTGGTGCTCGGCGCCATGGAAGATTCCGGATATATCACCGGCAAGCAGCTCGACGAGTTTCTGAGCGAACCGCCACGCCTGGCGACCCGGCACCTGACGCGGTCTGAAAACTACGTCGCCGACTGGGTGATGGACCGGCTGCCGTCCTATGTCGGCACGGTCAACCAGGATATCATCGTGGAGACGACGGTCGACATGCAGCTGCAGCGCCACGCCGAATTTGCGCTGGTGGAGGGGCTGAAGAAGTACGGTGAGCAATATGGCGCGGAGAACGGCGCGCTGGTTTCTATCGACGGCACGGGCGCGGTGCGCGCCATGGTCGGCGGGCGGGATTATTCCAAGAGCCAGTTCAACCGCGCCACGCAGGCGCTGCGGCAGCCGGGCTCCGCCTTCAAGCCGTTCGTCTATCTGACGGCGCTGGAACAGGGCATGCATCCCAAGACGGTGCGGGTCGACGAACCGGTGCGTATCGGCAACTGGACGCCGCAGAACTACAACAAGAAATACCGCGGGCCGGTGACGCTGCGCAGCGCGCTGGCGCTTTCGCTCAATACCGTCGCAGCCCAGCTCGCCGCGGAAGTGGGGCCGGACAATGTCGTCAGCACCGCCCACCGGCTCGGCATCAATTCGCCGCTGGAGGCCAATGCCTCGATCGCGCTCGGCACGTCGGAAGTGACGCTCCTGGAAATGGCAGGCGCCTATTCGTCCTTCTCCAATGGCGGATTTGCCGTCCTGCCGCATGTCATCACGCGCATAACGTCGGAGGATGGCGAAATCATCTACCAGCGCCAGGGGTCCGGCCTTGGCCGCGTCGTATCAATGGAACATGTGGCGATGATGAACCAGATGCTGCAGGCAACGCTGGAAGTGGGAACCGGCAAACGGGCCTCCGTGCCCGGCTGGCCGGCCGCCGGCAAGACCGGTACGACGCAGGATTTCCGCGATGCCTGGTTTGTCGGCTATACCGCCAACCTGACGACAGGCGTGTGGATCGGCAACGATTCCAACAAGCCGACAAAGCGGGCATCCGGCAGCAACCTGCCGTCGATGGTCTTTTCCGCCTTCATGTCGGAGGCCCATCAGGGCGTCCAGGTAGCCGCTCTTCCGGGCGAAGGCATGGTGCCCGACTATGTCGGCCAGGGCGCGGCATGGGCGTCGAACGACGAACTGTCGCGCGAAGCCATTGCCAATCGCGACAATCCGGAATGGCGGCGCGAACAGCGCCGCCTGCGCCGCAAAAACGACGACCGACGGGGGCTCGGCGGCTTCATCCGCCGGGTTTTCGGCAACTGACCGGATCCGCTCCGCCGCCGGCGGTCTTTCCGGAGCACCCTCGTATCTTATTGTAATCTAATGCCTTTTTTCCGAGTTTGAGAAAAAATGGCTTTCCCTTGAACCATTTCGCCCCGGCCTGCGTCCAATAAGCAGAACCGAAATCAAGGGCGAAACCATGCTGACAGTCAATCACATCATCACCGCAGGCATCCTGATCTTTCTGATCGCCTTCTCGCCGATGTCGATCGGCATGGTCTACGGCAATACGACGCCGACCGTTTCGACGATTTCCTTCAACGCCAACTGATCCGGATAATACGCAAAAGCGGCGGGAAGCTCTACAACCCGCCCCATACATAAAGCCCTCCCACGCAGCAGGCCCCCGGCCTGCTTTTTCTTTGCCCGGGTTCGTTTCAAGCGCCGGCCGCTTGACAGATGTCGTGAAGCAAGTGTCACAAATAACAAATTATGTTATTGTTTGATTCTTTGGACATGCCGTGCCCCGAACAGGCTTGAAACCTCCCGAAATGCGCGAAGCCGTGCTGGATGCGGCGGAATCGGTCATCCGCCGGCACGGCGTCGACCGCATGCGAATTGTCGATGTTGCCCGGATCGTCGGCGTCAATCACGCCCTGCTCTACCGCCATTTTGCAGACCGCGCCGACCTGATCGACGCGGTATCGCTGCGCTGGCTGACGAAGCTGCAGAAAAAGCTCGAAACGATCACGGCCTCGCAAGGCGATCCCGATACCCGCCTCAAGGAGTGGTTTGTCACGCTTTATGCGCTGCTGCGCGAAAAGCGCATGGCGGATCCCGATCTCTATCGCAGCTTCAGGCTTGCCGCCGATGAAAACCGGCCGTATTTCGGCAAACATGTCGCGGCAATCCGCTGGCAGGTGGCGAAACTGGTCACCGAGGCCATGCAGAGGGGGAACTATCGCGACAGCAATCCGCTGGAGACGGCAACCGTCCTGTTCGAAGCCACCACGGCTTTTCATCACCCGGCCCTGATCGACGATCAGGCCGCAGCCGACCGTCAGGACATTCTGGTCCTGCTTCTGGAGATGCTGACGGCCGGGCTCAGATCCACGCCAGGCAGTTAGTCCGGCTCGCCGAAAAGGACGGTCCGTATCTGGTCGGCGGCCTCGAAAATCAGACCGACATGTCCAAGTGCTGTATCCAGCGTCATCCGCTGGACCGGCGCGTGGAAGGCAACGGCGGCATGGAAGCGGCCATTCGGATCGATGATCGGTGCGGCCACGGCGATCATGCCGTCTATGAATTCCTCGTCATCGACGCTGTAACCGCGCTCCGCGGACCGGCCCAGTTCGCGGCGCATCTCCTTGGCATCGGTGATCGTGTTGCGGGCATGGACGTCCATCGTCATGACGGCGAGCATGCTGTTGAGTTCGGCCTTCGGCAGGCTGGCCAGGAACATCTTGCCGCTGGCAGTGCAGTGGAAAGGTACGTGGCTGCCGACGGGAAGCTGGATGCGCAGCGGCCACTGGGTTTCCACGCGATCGATGTAGAACATGCCTTCTTCTTCGGCAGCCACGAGGTTGCAGGTTTCGCCAACTGCCGCCGACAGGTTCTGCAAGGCGCGGCGTTGCGCGGCATGACTGCGCGAGGCGGCAAGCAGGCCTGAGGATATCGCCCGCAGCCGGCCGGTTGGCCGCAGCCGCCTTGCATCGACATCGCGGGTCAGAAAACCGGCCTCGATCAGGGTCGTGCACAGCCGGTGGATGCTCTGCTTCGGCAGGCCGATCTCCGCATTGATCTCCGTCGGCGTCATCGGCCTGCCGGCTTTTGCCAGCACCTCAATGATCAAAAGCATGCGCAGATTGGTTGGTATGCGCTGCCCCCCGCCGGATCGATCGTCCGATCCGTTTTCGTGCCCGTCACCGTAAGTCATTTACCCACCATCGCCGCTTGTCCATTGCACGCCAGCTTAATTCATGCTTGATTATCAGTAATGAGACAAAAAGTCTCAATTTTTAATTCCCGGGAGGCGGGGACGTTTGGAATTCGACTATGTCATCGTGGGAGCGGGATCGGCGGGCTGTGTGCTGGCCAACCGCCTTTCGGCGGATCCGTCGATCCGCGTCGCGCTCGTGGAAGCGGGCGGACGCGACTGGTATCCGTGGATCCATATTCCGGTCGGCTATTTCAAGACGATGAACAATCCGTCCTGGGATTGGTGCCTTACCACCGAACCGGATCCGGGACTGAACGGGCGATCCATCCGGTGGCCACGCGGCAAGGTGCTGGGCGGGTCGAGTTCCATCAACGGCCTGCTGTATGTCCGCGGACAGCCGCGCGATTACGATGTGTGGGCGCAGATGGGCAACAAGGGCTGGTCCTGGTCAGACGTGGAGCCCTACTTCCGACGCGCGGAAGGCAGCGACGAGCGCAACGACGGCATTCTGGGCACCGATGGGCCCCTGGCTGTTTCCGAACCACGATTGCAAAGCCCGGTTTGCGATGCCTGGATCGCGGCAGCGGAAAATGTCGGCTATCCGCGCAACGCCAATTATAACGGTGAGGTCCAGGAGGGCGTCGGGCATTTCTTCCAGACGGCCAGGGAGGGCTTGCGCTCCTCCACGGCGCGCGCCTTCCTGAAGCCCGTTCGGGGGCGCGCCAACCTGCAGGTCCTCACGCATCACCAGGTCAGGCACCTGACATTCGAAAACAGAAGGGTCACCGGCATCGTCTGTTCGCACGGCGACGATGAGCGGACGATCGTCGCGCGGCGCGAGGTTGTGCTCAGCGCCGGCGCCATCGGTTCACCGCAGATCCTGATGCTGTCGGGCATCGGCGCGCCGGAGCATCTGGCCGAACACGGCATTGCCACGCAGCACGCACTGCCGGGGGTCGGCGGTAACCTGCAGGACCATCTGCAGGCGAGACCGATCTTCAAATGCGTGAGCCCGACACTCAACGACCAGGTCGGGACGCTGGCCGGCCGACTGGGCATCGCCCTGGAATTCGCGCTCAGGCGGTCCGGTCCGATGACCATGGCGGCGAGCCTCGGCGTCGGCTTCATGAAGACACGTGCGGAACTGGAGACGCCGGACATCCAGTTCCATGTCCAGCCGTTTTCCGCCGGCTCCGACATGAAACCGCACGGCTTTTCCGCCTTCACGGCTTCGGTCTGCCAGCTCCGGCCGGAGAGCCGCGGCCGCATCGGACTGAGATCGTCCGACCCGGCCGCTCCTCCGCACATCGATCCCGGTTACCTGTCCAGCGAGATCGACTGCCAGACCATGGTTGAAGGAGTTCGGGTTGCCCGCAGGATCGCGGAAGCAGAGCCGCTGAAATCGGAAATCACCGCCGAATTTGCGCCTGGACCGGATGTTTCCGATGACGCGGAAATCCTTCACTGGATCCGGGACACGGCGACGACGATCTATCATCCGTCGGGCACCTGCAAGATGGGCCACGAAGACGATTGCGTCGTCGATGACCGCCTGCGCCTGCGCGGTATGGGCGGTATCCGCATCGCCGACGCCTCGATCATGCCCAACCTGGTTTCGGGCAATACCAACGGACCGACGATCATGATTGCGGAGAAAGCCGCGGACATGATCCTGGAGGATGCCGGATGAGGCCTGAAACCATGTTCGACTTCGTCCAAATCATCTTTGCCGATATCGTCCTGTCGGGCGACAACGCACTGATCATCGGCATGGCGGCGGCCGGCCTGTCGCCGGAATTCCGCAAGAAGGCGATCATGCTCGGCCTTGCGCTTGCGGCAGGCCTGAGGATCGTCTTTGCCGTGCTCGCCTCGGCGATGATGGCGATACCCGGCATCCTGTTCCTGGGCGGCCTGCTGCTGAGCTGGGTCTGTTGGCGGTTCTTCCGCGAACTTCGCCAGGACCTTCCCGATGCCGCCAGCCACACGCTGGAAGCCGCCGGCTATCAGGGCCCGCCGCGCCGCCAACTCATGTCCGCCTTGGTGACCATTACGGTTGCCGACGTTTCCATGTCGATCGACAATGTCGTAGCCGTCGCCGCCATTGCGCGCGAGAATACGGCGCTTCTGGTTTTCGGCCTCGGCCTTTCGATCGGATTGATGGCCTTCTGCGCCACAATGGTGATGCGCCTGCTGACCCGGTATCCTTGGATTTCCTATCTCGGCCTGGCGTTTCTCGTCTATCTGTCGGCCGACATGCTGATCGCCGGATGGCCGGATGTGGCCCGATATGCCGGGCTTTCAGGACCGGTGACATGATAGTCCGGGGGCATAGAAATTATGGCCGCAAGCCGGCCAAGACTTTCGGAATGCCGTACGACGGATATTCCGGATTGAACGCTGCACAACAGGATACAATTCCGCAGCGTGTAAAAGCAGGGAAACGATTCAATAGGGAGAAGAGACCATGACAAGCTTGAAATCGTTGAAACGCGGAACAGCCGCGGTAGCGCTTGCGCTTTCCGTACTGGCCGCGCCATTTGTAGCCGAGGCCAAAACGGTGATCCGCATCCAGTCGGTGATTCCGTCGAGCGCCGATGAAGTCACCATGCTGAACGACTTTGCCGCCGACGTGCTGGCGCTGACGGACGGCGAGGTGGAATTCCAGGTCCTGCCGGCCGGAGCCGTGGTTGGCGTTGCCGAAACGCTCGATGCTGTCGACAAGGGTCTGATCGAAGCCGGCTTTGCCTGGACGCATTACTGGTCGGGCAAGCACCCGGCCGCCATGCTGTTCGGCTCGCCAGTTGCCGGCGCCGGTGTCGGCATCGACAATATCGCGTTCGTATCCTGGTTCATGTATGGCGGCGGCCAGGAACTGTACGACCAACTCTGGGATGAGATGGGCGTCAACGTGAAGGGTTTCATGCTTCAGCCCGTCGGGCCGGAAGCGCTTGGTTGGTTCAAGGAGCCGATCGAATCGATGGCCGATT
>Ga0102947_1000757_pt1 | contig 11349 bp, 8 predicted proteins | sample SalPon2A_A_D2_MG_FD_78210 | JGI IMG/M metagenome (GOLD analysis project Ga0102947, IMG submission 78210) | Soil microbial communities from South San Francisco under conditions of wetland restoration - Salt Pond MetaG R2A_A_D2_MG | ecosystem: Environmental > Terrestrial > Soil > Wetlands | place... | reverse complement strand
TTGGTGTCTGTACTTTTTGTATCTGTTACTAGTGTTTTGTATGTTGTATCTGTGAGAGTTCTCATCTCGATTTTGTATCCAGTTATTGCAGCATTGTTGTCATCTCCATCATCAGGTGCAGTCCACGATAGGTCTATCTTTGAAGAAGAGATTGATTTTGCATCTAGATTTGTAGGACGATCTGGTACGTCATCTGGGATGATATCAGAATTGTTGTTGTTACTTGAAGATGACAATGTTACAGTAACACTTTTTGAAACATCACTGAAACCTAATGTATACTTCGCAACCACTACAAATTTGTATGTTTTACCCATGCTCAGATTAGATATGGTGTATTTCGTATTAGATGCAGAAACATCAGCAATTTCGGTGTATAAACCTGATACTATTTCCTGTTTTATTATGTAGCCCTGAATATTCTGACCATAGGTTTGAGTTGGGGGTTTCCAACTAATTTCAACTGATGTTTGAGATATTGTGGTGGCTATTACATCAGTAGGAATGTCAGAAACAGGTCCATCGGTATTTAAATTATCATTAACGCTAGGAGTTTTTACAGTTACGCTGCTAGAGGATTCACTGTTTCCTGAAGAATTAATTGCGTAAACTCTGTATGCATATACAGAGTCAGGAGATAATTCAGTGTTAGAATAAACTGTGTCTATATTGCCGGTGTTTTCTATAACGGTAGAATAGTTTGCATCAGTATTCATTCTATATTCTATTTTATAACCAATTATAGAATCATCATCCGGTGCAGTCCAAGATAGATCTATCTGCGTAGGAGATACAACATTAGCTTTCACATCTGAGGGATTTTCAGGAATATCTGCATATACAGATACAAAAGATATTCCAGAATACATGCCAAATAGTATTGCCATGCTAAATGTAAATAAAACAGAATAATGACGTGATATCAAACCACATACAAGACCACATACATATTATAAAATAATGACTATTTTACTGCGGGATGGTTTTAAGAAAAAATCCATTACAAATATAGATTGAATACATGTAAAACAGCAATAATACCATGACTGGGTTAAAATTTGAATTTATCAGATTTATTTGATTCATTACTTTTGAAAATAATGATTTTATAATTATCCCATACAAAATGTAATAAAAGTTACAATCAAATTCTAAAGATTACCTCAACACAAAAATGAATTAAATATTTTTTAAATAATAAAGATTCAAAAATTATTACTCACAGTTTAAACACTAATTTAAAATGATATACAAAAATACATATCTGTTTTTCTAAATTATGACAAAATACTTATCATACGAGTCTTGCATTAGATAATTTTCCAATAGGTTTACAAAAGTCTTTTATTCTTACTTTTCATTAAAACGTCAATGAAATTAACAACAAAAACAATGACATTCTCAATACTGACGATTGCTGTTGCAAGTCTAATGCTGACAATCCCATCTGCTTCTGCAGAAACCATGGTAAGCCTTCCTGAAGGTTCATCAGTTCCAGGATGTGAAGAAACAGACGAGTGTTACATTCCTTATGAGGTAAATGTGGCAGTTGGTGAGGCAGTCACATGGAGTAATGATGACACTGCAGCACACACTGTAACTAGCGGTAGCATGTCAGACGGACCAAGTGGTGTGTTTGATTCTAGTTTATTCATGGCAGGTACAACATTCTCTCATACATTTGAGGAAGAAGGAACATACCCATACTTTTGCGTAGTTCATCCATGGATGCTAGGTGTGGTAATGGTTGGCACAGGTAGTGGCGGTAACGATGAAGAGCTCATGGTAGAAATCACTACAGGAAATGCAGCCAAAGACGAGAGACTCTCAATTGATGTGACCTTTAAGACAATTGACGGGATGAAAGTTGAGCATGTTAACTATGACATCATGGCAAGCCAGGGAACAGAAGTTGTCCTAGATGACAAGAAAGTACATGATCATGACGGTGTCATGAATCACATGACTGCACCATTACCTATTGCTGCATCTAGTGAAATGCCAGTAGACATTACTGTGACATTTAACGGGTTTGGAATAGAAGGACCGTTTACAGGTCCAATAGGACAGGTAGCCACAAAGCAAGTAGTTCCAGAATTTGGTACAATAGCTGCAATGATTCTAGCTGTTGCAATCATTTCCATAATTGCAATATCTGCAAAATCAAGACTATCTATAATGCCAAGAATGTAAAATACAAATCTCTTTTTTATTTTTTTGTAATTTCTAGTACTCGTCTTTGTTGTTCATCTAACATCTTTTGAAATTCCACTCTTAGTACCTCGAGTTTTTCTTTCTTTGTTTTATCATCTAATGTAGAAAAGTTAACATTTTTCATCTCTTGTGCAATTGCAGAAAGTTTTTCGTTGGTTTCATATACAATACTATCTATTTGTTTTTCTCTAGATTCATCCAATAAGTATAGTATAGCAAGTCTTGCAAATAACTTTTGATGTCAGACTAGATAGATTTTTCTTATAATGTGCAAATTCTTGTATACATTTAGGGGTTTAAAAAAAGAAAACAAAACTTTTGATGATCGGATCTTAAGACCAACAACGTTTAGTTGTTTGGTGAGAGTTCCAATCATACATGATCAACCAGAAATAGTATTTAGATCATTCTGATGAATCATACGTTTCGCTTTTAAGCAAATTCTGTACTAACTAGTTTAAGATCTGCGGGGAGAAGCCATCTAACCGTTAACCGACCATACCGTCCAAGGGTGGGCCAACTTTTGCCCATCCTTTTCAAATTATTTTTTATCAATTATGAGATAATACCAATTCGCTGATGATTGATATGAATAAATCATTTGTTTTACTTTTACTCAAATCTTGCAGATACTAACCATATGAACAATCAAGATAATCAAAACAAATCAAATTGGGAAGAATTCAAGGATTTTATTGGATTTTTTACTAGGGTTAAGTTTTTCCTTACAAATATTAGAATATAGATTTAGATTTTGGAATACACATTGATAATGCAGAACAAACTATTTCCCTAAAAAATTCAATTATTTTTCCAATATGGGCAAAATCTTTTAAATCGATACACATGTTGACTATCAATGAATAAAACGCTAAAGTATATGGCAATACTTGCTTTAGTTCCCCTGTTTACAGCAGGCATGACTTCAAATTATCTTACTGATGCAAATGCAGCAACAAGTAACAAGGTAGTTTGTGGTGATGTCTTGTGTAAAAATTATCCAGGAGGCAGAAGTGGTTGGGAAGAAGATAAAAAATCTGGATCTTCAACTGTAACACCACAACCTGCTCCACAGGTGTCTAAAGAAGTATCTACACAAAAAGAAGTTCAAAAGAATGTAGAGCCCAAGACGACAACTCAAAAAAGTACTGAATCCAGCATGGAATCACAACTCAAGTTATCAAGAGCAAATGTTCCAGCAACAATTCCTTTGCATCAAGGATACTACAATGGTGAAGATGTTTATTTTATCATCACCGACTCTAGTGATCCAACACATGCAGATATAATCACAGCAAATCAAGGCTGGAAAGTAGAACTTGCTCCGCTGCTAGCAAATGCTCCGGCAGAGGCACTATCAAAGACATACATGTTTACAAATGGTATTGAAGGTGATGGAGTTCATGGATTTCAAGGTGAAGTATTTACCAGTACTCCTGCACAACCAAAAGTGTATAGTGCACTGACTTCTCATGTACATGTTACATGGAATGAGGGAATACAACCACGAGTTCTTAATTCACAGGAGATGATCATGGCTGCTGCAGATAAACGTGAGGTTACACTTACTGAACTAAAAGTAGTGTTAAACATGCCACAAATTGTTTGGCCTGGTGGTCAGATGATGGTAAAAGAGAACAAGACCTTAACTGACGAGACTCCATATGGAGGAGGACAAGTTCTAGATATCAATACTGAAGAAAAGACAGTAACTTTCATCGCACATAGAGGCTGGGGTCCTGATGGTAGAACCATCTATTACATTGTAACGGATGCAACACCAAGTGATCCTGCAAAAATGATGGGAGTTACAAGTGCACCAACATCGGCTAGTTTGATTGCAAATTCAGCAGCAGTGGATCTATTCCAGTTTAAGGATGGTCTTACAGGTACTGGACCTATGGGATTCCAACCAGGAATAGCTGCAGGTGCACCAGGTGATGCAAACTATTCACCAATGTGGAGAATCTTCATGATAGGATGGACTGATCCATCTAGTGCACAACTGCTAGAAACCATGGATGACATCAATGCATACAAGAAAGCAGAGCTAATCAACGTCAGCATTGCTAAACCAATGGATAGCGATCACATTGTGAATTGTCCATTCATCGATCCGTTCCAATAAGGAACTCTACTCTTTTTTTTCTATTTTTTTATATTGTTTGTTGTAAATCCTGTTGATCTGCAGACCAAAAAATATGTTAATCATAATTTTACAGTAAAATACAAAACAAAACCTCAAAAATTAAATCAGACTATTGCCAGATACAACATAATGATGTCCTCAACGGATACTAGAACAGGCGATGATACATGTCCAATATGCAAAAGACCAAAAAGTAAACACACATCTGATGAGATTAGAGCATGTACCAAAAAGATGAATGATCTCAATAGTACAGATACAGATGGCTTGTAATAGATGTAAAAAATAAAAGAGTCACGTGTAATTTTCCTCTTACGTTCAAATCAAAACATATCGATCTTTTTCTATATGGTATTCTTGTAATAACGTAAAATAAACACATAGAAAAAAAGCAAACCTACTTTCTTAATTTCATTGCCATTTTGGCAGCAGTTCCCCTAAGAGAGTAGCCTAATTCTAAATAAATTTTGTAATTATAACACATAGATACAGTTAGTATATGTAGAATCTGTTGAATTCAACAATAGAACACTTTATGAAGTTCTTTTGTTGGGTTTACTCAAATTATGAATTTTTTTAGAATTGGAGGTATTGTTTTAACTATAATTATTGTTACAACCTTTTTTGCCTCTGCTGAAATATTTGAGGCATACCGAGAAAAAGATACAGAAAAACCTAATTTTGATCATCCATTTTTGCCTTATGCAGGATTGTTTTTGTTTGGTTTGCCTCCATCGATAGCAGGAATTGTTGTATCGTTTTTCAAAACTAGTAAATCGAAAATCATAGGTTTTAGTGTAATAACTGTTACATCTTATGTTGTAATTTTCATCATCGCAATTTTGATGTTAAATTATCCTACCCTATTTGGAATTCCAGAAACATACTGGGAGATTACCAAGTAAAGAAATGTAGACTAGATTTTTTGATAATCATTGAAATTGCCAGGTATTTGTATCACTTGTATTCTTTAAATCCCAACGGATTTAGTTTTCACTTACCATTGTTCTATATCTTCTTGATCACAGGCATGTATTTTAGAACAATCTTTTATTGTTTTAAGCACTTTCAAAAGTACATTGCATAACAAAATGATAGGCAATGATTTGGTAGTAGTATATACAATACCAAATAATTCAGGAAAAAAAGAATTCATTACAATATTGCCATGGGGAGAAGAGATTACAATAACGGGTGAAAATAAAAAATATTACTTTATTAAATTTAATTTCTCCAAAGAACTAGATGATGGTAGTTTTATCCTTGAAGAAAAATCTGGAGTCATTAACAAGAAAACAGAATTAATTGATATCAATAATAATGGGATTCTGAGAGTTGATTTTGTAGATGTACAACAAGGAGATGCGGCATATATTGAAACTCCTAATGACAAGCGAATACTAGTAGATGGTGGAGATAATCAATTATTTGCCAGATATTTAGCCCAAAAATTCCCTGGTTCAACCATTAATGAGCCATATGTAATTGATGCAATAGTAGCTACTCATGGTGACGCTGATCATTTTCAAGGATTAATTGAAATATACAATTCAGAAAAAAATGATGTTAAAAATAAACAATTATTCATTTATCCAAAAAGAATTTTCCATAATGGGATTGTAAAATCTTCTAATAAAGTCAATGGCAAAAACATTTCTACAAAGAAAAGATTAGGTAAAACAAAAGAATTTAATGGTAAATTGTACCTTGTGGATCTTTTTGATGACATAACTAGTGTACCAAAAGAGAAACTAAATTCAACATTTCAGAAATGGGTTAAAGCAATTAAAGCATATAAAAAACGTGGTCCTATTGAATTACGACGTTTAGAGTATGATCCCACAGATAAGCCATTTGATTTTGTAAAAGAAGAGGGCATAGATATCCAAGTTTTAGGCCCAAGAACACAAGTAAAAGAAGGCGTAAGCACATTACCTTTCTTAAAACAAAGAGACAAACCAATTCCAAGATCGGTAATCAAAGATAATGATGATAAAGAGAATGGATCATATTCTCATTCTCATACCATTAACGGTCACTCCATAATCCTAAAAATAAAATTCAAAAATGTAAATATTCTGTTTACAGGGGATCTCAACGATGAATCAGGTAAAGATTTGGCAGATCAAAATGGAATCGATTTGAGTGCAGAGATTTTTAAAACACCACACCATGGGTCACATGAATTTTCAAGTGAGTTTTTGGAAAAAGTAAAACCAGTAGTTTCCATTATTTCGTCAGGAGACGAAAATGCAGCAAAAGAATACATTCATCCACGTGCGTCTTTGGTTGGGTCATTAGGAAAAAACTCTAGAGTTGCCGAGCCACTCATTTTTGTAACCGAATTGGCAGCTTTTTTTAAGAACATGGGTTTTGTGGATGATAAAATCTACAAAACAAGTAAATTAAAAAAACAAAACAGCACTAAACAAAAAGGACCGTTTTATGCATTTAAGAGAACAGCATTTGGAACAGTACATATCAGAACAGATGGAAATAGAGTTTTAGTGTATACCAATAGTGGTAAAGAAGACATGAAGGAAGCTTATATTTTTACTGTTGACAGTAATGGAGAAATAAATTTTGAATCAGAGAAGATAGTTACTTGACACATACAGTTAAAGCATATTTTTTCATTATCTAATTCTTTAATTGCATTTTTATTTTGATATTTACATTAACATGTAATGCATAAATAATTTCCCCTATTGAAGATTAATCCCAAAAAAAATATTTATCAACAACTTGGATTAAGAGTTATATCTCAAAGTTTTGTTAGATATTATAACACAATTTCAAGATAGTCAATGTTTAGGATTAATTCATGTTACATTTTATTTACACACCTCTTTTACAATCATCCTCTTTTACAATCATCCTCTTTTACAATCATCCTGTTTAACATTCTCTTTAGTCCAATTTTGAAGATAAGGTACAGATTTGAAAATGTTGTAAACATTTTAAATTCAGTTTAGATAATGTGAGTAAATGTCTACAAAAAAATTTAGGCTGAATTTATCATGAGATTAAACTCTTTTCGTGCAAATTTTTTTATGTTTTCTTAGATTTTCAGAAGAATGAAATTCAGTACCACATGCTCTACATTTTTCCTTTTTCTTGTTATGTGCAATTTCTTTATGTTTTTCTAGTCTCTCAGGATACTTGAATCTAGATCCACATTCTTTACATTTTAGTTTTCTTACACTATCTACTGACACCATGTTTAGTTTAGTATCATCTAGTACTAAAACTAATTTCCTCATTACATGCCATTTCTTTGTTTACGGATGTTTTTATCTAGGTATGGATTGCTGATTGTTTTGTTTATTTTCTCAAAGATGAATCTTAGACTAGACCATGCCTTCTTGATGTATATTTCATGCATCTTGTGAATATTCATTTGCTATCCAAAGGTCTTTTTTCAAATAAACTTTTTGCAATTATTTCTTAATGTCATACAGATTAGTTTTCATTAAAGTTCTATACCATGTTTTTCTTTGACATGTAAAATAAAATTTGAATTTTTTTTGGATATAAAATTACAGTATGTGCACTTGAATACTGACTGTTGTTTTGGAGATCCTACTTTTCTGCTCATTTCAAATTTTCATTCAATTGGTTAATGATAAAACTTTCCTCGATACATGTTATTCCTTTTTATCTCATTATTTTGACTCAACGTAACCATTGCTTAAAAAATCAATATCGGTATTTTGAATCTTCAAATATCATAATCTGTTAACGGTTGTATCATATCCTTCACTATACTCGTCATTCAACTAAATTCTGACTTGGATAAATTAATGGTAAAACTGGAACACCATCTGACTCTTTCTAAAGGGGATTTACTATACCAAATGGAAAATGAAGATATTGCGGAAGTAAAAAGATTTTAAAAAAACATATGACGGGATAATCCATCATATCTGCGTTATATTTTTGAATTAAATGGCAATGCCAAAGAATCCATCATGTCTTTGTTGATATTGGCAAAAGATTTTGAATTTTCATTCCATGTGTGAATGTTTTGTTTTGTTGCATCAATTGATGCAATTGACATCATAGTTTGAAGATTCAATGATCTTCTAATCTGTTCTGCAGAATCATGGATCATATTCATTGAAGATTCTTGCATATTGACATTTATTCCTACTTTGGTTGCAAATTCCCTTTGAATATCAATGATTGATGATGAAGCATCATTCCATGCTTGGACATATTCTTGGAGCAGATTAGTTGCTGCTTGATGGAACTGTGGAATTGATTTTTCCATATTTGAATAGAAAGTCCCGACACCATCATTCCAAACAGAATAGATATCTTTGTGATTATTTGTATTTTCTATTTTACTCATTTATCGCACCTCCTCCTATTGGATTAAGTATTATTACTTGAATTCCTCAAGTAGATCTTCATTTTTCTTGAAGATCCATGTTAAGCCAATCATGTCCATGGCAGTGATAGTTGAGAGTGGGTTTTTGTTCTCACATTCAGCCAGGATTTCTTGACTTGGTTTTTGGTCATATTTGTGTTGGATTACAATTGACATGTGATAGAATAGTTCCAGAATGATATAATCATAGCAGTTGGTTTGTGGTATGCCTTATTTTGATATAAATCTTAAATTTTTACATTGGCTATACGACATCAAATCCTACTTACATACATATTCAAGGTGATGATTTTCAATAGATGGAATCTAGATGAGGATGTTAAAGTCTAGACAACATAGAATTAGAACCAACAACATCCATCAAAGATGCAACAAAAGGTAACTTGTTTGTTAAAATAACAAGTAGAGAAGCTGAAGGTTATAAAACGATCTCAGAAAGTCTGATCTTAAAAAATAAATGACTTGAAGCAGCATGTAAACACAATCACCATACAAACCACAATGAATATTGGAAACGTGTACTTTATTTTTAGATAATAAAAAAAGAAGACAAGTATAAAGAATTGTTAACAAGTAATATTTTCAGCTTAAAGAGGGCATAATTTGGTTATTTTTCATCTAATACGATTCATAAAAAATTCCAAGACTATGTTCTCAAATCCCAGAGATATTGTTTCTTATTAACTATGGCAGATACACCGTAATCTTTAATCGAAGTTATGTTAGTGATGTCTCCATTCAAGAGTTCATCTCTCATATCATTCCAAGTTTGTACATCATTTTCATCCACTAATCCATACTTTGCACTATCTAAACCATACATAATTGAAACATCACAACCACCACTATTGTTAGCAGTTGGAATAGTTAACAATGCCTGTATTACATTTTTTCTAAGCTGTGGAGTCATTTTTTTAAATATAGGATTTAGACACGAGTATTCCGTATTCCAGAGTGGTTTATCGTTGATTTCAAGTACAATCATCTTTTCTCGAACATTTTTAATTTGTGTAAATATAGAATGAAATCTCTTCAGATTAGGCGGATACAAATGAACATTGATGATATCTACCCAATCTTTCAAAACACCTGTTGCATTATCGGATGCATTCATTAGATCTACAAAAAAATTTAGATTGTTTTCTTGGTATAACCCTGTTACAGCTGGCGCGATTATTTTTGCAGATGGATCTATTTTTTTAATTATCAGATTGGCACGCTTTACCATCTCTGCCATTTTATTTTTTGAACCTGTCCAAAATCGTTTTACATTTACTTCATTCCAAATTTCATAATGCGTTATTCTTCCAGCATATCTAGTTGCTACAGCCGAGCAATAATTATCCCATTTTGTCAGATCAGAAGGTGGTGCACATACACCATATTCGGTACCACATTTTTCATTTGGTCTAGCAGAATAAAAAGACGGACATGAAGTAAGTGTGTGTACTATTGAATGACCTCGCGCACGTTCAGCATTCACCAAATCATCTAACAAAGTCCAATCATATACGTCAGGACTAGTTTCAATTTTGCTCCATCTGGCCCTCCATTTAGTTGAACCCCCTGTATAGTCATGTGTTCTTACTATGTTTCGATTTACCGTTCCAATTTTAGAACCTTTAACAAGTGCACCACCTCCGTAATGTGCTCCAAAGTAAGTTAGGTGGACTCTTTTTGTTCCAGTAAACTCATTTCTAAATACATCATTAGTGTAGGCTGGAGTGTCAGGAGTAACAATTTCTTTGACACTATCATTTGATGGCAAGAGTTTTGCCCATAGTAAAAATAACGGAATTGCAATTCCTGCACTTGCTCCACCAATCAATTTTAAAAAATCTCTTCGTGATAGTGGCATCTAATAATCTAAATCATATATTTAGAATATAATGATGATCCATCTATCTAATATCTCCAACTTGCAAAAACATGGTATAGCCGTAAACTTTTCTTCAATTGATGATGTTTTGGTTTCATACTTTACTGAATATTCTCCAGGTCTGTCAACTATGGGTCCATCTTGAATATCTCCAAGGACTTTTTGAGATTTTTAATTTCAAGTGTAGAATATGGAGTAAAATAAAGAAGCAAGATCATTATTCCAATTATTACAGATACAAAAATAGTTTTATTCATTAAAGATAATCTCTATACTTAGATTATAAGAAAAAGGTTAAGCATTTGAATACTTGTGAATTATCTCATATAGATATAATATGTAAATTACATATCCACCATATATCTACATAAAACGTATACAAATGATCTAATCAATTCGGATACAATATCATTTCATGTAGTTACAATGTGGATGTATAATAGATGAGGCAGGTGGAATTCTTTTAGTAGAGTAAAAACCACATAGAGAAGGAAAGTTTAGAGATTAAACTAGAAATAAGAATTATACGTTGATTCTCTTTGTATCTTAGCCTTTGTTAACCATTTTTGCCACATCTGGATGATTGTGATTGATGTGTAGTTCCAGATGTTGTTTCGTAACATAGTTCATTGGCTCATCTGTAGGACATACAGGACATTTGAATGACACTGATTTTCTAGTCCACAAAATACAGTTAAGAAGTCTAGTCAAAAT
>Ga0102947_1000756_pt1 | contig 11357 bp, 6 predicted proteins | sample SalPon2A_A_D2_MG_FD_78210 | JGI IMG/M metagenome (GOLD analysis project Ga0102947, IMG submission 78210) | Soil microbial communities from South San Francisco under conditions of wetland restoration - Salt Pond MetaG R2A_A_D2_MG | ecosystem: Environmental > Terrestrial > Soil > Wetlands | place... | reverse complement strand
GCGCTGGGCCAGACCCCGGGGCCGGCGGCGGTCGGCGGCGAGGAGGGCGCGCCCGGGGATCGCCCCTCCCCCGCCATCGACCCGCAACGCTTCCGCAAGCTGCGCGCCTTCCTGCTGCGCACCTTCGCCATGGCGTTCTGGCAGGACGTGGTCCTCAACCGTCCGCTGCTGCGCCGCTTGCGCAGCGACCCGGTGCCCCGCTGGCGCAAGGTGGCCCGCCGCTACCGCGCCCTGGCGGTGGAACTGGGCGGCGTCCTCATCAAGCTGGGCCAGTTCCTCTCCATCCGCGTCGATCTGCTGCCGGCGGAGGTGCTGGCGGAGCTGGCGGGCCTCCAGGACGAGGTACCGCCGGAGGATTACGACGCCGTGGTGGCCCAGGTCGAGGACGACTTCGGCGCCCCCCTCTCCAGCCTCTTCCAGCACTTCGAGCCGATCCCCGTGGGTGCCGCCTCCCTGGCCCAGGTCCACGCCGCCCGGCTGCCGCCGGGGATCGACGATGAGGGCGAGGCCGGCCCCGGCGAGCGGCGGGCCGCGCCGGAGCCGCTGGGCGAAGCGGTGGTGGTCAAGGTGCTGCGCCCCGGCATCGCCACCTTGGTGGAGACCGACCTCAAGGCGCTGGGCATGGCGGTGCGCTGGCTCAAGCCGTGGAAGCGGCTGCGCAAGCGGGTCGATCTCGACCGCCTGGCCGAGGAGGTGGCCGACACCACCCGCGCCGAGCTCGACCTGATCGCCGAAGGGCGCAACGCCGAGCGCTTCGCCCACGACTTCGCCGACGACCCGGGGGTGCGCATCCCCAACGTCCACTGGGCGAGGACCGCCGGGCGCACCCTGACGCTGGAGAACGTCGCCTTCGTCAAGATGAGCGACGTCGCCGCCCTGGAGGCCGCCGGGGTCTCCCGCCACCAGCTCGCCAAGAGCCTGTACCGGGTCTACATGCGGCAGATCTTCGTCCACGACTTCGTCCACTCCGACCCCCACCCGGGCAACCTCTTCGTGCGCCCGCTGGACGAGGGCGAGGTGTCCCAGATGGAGAGCTCGGCGTCGTTGACCGGCGACGACGGCGAGTTCGAGGGCCGCCCTTTCGAGCTGGTGTTCGTCGATTTCGGCATGGTGGCCTCCATCCCCCGGCGGCTGCGCGCGGCGCTGCGCGAGTACCTCTACGGCCTGGGCACCCGGGACCCGGAGCGCATCGTCCAGGCCTACCAGGCCGCCGGCGTCCTGCTCCCCGGCGCCGACGTCCGCCGCCTGGTGGAGATCCACGAGGACATGTTCCAACGCCTCTGGGGCGTGCCCCTGGGCGACCTCCGGGACACCGCCCTCTCCGAGGCCCGCTACTTCCTGCGCGAGTACCGGGACCTGGTCTACGAGATGCCGTTCCAGGTGCAGGTGGACCTCCTCTTCGTCTCCCGGGCGGTGGGCATCCTGGCGGGCCTGGCCACCAGCCTGGACCCGGAGTTCGACCCCTGGGCCGAGACCATGCCGTTCGCCGAGAAGCTGGCCGAAGAGGAGCTTGCCCCCGGCCTCGCCGCCTTCGGCAAAGTCGTCGCCGAACAGGCCCGCATCGCCCTGCGCCTGCCGCAACGGCTGGAGGACTTCCTGACCCGCGCCGAGCGCGGCACCCTGAGCGTCCAGGCCCAGCTCTCCCCCGAGGTCCGCCGCACCCTCGCCCGCCTCGACCGCGGCGGCCGCCGCCTCTCCTGGACCTTCGCCGCCGCCACCCTCTTCCTCTCCGGCATCCTGCTGCGCGGCGCCAACCCCGAAGATCCCCTATCCGCCTGGCTCCTCGGCGGCGCCGGCGTGTTCTTCCTGTGGAGCCTTGTGCGTTACGGGCGGTGAGGGCCGCAGAACTCTTGACACATCCGAGCTTGCACATGTGCCCCACATGTGAATATGCTCCCAACATGAGCAAGATGATTCAGATTCGGAATGTCCCCGACGATCTCCACCGGCTCTTCAAGTCGCGAGCCGCCCTCGCGGGCATGACCCTCTCAGACTATCTGCTGGCCGAGATGCAACGAGCAGCGGAGAAGCCCACGCGGCAAGAACTGCTGCGCCGTCTTGAAAGCCGCACCCCTGTGCATCTCTCCCGGCCCGTTGCCGAGGTGATTCGCGAGGAGCGCGACAGCCGTTGATTGTGCTCGACGCCTCGGCGGCGGTGGAGGTGGTTCTACGAACCGAGCTGGGCCGCCGGATCACCACCCCCCTGCTGGAAGATTCAGCTCCGAGCTGCCCTCACCTGATCGACGTGGAGGTCACGCAAGCGCTCCGTCGCATGGTCTTCAGCGGTGAGATGGAGGAGGCCAGGGCCGAGCGCGCCCTAGCCGACTTCACCGACCTGCCGTTGAGGCGCTTCTCCCATGAGCTCTTGCTGCCGGAAGTTTGGAAGCTCCGCCACAACGTCACCCCCTACGACGCCGTCTATGTCGCCTTGGCCAACCTGTTGTCAGTACCGCTCTGGACCTGTGATCTCAGGCTCGCCCGCGCTGTGGAAGATCTCATAACTGTTCGCACCTGGCAGGGAGGTGGGATCAGTTGACTCCTCGCTGTTGGCTGTCCAGGATATGACCACGGTAAACAGCAAACGTCAGGTGACGATCCCGAAGGGAGTGGCGGACCGCTATGGAATCGGCGCCGGGGACGAGGTCCGATTCGAACCCGCTGGCGGCGCGATCCGCATGATCCCGCCGGCAGGACTGCGGCCCGAACTCGACCAGCATCTCCTATCACAAAGAAGGCGGAGAGTGGACGGCACTCGACCCAATAAAGTGACAAAAACTCAAAGCTAGCGGAACCGCCGTATGAACTTCCCCGCCCAAGCATCCAGCTCGTCGAATTTTAGGAAGTAGGCCGCGCCGAGGTAGAGGGCGGCGTAGAGGCCGACGACGGCGGGGGCCACCAGGAGGAGGGGGCGGCCCGCCAGGAGCCACCAGAGGCCGGCGGCGGGGAGCGCCGAGGCGGCGGCCAGGGCGATCATGCGGCCGGCGGCGGCCAGCGGCAGGTGCAGCCCCTCGATGCGCCCCCGGAGGGCCGCGCGCAACGCCCCCAGCTCGATCCAGGCGGCCACCGCCGAGCCCACCGCCAGGCCGACGGCGCCAAGATACAGGGTCGATCCGCCCAACTCGCCGCCGGAAACCGTCCCCAGCCCCTCGACGACGTTGGCGACGCTGTAGCGGTCCAGCAGCATCATGGTGGGCACCGCCACCAGCGCCCCCACCACCATCCGCAGCACCGCCACCTTGGCCGGGGTCTTGGTGTCGCCGTCGGCGTAGAAGGAGTTCTGGAGCAGCCGGGACTGGGTGGTGGCGGCCAGCCCCAGGGTGTAGGCCGCGAGCACCAGGTAGACCAACCACTGGTCGCTGCCACCGAAGGCGCCGCGGCGGTAGACCACGCCGACCAGCAGCAGGCCGAAGGCGAGGTAGCCCACCGCCGTGGGCAGCACCAGGAAAAGCATCTGGCGGGCGGAGCGCTCGACCCGGCGGGCGAAGCGCTTCTCGTCCTGGAGGCCGAGGCGCGACAGCTCCGGCAGCTCCGCCGCCGCCACCGACATGCCGAACAGGCTCACCGGCAGCAGCGCCAGGAGCTGGGCGTAGCGCAGCGAACTGGGGGCGCCGGCGGCGAGCCAGGAGGCGAGCACCAGGTCCAGGTAGCTCGACACCTGGTGGACGCCACGCCCCGCCAGCACCGGCCCGGTGGCCCGGATCGCCTCCATCACCCCCTCCACCTTGGTGGACAGGGAGAGGCGGAAGCCCTTCAGCTCCCTGGCCACCAGCGGGAGTTGGACCGCGAACTGGAGGAAGCCGCCGACCAGGGCGCCCCAGCAGATGGCCAGCAACAGGCTGTCCCGGGCCGGGTTGCCGGCGGCCTCGACGGTGGCGCCGGAGAACGGGCTGCCGAGGATCGCCACGGCGGCGCCCACCAGGGCGGTGAGGATCGCGACGTTCCACAACACCGGCGCGAAGTAGGGCAGGAAGAAGCGGCGGTGGCTGTTGAGCACCCCCAGGGCCCAGGCGGAGAGCACCAGGACGCCGGCCATGGGGAAGACGATGCGCACGCAGGTGACGGTGAGCTGGTAGCGGTCCACCGTCGCCGCCGGGTCCGTGGCGTCGGCCAGGAAGCCGGGGGCGAGGACCGCGACGATGGGCGCGGCGAAGAAGACGCCCAGCGCCACCGCCAACGCCGCCACCGCGATGAGCAACCCGAGGATGGCGCCGGCGAAGCGCCCCGCGTCCTCCTCCCGGCCCTCCTCCAGCATGCGGCTGTAGATCGGGATGAAGGAGGCGGAGACGGTGCCTTCGCCGAGGAGGTTCTGCAGCAGGTTGGGGCTGCGGAAGGCGGTCTCCACCACGTCGGCGTGGGCCGAGACGCCGAAGAAGTGGGCGTAGAGGGCCTGGCGGACGAAGCCCAGCAGGCGGCTCGAAAGGATGCCGGCGGCGACCCGGGAGGCCCCGCCCCCGGAGCCCTCCGACTCCCCCGCCCCGCCCGCGTCGGCGGCCGTGGGCGGCGCCTCCGTGGGGACGGTGTCGGCACCGCTCTCCGGCGGCGTGCCGGTCTCCACCGGGCCCGGGGCGCTTTCCGCCGAATCGTTGTCTCGGCTCATGGCAGGTCGTTCCAGTGCAGCAGGGCGTTGTAGAGGAGGCGGAAGTCGCTGTGGTTCAGGTGGCGGTGGAGCGGGTTGAAGGAGTAGAGGAGCACCCGGCCCCGGCCCGACGGCACGTCGAGGATCGCCGGCTCACCGGCCAGCGGCTCTTCCGCCGACACCCAGCCGGAGAGCACCAGGTCGCGCAGGTCTTCCTCCCCGGCCTCCTCCCCTTCCCCACCGGCGGCCCCGCGGCCGCTCCCACCCTCGCCGGGCGGTTCAGCGCTGGCGTCGGCCGCCAGGTCCTCCTCGATGATCCTGGCCTCGAAGGAGTCGTCCTGGCCCGCGTCGGGATCACCCGCCTCCGGGCCCATGTCGACGCCCCGGGGGTCCAGGGTCTCGACCAAGATGGCCCGGTCCATGGCCAGGGTCTCGTCCATGGGGGCCCCGCCGTCGTCGCCGCCATCGTCCTCCGGCAGCTCGTCGCCGAACTGGAGGACGACGTGGCGCTGGTAGCGGTCCGGGACGTCGAACAGCGGGCCGTTGCCGCGGAAGACGCTGGTCTTCTCCGGGTAGCCGTAGGTCAGCGGGTGGCCGGCCCGGCGCACCCGGGCGGCGAGCTCCGAGCCGGGGTTGCGCACCGACGACGCCGGGCGCCGCACGACCCGGCGCACCAGGCCACCGTCCACCGCCAGGGTGCCGGAGTTGCCGAGGGTGACCAGCATGCCGCCGCCGGCGACGAAGCGTTGCAACTCCATCAGCCCGGCCAGCCCCATGCCGCCGGTGACATCGGGCGAGGCGTTGGGGACGCCGTGGCTCGGGAAGCGGTCGGTCTGGGTGTAGGCCAGCGGCCCGAGGGCCGGGTCGATGCCGTGGACCATGCGGGCGAAGTCGCCCCGGGCCCGGGGCATCAGCAGGACGTCGAAGCGCTCCAGCAGGCCGCCCCGGCGCAGGTCGTCGGGGCTGACCAGGGTGTACGGCATGCGCGCCTGGTCCAGGGTGTAGCGCGCCCAGCCGGCGTCCTGGGTCGAGGTCCAGGTGTGGACCAGGCCGAGGCGCGGCAGGTCCACCAGGTGGGAGGCCACCCGGGGCATGGAGAGGGCGGCGCGGAAGGTGAGGCCGAGGCGCGCCGCCACCTCTTCGACCTCCGCCCGGGGCGCCTGCACGATCCAGCTCCCCGCCGGGTAGTCGACGCCGTTGACCTCGAACGCCTGCTCTGCCGCGTCCACCTGGTGGTCGCCGAGGAGCGCCCTGGCGGTGAGGAGCGACGACTGGCCGGTGTCGGCCAGCAGGTAGATGTCCTCGCCGAAGCCGGTGACGCCGCCGCCGGGCGACGGAGCCATCGTCACCTCAGCCATGGGCACGTCCAGGATCTCCGGGTCGTCCACCCGCTCGCCCTCCACCCCGTAGAGGAGCGGCCAGGTCCAGGCGACGTCGTCGTAGGGCGGGTTGGGCTCGTCGGGGGGGAAGCGCTGGACCTCCAGCAGGGTCACCGCCAGGTCGCGCAGCGGCTGGTCCATGCGCACCACGAAGCTTCCCACCGGCCAGTCGGAGATGGGGGCCGCATCGGCATCGGCGGCCCCCCCCGCGGGGCCGGGCGGGGCCGGCGGCGCAACCGCCGGCGCCTCGCCGGCGTCGTCGGCGGTGGGGCCCGGGGGCGGGGCAATGCGGTGGACCTCGACGTCGTGGGCCAGGAGCTGGCTGACCAGGTAGCTCAACGCCCCCGGGTCGCGCTGCTCCACGGGGAAGACCCAGGCGTGGGGCGCCTCGTCCCGGCCCCGGTCCATGGAGCGCCGCGCCTTGACCCAGCCGTCGGCCAGCAGGGAGGAGCGGTGGCGGGCGGCCAGGTGCAGCGCCTCCAGGACGCCGGCCTGCATGTAGTTGGTGTTGTTGCGCAGCGACCAGGTGACCTCCTCGTCCGGCGGCCAGGGACGGTACCACTGCACGCCGGTGACCTCCTCGCCGAGGAACTCGACGTCGGACAGGTCGCGCTCGAAGGTCCCCGGGTGGGAGTTGCCGAAGGTCTCGTAGAAGCGGCCCACGGAGTGGTGGTTGTTGGCTACGGAGACGAGGTAGCCGGGCCACCAGCCGTCCCAGAAGCCCCACACCCAGACCCCCGGCAGGCCCTGGGCCTGGAGCTGCGCCGCCTCGTTGTGGGCGAACCAGGTCCAGCGGTTGATGGTCAGCGGGTCCACCGCCGTCGAGTAGGGGCCGTGGCCGGTGGAGATGTAGAGCAGCGGCAGCGATTCGTGGAGGTCGTGGACCACCTGGGGGCGCAGGTCGTAGAAGGCGTCGTGGACCGCCCGGGTCAAGGCCTGGGTGCGCTGCATGCCGTCGCGGTTGTTATCGTGGAAGACGTAGTGCCCCCAGTAGGGCGGCGAGGAGAACTCCCGCAGTTCCTCCCATTCGAGGTCGCGCCCCCGCTGGTGGCGCTCGTACCACTCCACCACCCGGTCCCGGCCGTCGGGCTCCACCACCGGCGTGATGGCCACCACCATCTCGTCCCGGATCTCCCGGATCGCCGGCTTCTCCGACACCGCCAGGCGGTAGGCCAACTCCATCAGCATCTCCGGCGAGCCGGTCTCGGTGGAGTGGAGGCCGCCCAGCAGGTAGTAGACGGCCCGCCCCTCCTCGGCCAGGGCGCGGGCGGTCTCGCGGTCGGTCCGCCGGGGGTCGGCGAGGCCGCGGTTGATCTCGCGCCAACGGTCCAGGCCGGCCAGGTTGTCGGCCGAGGAGACCAGCACCAACAGGATCTCCCGCCCTTCCTCGGAAAGCCCCAGGGTGCGCACCGTGACCCGGTCCGAGGCCGCCGCCAGGGCCCGCATGTAGCCGTGGACCTCGGCCACCGAGGACAGCTCCCCCTCGGCGCCGGGGACGTGGCCCAGGACCTCCATGGGCGAGGGCACGGTGAGCGACGCCGGCAGGTAGGCCACCGTCTCCGGCAGGAACTCCTCCGCCGTCGTGTGGCGGCGGATCGCCTCGACGCTGCCCGCCTCGGCAGTGTCCGGCGCCCAGGGGCCTGTGGGCGGCGGGGTGAGGGTGGGATCGGGAGCATCGCTGGGAGCAGGGGTGGGAACTGTGACGGCACTCTGCTCCGCCTCCTCCACCCCTTGGGCCCACGCCGGGACCGCACCGGCCACCGCTGCCACCGCCAGGAGGGCCAGGACGAGGCAGGCCAGCCCTGGGAGCCTGCGCGGCGAAGCCCGGTGAGTGATGCGCACTGCGGTGTCAGGTCGGGGGCGGGGCGGCGGTGAAGTCGGGACGGCGTTCGTCAAAGGAATGCTCCTGGGCGTCTGGGAACGGGGGGTCGATGGGATGGGCGAACCTGCAATCTACCGCCCCCCCGTGGCATCCTCAAGGCGAAATGAGACGGCGGTGCGGCCCGGGCGCGCCTCCCGCCCCGGCCCCCACGGCGATATGCTGCGAAGACCCCGACCACCACGCACCCTGGAGATCCATCCATTGCAGCGACGGACAGCACGCATCCCGAGCTTCCCCTTCCTCGCCCTCCTCCTCGCCGCCGCTGGCTGCGCCTACGCACCCCAAGGGAGCTGATCCCACCATGGCGCAAGCGCTGGAGGGGGGTGCGGCGGTGGACGAGCTGGTGCGCCGGCTTGGCGACCTGGGCGATGGCTTCCTCTTGGTCATCACCGGCGCCGGGGTGAGCGTCGCCAGCGGTCTGGCCACCTTCCGTGGCGACGATCCCGGGGCGGTGTGGAACCAGGACGACGTGACCCTGGGCACCGCCGAATACTTCCGCCGTGACCCGGTGACCCACTGGCGCTGGTACCTGGAGCGCTTCGCGGGCATCCTGGACGCCGAGCCCAACCCCGCCCACAGCGCCCTGGTGGAGTTGGAGCACTGGCACACGGGCCGCGGCGGCGGCTTCCTGCTGGTCACCCAGAACATCGACACGCTGCACGAGGACGCCGGCTCTCAGCGAATGGTGAAGGTCCACGGCAGCGCCGACCGCCTGCGCTGCACCCGGGACGGCTGTGCCCTGGCGGCGCCGACGGGCTCGCTGCCCCGGGAGGAGGCGGAGATCGCCCCCTTCCTGGAGGAGCCGTCGGCCCAAACCCTCCCCCGGTGCCCGACCTGCGGCGCCCTCCTCCGCGCCCACGCCCTCTTCTTCGACGAGTACTACCAGGACCACCACGACTACCGCTACGACGAGGTGATGGCCGCCTCCGCCCGCGCCGACCTGCTGCTCTCCATCGGCACCTCCCACTCCGTCGGGGTGACGGAGATGCTGCTGCGCGGGGCCCGGGGGCGGGGCGCGGGCGTGCTCAGCATCGACCCCAACCCGGCGCCGCGGCCCCCGGGCCGAGGCACGGTCCAGCTCCGCGCCCGGGCCGAGGAGCTGCTGCCCGCCGCGACCCGCCACCTCAGCGGCGAATCCGGGTGAAGCGCCCCCGGGCGCGCCCCGGCGGCAAAACCCCGAGGGTTCCTTCCACGTACCTCGCGCTGAACCACCACAGCGATATACTCGCCCCATATCCGGCGGGGGCGCCACTCACGGCAAGCCGTTTTTTCCCAACGGTTTGCTCTCAGGGAAAGAGGTTTTGATGTCAGTCACCACACGATCCGCCATCCGGCGTCGGGGGCCGTGCGCCGGCCTGCTGGCGATCCTCCTCCTCACCGCCGTCGCCATCTCCCCCGCCGCCCTGGCCCAGCAGGGCACGGGTGCGGGCGAAGGCCGGGAGCTGTTCGTAGACACCGTCGACGTCGACGTCGTCAACCTCCAGGTCTCGGTCACCGACAAGGACGGCAAGCCGATCCGCGGCCTCAGCCGGGAAGACTTCGTCATCGAAGAAGACGGCGACCCGGTGGAGCTGACCAACTTCTACGCCGTCGAGTCGTCGATGACGGTGCAGGGGGCGGGGGTGGACCAGGAGGCCGGGGCCCCGAACTTGGCCGAGCTGCCCAGCGACCAGTTCCTCAACCTGGCGGTGGTCATCGACAACGTCAACATCAGCCCGCAGAACCGCAAGCGCGCCCTGGACCAGATCCGCGACGAGCTGATCCGCGTGGTGCGCCCCGGCGACCAGGTGATGGTGGGGGTGCTCAACCCGTTGCCGTCCATCCAGCAGTCCTTCACCAACGACCTCGAAGCGGTCAACGCCGCCCTCGACCGCATCGGCAAATCGACCTCCGGTAACGTCAGCCTGATGGCCGAGAGGCGCAATATCTACGGCGAGATGGCTCGCAACAGTGACGACTTCGGCAGTGTGGGGGGAGGCGGAGCTGAGTCCAAAGTCCAGCCCATCGACTACGCCAGGACGGCGCTGGGCCGCATGGAGAGCTACGCCGTTCGCGCCCACAGCGACATGCGCAATAGCTTGGTGGGCATCCAGGCCCTGATCTCGTCGATGAGCGGCCTCCCCGGCCGCAAGGCCGTGCTCTTCGTCTCCGACGGCCTTTCCACCAACCCGGTGATCGAGATCTACAACGCCTTCGTCGATACCTGGCCCGAAGAGTCCCGGGACCTGGGCGTGCGCTCGCCGGAGTCAGCGACGAGCCGCTACGACTTGAGGGACGAGTTGCAGGACCTGACCCGGGCCGCCGCCGCCTCCCAGGTGACCTTCTACACTCTGGACTCCCAGGGCGCCCGCTCCGCCAGCGCCGGTCCCGAGTTCATGAGCCCGGGGACGGTGGGCGCCGGCGTCGATCTGTCCTCCCAGGCCACCCTGGTGGAGCTCGCCGCCGCCACCGGCGGCGAGACCATGCTCAATGCCGCCAACGTCGCCTCGCTGATCGACACGGTGTCCCAGGATCACGCGGACTACTACTCCCTGGGCTACGTCTCCGACGCCAGCCGGGACGGCAAGTTCCACCGCCTCAAAGTGCGGGTGCCGGACGTTCCCGGGGCCAAGGTTCGCCACACCGAGGGTTACCGCGCCAAGACCACGGTGGAGGAGATGTCCGACCGCACCCTCTCCGCCCTGGTCCTGGACGTCGCCGACAACCCACTGGACGTCACCATCGAGTTGGGCACGGAACAGGCCGAGAAGCGCAACCGCTTCGTCCTGCCGGTGCTGGTCAAGGTGCCCATCGCCAACCTGGTGCTGATCCCCCAGGAGAAAGCCCATCGCGGGATGATCACCATCTTCGTGGCGGTGCAGGACGACGATGGCCGGCTGTCCGAGCCGCAGCACTTCGAGGTGCCGGTGGACATCCCCAACGAGCAACTCCTGGCCGCCATGTCCCGGGACGTGGGCTACGGGGTCAACCTGATGGTGCGCAGCGGCCCCGGCAAGCTTGCCGTGGGGGTGCGGGACGACATCGCCGCGGTGGAGTCGACGGTCAACCTCAACATCTCCATCGGCAAGAGCTGATCGTCCGCGGGGCAGCACCGGGTATCCACGGCCAGGGTACGTGAACGTCTGGAAGCAGTGGTTTTTTTGGGAGGAAGTATGGAGTCCATGGAGTTGCGAGAAGCGGTGATCGACCCATCCGGGGACAGGTGCGGCCGGCAAACGGCCATGGGCGGGGACGGCTCCCGGGCTCGCGGGATCGCCGTCGGCCTGGCGCTGGCCCTGACGCTGTGCCTGTTCGCTACGCCCCGGGCGGCCCTCGCCCAGGCTCCCGCCGACCCGGAAGCCGATCAGGAAACGGCCTCCGAAACCGCCCCCACCGAGCCCGCGGAGCCCGCCGAGGGCGGCCAGGCCCCACTCCTCGACCTCGACGCCCTGGCCCCGGCCGGCCCCGGCACCGGGCTGCTGGCGGACCTCCAGGCCGAGACCCTCCACGGCCTGCCCGCCGGCATGGCGGCGATGATCCT
>Ga0102947_1000755_pt1 | contig 11359 bp, 11 predicted proteins | sample SalPon2A_A_D2_MG_FD_78210 | JGI IMG/M metagenome (GOLD analysis project Ga0102947, IMG submission 78210) | Soil microbial communities from South San Francisco under conditions of wetland restoration - Salt Pond MetaG R2A_A_D2_MG | ecosystem: Environmental > Terrestrial > Soil > Wetlands | place... | reverse complement strand
TTTCCGGGATCAGGGCCTTGACCTCGTCCCAGCCCTGCCAGCCCGGCCTCGTATCATAGCCCATCAACTGGCCGCGCCGGCTCGACACGATCGCATTGACCCGAGCCGTCATGTCGCTCGGCACGGCGATGGTCGCCGACAGGACCGGTTCCAGCAGGACCGGGCGCGCATCGGAAAGACCTTCGCGAATGCCAAGGATACCGGCCATCTTGAAGGCCTGTTCGGAAGAATCGACGCTGTGATGGGATCCGTCGACAAGGGTGACGCCGATATCGACGACCGGAAAGCCGCCCAGCGGTCCGTTGGCCAGCGCCTCGCGCACACCGGTTTCCACGGCGGAAAAATATTGCCGCGGCACGACGCCGCCGGAAATCGTCTCGTTGAAGACAAAGCCGCTGCCACGGGGAAGCGGTTCGATATTGAGCACGATATCACCGAACTGGCCGTGCCCGCCCGACTGCTTCTTGTGCCGCCCGCGCGCCGTCACGGAACTGCGGATCGTCTCGCGGTAGGGTACCGTCGCCGTGCGGGTCTCCACGGAAAGACCAGCCTTGCCGGTCAGCCGTTCGACGGCGACCCGCAGGTGCATTTCGCCCTGCCCGCCGATTAGCGTTTCGCCGGTCTCCTGCCGGTGCGTGACGACCAGCGAGGGATCTTCCTCCACCATCCGCTGCAGTGCCGTCGACAGCTTCACCTCGTCCTTTCGTTCCGTCGGCATGATGACCTTTTGCAGCACGGGCTGCGGCGGCGGGGCGGTTTCGATCTCCGGCGCAGTACTGCCGCGCAATGTCAGCGTATCCCCGGTCATGGCAAAGTCGAGCTTGCCGAGCGCAACGGTTGCCCCGGCTTCAACGGCCCCGCACTTGCTCGCTTTCTGCCCGAACAGACTATAAAGGCCGGAGGTGCGCGCAATTTCGCCGTCGTTCCGGGCCAATTCCGCGCCGTCGTCGATCCGCCCGCACAGCACCCGACCCAGTGAAAGCTTGCCGCCGTGCGAGGTATGAACCGTCTTGAGCACCTGTACCACGGTGTCGCCCTTGTCCTCGATGCCGAGCCGCGCGCGGGTTTCGGCAACGCCGGTCGCTTCATGCCGCAACGCCTTCAAGAGCCGCAATATGCCGTTTCCGTTCAGTGCCGAGCCGATGAAGACGGGCACGATCAGCCCGTCGCGCAATTCCTTTACAAGATCGCCGAAGACCTCGTCGCGCGGCGGGTCGATATCCTCCAGCAATTGCTCCATCAGCCGGTCATCGTGATCGGCCAGGGTTTCCAGCATGGAATAACGGGCCTCGTCGCGGCGCGCGACATCGTCACCCGACAGGTCCACCACCTTGCTGGCGGCATGTTCCTCGTAGACGTAGGCCCGGTCGAGCGCCAGGTCTATGAAACCGGTCGCAATTCCGTCGTTCCAGATCGGCAATTGCCGCAGCACCAGGGGTACGGTCGACGCCGGCTGCAGCATCGCCAACGCATCGCGGACGCCTATTGATGCCTTGTCGATCTTGTTGAGAAACAGGAAATGCGGAATGGCGCGCTCTTCCAGTTCCCGCAACGTGACCTGCAGGGCCGGGATTTTCTTCTCATCGGGTTCGGCAACGACGATCGCCGCATCGGCTCCGGCCAGGACCGGAAGGCTTTCATATCCGAATTCGACGGAACCGGGACAATCGATGAACGTGTAATGATCGCCCATGAACTCGCCGTCAGCGACATTCACCTCAACGCTCATGCCGTGATCGCGCGCTTCCGGGCCGTTATCCCCCAGCGACGTGCCGGCATCCACGGAGCCCGCTTTTTCGATTGCCCCGCAGCGCAGGAGCAATTCTTCCAGCAAACTGGTCTTGCCACTCGCGAACGGGCCGACAAGTGCAATGCACCTCGGCCCTGCTTTTCCTGTATCCGATTGGTTCTTTTCGCTCACGAATTCGCTCCCTTCACTGGCTTGCAGACCCGAGTTTTCCAGGTCCTTGTCCGGCTCAGCAGGGGGCACCGATCGTATCGTTCTTACTCTGTTCTTTTGCGCACGATCACAAGTTTCGGTGTCAGAGTCGCCGCTTTGACAACTGCCCCGTCAGGAGCCTGAAAACGTATCGTCTCAGGCAGCGCGAAATTTTGCAAGTGCAAGCGTCGAAATTGCCGGTATTCGCGCAACATGCCGATTTCGACTGTGGATTACAGCGTCGGAATCTGGTTGAATACTGCCAGACGATTGCGCAACCTTGTTCGCGCCGAATTCCGTAGGAGTGCACCATGAGCCGCCATGCCTTCCTGACAATGTTTGTCTGTGCAATCATGGCCCTGTCCGGCCTTGCTGTATCCAGTCCGGCTCAGGCGGGCGGCCGCGATTACCCGCCGCTTTGCCACAGCCAGTCCGTTCTCAACCGGATTGTCGGGCGGTTTGGATGGGCGGAACGGCGCACCTGGCATCGCGGATTCCAGATCGAAGAAATCGTATCGCCGCAACTGCGCTACCAGGTCCTCAACGGACCGACAGCCATCAAGCACGATCATTGTTCCGCCCGCGCCATCATGACCAACGGCACGAGCCGGCGAATCTATTATTCGATAGAGCGCGGCCAGGGATTTGCCTCCATCGGCAACAATGTTCGTTTCTGCATCGTGGGCCTCGATCCGTGGCGGATCTATGGCGCGGCCTGCAGTACGGTTAGATGAATCGCCGGACAGATCCGCCACGCATCGCCCAATCATGAATACCGGCATGGATACCGGATTAAGGGTCCTGATATCCGTTTTCCTGGCTTTGGCTTCCGTCGGCGCCAAGGCGGACGGCAAGCCGGGCCAATTCGATTTCTATCTGCTTTCCCTGTCCTGGTCGCCGACCTACTGCCTGTCGCAAGGCGAGCGCGCCAACCGCACGCAGTGTGCCAGCGCCAAGCCGAAAGCCTTTGTCGTGCACGGCCTGTGGCCGCAATATAACGACGGATATCCGCAATATTGCCGCTCGCACCATCCAAGCCGCGTTCCCTCCTCGCTGGTGGAAACCGCGCTTGACCTGATGCCGAGCGCCGGGTTGATCGGCAGCCAGTGGCGCAAGCACGGCACATGCAGCGGCCTCAGCCAGAGCGAATATCTGGCTGAGGTCCGCCAGGCCTACGGGAAGATCGATATACCCGATCTGTTCGAAGACGCCCGTCAGCGCCATGTCCTGTCCGCCCGCAATATCGAGCAGGCCTTCCTGACGGCCAATCCCGGCCTATCGGCAAACGGCATCGCCGTCTCCTGCAAGAAGGGGCGCGTGGCCGAAGTCCGCATTTGCCTGACGCGCAGCCTGGAATTCCGCCGCTGCGACAATGTCGACCGCAACGGCTGCCGCGCATCACGCCTCGTCATGCCGTCGGACCGGTAACAGGCCATCGGAAAATCAGCATGAGGAAAACATGATCCGCCAACTCCTGTTCTGCGCAGCGCTCCTGGCCTCCATCCAGGCGGCGCGGGCCAGCGACAGCTGGTCAGAGACCTTTCGCGACTGGCAGGCGACCTGCTTTCCCCATGGAGGTTGCGAGACATCGACCGGAGACCGTGGCGCATCGGCTTCCGGAGACACGCTGCGGCTGATTGTCGAACGCACGTCCGCCGAAGCCCCGGGCTGGTTCGTCGCCGTCGAGTTTCACCAGAAACCCACGCGCGCCGACCGGGCGATCACCTTGTCCGTTCCGGCGGAACTGGAAGCGGTGCTGGCCGGCGGCCAGGGATTCAGGGCCTATCGCGGGCCGGAGCGTTTCTACGTGACCGATCCGCAGACGCTGAACCATCTGCTCCCGGCATTGCTGGCCGGTGATGAAGTGGGTATCGGCTATTTCGACGTCACTAACGAGGCGCGCTCGTACACCCTGTCGCTTTCCGGGATAACAGCATCCGTGTTGTGGATCGAGGAACAGATGAAGATGGTCGGTGCACCACGCCGCTCCGTCATGCCGGTCGGCCTGCCTGCCGCCGGGCCGCCGCCGGTCGACCCCGTCCGCGAGGCGGGCATTCCTGAAGCCGTGCGCGCCTATCACGATCGAACCAGCGATTGCGAGATTTATGACGACGACAGGTTGGAAGAATTGGGCAGTGTGATCGAACCCCTGGACAAAACAAGCATCCTCTATGTCCTGCCCTGCACCGCGCACGCCTACAACGTGACCTATCGGCTCTATCTGCGCCAGATCGGCGAAATCGGCGGTATCAGGACATTACACTTTGCCGAATATACGGCGGAAACCAATTGGACCGGCACCGACCTCCTCTACAATGTCACCGTCGAAGGCCAGAGACTGGCGGCGTTCTACAAGGGCCGCGGCACCGGCGATTGCGGCGTCTGGGGCCAATGGACATGGCAGGGTTACAGTTACCGGCTCGACCGCTATGCCGCCCAACCGGAGTGCAACGGAGCGAGGCCGCAAAATTGGCCAGTGGTCTTTCCGCCGCAATGAGTAGCTTCAGAACGCCGTTGCCCAGTGATAGGCGATCGCGCCGTAGCTGAAGGCTGCCGACAGAAGCACGCAGCGCACCATCCAGCTTCGAAACCGCAACCACAACAGGACAATCAGCCCGCCGGCAAGCGCCAGTTCCGCCAGGCTGATGACATTGCCGTAATAATGCGGATCCCAGTAGGAAATTCCCGATTGGAAGATCCACTCCGAAACCGGCCAGAACGCCGGATGGCCGTCGAGCACGTGCAGCGGAAAATCGGTGGCGATATGGACGATGGCCGAGAGCGCCAGAACCAGTATTGCATCGGCCACCGCCGAGGAGCGTGAATAGGAAAGCAGCGAGCCCGGCAGCCCGTCGCGCGCCGGCGTGTCGGCTAAGGCACCGGCAAGCGCCAGGCCGACGCACAACGGTACTGAATTGGTGATGGCGGCGGTCTCCTGCCATTCCGGGCGTCAGTACATATCGTTCCAGATGACATTTTCCGAAACGCCGGTGAGCCGTCCATAGGCCCACATCACGAACAGGGATGCATCGGGGATGAAACCGCCGGCAATCGCCGCCGTATTGCGCAGTGGCCGGCCGGGCCGTGCGAACAAAGCCGCAGCCAAGAGGATATGCGTCTGGGTATTCATCGGAGCAATCCGGAATATGGAGATACCGGGACTACCCTTCCCATCCGAAAAACGTCAGATCAAGGAGAATTCCCCGGCGGCTGTATCAACCCTTCAGCCGATCACGATGCGCCGGTCTGTCCCTTCGCCGGGCTGGCTTTACCGTCTCCATCCGACGCCATCATGCCCCGGATATAATTGACGCTCGGCCCGACGATGCGCCAGGTTCCGCGATTGATCTCCGAGTGAAACACGCCGAAGGCATGGCTCAGCACAGGCGGCTGATAGGGCGCGAAGACGTCAGCTCCCAGAAAATAGAAGAGCAGGACGGCGCCAACGACAAATCGGATCATGGCTCTATCCTCCTGTCGGGTTTCCCGCCGAAACCGTCAAACAGGGATATTCATTTCTTGTCGGCGGATTTGCCTTAACAGTGTTGGTTTTTGGTAAATAGTTCGTAAAAGAAGCGGATTGATGCCGAGAAAGAGATCGAAATATGCCCATTCTGAGATCGTCGCCTCCCTCCCCCTTTGGCCGCAAGGTCAAGATCGCCGCCCAGGTCGCCGGCCTTTACGACCAGTTGGAGATCGTCAACGCCAATACGAACGATCCGGACGACAATCTGCGCACGCAGAACGTTTTGGGCAAGATTCCGGTATTGATGCTCGACGACGGAACCGCCCTGTACGATTCGCGCGTCATCGTGGAATGGCTGGACGATAAGTCCGGCGGCAAGCTGTTGCCGGCCGGCAATGACCGCTTCGACGCGCTAGTGCTCCAGGCGCTGGCCGACGGCATGATGGATGCCTCCCTCCTGATCATCTACGAAGACAGGTTTCGCCCGCCGGAAATGCAATTCCAGCCGTGGATCGACTATCAGCGGGAAAAGGTGGCCCGGGCGCTGAACCGGCTGGAGGAAGATCCCCCCGCCTTGGGCGATGCACCGCACGCCGGCCATATCGCGCTTGCATGTGCGCTTGGATACCTGGATTTCCGGTTCGCCGGCGAATGGCGAACCGGATATCCCCGCCTAGTGGAATGGCTTGATGGGTTCTCCGACGCCGTACCGGCCTACGCCAAAACCGCCCCAGAGGCAGCCTGACGCCGGACCGCTTTCCGGACCGGCATCAGATAAAAAGTCAGAACTTCACGCCGACGCCCGCGCGTACCGAATTGGTGCTGGAATCGATATTGGCCGGCGCACCGAGACTGTAGTTTTTGTCCTGGTAATCCGTGTAGCGGTATTCCAGGCGGGCCGCGACATTGTCGGTGATCATGCCTTCCACGCCGGCACCCAGCGTCCATCCCAGATGGGTATTGCTATCACTGTTGCCGGCGGAAGACGCCTCGAAGCCGGCTACGGCAAGACCGCCGGTACCGTAAAGCAGGAACGATTCAAGGGAATAGCCGGCCCGCGCCCGCAGCGACCCCGACCATGTCTGATCGATATTGACGCCGCCGCTGGATCCTTCCACGCCCGAAAGCAGCGCATCGCCTTCAAGGCCGACCACGAAATTGTCGAACTGGTAATTGTATCCCGCATAGACGCCGCCATCCACGCCGTCGGCGTCGACCGAAGGACCGCCGGAAACGTCGGAATCATCGAGCGTATAGCCGAGAAGAACGCCGAGATAGATGCCCGACCAGTCCTGGTCGGGTGTATTGTAGACCGGTTCAGGCGCGACCGGGGCCGGCGGAATATCGGCTGCGAAAGACGGCCCATGTACGCCGGCGACTGCCATAAGCAGGCCAAGGGCTACTGAATAACGCATTATAATCTCCTGTTTGGATGCTGCTTTTCGGGCAGCACGTTCATGACCGGACATGTGCAATCTGATTGTGGACGTTCATCGCTGAAAAAGCGGCGAAACCTCGAAGAAATATGATCAAATTGCGCAAGAGCATGATCCTTCAACACCTGAGATAGTCATTGGTTGCAGGCGTTCAACAGGCCACTCAGGTGACAATAAAGTGAACCGCGCGCCCATTAAATTCTCTGCACGATATCCACGGCCATAGCCCGGCGGCAGGCGCACGGAAAGTGCGCGCAGTAGACAGCGTTAACGGAAAATTTTTCGCCAGGCTTCACACAGGGAAGGCAATTGCGGTCTGCCGGTTAAAATTCGCAAACGCGTCACTATATAGCGACAATCGGCGGGTCCCTGCCGGCGGCCTGTCCTGACACGTCATTCAAGAGGAATCGCCAGAATAAATGCTGAGCGCTCTCCAACTCCTGATCGGCCTGGTAGTCCTGACTATCGGGGCGGATATACTGGTCCGCGGTTCGGTAGGCATCGCCCAGCACCTCCGCATTCCCCACCTCATTGTCGGCCTGACCATCGTTGCCTTCGGCACGTCGGCCCCCGAACTCGTCATTTCGCTCAAGGCGGCGACCGAGGGTTCCGGAGGCATTGCCATCGGCAACGTCGTTGGCTCCAATATCGCCAATATCCTGATCGTGCTCGGCCTGCCCTCCGTCATCACGGCAACCCTGTGCGACGCCAAGGGCACGGGCCGAAACCTTCTCTTCCTTCTCGCCATCACGCTGATCTTCCTGGCCTTGTGCTGGGACGGGGAACTATCACGCAGCGACGGCGTCATCTTGCTGGTCCTGTTCGTCATCTTCTTCGGCGGCCAGTTTGCCTCCATCGTATCGGCGCGCCGCGAAACTCCGACGGAGATCGAAGAAATCGACGGCGTACCCACCTCCGTGGCCGTGGCCTGCCTGTTCACGCTGATCGGCCTTATCGCGCTTCCGTTCGCCGCCGACGCCGTGGTGGAAGGGGCAATCGGGATCGCAACCATCTTCGGCATTTCCGAAACCGCCATCGGCGTTACCGTCGTGGCACTGGGAACCTCGCTGCCGGAACTGGCGGCGGCCGTCATGGCGGCCATGCGCGGGCATAGTGCCGTGGCCATCGGCAACGCCATCGGATCCAACATCTTCAACCTGCTGGCCATCATGGGCATTACGGCAACGCTCATTCCCGTCGATGTTCCGCCTGATTTCTTCGATTTCGAGCTCTGGGCGATGGTTGCCGCCGTTTTCTTCATCGTTCCCTTCGTCGCCATGTGCTGGCCGATCGGCCGCGCTACTGGCGCTTTGATGACACTGGCCTATCTAGCTGTGATGTACGCCGCCCTCGGGGGCAACGTTATCTGAGACAGGATCCGGAACGGGTTTCGATCCAGGCTCTAGAACAGGCAGGGACTTCATGGCGATCGAAACCAGCCCGCGCACGGCGCTGATCACCGGAGGCGCGCGACGCATCGGACGAACCATCGTACGCGATCTCGCCGCTCACGGCTGGGCGGTTGCCATTCACTGCAACCGTTCGGTGGCCGAAGCGGAAACCGAAGCACAAGCCATCCGGCAGGCCGGCGGCACCGCCGCAATCATCCAGGCAGATCTGGAAAATGCAGATGCAACAGCCACGATCCTGCTGCAAGCCAACGAAGAAATCGGGCCCATCGACCTTCTGGTCAACAACGCCTCCACTTTCGTGGAAGACCGGTTCGGGTCGCTCGACATGCAAATCTGGCGACGGCAGTTCGCCGTCAACCTGGAGGCGCCGATTTTCCTGGCGGAGGCGTTTGCCGTCCAACTGCCGGACGGCGCCGAGGGCAATATCGTCAACCTGATCGACCAGCGGGTCTGGAAACTCAATCCGCACATGCCGTCTTATACGCTGTCCAAGGCAGCGCTGTGGACAGCCACACAGACCATGGCCCAGTCCTTTGCGCCACGCATCCGCGTCAACGGGATCGGTCCCGGCCCGACTTTCCCGAACCCGCGCGACGGCGAAGCCGGGTTGGACCGCGAAGCGTCAGGCATTCTGCTTGAACGGCGCGTCGACCCGGCCGACATTGCCACCGCCGTGCGATTCCTCGTCGACACGCCGTCGATCACCGGCCAGATGCTGGCGGTTGACGGTGGCCAGCACCTTGCCTGGAAAACGCCGGACATCGTAGAAAGCGATAGTTAGAAGCCCGTTCCGCCCGAGCACAAACAAAGCCGGCCAATCGATCATGAGCGACCCGACCCGCAGCAGCATCGTTGACATGCCCTGGCAGGATATTTCCGAAGAGAAAAGCCTGTCCGGACCCGATGTGATCGCCGCAGCGGTCAAAAATCTGCCCAATGCGCCGGGCGTCTATCGCATGCTCAACCATGCCGGCGACGTCCTGTATGTCGGCAAGGCGCGCAGCCTGAAAAAGCGTGTCCTCAGCTATACGCGCATGAGCGGCCAGAACAATCGGATCGCCCGGATGATCCACCTGACTGCCGCCATGGAATTCGTCCGGACCCAGACGGAGACGGAAGCCCTTCTGCTGGAAGCCAACCTGATCAAGCGCCTGCGCCCGCGCTTCAACGTTCTGCTGCGCGACGACAAGAGCTTTCCCTATATCCTGATTTCCGGCGACCACGATGCACCGGCCATCATGAAGCATCGCGGCGCCCGCAAGCGCAAAGGCAGCTATTTCGGCCCGTTCGCATCCGCCGGCGCAGTCGAGCGCACCATCAACGCCATGCAGAAGGCGTTTCTGATCCGCACCTGTTCCGATTCCGCCTATGAAAGCCGCACCCGGCCCTGCCTGCTCTATCAGATCAAGCGCTGTTCAGCGCCGTGCACCGGCGAAATCGACCTCGACGGTTACGCCACCCTGGTCAAGGAAGCAAAAGCCTTCCTGTCCGGTCGCAGCCGGATGATCCAGGCGGACCTGGCCACCGCCATGGAAGCGGCGTCCGAAACGCTGGATTTCGAGACAGCCGCCAAGTACCGCGACCGGCTGGCGGCCCTTTCCCATGTCCGTGCCCATCAGGGCATCAATCCGCAATCGGTGGAAGAGGCCGATGTTTTCGCGATCCACCAGGACGGCGGGATGGCCTGTATCCAGGTCTTCTTTTTCCGCACGGGACAGAACTGGGGCAACCGGGCCTATTTTCCCAAGGCGGACAAGAGCCTGTCGCCGGCGGAAATCCTGTCCTCCTTCATCGCCCAGTTCTATGACGGCAAGCCGGTGCCGAAGCAGGTCCTGGTCTCCGATGATTTCGGGGAGCGCGCGCTGCTGGCCGAGGCCCTCAGCCAGAAGGCGGAGCGCAAGGTCACCGTCAACGTGCCGGCGCGCGGCGAAAAGAAGGAACTGGTGGAACACGCGCTTACCAATGCGCGCGAAGCGCTCGGGCGCAAGCTGGCGGAAACGTCGAGCCAGGCCAGGTTGTTGAAGGCGCTCGGCGAAACACTCGGACTGGAACGGCCGCTGCGGCGCGTCGAGGTCTACGACAATTCCCATGTCATGGGCACCAATGCCGTCGGCGGTATGATCGTCGCCGGACCGGAAGGATTTTCCAAACCGCATTACCGCAAGTTCAACATCCGCTCCGAAGACCTCGTCCCGGGCGACGATTACGGCATGATGCGCGAGGTGATCCAGCGCAGATTTTCCCGCCTGATCAAGGAGATGGGCCGGCCAGCGGAATCGGAACCTGAAGCGGGAGATGAAGACAATTCCGTCATCGCAGAAGACATGCCTGCCTGGCCGGACCTGCTGATCATCGATGGCGGCAAGGGACAGTTGTCGGCGGTCCTTGAAATCATGAAGGAGATGGATCTGGCCGATCTGCCAATCGTCGCCATCTCCAAGGGCGCCGATCGCGAAGCCGGGCGCGAGATGTTCCATCAGCCGCGCAAGACACCCTACTCCCTGCCCCATCGCGATCCGGTTCTTTATTTCATCCAGCGGCTGCGCGACGAGGCGCACCGCTTCGCCATCGGCTCGCACCGGGTGCGGCGCAAGAAAAGCATGACGGCCAATCCGCTCGATGAAATCGCCGGCATCGGCCCGTCGCGCAAGAAGGCGTTGCTGCGCCATTTCGGCACCGCGAAGGAAGTCGGACGCGCCGGGCTGAACGACCTGATGACCGTCGACGGCATATCCCGGCAGACCGCCGAACTGATTTACGATCATTTTCACGAAGGCAGCGATTGACTCTCTTGCCATTTTAAAGCCGCCGTGCCGTATAGATAGCGTACTCTCGACACACGGATTTGATGTTTGCCGGTCATTGACGTTGGTGACCGGCAAAGCCCAAGGTAGAAGCATGATGATCGACGCAAAGAATACGCCAACGTCGCGCGATGATCTGAAGCCGCTCAGCATTCCCAATCTGCTGACCTACGGGCGTATCGCCGCAGCCCCCCTGGTCGGCGCGACTTTTTTCATCGAAGGCAATTGGGGACCGTGGATCGCGTTCTCGATTTTCGTGATCGCCAGCATCACCGACTATTTCGACGGCTACCTGGCGCGCA
>Ga0102947_1000754_pt1 | contig 11378 bp, 10 predicted proteins | sample SalPon2A_A_D2_MG_FD_78210 | JGI IMG/M metagenome (GOLD analysis project Ga0102947, IMG submission 78210) | Soil microbial communities from South San Francisco under conditions of wetland restoration - Salt Pond MetaG R2A_A_D2_MG | ecosystem: Environmental > Terrestrial > Soil > Wetlands | place... | reverse complement strand
CGCTGCTCCGGGCCAGGGCCGACAGCTCGGTGGGGCTGGGGTCGGCGCCGAGGGCGGCGGAGACGGCCACCGCCAGGGCCGAGAAGCCGGAGGCCGAGGAGGCCATGCCGGCGGCGGCGGGGAAGCTGTTCTCGGTGACCACCTGGAAGCGCCCACCCCCGGGCTCGACGCCGAGGCGCCGGCGCAGCTCCGCCAGGTGAGCCAGCACCCGGCGGGAGAAGGAGGGGCCGGGGTCGCGCCAGGCGTCGCGCTCGCCGGCGCGGCCGATCCACACCTCGTCCTCGCCGGGCGCCGGGTCGAACTCCACCGTGGTGCGGCTGACGCACTCGGAGAGGGTCATGGAGATGGACGGGTTCACCGGCACGGCCCGGGCCAGGTCGGTGGCCCCCCAGTACTTGATGAAGGCGATATTGGCCGGCGCCACGGCGGTGGCGAGGCCGGGGCGGCGGGGCGTGCTCGGTGCGTCGTCGCTCACGGTGTCTCCTGGGGGACCGGGTCGAGGCGCAGCCCGGGGCCGCCGAGGCGGACCGGGAAGCGGGGAAGGATGGACAGGGTGGGCAGCTCGTCGAGGGCGGCGGGCTCCGGGTGGTGGACGAGGAGGGTGCCGGCCCCGGGGCCGGCCAGGGAGCCGGCGCCGGAGATCTTGGCGGCGCCGCCGGCCTCCTCCACGGTGCGCACCAGCGTGCGCACCGCCGACGGCACGACGCCGATCTCCTCCAACGCCCGCTGGGAGCGGCGGATGACGTCTCCCAGGGCCGGGCCGCCGTCGTCCCCACCCTCTTCCAGGATGGAGCGGAAGCCGCGGGTGGCCGCCTCCATCTCGTCCCACAGCGCTTCGTAGCGGGCGGTCTGGCGGCGCCAGCCCTGGCGCACCTCGGCGACCACAGTGCCGGTGCCCTCGGCGGGGCGGCCGGTGTCGTAGACGGCGAGGCCGGGCAGCGGCGCGGCCCCGGCGGGGTCGAACGGCTGGAAGCGGAGGTCGCCGGCGGCGTCCGGCTCGGCCCAGACGACGCCGCCGTGGAGCACGGTGGCGCCATCGACCCCGGAGGGGGAGCCGTGTTGCCGGCGCTCCACCTCCAGTGCCAGGCGCTCGATCAAAGCCAGGTCGGGGCCGCCCTCCGGGCCGTCCCCCGCCGGCCCGCCGCCGCGCAGCTCCAGGTAGGCCGCCACCAGCGCCACCGCGGCGGCGGCGGAGCTGCCGAAGCCGCTGCCGGTGGGCAGCTCGGAGTCGATATGGACGTCCAGGGGCGGCCCGGCGCTCTCGCCGAGGGCGGCGGCGGCCTCCCCCAAGGCCACCTTCAGCAGGTGGTCCCGGGCGTCGGCGCGGACGGTGGAGAAGGGGTGGGCGGGGCGGTCGGCCTGGCCCCGGTCGTCGGCCCAGCGCCGCCAGCGGCGGCGGGACGCCTCGGCGTAGCGGTGGATCTCGCCCCAGGTCGTCTCACTGCGCAGGTCGAGGACCGGCACGGACAGGCGCACGGGGGCGTCCTCGCCGGCGCGGCTGTCGCCGCCGGCAGGCACCGACAGGCGGGCGGTGAGGCGCAGGTCCGCCGCCGCCACCAGGGCGGGCCGGCCGTAGACCACGGCGTGCTCGCCGCACAGGATCAGCTTGCCCGGCGCCGAGGCGGTGACGGTATCGCTAGACTGCATGTCACTAGACTGCATGTCGCTAGACTGCATGTCACTAGACCGTATGTCGCTAAACCGCATGTCGCTAGCCGGCATGTCTCACCAACGTCGTCGCAAAGGGCCGAAGGTGCCCGTGGATGCAAGGCGCAGGGGCGCGGCGGGCGCCCCGGTTCACACCGACGGGTCGGTTCCCGGCGACAGCTTGCCCCGGCCCAGGCGCTCGTGGGCGCGGGCCAGGTCGTGGGAGGTGAAGGCGGCCATCAGCGACAACTCGCCGGCGAGGACCGCGCCGCCGATGATCTCCGCCAGCCGCGTCACCGCTGAGCCCGGGTTGTCGGGATCGACCTCGATGCCCAGCATGTCCAGCCCCTCGCGCTGGGTCGCCAAGGTCGTGCCGCCGCCCACCGCGCCCAGCGGCAGGTCCGGCAGGTAGATGGAGGCGAACACCCCCTCCGGCCCCCGCGGCTCGATGCAGGTGACGCCCAGGGAGCCCTCCACGACGTGGGCCGGGTCCTGGCCGGTGGCGATGAACACCGCCGCCAGGACGTTGGCGTAGTGGGCGTTGAAGCCCATGGAGCCGGCGGCGATGGAGCCCAGCAGGTTCTTGCGGTACTGGGCCTCCACCAGGTCCCGGGCGGTGGTCTTGAGGTAGTTGCGCAGCACGTGGCCATCCAGCTCCACCTCGGCGAACACCCGCTTGCCCCGGCCCTCGTGGAAGTTGATGTGGGAGGGCTTCTTGTCGACGCAGTAGTTGCCCGACAGCGCGATGCAGGAGACGCCGGTCTCCGGCTCGATGTACTCGTTGACCACCTTGTCGCAGGCGATGGTCGCCATGTTCATCCCCATGGCGTCGCCGCAGTCGAAGCGGAAGCGGAGGAAGACGCTGGTGCCGAAGGCGTAGGGGCGGATGTCCAGCAGCGTCAGGTAGTTCGACGTCCCCTCGGTGATCTCCCGGATGTCGTCCTCGTGGTCCTTGATCCAGGCCAGGAAGCGGCGGGTTTCTTTGATGCCGGAGGTGCGGAAGGCGGGCGCCCGGGTCATCCCCCGGTCCTCGACCCGCACGGTGGCGCCGCCGGCCTCGCGGATGGCGGCGCAGCCGCGGTTGGTGGAGGCCACCAGCGCCGCCTCGGTGGTGGCCAGCGGCACGTAGACGTCGCCGTCGATGTGCTCGCCGTTGATCCGCAGCGGGCCGATGACACCCACCGGCACCTGGGCGGCGCCGATGAAGTTCTCACAGTTTCTCTGCGAGGCGATCTCGTCGTCGAGGGAGTAGTTTCCCAGGTGCTCCAGGGAGGCTCCGGTGATCTCGCTCAAGGCGTCGCGGCGGATGTTCGCCCGCTCCTTTGCCGGCAGATCGCCGGGCAGGGCATGGAAGCGCCGGCGCCGGTCCACCAGCTCGTCGATCAGCTCCTCACGCCTGTCCTTCTTCACGGTGGCCTGCGCTTTCTCGATCATGGTCATCCCTGGGACCTCTTTCGGATAGGGGTCGATTTCAGCTCCGCCAGCGACGGGACGCCGAGGCAGAACATGGCAATTTCAAGCTCTTGGATGGTGCGGTGGACCTTTTCCACCACGCGTTCGGGGGACTCGACGGCGGCCACCAGGAACGGGTAGGCCATGCCCACCAGATCCGCTCCCAGGGCGATCGCCTTGGCGACGTCGACGCCGTTGCGCACGCCGCCGCTGCCGATCACCGTCATGCCGGGGACGGCGGCGCACTCGCGGATGGAACGGGGGGTGGGCACGCCCCAATGGGCGAACAGCTCTCCCAGCTCCACGTCGTCGGCCCGGGCCGCCTCGATGCGCGACCAGCTCGTGCCGCCGAGGCCGGCGGTGTCGATGATGCGGATGCCGTGGTCGGCCAGGCGCTGGGCGACGGCGCCGGAGATGCCGTTGCCCACCTCCTTGGCGATCACCGGCACCTCGTCGCGCTGGGCCAGCTCGCGGGCGATCTCGCCCATGCGGGGCAGGAGATCGGAGAAGTCGCACTGCCCCTCCGGCTGGATCGCCTCCTGCACCGCGTTGAGATGGAAGACGAGGGCGTCGGCCCCCACCATCTCCACCGCCCGGCGGCACTCGTCGTAGCCGTAGCCGTAGTTGAGTTGGACCGCCCCGAGGTTGGCCAGGATCGGCACCGAGGGGGCGGCGTCGCGCATCTCGAAGCTGTCGCTGGTGGAGGAGTCCTCCAGCGCCTTCCTCTGCGAGCCGACGCCGACGGCGATGCCGGTTTCCTCGGCGGCGATGGCCAGGTTGCGGTTGATCCGCGAGGCCACCTCGGTGCCGCCGGTCATGCACGAGATGAGCAGCGGCGCGGTCAGCGGCTTGCGCAGGAAGTGGGTCGAGACGTCCACCGCGGCGCGGTCGATCTCCGGCGCCGCGTTGTGCTCGAACTCCCACGCGTCGAAGAAATGGCGGTCGAGCTGGGTGCGCCGGTCCAGGGCGAGCTCGATGTGCTCGGCCTTGCGGTCACGCTCGGTGCCGGCGGTGGCGGTGTCGACGCTCATCGCCGGCGCTCCGCGACGTAGTCCACCAGCCCGGCCAGGAATTCGTGCCCCGGGGTGCTGATGCGACCTTCCACCTCGGCCAGGGAGGCGCGGGCGGCGTCCAGCCGGTCGGCGATCATCCGCCGCACCTCGGCCAGTGCGCCGCTGTTCTCCAGGATGCTGCGCAGGCGGGCCACCCGTTCCGGCTCCAGAGGGCCGCTGCCCAGGGCGGCGCGGAGCTCGGCGGCGTCCTCGGCGGAGGCGCGGTCCAGGGCGTGGAAGACGAGGAAGGTCAGCTTGCCCTCGGCCAGATCCGAGGCCGCCGGCTTGCCGGTCTCGTCCTCGTCGCCGAAGGTCCCCAGGACGTCGTCCTGGAGCTGAAACGCCTCGCCCACGTTGCGGCCGTAGGCGGTCAGCGCCACCAGCAGGTCGCCCTCGGCGCCGGCGGCCAGGGCGCCGAGTTGGATCGGTCGCTCCACCGTGTAGGCCCCGGACTTGTAGCGCAGCACCTTCGCCAGGTCCTCGGCGTCGCCCTCGCCGCGCTGGGAGAGGAGGACCTCCAGGTACTGGCCCGCCAGGACCTCCTGGGAGGTGGCGCCGAAGGTGCGCGAAACCAACCCGGCGCGCTCGCCGGGCAGGTCCCGGGCGGCGGCGGCCACCAACTCGTGGGACCAGGTGTGGGCCAGGTCTCCCACCAGGATGGCGGCGGTGGTGCCGAAGTCGGCGGCGTCGCCGTGCCAGCCGCGCTCGGCGTGGCGCCGGGCCAGCTCGGCGTGGGCGGTGGGCAGGCCGCGGCGGGTGTCGGCGTGGTCCATGATGTCGTCGTGGACCAGCAGGTAGGTGTGGAGAAGCTCGCTGGCCAGCGCCAGGGCGAAGGCGGCGTCGCCGCTCTCGCTGGCGTCACCGCCGCAGGCGTGCCAGGTGAACCAGACCAGCGCGGGGCGCAGGCGCTTGCCGCCGGAGTCGGCCAGACGGGCAACGCCCTCGGCCATCTCCTCGGCCTCCGGGATCTCGCCGGCGATCTGTTGGCGTCGGGCGGCGATGAAGCCGGTCAGCTTGGGGTCAAAGCGGCGCTGAAAGCTGGCCAGCAGCTCACGGAAACGCTCGGCCGAGGCGCCGCGCGCCGCCGGCGGATTCGTCGCCGCTTCATCTGCCGAAAGGGTTTGTTCCATGGAACGGGTCATCCTCGGACAGGATCGGTATCGTGCCCTCCGATCGTGGGCCCGCCACGGGGTGGCGGTTCTGAATTCAGTTGTTGACGACCTGGGTCGAAAACCTGGGAGTATGCGCGGCCTCCGACCGCCACGTCAGCGGCGGATCGGTCGGAAGACCGCGGGGGGGAAGGTGGAAGGGGGCTCCGCCGGGATGCGGAGCGGCGCCTTCCGGGCTGGGTCAGCCCTCGTTGGTTTTCGAGCGGGGGAGTTGGTTCGAGGTGCGGTCCCGGCCGCGGGGGTTGGTCTGTTTGACCACCAGGACGGGCCGGGCTGCCGCGAGGCAGGAGGAGAGGGGCTGGAAGAGCTTCACCTTCTGGAACCGCTGCACCAGACGGTCGGCCGCCGCGACGTACGGCTTGATGAACGGCTGGGCGAATTCAGGCAGGGTGGTGCGCACTAGCGAGCGGGCGAGGCTGAGTGCGAAGAGAATCATGGTCAGGTATCTGCCGGAAATCGGGTCTGGTGCTGGTCGCTGGCAGGGCCAACGGCGAATTCCGCTGGATCATAGCAGGTTTAGCCGGCATCGTCGAGGCTCGCCACGGGCCGCAATTCTTGCAGCCACTCTTCCGTCGGCCGTGGGCGGGTGCGGGCCGGGCTTGCAGGCCGGGCTTGCAGGCCGGGGTTGCAGGCCGGGCTTCTGAGCCCGCGCCGCGTTCACAGGTTCTGGGCCGCCAGCTCGCCCCGCAGCACGGTGACCGCTTGGCCGGCGAGACGGACGCGGTCGCCGGCCAGCTCGACACGGACGTGACCGCCCCGGGGCGAGGCCTGGTACCCGGTGAGGCTGGTTCTGCCAAGGCGGGCGGCCCAGAAGGGGGCGAGGCAGCAGTGGGCGGAGCCGGTGACCGGATCCTCGTCGACCCCTACGGCGGGAGCGAAGAAGCGGGAGACGAAATCGGCGCCCGCCTGGCCATCCTTCCCCTCACCATCGCGGCCCTCGGCGACGGCGGTGACGATGACCCCCCGCGCCGGCATTCGGGCGACGGCGGCGAGGTCGGGCCGGGCCGAGCGGACCGCCGCCTCGGAGGCCACCTCCACCAGCCAGTCGGTGCCGTTGGTGCCCACCCACCGTGCCTCGACGCCGAGGGCCGCGAGCAGGCCGTGGGGCGGATCCTGCTGCACCGCCGGCTGGGCCGGGAAGTCGAGCTCGATCCACGCCGCCCCCGCCGCGTCGGCGGTGCGCATCGCGGTCAGCACCCCGGACAGGGTGTGGAAGCGGATCTCGCCGCCGGCCGCCACCCGCCCCGACTCCCACAGGGCGTGGGCGCTGGCCAGGGTGGCGTGGCCGCACAGCTCGACCTCGGCGGCGGGGGTGAACCAGCGCAGATCCCAGTCGCCGGCGGCGTTGTCTCCTGAAGCGCCGCGGCGGCGGAGGTAGGCGGTTTCCGACAGCCCCAGCTCCGCGGCCAGCGCCTGCATCGCCTCGTCGCCCAGCGACCAGGCGGGTCCCGCATCGCTGGTGGTTGTGACGCTGTCGGCGGTGACGCAGACGGCCGCCGGATTGCCCGCGAAGGGGCGGTCGGTGAAGGCGTCGATCCAGGTTAGCTCCATCACTCTCGCACCACTTTGGTATCTCCTCGTGGAAGGGGAATGTCCTGCTACCACCGCGTGTTACATTGCGACCATGAGTGACCAGACTACCAGCCGCCGCGTCGGCATGATCAGCCTCGGATGCCCGAAGAACCGGGTCGATAGCGAGGTGATGCTCGGCGAGCTCGCCGAGCACGGCTACGACGTGGTCAATGACCTCTCCCGGGCCGACACGGTGATCGTCAACACCTGCGGGTTCATCGACGAAGCCAAGCAGGAGTCCATCGACACCATCCTGGAGATCGCCGACGCCAAGGGGCGGGGCGAAGTCCAGCGCCTGGTGGTGGCCGGCTGCATGGTCAACCGCTACGGGCAGGAGCTGTCCGAGACCATCCCCGAGATCGACGCCTTCGTCGGCTTGGACGACCTCGCCAAGGTGGCCGCCCTCGCCGGCGGCCCCGGCGGTGCTGCCACGGCAGAAAACCAACCCGGTGGCAGCGGCGGCCCTGCCACGGCAGAAGGCCAACCCGGTGGCAGCAGACCCTCGCAAAGCAGTGACGAAACACTGGTCCAGCTCGGCGGCGGCGGCCCCGCGCCGCCCTCCCCGGCCCACCTGGTCTTCGACCACACCGCGCCGCGCATGCTCACCACCCGGGGCTACGCCTACCTCAAGGTCGCCGAGGGCTGCAACAACCCCTGTACCTTCTGCGCCATCCCCCACTGGCGGGGCCGCTTCCGTTCGCGCACCATCGAGAGCCTGGTCACCGAGGCCAAGAAGCTGGAGCAACAGGGCGTCGCCGAGCTCTGCCTCATCGCCCAGGACACCACCCGCTACGGCGAAGACCTGGGGCTCGGCAAGCATGGGCTGACCCGGCTCGCGGAGGCGCTGCTGGAAGGCACCGACATCCCCTGGGTCCGCTTCCTCTACGCCTACCCGACGACCCTGGACACGGAGTTGATGGCGCTGATGGGGCGGGAGGAGCGCTTCTGCTCCTACATCGACATGCCGCTCCAGCACAGCCACCCGGAAATGCTCAAGGCGATGCGCCGGGGCGGCCGGGCGACGACCTACCTGCGCCAACTGGCCAAGGCCCGGGAGCTGGCCCCCGACGTCTTCCTGCGCACCACTTTCATCGTCGGTTTCCCTGGCGAGACCGAGGAGCACTTCGAGCACCTGCTGGACTTCGTGCGCCAGGCCCGCTTCGACCACCTGGGGGCCTTCGCCTACAGCCCGGAGCCGGACACCCCCGCCGCCGAGCTGTCCGGCCGGGTGCCCAAGAGCACCGCCCGGCGCCGCTACGAGCGCCTGCTGGAGGTGCAGGAGCCCATCGCCCGGGAACGGCGCCAGCGGCTGGTGGGGCGGACCCTGCGGGTGCTGGTCGAAGGCGTCCATCCCGAGACCGAGCACCTGCTGGTCGGCCGCCACCACGGCATGGCGCCGGAGATCGACGGCCAGGTGCTGATCAACGACGGCCAGGCCCCCGCCGGCACCTTCGCCGACGTCGAGATCTCCGACGCCTACGCCGACGACGTCGTGGGCCACGTGGTGGGCCCGGTGGGCGCCCCCGGCGTCATCCCCGCCGAGGCCGCCCTGGAGGCCGCCGCCGTGGAGGCCAGCTAGGGCAGTGCTCGTCGTCCAGGACGCTTTCCACAACACAGACCTCCCCCGGGGCGGCGTCGCCGCCATCGGCAACTTCGACGGCGTCCACCGCGGCCAGCAGTCGGTGCTCCAGCACGTCCGCCGCCGCGCCGCCGAGCTGGAGGGCCCCTCCATCGCCATCACCTTCGAGCCCCACCCGCTGGCGGTGCTGCGCCCCGAGGTCGCGCCGCAGCGGCTGACCACCCGGGAGCGCAAGGTCCGCCTGCTGGAGGCAGAGGGGATGGACGTGGTGCTGGAGGTGGACTTCAACCCGGAGTTCGCCCGCACCCCGGCCCGCGCCTTCGTCCGCGAGTTCCTCCACGACCGGTTGGAGTTGGCGGAGGTCTACGTCGGCTCCAGCTTCGTCTTCGGCCATCAGCGCGAGGGCAACCTGGCCCTCCTGCAAGAGATGGGGGAGGACCTCGGCTTCGCCGCCGCCGGCCTGGAGCAGGTGCGCTGGCAGGGCGACCGGATCTCCTCGACCCGCATCCGCACCGCCCTTTCGGAAGGGCGGGTGGAGGACGCCGAGGAGATGCTGGGGCGGCCCTACAGCATTGGTGGCAAGGTGGTGCGCGGCGACCGCATGGGCCAGAAGCTCGGCTGGCCGACCATCAACCTCGCCACCGAGGATCAGATCCTGCCGATGAACGGCGTCTACGCCGGAGCTGTCCACTTTCCCGCCACTGCCTCCACCTTTGACTGTGTGACCAACATCGGCACCCGGCCGACGGTCTACGAGAACTACAAGCAGGTGGTGGAGAGCCACATCCTCGACTTCAGCTCCGACGTCTACGGCCAGCAGGTCGATCTCGCCTTCCACAAGCACCTGCGGGAGGAGAAGATCTTCCCGTCGGTGATGGACCTGTCGTCCCAGATCGGCCGCGACGTGGAGGCCACCCGGGAGCACGCCGCGGCGCGCCGGCGGCGGGCCGAAGAAGCCGACGCCACCACCCTCTGAGACCCCGTCTGCCAACCAGTCTTTCGACCCATCTCAACCCCTAACCCCGTGCCCACAGGCAGGAGGAGCCAACCATGGCCAGCGAAAAGATCATCACCCTCGACGGCGACAACTTTCAGGACAGCGTGCTCGAATCCAACACCCCGGTGCTGGTGGACTTCTGGGCCGAGTGGTGCGGCCCCTGCCGCATGGTCGCCCCGACCCTCGACCAGCTCGCCGACGAGCGCGACGACGTGCAGATCGCCAAGCTCAACGTCGATCACAACCAGGAGCTGGCAATGAAGTACCAGGTCTCCAGCATCCCCACCTTCCTCCTCTTCCAGGGGGGCGAGGTCAAGGACCGGGCCATGGGCGCCCTGCCCAAGGCGGCCTTCGAAGACCTCCTCGACCGCAACCTCTGAGTCAAGCAATCTTGAGTCAGCGCTCACGCCTCGCCGCCAGCGTGGCGATGTGGGGCGCGCAACACCTGCCATGAGTCAAGACCTGTTGCGCCGCCGGCTGGACGACCTCGCCTGCGGCGCCCTCCTGATCCTCGCCGATTCGGCCCGGGACCCGGACGTCGCCCACCACGCCGGCCCGGTCCACGTCGGCCACTGCCTGCTGGTGCTGCCGGCCGAGGGGCCACCCCGCTTCGGGTACTTCTCGCCCATGGAGCGGGACGAGGCGGCGCTGGCCCGGGAGCGCACCCCCGCCCTGGAGCTTCTGACCCCGGAAGAGCTGCAAGTCCCCCGCGGCCGCCGCGAGGGTTGGGGCGAGGCCCGGGTGCTGGCCACCGCCGCCGCCTCGGCCCTGGAGGCCGCGGGCCTGGCCCCCGGCCGGGTGGCCCTGGCGGGGCACGGCGCCGCCGGCAACCTGCTGGCCGCGGGCCGGGCCCTCGCCGACGCCGGTTGGGAGCTGATCGACGGCGGCGAGCTGGCCCGGGAGCTGCGCAAACCCAAAGGGCCGCACCACCTCACCGGCATCCGCCGCGCCGCCCGGGGCGCCCGCGACGCCTTCCGCGCCGTCGCCGCCGAGCTGGCGGCGGCGGAGGTGAGGCTGTCAGAGGGGAAGGAAGCGGAGGTGGGGGAGGGAAGGGAGCTGTGGCTCGGCCGCGAGCGCCTCACCGTCGGCCGGCTGCGCTCCACCATCGCCCGCACCCTGGCCGGCCACCGCCTGGAGCAGCCCCACGGCAACATCGTCGCCCCGGGCCGGGACGCCGGCATCCCCCACAGCGCCGGCGACGACCGGCGTGTCCTGCGCCCCGGGGAGGCGCTGGTGGTCGATCTCTACCCGTCCGCGCCGCCCTTCGCCGACTGCACCCGCACCTTCTGCGTCGGCGAGCCGCCGCAGGAGCTGGCCGCGGCCCACGCCGCCGTCCTCGACGCCCTGCGCCAGGCCCACCGCCAGGCGGTGCCCGGCGCCCGGGGCTGGGATCTTCAGATGGCCACCTGCGCCGTCCTCGAAGAGCGCGGCTACGCCACCGTCGCCAGCGACCCTGCGACCACCACCGGCTACGTCCACGGCCTCGGCCACGGCGTCGGCTACGAGCTGCACGAGTACCCCAGCTTCCGCAAGCAGACAGGGGCGGAGGGGGTGTTGGCGGTGGGTGACGTGCTGACCCTGGAGCCGGGCCTCTACGACCCGGACGGGGGCTGGGGAGTGCGGCTGGAGGACCTGGTGTGGCTGGCGGAGGGTGGCGCCGAGAACCTCACCCCGCTGCCCTACGACCTCGACCCGCGGGCCTGGGATTGAGGAACACCTGGGTGAGCGACGCTGGGGTGAGCGACGCCGGGTTGAGCGACGCCGGGTTGAGCGACGCCGCTTGATCAAGCCCGGGGCTGTTTAACCGGCTGTGTGGGCCCGGCCTGGGCGGCCGGTTCAGGTCGCCTGGCGGCGGAACACCGTCTTGCGGGCCACCACCAGGAGCAGGAGCAGGGCGACCACGAAGGCGG
>Ga0102947_1000753_pt1 | contig 11383 bp, 7 predicted proteins | sample SalPon2A_A_D2_MG_FD_78210 | JGI IMG/M metagenome (GOLD analysis project Ga0102947, IMG submission 78210) | Soil microbial communities from South San Francisco under conditions of wetland restoration - Salt Pond MetaG R2A_A_D2_MG | ecosystem: Environmental > Terrestrial > Soil > Wetlands | place... | reverse complement strand
GGCGGCCGTTGCGCACACCAGGATCGTTCAGCTGCAGCATCACCTCGACGCTGATCCACTGCCCGCGCGGCGGGACGACGTTGGGCCGCGCGACAAACGAATCACCGAAGGTTTGTCCGCCATTACTGGTCGAGCCGTCCGGGAACCAGTGCTCGCCATAAACATCGTCCTGCTCGGGGTGATAAACGTAAGCGTGCGTGTAGCCCGGCTCCGGCTCCGCGCCCAGGCGGGAATTTTCGATGAGCACGAGAAAGAAATCCGTTCCGTCGGGGCGCTGGCCCGGCCCCCCGTAGTTGCCCGAGATGCGGATGCCGTTGTGCGCAAAGCTCACGCCCTGGTAGTCGGGCTGATAGCGTGCATAGACACGCACGTGCAGCGTGTCGCGCGTCGGAGCAATCGATTTGACGACTGCATTGAAGACATCGCCGCCCGATGCAGGCAGGCCAATGCGCAGCGACGCAGTGCCGGCGAAAAACGTCCCCGTATCGATCGCGATATCGGATTCCCTATAGTAGACGTCATAGTTGCCGCTGCCGGTCAGCTGATTCGCCGACGAATAGGATTCGAAATCGTCCGCAAACAGCACGTTCGCGTGCTCACCGATGCCCTGATCGTTCGCATACGCAGCCGCAATGCCGGTTTCTCCTTCCGGCAGAGCGGCATCCTGTGCAGCGGCAACGGCGCCGAGCACGGCGGCCGCCCCGGCCAGCGCGGCGGTGGCGCATCCTTTGAAAAGACCGACTTCAGTCATGCCGTCCGACCTCCGTTTCGAACGCTGCTTTCGGCATCGAAGCTAGCGCGATTCACCAAAACCGACTTGTGACGCGCTTCACGTTTTTCGTCGATGCCGCTCTTGCGTTCAGCGTACGCACAGGTTCTGCCGTTATGATGCAGTTCGGACCTTTAGATAAGCCAGGAGCGGCGCGGCAGCGGCGCATTATGACAAACACTGGCAGCGTCCGTGATCTCAGGAGTGGCCGAATTTGATACCGATGTTGCGAATTACGATTGGCGTCGTGCTCTGCCTGACGGGAATGCTTGCAGTGGATTCCCGGGCGGATGCGAAGACGATTACCGCGGCCAGCTGCGGACATGCCCACGTGCAGCGAGCACTCTCCCGCGCAAACGACGGCGACACGGTCGACGTTCCGCGCGGCCGATGCGCCTGGGAAGCCTTCTCACTCGAGAAGGCGATACATTTGCGTGGTGCCGGCAGCGATGCCACCCACGTGCGCCTGGAAGGCCCGGTCACGCTAGGCAAATCGAGCTTCGGCAGCGTCGAGCTCAGCGGCTTCGCATTCGCACTGGATCGCAGTGCCAGTGAACGCATGTTCGTCGTCGAAGGCCCGTGGAGCGCCGAACCGCCGCTGATTCACGACAACGTTTTCGATCTCACCGAAGGCGGTCGCACGCAACCCACGGCCGGCATACTGCGTTACGAGACGAACGGCGGCGTCATATACGACAATTTGTTCCGCGGTAACTGGGACGACTCGGGCATTCAGCATAAGCTCCGCGAAGACGAAGACTCCTGGTCAGTCGTCGATACGATCGGCGTCCGTGACGAAGATGGGAAGCGCAACCTGTATGTCGAGGACAATATCTTCGAAGGCATGGTGAATCAGGCGACCGACTTCGATGATCATTCGAGAATCGTGTTTCGCTATAACGTGCTGCGAAGCTCGTCGTTCAATACGCACGGGCTCGCCACTTCGCCGGTCGGCGTGCGGCATTTCGAGATCTACAACAACGCTTTCGGCTATCCGGACAACACCGTCAACCAGAATTGGCACATCTGGCTGCGCGGCGGAACCGGCGTCATCTACGGTAACTACTTCGACGACATCACCGGACAGATGTGGGGCGACAACAGCGAGCTGCATCTGTCGGTACGTGCTGTCGACGACGGGTCGCCCGAAGGCTGCTGCACTCAATGGCCGTGCAAGCATCAGCTCGGTCAAAATTACGACGGCGAGCAGCAGTTTCTCGATACGATCCGGATCTGGGGCAATACCGGTACGCTGCGCCCGATGATCAACTCCGGGTGGTCCGGCGTCTGCGGTCAGGATATCGACGAGTATCTGCTCGAAGGCCGCGAATACATGTTTACGACTTCGGCCAAGCATGGCTACGAGCCGTATCCCTATCCCCACCCCCTGCGCAACGTGTCGCGACGCTGATTCACGGCGCCGAGTCGGTGGGAATTCCGTGACGTGCCTCCGCTCGTCCGGATGACAAATTTCCTACAATTGCAATGGTTTAGGGCTCGAAAAACAAGACATTCCATCATGAGAATCACGGTTGTCGGCGGCGGCCGCATGGGCCTGCCGTTGGCCTGCGTTTTCGGCAAAAACGGCGCAGCGGTCACGGTCGCGGACATCGACCCCGTCATCGTCGCAACGATCAACGGCGGTCACAGCCCTTACGAGGAACCCGGGCTGTGCGAGCTCATGCAGGAACTGCACCGCGCGGGTCGTATCAGCGCGACGACCGACACCCCGGCCGCAGTTGCCGAGTCCGACGCCGTCGTCGTCATCGTTCCGGCACATCTCACACCAGAGCGCGATATCGATTTCTCGATCCTGAAATCCGCTTCGGCCAGTGTCGGCGCGGGACTGCGCCCCGGAACGCTCGTCGTATATGAGACGACCGTCAGCATCGGCGGAACGAAGCGCGAATTGATTCCGGTTCTCGAAGAACACAGCGGTCTGAAGGCCGGCACCGACTTTCAGGTCGCCTATTCGCCGGAGCGGGTCAAGGCGAATCTCGTTCTTTCGCGCCTGCAAACGACGCCGAAAATCGTCGGCGGACTGGATGCGGCATCGAACCAGCGCGCCGAGGCACTGTATCGGGATTATCTCGGCGCCGAAATCGACAATGTCGGCACGATCGAAGCAGCGGAATCAACGAAACTGCTCGGCATGCTGTACCGCGACGTGAACATCGCTCTCGCGAACGAGCTGGCGGCATTCTGCGAGCTGGCGGGCGTCGATTTCGAGCGCATCCGGGCAGCCGCCAACAGTGACGGCGAAGCGAACCTGCTGGTGCCCGGTATCGGTGTCGGCGGCCACTGCACGCCGGTCTATCCGTATTTCCTGACGCGCGAATCGCGTCGTCTGGGCATGCCGCAGCGCATTTCCGAGGCCGCCCGCGAAATCAACGACGGGCAGCCGGCTCGGCAACTCGATCGGCTGGCGAAGTACTGGAAGCCGCTCGCTGGCGAAACCGTGCACGTCCTCGGCCTGGGCTTCCGGCCCGATGTCAAAGTCGACACGTTTAGTCCCGCCTTCGACCTGCGCGATCATCTCGAGCGCGCCGGTGCGCACGTGACGATCGAGGACCCGCTGTATACGCCGGCTGAGCTGCGCGCAGCAGGCTTCGAGCCGGGCACGGTCGAGCGCGCCACGGCGGTCGTCCTCAATACGGCGCATACGGCGTTCGCGAAACCGGATTTCGCCAAATGGCGCAACGCCGGCGTCGAAGCTGTGCTCGACGGGCGCAATCTGTGGCCGTCCGGCGACGTCGAGCAGGCCGGGCTGCTCTACTTCGGTATCGGCCGCTCTGCGCGCACCGAGCTCGGCTAACCGGCTTCGCTGCCTCGCCGCGGAGCCGCCCGCACGCGGTCAGGGCTTCGTATCCACTCGCGCGACCTTACGCCCGCTCGCGGTGCTGCTCAGCAAGTGCTCCACGAGCTCGACATACACATCTTTGTGCCGGCTCCAGCGGTACGATGAACTGAAGCGTCGCGTTGCTTCGCGCACCAGACTCTCACGCAGCTGCGGGTTTTCGTAAAGCTCGATCATTGCCTGCGCAAGCGCGTCGACATTCTCGGCCTCGAAAAACCGCACCATCTTCTCGTCGAAATACCGCCGAATGGTCCCGGTGGGCGGCACGATGCACGGAATTCCCACGGTCACGTATTCGAGCAGTTTAGTCGGCAGCATGATATCGGTGCCGCTGGACACGCGATTTGGCACCAGGCCAACATCAACGTCGCGCAGGTAGCCTGGGATCGTCTCGACCGGAACATAGCCGTCGCTGAATGTGACTCGGTCCTGCAGGCCTAAGGTCTCGCGCAGCTCGAGCAGATCGTCGCGCTCCTCGCCGCCACCGATGATACGCATCTCCAGATTCGGGATTCGGTCGCCGACACGTGCGACCGCGTGCAATGCGATGTCGAGCCCGAGCCGGCGCGCAAGCGTGCCGTGATACACAATGACGAACGGATCATCGGGCGACTTTCGCAGCACATCCGTGCGCGGCGAAAATATTCGCTCGTCCGGCAGGTTCAGCAGTATCCGGATCTTATCGCGCGGTATGCCGCGGCCATCGAGAATGTCTCGCAGCCGCTCTTCGACTGTGAGCACCGCGCTTGCCAGCGATCCGGCCCAGCGTTCCTGCATGCACAGCAATCGCACGAACCAGTGGTCGTCGCCGACCTCGTATTTCTCGGTGAACAGCTCCGGCATCAGATCGTGCACGTCATAGATGACCGGGCGGCCGAGCAGTCGCGGCAGCCAGGCCGCGAGGACGAGAAAATCAGGCATGTTGTTGATGTGAATCAGGCGATACCGCAACGGATGAATCGATAAATGCAACGCAAGCGCGAGGAAGTAGTACCCGTAGTTCAGCATGTAGGCCAGCATCGAAGTGCGGTTCTTCAACAGCCGCATGACTTTGATCACCTCGACGCCGGCGATCGTCTCACGGCGCGATTCGAAGGGGTCGCGGGACGCGAGAAACACGACCTTGTAACCCTCTGCCACGAGTGCTTCCGCCTCGCGTTTCACACGGGGATCGCGCGGGTAATTCGTGTACGCCGCCATGAGGATCTTCGGTTTCATTGCTTGCTCGCTATGTCAGTGCTTTAAAGCTCGAATAGGTCCGGGCATCTCGGCGCCAGAAATCGTTGATCGCCTCGCCATCGGTCGCGATGCCGCCGTGCTCGCGAGTGTGTTCGACGAGCTTCCAGAACAGATCCCCGTAGCCGGGATCCCTTGCACCGCCGAACACGATGGGGTGCCATACGACCGAATAACCGCCGCGCTTCTCGCGCAGATCTTCGAGAGAGGCGCGAATCGTTTCCCACGCTTCGTCCGCGGGCAGGTTCATGTAACCCTGCAGCGTCACGTCCATCAGCACGAGGCTGAGCTCGAGGACGTCATACGGGCGATCTGCGGTCATGTTCCAGGGGAAATACGGAAAGGAGAAGCCCGGGCGTGTGCCGAGGCGGTCGGGATAACCCATCGACATGTCGTAGAGGATGCCGGTGCGTTCCTGCACGCTGAACAGGGTGTCGTAGTCGAATGACAGATAATGCTGTCTGGAGCCCCGCGGAGCGGCGAGCCGGTCGCTCAACAGCGCGACTTCCTGCGTGTACCACCGGGGGTCCTCGGTCGAGCGATAACTGCCGTGCAGGCAAAGATCGAAGCCGTTGTCCAATATGTTCCGCAGGTAGTCTCGCGTGCAGTCGTCTTCGATGTAGTAGTTGACGTCTACGGGGTGGCGATGACCGACGGCAACCTGAAACGAGGCCCGCACGCCCAGTTCCCGTTCCTTCGCGATGATTTCCGGGATACACCCGTAAGGGTCGCGGTCGTTGATCAGAGCATCGAACAGCCCCGTGCCTGCGCGTAGCGCATCCATCGGTCTGCGCTGGCGCAACAGATGGCGCGCCATTGTCTTCGCGCCCTGGCGGACGATGTCGCCGCGACCTGCCGGAATGAAGTCCACGTCATGGGACAACACGACCGCATGGGATGCGCCGTCGGGCCAGGTGCGTTGTGGCCAGGGAGCAACTCCCATACGCTCGCACAACGCATCGAGCGCCTTGGACACGCAACGCAAATAGCGATCGACGATATCCATTGGGAGATCGAGCCGGGCGAACACGCTGTCGGAATACAGACATCGCGATTCGGTATTCGCGGCGTTGACTCGCTCTGCGACTGACGCCAGAAAGTAAAACGCATTCGCCGCGATATCGAACGGCACCACGGCGCGATGCTCGAAAAGCAGGCAATCGCGGCTCTCGAACAGCACCGGCAAACCGGCAACGACCGTTGCCGCATCGGGCTCCAGACGGGCACCCGCTGCATCCCAGGCCTGCGGGCTGTAGCCGAGTATCAGTGCGCGGCCGGAATCAAGATCCGCACCATCCTGCGCTCCGTAGTAGAGCCACGGCCCGTCGACGGGACGCTGCGAGGCGTAGATGACGGGAATGCCACGCGCCATGAACAGCGTGTCGAGCACGTAGCGCACCCGGGCTGCATGCACGTCACTGCACTGGACGACGATAGTAAGCGGTCTTTTCATTTTGTGCGCCGGAATCGGCCGTTGGCCCGGGGCTCGCGCCCGGCAGATTTCTGCCATAGGCTCTGACGGACTTGCTGCGACCCGAAGACGGTTCAGCCTGCTGCGTGTGAGTCTGCGAACGAGGGAATGCGATAACGACGATATGGAACATCAGCCAGGTGATCGCAACACCCTTGAACATCGCCTCCGTTACGTTATATGCGAGTATCGAGAACAACAGGGCCATGCGGAATCGCGCAAACTCGAAATCCGTTTCAAGATCGGCCGCGATTCTTCTGAACGCAGACACAATGACGAGGAACAGCAGTGCGACTCCGATGGGACCGAGATTGAGATATGTTTCGATGTAGCCGTTGTGTGCCTGGTTTGGGCGCCACCACCACTTGTCCCACATCGCTTCGATGCGAGCTCCGAGCCAGAAACTCTCGAATCCCATGCCGATCAGCGGCCGGGTCTGGAGTTCGATCACGTCCGTCCAGATCATCGTTCGGTCGGTCAACGTAATATCTCGCCCGAGCATCGTGAGCAGCTGTTCGTAAATTCCGAAAGTCAGCTGGGCAATCGCGACCATTGCCACCGCGACTACCAGATAGGTGCCGAAGTACCGCCGGCTGATCATCCGCATGCCGAAGCCGATCATGATTGCGGTTCCGGCGGTAAACACGACAAGCGCCGCTGCGCTGTCTGCGTAACGCAGAAGATAAAGTGAAATCAGCACGAAAATGCCGCTCAGCACCGTTTCGTCACGACGCTCGCGCGCGTCCGAAATCCGGGCGCGCGAGAGAAACGACCAGACGAAGAAAAGCCCGAACAGCACGGTGACGATTCCGAGCTCGTTCTTGGTGAGCATTGCGCCCCGGTACATACCGGCACCAAAAGGATTGAAATATCGGCCGTACTCCGGGAGATACTTGATGAACAGCACGGAGGTCGGCAACAGGAAAAACGCGCAGCGCTTCATCACGACACGAAAAGCGCCGACAGGACTGACATCGGTCAGGATAATCAGAGCCATGATGGGATGGCCGAGCGTCTTTATCCAGCGTTTGAAGGCGATGAACTCGAAGTCCGACCACAGAATCGAGACGAATCCGAACACGAGCATCGAAAACAACCAGAAGTTGCTGCGAATGAGCTCGGCAGTGAGGATTCGCCTGCGCACCAGCACGATGCCGCCGCTGACGATCAGCAACAGAAAGTAAATAGCATCCAGCGTACTGCCGTCGGTCACGTTCTGCGTGGCTTCGGGACGGCCGAGCATCAGCCACTGCGTCGGAAAGCGCGATGCCGTCGGAATAATCCACAGCACAGGAAGCCACAACGCCTTGCTGAAGCCGCTGTTGCGGCGGCCGTCCCAGACATACAGCCCGATGACGAAGGCGAATGTGAGTGCCGTAGCTAACCAGGCTGGCATCGGCTGCGTCCCTCCCGTTGCCGGCCTATGCGACGATCGCTGGCGCGAACGCCACGGATCGATCCGGCAAATCCCGGATCAACGTGCGCTCGACGGCATTGAGCGTCAAAACCGCGTTGATTTCATCGATAAAATTGTTACTGCCCGCGGCATGCGCTGCACCGATCTCCGCAAGGGTACTCGCGTTCCACCAGGGCTGCTGACGCGTCGTCGCCGAATGCATGACGTCCGCAATGTGCGGTGCGAGCTCGTCACGGAACCAGTGCCGGTATGGCAGAAACTTGTGCAGCCCGAGCAGACCAAGACGTTCGAGCGGCCCGCGCAGATGATCGAAAAACGCGAGTCGTTGCGGCAAACCTTCCTTGTCGTAATAGTCGAGCTTGAACGTCACTTCGCTATAGAGACGCCGCAGCGGGTAAAACGGCGAAACGCGACCGCAGGAGAATCCGCGATCGGTGGGAATACGGCCGAGAACGTCCGGACCGGTTTCGATGAGGCGCAGCGCCGAAGCGGGCGAATTGCGCGCCGCAAGCGGTGCACGATATGCAAGACGCACCAGCGCATTGTCCATAAACGGCGTACGAAACGTCAGTTTCGACCGGGTCGCGGCCATGGGTCCGAACAAGTGGACGGGCACTTCCTCGAACGCCGTACGAGTCAGCGGGTGGGCACTGCGCTGCGCAGCCGCCGCGCGCGCGACCTGCGGCATGAAATCGGCCTCGATGATGCCGCCTGTCAGCACCAGGGGCTTCAGCGTCGACACGCTTCGGAGCACTTCACTGCCGAAATTGCCGGTCAGCCTGATCGGAGCCAGCTCGCGCGCGAGCTCACTGAGAAAGAGCTCATGTGCGCCGAGTGCTCCGTGGCCGCCGTCGGTGACGAATACCGTGCGGTCGATGTGTCCGGCCAGATCCGCGACGAAATCCCGCGTGACGCGCAGCGTTTGGTGTTCCAGGCCCAGGCCGTGTGCGACACGCCGGCCGACGCTGACATCCAGCGTCTCACCGGCAAGCGCGCAATAGGTGTGACAAACGGGTTTTGCCCCGGGCGGAAGGCACGCCATCAGCATGCGCGTATCGAGCCCGCCGGTTATCGAGATACCGACCTGCTCCGACGGCCTGGCATACATCGGGAGGACGGCCCGTGCCGTGGCAACGAACTCCTCCTCGAAGGCTGCTTCGCTGAGCTCGTTCTGCTGCTCCCATTCGGCCGGCTCGAAGTATCGCGTTTGCCGCAGCCCCTTGCCCGGCTCGTAGGTCCATGCCGACCCGCCGGGCATGCGCGCCACGCCGCGAAACAGCGTCTTTTCATCATAGGTGCTGCCATACGCGAGAAACTGAGCGACGCCGTCTGCGTCGAACGCCCGCAGCTGCGGCAGCACACTCAGCAATGCCTTGGCTTCGCTCGCGAAATACAGCGTGCCATTGCTGACATGAAAATAGACGTGCTCGGCGCCATAGCGATCGTTGAACACGTGCACAATCTGCCGTCGCGAGTCGGTCAGCACGCCGGCGAATAGACCGTTGAGTCGAGACACGAAACGAGTCTCGCTGGCGCGGTAGCTCTTCAGCAATTGCGGTGCAGGCGCAGTGCTCGCGCCATCCTCGAGCGACGCGAAGCATTCTCCGGCTACGGCGACGCCCAGCCCGTCTTCTGACACGCCCGACTGCCGGTCTGCCCAGGAGTCGGGATGGGCAAGCCAGCCGAAATACGCATCGCACTGCTCGGCCGCAGCCATTCCGCTGACGTAGTACGACTCATGGCGCATGCTTTCGAGCATGGCCGCAACCGTTTCGCGCGCGAACTCGGCACAGCGCGGCCCGATGACGCCGGCTATGCCCGGCATGTCGCCTCCGAGGCATCTGCCAGCGTGCTGCGAGTCACGTACCGCGTCCTCGCAGTGCGTAAAGCCTGCCGCGATATTGCTTTAGCGTTTGCCGGTGATGCGGCGGAATCATATTGACTAACCCGCGATGTGCCCCGACCCGCAGCGCCAGCTTCCCTTTCATGGTCAGGGGCACGTAATACCGCGGCACCGAGATGCACTCGAAGCCGCAGTTGCGTTTGAAAGTCGTCAGCGAGTCGTCGCCCCAGTAGTAGTAGCAGAGGTTTTCGAAACCGCGCTGCGCGCAGAATTCGATCGTTTTAGCGATCAAGGCGTTGTTCACCGCCTTGTCGCGGTGTGCCAGGCTCGACAACACTTGCTGGACGAGCGCAAATCTGCCGGCATTGCCGAGCATGACCAGACCGATCAGCTCGCCGTCGAGATCCGCGCGAATCATCGTTTCTCTGTGAATGAATGCCGAGAACTGGTGCCGAACCGTTTCAAAGTCCTTGCCGTAGTGCCAGAACCTGCGTCCCTGCCGATACGGAGTTTCGTTGAAGATGTTCGTCATGCCGCGCACGAAGTCATCGTCGTATTCAGTCAGCTCGACCGTCACACCGCGCTTCTCGCCTTTGCGGACCATATTGCGGGTCTTGGCATTGATGCGTTTACGCAGCCAGTCGTCGTATGTCGTAATCGGAAGAATCGCGACGTCCTCGAGCTCGTGGTAGTACTCGTAGCGCGGCTCGACATCGGGCGGCCGCTGCCAGAACGTAAACAGGTCCACGCGGAGATCCCTGCGAGCCTTCAGGGCATCGATCACGGCCACCGGATCGCGGACGTCGTCGTACCAATCGTCGTCGAGACCCGCGGTTCGCAGCATGCTGCCACCGATTCCGAATACCTGAGAGCCGATCTCTACACAGCGCACCTGCGTGGGCCGGCCCTCGATCAGCGCGCTCTTGAAAAACACGTCGCCGCTGGCAAGCGTATGTGCCACGGTTGCGGCCATCAGAGCTGAATTTCCGTCTGCTTCATAATTCCCCTGCCCTGCGGACGCCTCAGGCAACCGCGCGGCCGCGCTGCGTCTCGGTCGAGCGCAGCCATTGTTCGAAGACCACGAGGCTGAACAGCATCTTATGATTGTCGTGACGGCCCGCGTTGTGCTCGTCGTAGAGTCGGCGGACGCTGGCGGGCTCAAGCACGTCGTACATCAGGGAGCTGCCGTCGAGCAGATAATCCGACAGCGCGCTGTCGACCGAGTTGTTGAACCACTGATCGACGACATTGACCGCGAAGCCGCGTTTCTTGCGCCGCAGAATCTCGCGCGGCAGGAACTTCTCGCAGACCCGCCTATGCAGCCACTTACGCTGACCGTAACGCACTTTGAATGAAGCCGGCAGGCGCTGCGCAAAATCGATCAGTTCCTTGTCGAGGAACGGAACGCGCGCCTCGAGGCTATGCGCCATCGACAGTTTGTCGGCATACATCAGTAACTCATCAGGCAGCGAAGAACGCACTTCGAGCACCTGAAAGCCGCCGAGCTCGTCGGTGGCCTGCATCTCGTACCCGAGCTCCGACCAAAAGTCGCGAATCCGGTCGCCCGCACCATGCGGCAGCACATCCGACTTGAACAATCCGTCGACGACGTCGCCGGGCATGATCGAAAAGACGTTCTGATAGCGGTGCATGCGTTCGTCGATGTTCAGCGAATAGACGCCGCGCTTCAGCGACTCGTTACGCGACAGCCGGCTGATGCCGCTTTCGAGCCCGCGGCGCAGCCAGCCGGGCATGCCGCGCCAGTACGATCCGTACTGCACGCCGAGGTG
>Ga0102947_1000752_pt1 | contig 11386 bp, 9 predicted proteins | sample SalPon2A_A_D2_MG_FD_78210 | JGI IMG/M metagenome (GOLD analysis project Ga0102947, IMG submission 78210) | Soil microbial communities from South San Francisco under conditions of wetland restoration - Salt Pond MetaG R2A_A_D2_MG | ecosystem: Environmental > Terrestrial > Soil > Wetlands | place... | reverse complement strand
GTTGTAGTAACTGTAAATGATGTCCAGGAAGGTACCATCATATCCAACATTGCAAATGTCACATCTGACACACCTGATGATAATGCTGATGATAATGAGACGCCTCCTGAAGACACTGAAATCGGTTCTGAAGAAGATAAAATTAAGCGAGGGGATAATCAGTGGGATACTAGACCTACCTTTGGAATAAACCATGAAACTAGAGAGACAATCTTGGTAGAAAATGGGTTTACCTTTAACGGTGAGTCTTTTTCAATTACTGACAACCATCACACTCCATTTGAACGAAAATCAATCAACATTGGAACCGAAAATACATTCGTTGCAACTGTCTATGCCGATAAGCGATTAATGGTTCAAGAATTTCTCTTTGGCGTACCTCAAGTTGGAATGGGTCATCTAGCAGAAATGCGAGTTGAAGTTTGGTATAATTTTGATGGAGATATTGAAGATGTAAAAATTGTTCAAGAAACTAATGTAATTGATCCTACGACTTTGAGTGTTATTCATCAAAAGGTAAAGTGTATGGAAACAGAAATTGAGGAAAAATGCGATAGAACATTCATGTCTGCAATATTTTTGGAACCATTGATGTATCAAACAATGGGCATAAAAGCAATCGACTTCAAATTCCGTGATCAGACTACCTATCTTAATGATGGATTTGAGATTGAAGGTGTATCTCTAAATCCAATGGAAACAAAGATGATACCATCAAATGTAAAAAATCAGGGTTTGCTCAAAGTAACTCAAAACGAAAAATACAGTAAATATTGGTCTTCAGATGATGGAAGATTATTTGAAATGAATTCTTTTGGTTCATTTAAAGAAATTAATCAATCATTTGAAAGATTCCAAGATTCAGGCGAACCCAAAACTCGACTACATTCCGGATTTGATGGAGTCATCCTCTCTGAACAGGACAGGGCCTCAAAATTATTTGATTCATCTAAACTAATTTCAAAATTGCCGGACAGCTTCGGATATCACTATGAGTACAATGAAAGAATGGATGAAATCATGAAAAAACAAATGCTTGTAGAAGAACAAAAAGCAAAGGAAATGCTGGAACAAAAATATGTTCAGGCCCATTGGTAATCCAATAAAGTCTCTTGGAACTTAACCTGGAACCTTGTGCTGAATTATTCTTTTTCTCCCTTCCAGATAACTCTCTGTGGGAATGGGATTTCTATTCCTGCGTCATCAAGTGCATTTTTAGCAATAGTGAGCAATGATGGAGCAACTTTTCCCCAGTCTTGTTTTGGGTGCCAAACTAAAATCAAAATATTGATACTTGAATCCCCTAATTCTTCTATTCGAAATTCTGGTTCAGGTTCATGAAGAACATAGGGCATACGTGAGGAAATGGTTTTTCTCAAAACTTCGATTGCTCCTTGGATATCTTCTTTGTAGGCAATACCTATCATCGCCTCATGTCTTCTAACAGGAGAATCCGTCAAAACTCGAATGTTTGATGTGAAAAATTTCTCATTTGGAATTCTCATAATTGTCCCATCAAACTTTCTTACTCTGGTTGAAAAGGTGCCTACATCTACAAAACTTCCTGAAATATTGCTGTCTGGTAACTCGACAGAGTCTCCCTGTTTTGCTGGCTTTTCAATTAACAAAAAGATTCCAGAAATTAAATTTGAAACTACTGATTGAGTTGCAAATCCTATAACAATTCCGAGAATCCCTCCTGCCACAAGTAATCCTGAAAAATCTACTCCTGTACTTGTTGTAAATACTAGAAATGAAACAATGATTATTCCAAAATAAATTAGTTTTCCAAAATTCTTTGCAGTGTGTTCAGGAAGAACCGGAGCATAGTATTTGTTAAAAAGTGATCTGGCAATTCTTGCAATTCCAAACCCCACCAGCATGATTATTCCACCCATTATCAAGCTGAATAGAGAAAACTCACTTCCTGCTATTGTAAAAGAATCCAGTTGCTCAAACACTTCTTCGAACATTATTCTAACCCCATCTCCATTGAAGGTGTTTCAGTATCTTTTTCCCATGATGGGGATTTTGTCCAATCAGTTTGCAATCTTAATTCTGCAGTTTCAACGTATTCTACTGCCATTCTTTTTCGCAATGTTACTTGAAGTGAATCTAGTTGAACTCTATCTTCTTTGTAAAACAGAAAATGGTCAGTAATTGGGAAAATTGCTTTTGTAATCGAATATCCCCTTTCTAACAAATTTTCAAAATTCACTCTCATCACACAACTATGATATGGATGTGAATCAAGCTCATTTTTTACTATGGGTACTTTGTAATACTTGCAAAGCTTCCCTGTATCTGGTGCTCCATACAAACCAAATCTGGAATTAGATGGATCGCATGTAAACCAATCCATTGAATCTTTATGAGAGTCATGAACCAAAAAAATTCCAATTTCAATAGGACAGCGAACCAAAAATGAGGTCGATGCACCTTTACTCAAATAAACTTCTTTGTTGAATTTCAGATATACAAAACTAGTTCGATGGGCAGGATAATTCAACGGTCTGATGGGGGCCACCTCTAATTTGATTTTGGATTTTGATGGAATGATTTTTTCTATGACGTTTCCTTCGGCATCTTTACGCAAATAAGAAAAACCTTTCTCATCATCTCTTGATATTCTTACCTCTACTGATGGAAAAAATAACTCTAGTCTATCTTCTACCTCATAAACTCCATATTTTGCGAATTCTTTGGTTTGTTCCATGCCTTTGGAAATCTGAATAATTCCCGCACTTATCTAGGTTTAGGAAAATTTGTTTTAAAAGATTTCAATGACTTTTGATTGGAGGATTCTACTTGTGTTAGATCTAATTTGCAACTTTTTCTGCAATTTCTTTTGATTTCGTCTGTCTTTTCTTAATTAGACTGTACATAATCATTCCAACGTTTATGATTGAAATAATCTCAATCAAATCTACTCCATACAAAAACCAATCAATTACAGGATGAACTCTAGATACAATTCCAGCTTCTAGCATAATGTCTGCATTCCAAACCATATGGGGAATCTGAATGAATTGTATGATTGCAATTAATATCACACTTCCTAGAATTTTGTTTTCATACCAATTCCAAAACTTACTCCATGCATTCATGAATTATGTTTGTTTTTTTTCTAATTAAAGGGTGTGAAAATTAGATGGAACTAATTAGATGCAACTAACTATTCTGGGCGAAAGGTTTTGATAATTTAGCTATAATTAACCAATTAAATTGTAATTTAATTAAAAATTTAATTTGATAAACTTGTTACAGATCTGCTTTGATTTGTTCTTTTTTCATCCAAATGGTTTTTCCTCTATGATCAATTAACTCTACATTCATTTCATTTAGATTGTCTCTAATTTTATCAGCTTCGGAGAATTGCTTTTCTTTTCTTAGCGTTTCTCTATCATTAATCATTTTATCAATTCCTTGTTTTTGTTCTAGTGATATTTTTGGTATGTTCAATCCTAAAATGTCTAGCATCCTTTGCAGTTCTGGCATTATTGCTTTGCTTTCAATTGCTCCAAGATGATTTTCTGCTGCCAATTTGTTTGCTTCTTTTACGAGTGCAAAAAAAGCTGACAATGCTAGGTGTGTGTTAAAGTCATCTTCTAGGGACTCATCAAAGTCTTTACCTAATTTTTGAACCAATTCAGTCACATTTTCATCGGAATTTGTGCCTATTGCATGAATCAGTTCATAATATGCAGTTTCTACCTGGCGCCACTTGATTAGATTCTCCTTTAGGAGATCTTCTGAATAATCAATTGGTTTGGAGTAATGCCCCGATAGACAAAACAGTCTGATAATATTTGGCCCCCAATTATCCAAAACATGTTTTATTGATTTAATGTTTCCAAGAGATTTTGACATCTTCTCACCATTTATTGTAACCATTCCAACATGCATCCAAATTTTTGCAAATTGATTTTGTGTAAATGATTCAGATTGCGCAATCTCATTTTCATGATGAGGAAAAATTAAATCTCTTCCACCACCATGAATGTCAAAATTTTCTCCAAGATACTTTATGCTCATAGCAGAGCATTCAATATGCCATCCGGGTCTTCCTTTACCCCATGGACTATCCCATGTTGGTTCTATTTCTGAAAACTTCCACACTGCAAAATCTAGTGGGTCTTTTTTTGCCTCATCTACCTCAATTCTTGCACCTGATTGTAATTCATCGATATGCTTTTTTGATAATTTTCCATACGTGGGAAACTTTGAGACTGAAAAATATACTCCATTTTCTGAAACATATGTAATTCCTTTTTCGATTAATCTTTGTATAAAATCTAAAATGTCTTGAATGTGCTCAGTTGCTTTGGGATAGTTTGTTGCCCTTTTGACATTTAATCCATCAAAATCACTAAAATAATGTTCAATGTATTTTGTACTGATTTGCTCGGCTGATAAATTTTCTAGCTTTGCCCGATTAATTATTTTATCATCAACATCAGTAAAATTTTGGATAAAGTTCACCTCAATGTTTTTGCTTTCAAGATATCGTCTAAGCACATCAAATACGATAATTGTTCTGGCATGACCAATATGGGACTCATCATATACAGTTACCCCGCAAAGGTAAATTCTCACCTTTTGTGCTATCTCTAACTCTTTTTCATGGTTGGATAGTGTATCTTGCAGTTTCATCTCTATTCTCTTTCTGGTTTCTGTGCAGGCATTCTCTTATGCTCACTTTTCAGGTGCATATTGTATATCTTCTCAACAGTGGATTTTTCAATCTGTGTTTTAGTGCTAGTTTCCTCTATTGATAATTTTTTTTCAAACAAACAATACAAAGTAGAATCAATTTCTTCATAAGAGATACCGATCTCTTTTTCTGCTTCATGCTCTTTCCACAAATGAGCACTACTTTTCTTTTCAATTACGTTTTTTGGAACTTTCAGATACTCTGCAATCTTTCTTACTTGCAGTTTGTAAAGAGAAATTATTGGAACTAAATCTGCAGCTCCGTCACCAAACTTTGTAAAGTACCCAATTAGATGTTCACTTTTGTCACTTGATCCTAAAACAAGATAGTTTTTTGCATTCGCATAATAGTATAATATGTTAGTTCTAATTCTGGCTCTGAGGTTTCCCTTTGCCCAGTCATTTGGTTCAAGGTACATAGAGTATTCTTTGACTATTGGTTTGATGTCAATTAACTTGTATTGTATCCCTGTAAGTGAAATCATTTTCAAGGCATCTTCTGTTTCATAATTTGGTGTAATCTCAGTATCTGGCATAATGATTGCTATTGTCTTGTCTTTAAGACTTCTTTTGCAAAGATAAGCCAATACTGCAGAGTCTATCCCTCCACTAAGTCCAAGAATCAATCCTTCTGCATTATTTTTTTCCAATTGCTCTTTTAGAAAATTCTCAAAAAAATTCGTAATTTTCTCATAATCTTGATTTTCAATTTCATCGATAATCTCTTGATTCATTTGATATCTTCGATAAATTATGTGAATAAAAGTTGTACAGCTAATTACTGCTTTTCAATTTTCTGTGCCAGAAATTTAATGGAAATTAAACCTAAATCTTCTTAAAAATTAAATATCTACGTAAATTCCGTCTTCTTTAACCTCTACTGCATATGTCTGAAGTTTGACATCTTTGATATAGTCTTTTAATTCTCCCGTCTTGATGTTATAATGCCAAAAATGTAATGGACATTCAACAATATCTCCATCCAGTTTTCCAGGTGCCAGTGACCCGTCCTGATGCACACAAAGATCGTCTAGTGCATGATATCCATCTTGATTAAAAATTGCTATCTGCTTGTCGTCAATTTTAAATGCTTTGCCTTTTCCGGCGGCAACTTCGTTTTTTTCAGCAATCTTTTTCCAGGCCACTAGTTACGCTATCTGTATCTGTTATTTATTTAGATTCGCATGATAGGAATTTATAGTGACTAGAGGTCTTTTTTCCCATTGAGTAAAGTAAAAACTTCTGCAAAACTAGTCAAAGAAGGAAAACTATCATATGAATGGGCAAAATCCCATATGGCAATTCTCAATAATACTATTAGTAGATTAAAAAAATCAAAACCTCTCAAAGGGTTGACTCTTGGGTTTTGTTTGCATATTACCAAAGAAACCTCCGTTTTATTGATGGGTGCAAAAGAATTAGGTGCCACAGTTGCATGTTGCGGTGGAAACCCACTAACAACACAGGACAATATTGCAGCATTTTTAGCATCTCAAGGAATTAATGTTTATGCATGGCATGGCCAATCAGTAAAAGAATATGATTGGTGCATTCAACAAGTCTTGAATCACAAACCAACTATCTTGACTGATGATGGTGCAGACATGAATGTTAAAGCACATTTTGATAAAAAATACAAAGACCTTCCAATACTTGGAGCAACAGAAGAGACAACAGCTGGTGTTACAAGAATCAGGGCAGTTGAAAATCAAGGAAAATTACGCTATCCTGTAATTTTGGTAAATGAGGCTTACACCAAACACATGTTTGATAACAGATATGGTACAGGTCAAAGTACTATTGATGGATACCTTAGAGCAATGAATTTACTTTTGGCCTCAAAAAGAGTTGTTGTAGTGGGTTATGGCTGGGTTGGCAGAGGTGTTGCATCCAGATGTCATGGCATGGGTTCAAAAGTTATTGTAACTGAAGTTGATCCGGTGAAGGCTCTCGAAGCTCACATGGATGGCTTTGAAGTAATGCCAATGGCCCAAGCATGCAAAATTGGCGATATTTTCATCACATGTACTGGCATGACTAGCGTGATTAGAAAAGAACACATCTTGCAGATGAAAGAAGGTGCAATCATGGGTAATGTTGGGCATTTTGATGTTGAAATTGATGCAGAGTTTTTGCTGAAAAAATCAAAATCCGTAAAAGAGGTACGACCTAATCTTGATGAATGTGTGCTGAAAAATGGAAGGCGAGTCTACCTTATTGGACAAGGAAGACTTGCAAACCTGGTCGCAGCTGAAGGACACCCTCCAGAAGTGATGGCTCAATCATTTTCAAATCAAATCTTATCAATCATGTATATTCTCAAAAACCACAAAAAGATTGGAAACAAGATAATTACTGTTCCTGAAGAGATTGATAGGCAAGTTGCAGTTGATGCCCTCAAGGCAATGGATGTTAAAATGGATAAACTAACTCCCGAGCAAGTAAAATACATGAATAGCTGGTAAAACTTCTTAACCTCTAATACAATCCAAATTACAAATGAGAGACAAGGCAATTATTACAAGTGCATTACCTTATGCAAACGGTGAGATTCATCTAGGACATGTTGCCTCTACTTATTTGCCTGCAGATGTTACAACTCGATTTTTAAAACTAAAGGGAGTGGAGGCATATTATGTATGTGCATCTGATGATTTTGGCACACCAATTTTAATTCAATCTGAAAAAGAGGGAAAAAGTACTTCTGAGTATGTTGCATACTGGAACAAGCGAGACTATGAAGATTTTACTGCATTTGGAATTGACTTTGATTATTTTTATCAGACTAGTTCTCCTGAGAACATAAAATTTGTTCAAGATGTTTTTACAAAACTAAATGCTGCAGGTCATATTTACCAAAAAGAAATTATTCAATTTTATTGCAACAATGACAAGAAATTTCTTCCAGACAGATATGTTAAAGGGATATGTCCATACTGTAAGGCAGAAGACCAATACTCTGATCTATGCGAGAGTTGTGGCAGAGTTCCTGAAGAAATATCTGATCCTAAATGTTCAATTTGCGGTCAGACTCCAACCAAGGAAAAAACAACACATTATTTTTTCAAATTAAAAAATTTTGCTGAATCTCTATCCAAATGGCTAGATGAAAATCAAAATCTGCAAAAAGATGTTAAAAAATATGTTCAAAACTGGATAAAGACAGGCCTTGTTGACTGGGATATTACTCGAGATATCTCCTGGGGTGTTCCAATTCCACTTGAGGGAGCAAAAGGACAGGTGTTTTATGGCTGGTTTGATAACCACTTGGCATACATTTCTACTGCAATCAAATTTCTAAATGACAAAGGACTGGATGGTAAAGATTTTTGGAATAACTCTGACATTTACCACTTTATTGGAAAAGATATTGTATATCATCACTATCTGTTTTTACCTGCAATGCGTCTTGGTATAGATGAAGAGTACAAACTGCCTGATTATATCCCGACAAGAGGGCATTTAACATTACAGTCAAAGAAAATCTCAAAGAGCAGAAACTGGTATATTGGCCTGAAAGAGTTTTTACAATATTATCCCGCTGACTATTTACGCTATTATCTTGTTGCCATAAACCCTTACTCTCAAGATGATTTGAATTTTGATTGGGATGACTTTACCACCAGAATAAATTCAGAGTTGATTGGAAATCTTGGAAACTTTGTAAACCGTGCATTAGGATTTACAAAAAAAACCTTTGAAGGCATAGTTCCAGAAACTGAAAAATATGATGAACAAGACACAGAAGCTGAAAATAAAATTAAAAATCTTGCAAATGAGTTAGGCGAATTATTAGAGCAAAACCAACTGGACAGGGCATTGAAAAAAATTATGGAGTTCTCATCATTTTTCAATCAGTATTTCCAACACAAAGAACCTTGGAAGAAAGGACCTGGGACATCGACATGTGTTTACTTGTCTGCAAATGCCGCAAGAAGCATATCTATTGCATTGTTTCCGTTCCTTCCAAGTTCTTCAGAAAAAATCTGGACACAACTTGGTTTGAAGGGTAATGTTAAAGAAAACAATTGGGATTCTTTGTCAGAATTACAAATAAAACCAGGACACAAACTAGGAGATGCATCTCCGTTATTTGCAAAGGTTGAACCAGAAGATATTGAAAAATACAAAAAACAGCTTGGACATACCGGATAAAAATGACAAAACCAATTCCGCGGATATCTACTAGAGGATACTATGATCTCTCCAGTGGAGAAACATTAAAGAAAAATCCATACTATCTTTACCCAAAAAAATATTTTGAAAATTTAATTGGTTCTAAAGAACTTACCATAATGATTCATGGGCTGAGAAATGACAATGCAGGAGCCGTTGCAAAAGCAGTAATTGCTAGAAATAAACTCAGGCGTCTTGGATATGGTCATCCGGTGGTTGGGTATAGCTATGACTCTAACACGACTGGCGCTCATTTGATTGCCTATGCCAAGCAAGCTTTGGATGTGGGGGTGGAAATCGCTAAGAAGAATGGGCATAATTTAGGCATGTTTATTGAGGATTTCAAGTCAATTAGCCCCAAAACCAAGATACGCTTGATGGGCCATTCATTGGGATCGCAGGTAATTTTGAGCACAGTTGAAAGATTGGCAAAAAACAGTCAAAACACGGGAATAATTGAAAGTGCACACTTTTTTGGAGCGTCAATTACTAGCGATGTTCCTTCATCCAAAAAATATGGCCCTCTTTTGAGTAAGGTGGTTCGAAGGAAAATTGTGAATTATTTTAGCCCAACTGATGAGGTTTTGTTTTGGGCAGACAAGGCAAATTTTGTTGTAGGGCCATTGGGCTTGAATGGTGCTTCTGGAAAACCAATTTCAAAATATCATCAAAGAAAAGTTGAACCAGAAAATCACAGATTTGCAAGCTATGCTGCAGTTTTGAAATCTTTTCCATAATTTTATTTTTTTTTGAATTAAATTAGTGAATTAAAAATTTTGTACGTGTGTTTTATTTTATTGAAATTTATTTTTGTAAATTTTATGATTTTGAAAAACAAAAAGTTGTCATCATTTCATGTGACAACTATAATTTTATTCCTAAAAATTATTGAAAATGTGTAAAAAGATCCTATGACACAAAAGTACCTTTAATACAATTTGTCTGTATTATGAAAATACATAGCGATGAAATACAATACACTAAAAATTGCATTGGTACTTTTTGCAGTCTCTACTTTACTGTATTTAGATTCTAACATTGTTGCATTTGCAGCTGATGCAGATGGAAGAGGAGATTCTGGTGTAGGTTCTATTGAAGCTTGTTTGAATCAAGGACAACCTCCAAACTATTGGCCTTGTGATACTGCAGATGAATGGAGTGGTGGAAATATAACATTTGAAGCAGGGTATAGAGAAGGCTCTTCAATTCCAGTAAGAGTTGATGTTACAGGACTTGAAGTTGGTGCCCCTTGGCAGAAATTGGTAATTGGTTGGGATATCACAAAAACTCAAGGAAACACGATAAAACACACCTTTGATTATATTACCTCTTTTGATAGAAATGATGATCCTCATCCTTGTCTTATAGCATACCCTGGAGAGGTTTGTGAAAATTGGTCATCAGATTATATGCAAATTCCAGTCCCAATGATGAATACTACTAACGGAACAATAAATTCCACAGAACAGCCAAGTCAATCTTTTAGAAGTCTTCCTCTGAACCAGACTCAATTCTGGTTATTTTCACCAAACGGCAATGTTACTATCAATGATATTGGTTATGTATCAGAAGGAGATCCATCATTCCAAGGAGGAAACACTGAATCAACTCAACTTTATGTTAACTTTACAACAACTAATCCTCATGTGATAGCTGCCTTTGGTGCACATATTGCAAGTCCTGATGATTGGACAAATCATGCAGTTGACGTTGATGGCAAATCATTTCAAATTGAGTGTGTGGAAGTAAAAGGAAATGGTGGATGTGATGGCGGTCAAATTAATCTTGATGCCTTCGATGTTATTTTCCCTTTAACGGCACCTGAACTGACTTTAACCAAAATTGTTAATGGGTCAAATGGAGGTAATGCTACTTCTGGAGAGTGGCAATTAACTGCAGATCATCCTAGCAATCAAGGTAACGATATCACAGTGTTTGGAAATAGCACAAAATCCTTCATAGTTGAAGAAGGAGTTGAGTACACACTTTTAGAACATAGTGGTCCTGCTGGATATTCATCAGTAAGTGGAGGCCTATTTAGCTGTTCAGTAAATAATCAACCGGTAACACTTACCAATACAATTATTCTAAATGCTAATGAAAAAGCAATTTGTACGATTGAAAATATTTTTGATAATGCTCCTCCAACTGCAGACAGTCAATCCGTTTCAACTGATGAGGATACCTCATTGGAAATTGATTTAACAGGTAGCGATGCTAACCCAGACACCCTTACGTTTGTCCTCGTTGATGGTCCAACAAATGGGGCTCTGTCTGGATTTGATAATAGTATAGGCAATGTAACTTACACTCCAGATCCAGATTACAATGGGTCTGATAGTTTTACATTCAAAGTCAATGATGGAACCATTGACAGTAACATCGCATCTGTAAACATTACGGTAAACCCAGTCAACGACGCTCCAGTAGCCAACGATGATGCTGACAGCGTAGATGAAGCAAGTTCAGTCAATGTAGACGTATCTGCAAATGACAC
>Ga0102947_1000751_pt1 | contig 11387 bp, 10 predicted proteins | sample SalPon2A_A_D2_MG_FD_78210 | JGI IMG/M metagenome (GOLD analysis project Ga0102947, IMG submission 78210) | Soil microbial communities from South San Francisco under conditions of wetland restoration - Salt Pond MetaG R2A_A_D2_MG | ecosystem: Environmental > Terrestrial > Soil > Wetlands | place... | reverse complement strand
GGCCGGAAGTCCTGGCTCGAAGCACCCGATTGAACCATCAAGCGGGCGCGGAAACGTCCGAATCACAGCAATCTGCGCACGCCGAACGGACTCCAGGCAGCTCCCAATTTGCCGCCGGGCCGGACCGATCGCTGCCTTCACGGCACGAATTCAGTAGGCGTATTCGCGCCATTGAGGACATTCTGCATCACTCACAGTCTCCGGTATCGGACAGGAGCCCGGTCGTTGCCGCAGAGCGCGACGTTCAAGCTGCAGTGCATGCCATGAAACATCCGTCCGGGCAAGCGGAGCCCTCTGACGCCCAGCCCGGAGCTGCAACGGCCAGGCCCGGCATTGCATCGGCCTCTCCAGGCGCCGTGGGTCTGCTCAGATCCGGTTCACAACAGCTGCCAGCCTGGTTGAGTGAAATCGGAGCGGAGGTGCAGAACATTCGTCAAAAACACTTCGGCGCAACGCCGCCCGAACCCACCGTGAACGTATCCATCGGGCGGGTGGAAATCCGCGCCGCGCGAACGCCGACTGCAAAGCCATCGCGGACGTCTGACCTTAAAACCGGAATCATGAGCCTTGAAACCTACCTTGAACGGCGAAACGGACGGGTGTCATGAGCAGCCCGGCCGCTTTGGCGACGGTTACCGCCACACTGCAGAACCTGCTTACGGACGTGACGCCCAACGTAACCACCCAGCCGCCCAGCGTGGCGCGTAACGGCGGCAATGGAGAGCAGATCAATATCTTCCTGTACAGCACCCACTACAATTCCGCATTCCGCAATGCTCCGATGCCCCACCAATCGCGCAACGGAGAGCGATCACCTCCGCCCATGCCCCTGGTGTTGAAGTACCTGATCACTTCATACGGTTTGAACGACGACGATATTTCCGGCCAACAGCTCATGGGGCATGCCATGAGCATGCTGCATGACCATCCGCTGCTGCACAAATCGGACATTGAAGGAATCACGCCGGATTCCCGTTTGCACGAACAACTGGAGCGGGTCCGTATCACCCCGGACACGCTGTCGTTGGACGATATGTCCAAGCTGTGGTCGAGTTTCCAGTCCGCGGAATACCGCCTGTCCGTGGCCTACGAGGTATCCGCGGTCCTGATTGAAAGCAGCCGCCCGGCGAAGACGCCTTTGCCGGTGCTCCAGCGCGGCAAAGAGGATCGCGGAGTGGCAGTTCAGCCCAACCTGATACCGCCTTACCCAATGATTGAATCCATCGATCTGCCCGACCAGCAGCTCAGTGCCGTAGCTGGTGACAACGTGAAATTCACTGGCCACCACCTCCTGGGCGATACAGTAACCGCTTTGTTTTCACACCCGCTGCTGGCTGATGCGATTCCCGTTCCCGCTAACCCGGGCGGCACGGAAACAGAGGTCAATATTCAGCTTCCCAACAACCCGGCCGACTGGGTGGCCGGCGTCTATTCGGTGGTGCTGCTGATCACCAGGGCGGGTGAGCAGGACAGAACGACCAACGCACTGGCCGTATCCATTGCCCCGCAGATTCAGACCATTACGCCGCCAAACCCGATTGCCACGGTGGCGGGCACGGCCAGCATCACTCTCACCTTCAATCCGGAAATTCTCGGCACCCAGCGCGCCAGCCTGTTGCTTGGTGATCGTGAAGTCATGGCCGATGACCATCCCGCTCAGACCGGAACCTTGAATTTCTCAGTGGCCAAAGCACCGCTTGGAAACCGCCACATTCGTCTGCGTATTGATGGGGTGGACAGCCTGCTCGTGGATCGCAGCGCCACCCCGCCGGTGTATGACAACGCCATGCTGGTGAACATCACATGAACGAGCAGACGCACTGGATGGACATCAACGAGCGCTTCCTGGCTGCCATGGCAACCCGGGTTCGTCTTCGCCTGCAGCGCATGGCGGGGCCTGCGTTACGTTGCACGCCTCGCGCAGACGCATCAAGTGAAAGTGACCCGGAGCCAGGCTGGGAAGAAAGACTGCAACAGGTGGAGCAGGAAATGCAGCAGTTGGAGCAGCATGACCCGCCCCCGGCTCTCATGTTGCTGGCTGAACGGCTGGGCCTGACCGCCTTCGAATGCGAGGTTCTGGCGCTGTGCGCAGCCGCCGAGCTGGATACGCGGATTGCGGGTTTGTGCGCCGCGGCGCAGGGGGATGGCAATCGGTCCTATCCGACTTTTTCACTGGCCTTTTCACTGTTCGACAACCCGGACTGGGGCGCCTTGTCACCCCATTCGGCACTGCGGCACTGGCGCTTGATTGAAATCAATCAACCCGGCTCACAAACCCTTTCAGTTGCGGCCCTGTCAGCCGATGAACGCGTGGTCAATTACCTTAAAGGGCTCAACTACCTCGATGACCGCATTACGCCCTTGATTGACCCGGTCCGCGCGGAAGCAGCGGAGCGGCCCTCAGAACACCACGCGCTACCGCCTTCGCAGCAGCAACTGGTGGACCGGGTTATCGCCCACATTTCAGGAAACCGAAACGAGGAGCGGCGACCTGTGATCGAACTGCGGGGACGGGACGCAGAAAGCAAACGCTTGATCGCCGCGCGGGCGTCTGCGTCGCTGGGCCTGAACCTCTACCGCATGGATATCCGGTCCCTTCCCGGTCAAACGGGTGATTTCGAAACTTTTTCCCGGCTTTGGCAGCGTGAATCCCTTCTCCTGCCCATCGCCTTGTTTATCGACACAGCAGCAGATGAGCAGCACAGCATTTTGCTGAATCGCCTGCTGGAACGTAATGTCGGAACCGTCTTTCTGAGTGTAAAAACACAGATAGCGGAACGGTCTCGCCACCGCCTTTTAATTGAAGTTAACAAGCCCAGCCCACAGGAACAGCATGACCTGTGGGCCGAACATCTCCCGGCCGCGGGCCACGAAACGCCCCGTCGCTTGTCCGAGCAGTTTTCCTTTACCCGAAGTGAGATCATCCATCTGGTTTCCGGTTGCAAAAACGTCAACGGGAATCTCAAGTCGGAATTGTGGCCGGAATTGTGGCATGCATGCCGCGTTACAGCGCGCGTCGGAATGGAACAACTGGCGCAAAGAGTTGAGGCAAAAGCCACCTGGGAGCAGTTGGTTTTGCCCGGCGATCAAACCGCCTTGCTTCAACAAATTGCCGAACAGGTGCGTTGTCGCCACCGCGTATACGAGGATTGGGGGTTTCGCCAACGCATGAACCGGGGCATGGGTATCAGCGCCTTGTTTGCCGGTGAAAGTGGCACCGGTAAAACCATGGCTGCCGAGGTCATTGCCAACACCCTGGGGCTCGACCTGTTTCGCATTGACCTGTCTGCCGTGGTCAGCAAATACATCGGGGAAACCGAAAAAAACCTGCGTAAACTCTTCGAAGCGGCGCAGGACAGCGGGGCCATCGTATTTTTTGACGAAGCCGATGCCCTGTTCGGAAAACGCAGCGAAGTCAAAGACAGCCACGACCGCTACGCCAATATCGAAATCAACTTCCTGCTGCAGCAAATGGAGTCCTATCAGGGCCTGGCCATCCTGGCCAGTAATATGAAGGCCTCCCTGGACAAGGCATTCGTGCGGCGCTTGCGCTTCATCGTGGACTTTCCGTTCCCGGGAAGGGAACAACGCCTGGAGATCTGGCAGAAAATCTTTCCCCCCGAAACTCCGGTGGAGGAGAAGTTTGACTTCCCGCGCCTGGCCAGGCTGAACCTGACCGGGGGCAATATCCACAATGTAGCGATTAACGCCGCTTTCCTGGCCGCCCAGGCAAACACCCCCGTTACCCTGCCGCTCGCACTGGAAGCGGCCCGTGCTGAATTCAGAAAACTGGAGCGGCCGGTCAAGGATTCAGATTTCTCCTGCCGCCCGGGACTGGAGGCCGTGTTATGACCGTCCGGCTGACCATTAACCGGCTGGTGGTCGATGACGTCGACATCCCTGCCGAGTCCATCAGCGAATTCCAGAACCGCGTTGAAACTGCGCTTGCCGGGCATGTTCAGGAAGTGGGAGCCACCGGGTTCGCGCAGTCCTTACATGCGGGAAGACGGATAGACGGGGGTTCAATATCACTTTCATCCGATGCCGGGCCGGACGACATCGCCCAACAGATCGGCGATGCGGTCTTCAGAGGCATTACTACCTGATGGCAAACTCATGGAGCTGAAGAAAGCGGCAAAAACCCCGAAGCCTGCGCGGATGAATCCTCTGTCAGGAAAACCCGTTTTGCAACGCAAATGTGCCTGCGGTCAAAGAACCCAGGCGGCGGAAAAATGCGCTTCCTGCGCCGCTGGCCACAAGTCCCTTAAGGTGGGCGCACCCAATGACCGGTTCGAGCAAGAGGCCGACCGGGTGGCACAGCAGGTGATGAGCACGGCGAGCCCAAGTGGCCGAGCAAGCCAGGTTTCCGCGACCGCCCCTTCTATGAAAACCCCTTTCCGGGTGCAACGAACGATTTCAAGCACGCCCGGCGGCGGCGCGCAGGCGGCAAATGCCGTTCGAACAATGACCGGCACCCTTGGGCGTCCGCTGGACCGGTCGACCCGGGATTTCATGGAACCGCGCTTCGGGCGGGATTTCAGCACGGTCCGGGTCCACACTGGCGCCCGGGCTTCCGAGTCGGCCCGGGCAGTCAATGCGCGTGCATTTACGCTGGGGCAACACATTGTGTTTGCCGACAGCGCCTACGCGCCTGATAGCGGGCCCGGCCGCAAACTGCTCGCCCATGAGCTCACCCATACCGTTCAGCAGGGGGGTGGCGGAGACCATCTGCAGCGTTTGGTGGAGGTTCAGCCCGATAACACTGCTGCAAACGACATACTCGGACAGTTCAATTCCATTTGTTCGGATGGAAATTTCACGGTCGATGCGAACAACCGGATTCAGTCCAACTGCTCGTCAAGCAGCCCGGGCTGCGATTGCCTGTGCGATGTCACCACCGACCCGAACCGGGGTTTCGTGATCATAGTGCACCAGGTCAGCAACTCCCCAAGCCGGGAAACACTCTGGGACGGCACCACCGAGACACTGCCGATGCCCTCGGAAGGTCCAAGAACCCACGGTGGAGATCATCCCACCATCCATATGCCCGCGACCAACGGCTCCGCACTGGAATTCGGTGCATTTCTGCCCAACGGCCACTCACATGTATACGGCAACCCGCGCATCCTGGTGCATGAGCTCTGCGGTCATGGCCGCCTGAGGCAGAGCTATGCGGGCAGCAAGGGCAACCGCCCGCAGCACGACAGCACCATCAATACCACCAACGCCATCATGGGTCCGCCCCTGCGTGGCCTTTTTGCCGATATGCGGCAAGGGGAGTCGTTCCACAAACTTCCCGGGGCCGGGGCAAAAAAAGTCTTCAAGCTGGTCGATGGCTGGCATCACGAGAATTTGCCGTAAATAACGGCGGGAAACCGAATCACCGGAAATGGCACACCTTAAATCAAGCAACATGACGACGAGCCGCCTGCACGGCGAGACGGCCGGCGGGCGTGTGCTGAGGCGAAAGTGTGGCTGTGGGCAACACCTGCGGGGTGGCAGCCATTGCTCGGCCTGCAACACGGCAGTGGCGCACCCGTCAAACCCCAATCCACTGCCCCGGGACATCCGCTCCAGCCTGGAAAAAAAATACGGTGAGCCCCTATCCGGTGTCCGGGTGCAGAGCGACCATCAAGCGGCCGAACGCAGCAGACAAGCCAATGCGAATGCCATGAGCGAAGGTGAGCGTATTTCCTTTGCCAAAGGCCGCTACCGGCCTCACAGCGCCGCGGGCCGCCAGTTGATTGACCACGAAGTGGTTCATGTCCTGCAACAAAGAAACAGCGAGACATCCGCACCCCGGGCACGGGCAGAGCAGGAAGCAGAAACTCTGTCCGGCCGGTCGGGCCAAAGCGCACGCCCGTCACTCGGTTTCCGCGCCAAAGCCGGCGCACCATTGCGGGACGCCAAATCACTCACCCAGGCCATGAACGATGAGCTCGACGACGTTTTCGTGGGTATGGACAACGTCTGGCCCACCATCCGGGCCGAGGATCCAGCCGAGCGCAAAAAAGTCTATGCCGACCCCAAGCTGCGTGCAACGGCGCGTGACAACGCATCGGAAATGGAGCTGCTCAAGACCTACCTGTTGCTCAAATACGGGAAAGAATCGAACTTCCCCGCCTACTTCAAGGCCTTCATCGAAGCCACCGATTTTCTCGGGACACACGAAGCCCGCATTTATGCGCTGCTGCGCGGTATTAACAAAACCGAACGGCAAACCATGCGCGAGATGCCGGGCGTGATGGAGGTCATCGAAGACGAATTTTCATTTGGTGAAGAAGACCTGGCCAAGCAACTGCTGGCCAGCGACGAAAACCGCGCAGGGACACAGCGTTCTACGGTGCGCCCCTCGGTGCACCTGGAAAAGGATGACCGCCTGAACGTGGTCAATGAGGTCTTCAGGGATAGGTCCTTCGCCAGGCTTGTTTCAAAAATCGAAGACAACACGTTTCCCGGACTGATCAATGACATGTCGCTGTGGAGCCGGATAGCGGACAACTTCGGAGTTGCTGAAGTGTGGTATCTGCGCATGATCGTGCGTGCCGGTAAACGCTCATCCCTACACAAGCTGCCGGGCCTCAAAGGCGACCCCTATGTCACGCAGATCTGGAAGACCGTTAAAGGCGCCGGCACCAAGGAGGAAGAGCTGACCGTATTGCTTACCGAGGTTGCCAAGAATGCAACAGAGCTCAAGCACCTCATGGACGAGCCCTGGTTCCTCCACATGCTGCGTGATGAACTGTCCGGCAGTGAACTGTATGCGGCGATGCAGGCGGTCAAGCACTACGGCACGACCGTGCCCAAGATCAAACCGGCTTTAATCAAGGCCATCAACTCGGAAAGCCGCGATGCAATTCGCAAATTGCTGCGCGACAAAAAACTAACGAAGGCAGACCGGGAACGCCTGCGTACCGACCCCGAGGTGGTGGCGGAAATGGGCGACGACCTGAAAGGTCCCTTGCTGGCGGAAACCGGCCTGCTGCTGATGCGGCGGACCCCGATGCTGGACGAAGAGCGCTTCATCAAACTGTTTTACGCCAAACCCGTCAATGCCGACGACATAGCGAAGTTCCTCGGCAGCCTGGGTAAGACGGACGCGGATCGTCTGCTCAATACGCCGGGTATGTATTTCATGGTGCTGGATTCCGGTCTGTCCCTGAAAGACCGGTACAAAGTGCTGGCCGCTTTCCGATCCCATGACCCCGATCATCAGATCCCCGGTTCAGAGGGAACGCACCACACACACACCGAATCGGTCAGCAAAAACATACCCGCCAGTTTTACGGCCGATGAAATTCGCATCCCGGTGCGCGGGGATATTGATTACCAACATGCGTCCAGTGATTTTTCACTGAAGTCCAGCGTGGTGGAAGACTGGACTCGCGTTGTTGACGAGCACTGGAATGGCCATTTTGAAGTGGCCAGTGCGAAGAAGACATTTCCCCTGGTGTTTGTGCCCTATCTCGCCAAGGGGATCAGCAACTGGACCGTGAAGGTGTTTCCTTACGACAACACCGGACGGCGAAGTTTCATCCGGGGCCAGGAAATGCACTTGTTCGTGGGCAAGGACGGCGATGAGCTCGAAACCATCACCTTCGCCCATGAGTTCGGTCACGTCCTGGGAAATCCGGATGAATACGCGCTGACTCCATCGGAATACAAGCGATTTCTCCAGGACACGCTGACCGATACCGCCGATTTCGAAAGCAAGTTGAAGTCGAAGCCACCCCGGGGCGGTCAGGATTTCACCGGAATGATGGCAAACCAGCGCAAAAACACCGACGTCTACGCCCGGCACGCATCAGCTTCCGTGGAAATCATCAACCGGGTCCGGGACAAGACCATTTTCAAAAGCCCGTTCGTGGTCAAGAGGGTGAGTCAATGAATACCTTTCCCGGCGCACCCAAGGTGGCCAAGGGTGGCATCGTTCTGGTTGACGCCAGGAGCGGCAAGATGCTGGCCCTGATTTCGCTGCAATACAATCCATTGACCCTGAAGCGCACCTATGAAGTGCAGCGTTACGGTGACGGTAAGGGCCCCACTCGATTGAAAGGTCCGGCCATCGAGACCTTGAACATCGAGGCCGACATCGATGCGACCGATCAACTGGAATTTCCCGAGCAACATGAAAATGCCGTCACCCACGGTATCCAGCCTCAACTCGCAGCGCTCGAAGCCCTGATCAACCCGAGCAGCGAGCAGCTCAACAAAAACAATCGGCTGGCATCCTCCGGCACCCTGGAACTGGCCCCGATGGAAGCGCCGATGGCCTTGTTCGTCTGGAGCAAAAATCGAATCGTTCCGGTGCGTATTACCTCCTTCAGCATCACTGAGGAATCCTTTGATACACAACTCAATCCGATCCAGGCGACGGTCACGCTGGGTATGCAGGTGCTGAGCGTTACGGACCTCGGCTTCAATCACAAAGGCGGCAGCCTGTTCATGAACTACCTGCAAAACAAAGAGCAGCTGGCCAGCAAGGCGACCGGGGCGTCGCTGGCGGACTTCGGCATCAACTCATTGCCCGTCTGAATTATGGTACTGACAAGGACAAAAGTAACATGAGCGATCCAATCAAAGCGTTTCTGAAAAGCAGTGGTCTGGAACAGCCGGATTTCGCGGCCAACAGCCGATACGTTGACCAGGAGACCGCCGAATGGACGGGCGCCAATGGACGAACCGTGCGTTTTGTCAAACAGCGCCTGGTTCCGCCGGCTGAACAGTTTGCGCTGCTTCAGGAACACCGGGTGGTTGAAAACGATCGACTGGATAACCTCGCGGCCGAGTACTTTTCCGACCCGCAGCTTTTCTGGCGCCTTTGCGACGCCAACGGCGCCATGAACCCACCGGAATTGACCGCCAATGCCGGGCGCCGGCTGCGCATTACCTTGCCGGCGGGCATACCGGAACCGGCCGGCTCGTCATGATCCATGGAAACATTCAATTGACCCTGATGATGGGTCCCATCGTGCCGCTTCCAGCGCCCCGGGTGGTGGTTGAAGCCCTGCAAAGCGTCACCGTCACCCACTCGGCCGGAAGCTCCAGCGGCTTTCAGATGCAGTTCTCGTTCAGCAGCACATCCGAGCTGAATACGCTGTTTCTGATTGCCCCCGCCCTGAACAGCAGCGTGGCAACGCCACCCTTGCGGATACTGCTGATCGTCACGCTGAAAGGCATGCCAACACCGCTGTTCGACGGTGTGGTCACTCATGTCCAGGTGCAGCCCGGCGGGGAGGGCAGTACCGGAACGGTCAACGTCACGGGTGATGATCTGACCCGCGTGATGGACACCCAACAGTGGGATGGCTTGCCGTTTCCGGCGATGCCCATCGCCGCCCGGGTAGCTCTGATATGCGCCAAGTACGCGGCGTTCGGCATCGTGCCGCTACCCATACCCGAGATTTTTCTCGATGTCCCTATTCCCATCGACAAGATCCCCGCCCAGCAGGGCACCGATCTGGCATACATCCAGCAACTGGCAGAAGAAGTCGGGCACGTGTTCTATATCGAGCCCGGTCCGGTTCCGGGCGCCAACGTGGCGTACTTCGGGCCGGAAATAAAAGTCGGGGCGCCGCAACCCGCTTTGAATGTCGATATGGGGCCCCATACCAATGTCGAATCTCTGAATTTCAGTTTTGACCCCACCAAGGGCGTGCTGCCCATCGTATTCATTCAGAACCAGATGACCCGGGTTCCCATTCCGTTACCCATCCCGGACCTGAACCCGCTACAGCCTCCGCTGGCGGCGGTCAGCAGCGCCATCAGCAACATCAGAATACTCAAGGACACAGCCAAGATGAGCCCCGGCAAGGCATTGTCAAAAGGCCTGGCGGAAGCGGCCAAGTCACAGGATTCGGTCTCGGCCAGCGGCAGCCTGGATGTGTTGCGCTATGGCCGCCTGCTCAAGGCGCGTCAGCTGGTCGGGGTGCGCGGTGTGGGCATGGCCTACGACGGACTGTATTTTGTCAAAAGCGTCACCCACACCCTGAAAGCGGGGGAACTGAAGCAGAATTTTGAGCTGACCCGCAACGGGCTGATCTCCCTGACACCCAGGGTGCCGGTATGAGCGCAACAAAGTTCTATGGCAAGTACCGCGGCATGGTGCTGAACAATGTTGACCCGATGCAGATGGGGCGGCTGCAGGTCCAGGTGCCTGATGTCAGCGGATTGATCCCTGCAACCTGGGCCATGCCCTGTACACCGGTTGCCGGCATACAAAACGGTCTGTTTGCCTTACCTGTCATTGGTTCCGGGGTGTGGGTCGAATTCGAGCAGGGTGATCCGGACCATCCGATCTGGGTGGGTTGTTTCTGGGGCAGCGCTGCGGAAATTCCCGCGCTGGCCCTTTTGACCCCCCCGATGACACCCGCCTTCACCATGCAAACTCCGCTGCAAAACGGCATCACCATTTCCGATCTACCCGGCCCGACGGGCGGCATCATGATCAAGACCGCAACCGGCGCCTCCTTGATTGTCAACGACACCGGTATTTACATGCAAAACGGCAAAGGCGCCATGCTGAATATGGTCGGCCCCACGGTCGACATCAACAACGGCGCATTGACGGTGGTATAGGATGCCCGGACCGCTTTTACACATAGGCGCCACCGTGCTGTGCACCCATGGCGGGCAGGCACAAGCCACCGCGCCCAATCCTCGCGTACTGGTCAGCGGCCAGCCAACGGTCCAGGTGACCGCTCCCTATGCAATCGGTGGATGTCCCTTCACCACCGGGAGCAATCCGCTGCCGTGCCTCACCGGGCAATGGACAGTGGCTGCCCTCAGGGTCACTTCTTCTGGTCAGCCACTGGTCCTCATGGACAGCCAGTCGCTGTGCACACCCAATGGCACGCCGATGTTACCGGTGGCGGCCCAGACCCGGGCGGTGGCCTCATGAACCTCTTCTTTCCTTACCAGGTGGATGGGAGAGGGCGCTCTCGCAGGGCAAGGCGTGACGAAGACAATGATGAGTACATCCGGGGCCTGATCCAGCAACTTCTCCTGACATCGCCCGGAGAACGCGTGATGCGTCCGGAATTTGGCAGCGGACTGCGGCAATTGCTGTTTGCCGGAAACAGCCCGGAACTGGCCACCAGCACCCAGATGATGATGCAGGGCGCCTTGCAGCAATGGTTGGGTGATCTGATCCTGGTTGAGTCGGTGCAAATACAAGCCATCGAATCGGCCTTGCAGGTTGAGGTGGTCTACATCGTGCGGCGCAGCCAGGAACAACACAGCGTGACGTTCACGCAAGCGGTGCAATCATGAGCTACCTGCCATGATTTATCACTGCTGCAACCAGAACCGCCGAAACCTGGTCGATGCCCACGCCACCCTGAACGGTATCGACTATCTTGAAGTTCTCGACCGCGATGCCCCGGCCG
>Ga0102947_1000750_pt1 | contig 11387 bp, 9 predicted proteins | sample SalPon2A_A_D2_MG_FD_78210 | JGI IMG/M metagenome (GOLD analysis project Ga0102947, IMG submission 78210) | Soil microbial communities from South San Francisco under conditions of wetland restoration - Salt Pond MetaG R2A_A_D2_MG | ecosystem: Environmental > Terrestrial > Soil > Wetlands | place... | reverse complement strand
CGCGGACCGGGTAGGGCGAACCGCTCTCGATAGCGTCGTAAATCTCTCCCGACGTGACACTTTCCCATCGCGCCGGCCCCAGGGGGCGGCTGGCAAGGCCCAGTGTCTTGGCGCGCTGCGCCGGCGCCAGCAGCTCGCCGCCGGAGACATCGTTTTGCGGTACCTTGGGAAAGATCGTGTTGCCGCCCCTCCGGTCCAGATCGCCGGTGAGGGCGTACAACAGACCGATGGCCAGGGAGATCTGCGTGGCGTTGCTCTGCTGCTCGAGCCCGCTCCAGCTGTGGAAGGCGAGGGGCCGGCTGTGCCGGATGGTGCGGGCGGTCGCGACCACCTCCGCGGCGGGGACGCCGCACAGCTCTTCGATCCGCGACGGCGGATAGGCGGCGCAGAGGTCGGCCACGCGCTGAAAGACCGGCCGGCAACGGATCGGCCCCTGCGGGCCTTCGACCGCGTAGTCGCCGAAGAGGGCGAGGTCCTTCGAGCCGTTATCGTAGCGGCGAGCGGCAGGGTCGTAAACGACGGCGCGACCGGCGGTCGCGTCCCAAGCCACGCGGCTTTCCTTGCTGCCCGCGGGATCGAGGTCGCCGGCCCGCAGGAGCCGCCCGTTGTCCTGGCGCACCAGGAAGGGCGCGTCGGTCCAGTCGCGCAGAAAGGCTGCATCGTACCAGTCTTCGGAGATCATCACTTGGGCCAGCCCCAAGGCGAGGGCGCCGTCAGTGCCGGGGCGCACGCGCAGCCAGTGATCGGCCTTGCGGGCGAGACCGGCGTTGCGCGGGTCGACGACGATCAGCTTGGCGCCGCGCTTGAGGGCCGCGGCGGCGGCCGTGGCATGCGCGATGCGGGAGACCGTCGGGTTATAGCCCCAAAAGAGCAGAACGCCCGCATGTTCGATATCCGGCATGTAGTCGCCGGGCAGGCCGGCGCCGTAGCTGTAGTGCGAGGCGAGGTAACGGCCCCAGCCGCAGAGTTCCATGGAGATGCAGAAGTTCGGGCTGCCGAAGGCGTGCTGCAGGCGCTTGATCCAAGGTTGGGCGTCGACAGTCGCCGAGGTGGAGGGCGACGCGGTGCCGAACACCACTGCTTCGGGCCCCGAGCGGGCGGCGATGCCATTCAGCTTTTCCGCGGCGATCCGAAAGGCCTCTTCCCAAGAGATCGGCACCCAGCCGGGATCGGGGTCGCCCTTGGGCCGCGTGCGCTTCAATGGCCGGGTCAGGCGGTCGGGATGGTAGACCAGCTCCGGCGCCATCTTGCCCTTGATGCAGAGCGCCTGGCCGGTGGGATGAGAGGGGTCGGACCGCAGTTCCGTGAAGCGCCCGTCTTCGAGACTCGCCACGGCACCGCAGCGCGACGTGCATAAAGGACAATAGCTGGAAATCTCTTCGTGCGACGTCATGCGATCATCACCTCGGCCTCTAAGACAATCTTTGCCTAAGAGGCTAGCCTATCCTTTTCGGTCGGGCGACAAATTCTTTCCGGGCTTGCGTGATACCGCGCGATGCGTTCCGGAGGGGATGAGCGCTTGCGTCGAGTGCAGCTCAACCGGCTTCGACTGGGTCGATCCCGAAGTCCGCCGCGATCGCGGCGATCGCATCGTCGAGTTCGCCGTCCTGATGCGCGGCAAGGTCTTGGATGCAATGCTCGACCAGGGTCAGGTCCAGCCGCGACAAGATCTGCTTGATTTGGGCGATGTTGGCGGCGTTCATCGAAAAACTGCGGTAGCCGCAGCCGAGCAGGGCGATAAAGCCGAGCGGCGTGCCGGCCAATTCACCGCAGACGCCGAGCGGCGTTTCGTGCGTCTTGGCAGCTGCGGCGATCTGGGTGAGCAAACGCAAGTTCGGCGACCGCAAGGGCGAATAGCGCGCCGTGGTCTTGGGATTGTTGCGGTCGGCGGCGTTCAGGAACTGAAACAGGTCGTTGGTCCCAAGCGAGACGAAGTCGGCGGCTTCCATCAAACGGTCCAAGTCCCAAAGCAAGGCCGGGACCTCCAGCATGACTCCGACCTCTACGGCTTTCGGCATGGCTTGGCCGGCCGTGGACATGGCCGCGATCTGCTCCTGCAGAAGCTGGCGGGCGGCAAGAAACTCTTCGACCTCGGTTACCATGGGGAACATGATTTTCAAGATCTCGTCGGTTGCCGCCATCAAGAGGGCCCGCAGCTGATCGGACAGCAACTCGGGGCGGTCCAAGCCCATACGGATGGCGCGCCACCCTAGCGCGGGATTGGCCTCGCCCGCATGGCCGCCGAGGTAGCTGAGGGCTTTGTCGGACCCCACGTCGAGTGTACGAAAGACCACCGGCCGTCCGGACATGCGCTGATAAACCTGCCGATAGAGTGCGGCTTGTTCCGAAACGCTGGGCAGCTCGGACCGGATGAGAAATGCCATCTCGGTGCGGTAGAGGCCGATCCCAAGGCTCGGGAAGGGCGCAATTCCGTCCAGGTCGAGCAGCAGGCCGGCGTTCGCCATGACGTCCAGGCTTTGGCCGCAGCGGCTCACCGCCGGCAGGTCGCGTTGGGTCCGGTCGACGTCGGCTTCGCGCCGGCGTTTGGCAATTTGCGCGGCGAACTCCTGTGCCACACTCTCGTTAGGGCGACCGATGAGCTGGCCGTTAACGGCGTCGATGATGACCTCGTCTCCCTCGCAGAGGTCGGTCAGGGCATCCGGTGCCTGTCCGAGCGCCGGAATTTGCAACGAGTTGGCGATAATGGCCAGATGCGAGGCCGGCGTGGCGTCGGCCACCACCAGACCGGCCAGACCGCGCGTGCCGATCTTTAAAAGCTCCGCCGTGCCGAGTGAGCGGCAGATCAGGATCTTGTCGGGGGTCAGGCTGTTTGCCAGGGCGAGATGATCCTTGCCCGTCAAGCCGGCCAGAAGCCGGTAGCTGAGATCGTCCAGGTCCAGGAGGCGGGCGCGAATATAGTCGTTGCCGATGGCGCGCATTCGTTGGGCCAGGTCTTCGCGGACGCTTTGCACGGCGGCTTCCGCCGAGAGGCCGCCGTCGATGGCCTTCATGATCTTGTCGCGCCAACCCTTGTCGCCGGCGAGCATCAGCTCCGCCTCGAGCAGCTCCTGTACCTCCGGGTGGGCGGCCTCGCGCTCCACCGATATCAAGCCGGACAGACTCGCTTCCAACGCCTCTAGGGCCGTCTCCACGCGCCTGCGCTCCGCCCCGGCGTCCTCCGCGTGCCAGCGCCGGATCACGATGTCCTTCAGGTAGAGGACAGCCTTGCCTTGCGCGATGCCGCTGCTGAGCGGCACCGCTTCAAGGCGAAGACTAGGAACCGGGCCGCTGCTTTTATCCTCCGACGCCGAATCGTCGGCTGACGAGGATGTCACCTGGTGAAGCATCACCGAGAGAAACTGCGCCACGGTCTTGCAGTCCTCCACCTCTTCGAAACTATAGCGCCAGCGCTGGCGGTGCTGTACCACCAAAACGCCCAACAGTTGCTGTGCATTGATCAGAGGCACGGCCAGAAGCGAGTGGTAAATCTCCTCGCCGGTCTCGGGCCGGAAGGAGAAGCGAGGATCGGCCTGCGCGTCCTCGAGGGCGAGGGTTTCCCGACTCTGCGCGGCCGTGCCCACCAAGCCTTCGCCGAGGGCCATAACCGTCCGACCGACCGCCTCCGCCCTCAGACCTTTGGTGGCACGCAGGAAGAGGGCGCCGCGGTCTTCGTCCAACTGATAGAGCGAGCAGACGTCGGAATGAAAATGTTCGGCCAGGAGCGTGACGATGGCCTGCAGCGAGGCCTGCAGGTCAAGGCCGCCGTGACTGAGGGTCGCCCGCAATTCGCGGAAAAGCACGCGAAAGTTCCCCGCGACGTCGGGCCGTTCTCTCACTTCCTCGGCGCTCATACCAACCGGTTCCAAAAATTGGGGCGTTGCGGGCATCCGCATCGCCCAACGAAAGACATTCCGATAAGCCCTAGCGTCCGGTTTTTGGCAGCGATTCGCATCGGCCGCCTAGTCCGGGCTTTTCATTTTGCATGCGCTATTGTTCCGCAGGTCCTCAAACGCAAGATGCATGCCAACCCCATGCTCGGCAGCATACCGACCGCTGCTCTGGTCTTGCGGGACGCTATGGGGCTCGTTCGCCTAAATACTATACAAGCTTACGCGGCCCCTGACCAAACATTGAGCATGAGGCCGTGCCGTTCCGCCTCGGCGGCGAATAGAAAAGCTTAGCCCTGCGCGGAATCTCGTAGATCAGGGCCTGGCCTAGGAGCTCGGAGAAAGCGGCTTAAGCCGGGACAAAGGCGACGACACCGACGACGGCCACCTTCGTTCTCCACTTCGTCGCTATACTCACGTCAACCATTGCCCCTCTCAGGCACGTGCCAACATTAGAGTTCCCTCGTGAAACCTGTGTTCAGCGAGAATCGCGCGGAGGCGCCATCCTGCGTCTTGCATTCGGAAGCCTTAAGATGCCGCAGACTTTCGTCAGAGGCTGGCGATGGCAAGCGCCAGCCTCTCCTCTCGCATGTCGCTATCTGTCTTGTGATTTTCAATGAGGCATCCTAAGTCGAGAATGCGTCGGAATTCTTGACGGTATGCACAAGTTGATGCCGTTCATAGCAACCCAACAGTGTCTTAGGCGCTGCGTTAAAAGATCGCTTGATCCAATAGGGTTAATCTTTCTGTTAGGAGAGCTGAGCTGATGTCCATCAAAGACCGAGGAAACCGCTACGGCGGGCTTTCCATCGTCACGCACTGGCTGATAGCGATCTTGGTCATGGGCATGTTGGCTTTCGGGCTCACCATCGAGGATTTGCCGAAGAGCGATACCGCCGACGACCTGATTGCCATTCACAAGTCCATAGGTATTTTGGTGCTTCTGCTCGCCGTCTGGCGCATTCTCTGGCGGGTTTTCAACGGATTTCCCGAAGAGATCGCCGCAATGAGGCCATGGCAGCAAGTCGCCGCCAGGGCGATGCACTACGCCCTGATTTTGGGCGTCCTGGCGATGCCGCTGTCGGGCTATGTCGGCTCCGCCGCGGCTGGCTATCCGGTCGATTTCTTCGGGATGTTCAGCTTGCCGACTTTACCCAAAAGCAAGCTCCTGGCCTCGATCGCCGGGGAAACCCACGAGATATTGGGAATGCTGCTGATCGTTCTGATTGCCTTGCATGCCTTGGCCGCCCTGAAGCATCACTTCATCGACCGGGACGGGACCCTAAAGCGCATGCTCGGACGGACCTGGTGATCCAGGGGCGCGGCCCGAGAGTCTGCAAAGACCGTCCTTAGGGGGACATTGTCCGCGAATTTTTGCTATAAGATCCGGCTTGAACCGAAGGGATGTTGCTGAGATGACCAGCTTGCAATCTGTTGTCTGTCACCCTGATGGCGCCGCGTTAACGACCCATTGGAGCGATGGGGTGAGCCTGCGTTTCCACGCCATTTGGTTGCGTGACAATGCGCCCGATCCGGCCACGCGGTCCGCCGAAAACGGGCAGCGGCTGATCACACTGCAGTCCATCCCGGCGGACACAGGCATCCTCGCGGCCGAGGTGTCCGGCCCGCTGTTGCGGGTGCATTTCGGTCCCGAAGACAAGTGGGTCGAGTTCCCGGAAGCCTGGCTGCGGTCGATGAGCTACGACCGGCCGCACCCGCGGGAAACCGCCTGGCTGGCGGACAGCCTTCGTCTCTGGACCGGCAGTCTGGACGCGGCCGCCGTGACCGGCGACCTGGCCGCCGTGAAGACAAGCCCGTCGGCCTTGGTCGATTGGCTGGCGGCCGTTCAGCACTTCGGCTTCGGCATCTTGCACGGCGGGCCACGCGAAAGCGGCGCTCTGCTCGATGTGGTGAAGCTCTTTGGATTTGTCCGCGAGACAAACTATGGCCGCTGGTTCGAGGTGCGCAGCGAGGCCTTGCCGACGAATTTGGCCTACACCGGTCTGGGGCTCCAGGCCCACAGCGACAATCCCTACCGCGACCCTGTGCCGACCTTGCAGGTCCTCTACTGCCTTGAAGATGCCGCCGAGGGGGGCGAATCCCTGGTGGTCGACGGCTTTGCCGCCGCCAAACGCCTGCAGGCCGAAGACCCTGCGGGGTTTGCGCTGCTGACAGGGTACTGCGCCCGCTTCACCTACCGCGGCCGCGGGGATGTCGCCTTGACCGCGCGGCGCCCCATCGTCGAGCTGGCCCCCGACGGCGAACTCCTCGCCATCCGTTTCAATAATCGCTCGATGGACGCCCTGACGGATGTGCCCTATGAGGTGCTGCCGGACTACTACCGGGCGTATCGGCATCTGGGCGATATCGTTGAGGATCCCGCGATGGCCGTGACTTTCAAACTGGCACCCGGCGCCTGTTTTATCGTCGACAACACCCGCGTGCTGCATGGCCGGACCGCGTTTGCCGGCGGCGGGTCGCGCTGGCTCCAAGGCTGCTACGCCGACAAGGATGGGCTCAACTCGACCCTGACGCTGCTTCGAGCCGAGAAGCAGGCCACCGCAAAGCATGTCAGGGTTGCATGATGTCAAGGACAGTTGAAACTGCCGGTACCCCGGTGACGGCCGACAACGTCACCGCATTCATCGAGGATATCTTCATCCGCCGCGGCGGTGAAGCCTACCTTGGCGAAGAGGTCACCATGGCCGAACACATGCTACAGGCCGCGCAACTCGGCGCGCAGGCCGGGGCCGACGAGGAGCTGGTGGCCGCCGCCCTGCTGCACGATATCGGCCACTTCACCGGCGACCTGGGCAGCTTCACCATGGCCGACCGCGTCGACCGCCGGCACGAGCAGGCCGGCGCGGCCTTGGTGGCCGCCTTCTTTCCCGACGCGGTTCGGGACTGCGTGCGCTGGCACGTGGCGGCCAAACGCTATCTTTGCGCTGTCGAGCCGGACTATCTGACCGCGCTCTCGGCGGCCTCGCGCCATTCCCTGCAGCTGCAGGGCGGTCCGATGTCTGCGGCGGAGGTGGCGGCCTTCGCACCGCAGCCGAACCTGGCCGGGATCCTTCAGGTCCGTCGTTGGGACGACGAGGCCAAAGTCCCGGGCCGGCGCACGCCCGCGTTTCGGCACTACATTCCCTTGCTGGAACGCTTGGTGAAGGCGGGCCCGTCGCACGCGACGTGACGCCGTTCGACAAATCGAAGGTGTTAAACTAGTCTTTTCGATTAGCCATTGGGAGCCAGGTTTAAGGGGGGAAGGACCATGACCGACAACCGCAACGCCGTGGCGCAGCACTACAGCTGCCACGATCTTCTCGCGGCCATCGAGGCCGGCTTGGCACAGATAGGGAAGTCCACGGCGCGCGTGACCATCGACGATCTTGCACCCGTCGACGAGTTCCACATCGGTGGGCGCCAGGCATCCGACGACTTCCTCGGACAGCTATCGCTCGCCGCCGGCAGCTCGGTTCTGGACGTGGGCTGCGGTCTGGGCGGCCCCGCGCGCTACACGGCGCAGCGTTTCGGTGCTGAGGTGACGGGGATCGACCTCACCGCCGACTATATCGATACCGGGACGGTGCTTTGCGGATGGGTCGGGTTGGCGGACAGGGTTACCTTGCGGCATGGCAGTGCCCTCGACCTCCCTTTCGAGGCCGGGACCTTCGATGCCGGCTATATGATCCACGTGGGCATGAACATCGCCGACAAGGGACGGCTTTTCGCCGAGGTGGCGCGGGTCTTGAAGCCGGGCGGCCGGTTCGGGGTCTATGATGTCATGCAGGTGGGGCCGGAGGCGCTCAAGTTCCCCGTGCCCTGGGCGGAGGGGCCCGAGACCAGTGCCACTGCCGGCCCGGAGGCCTATCGCACGGCGTTGGAAACGGCGGGATTCACTGTGACGGCTGAACGGAATCGCGGCGCCTTTGCATTGGAGTTCTTTGCCGAAATGACCGCGAAGCTGGCTGCCGCGGGCGGGCCGCCGCCGCTCGGCTTGCATCTCCTGATGGGCGAAAGCCGGGCTCAGAAAGTCGCCAACATGGTCGAGAACATATCGGCCGGACGAATTGCGCCGGTGGAGATGATTGCCCAGAAGGGGCAAGGCTAGGCAGGGTTCCGACCGCATGACAGGCCGCGCTGCGCAAACGGCAAAGTGGCTAGAGGTGAGTTCATTTAAGTAAGAAGATATAGGAAGTAATATATTGAAAAAATTAACAGTTTGTCTTTTATCGCCTGACCGCCTCGGCAGCCCAATGGGCGGCGTGCTGGCGCGCCCGTAAGGTGCGCTTCGCTATTTCGAATGCGATCCGATCGACAGCAGCCCTTGCGACAACTGGACCACTTCCGGCATTGGGTCGATCGGCCGGGTGGGCGACTACACAAAGACCGGTGGGGGCTGGACCGATGTATCGGGGTTCAGCTGCCTTAACTCAATCCGGCTCTGTTGCGTCCAGCAGTAGGGCGGCGGCTTCTGTCACACGGCTGACCTATCCGGCTTGCTAGACTCCGCCGATTCGCGCGCGGGCGGAGCGGTGGGCGACGGACATGACGGTGCTGAAGCAGTGGCTGGCCACCCTTTTGGCGGTGCTTTGCATCGTCGCGGGTTTGGTGACCTTCCCGACGCCGATCCCGAGTGGCGTACCGTTGGTGGGATTGGGTTTGGTGGTCTTTGTGACACAGGTTCGGGTGGCACCGATCTGGTTGCGACGTCTGCGCCGCCGAAGCCTCTATCTCGATGGTCTTCTGGTGCGCTTGGAAGCTGCGGCGCCCTACGATTGGGGGCGCATTCTCAAACGCACCCGGCCGCGCGGCCGCGGGCTTGCCGATTCAGACCGCCTTGGCTTTTAAGCTTTCGAAACCTGTCACCAGTTGGTGAAACCGCTCGCCTTGGATCATCAGGTGATCGCGCAAGGCTTTTTCGGCTCCTTGGTCGTCGCCCGCCAGAATGCTGGCGACGATCTCGTCGTGTTCCTGGTAAGAGCTGTGCATTCGGTTGCGCAGGCGCAGCTGCAGGCGGCGATAGGCGTGCAGGCGTCGCCGGATGCGCCGCACCTCGCCGCTCAGAAAGCTGTTGTGGCAGCCGTCGTAGATCACCTCGTGAAAGGTGGTGTTGGCTGCATAGTAGGCATCGGGAACCCCGGCCGCGGCCGCAAGGCGGCAGCCCTCGTGGCTCTGGACCAGGGCGTCGCGTTCTTGCTCCGTCATGCGGCGCGCGGCGAGGCGGCCGCAGATCGCCTCCATCTCGGCCATGGTCTCGAACATTTCAACCAGCTTCTCGAGGCTGAGATGGGCGACGAACGCGCCGCGGCGGGGCCGCAGCTCCACCAAGCCGGAGGCGGAGAGACGGTTCAGGACCTCGCGGATGGGCGTCCGCGAAACCGCAAAGCGCTGGGCCAAAGTGGCCTCGTCGAGATGCGTGCCGGGCATGATTTCACCGGTCACGATTTCGTTTTCCAGAAACTCTCTTATCTCGTCGCCGCGGTGGCGTGTCATGCGCTTTGCCATGAAAGATCGTATACAATATAAGTTGACAGAAATACAATCGGTCAAGCTATAGTATGCAGGATTGGGGTGACTCGCAACTCTGTGGGTATCGTGCAAGACTGGGAGCCATCAGGTGCGCTTCTCGGTCCAACGGAGTTCTTCGGTTGCGAGCGCGACCCGAAATGAACCAATTCAAGGCCGTCGACAACGGTCGCAGTCCAATGGGAGGAAAAGATGAAGAAGACTCTGAGATCGCTTCTGCTCGCCGGTGCCGCCTTCGCGGCATGCCTGGGCGTGGCTCAGGCAGACGATGTCGTCCTCAAGGCATCGCATCAATGGCCGGGCGGCAAGGGCGACGTCCGCGACGAGATGGTGCAGATTTTGGCCAAAGAGGTGGCAGCCGCGAATGTGGGGGTGGAGATCCGGATCTATCCCGGCAAGTCGCTGTTCAAGCCGAAGGAACAATGGGGGGCCATGGTGAAGGGACAGCTGGATATCTCGGCCTTCCCGCTCGACTATGCCTCCGGGCGTCACCCGCAGTTCTCCGCCACCTTGATGCCGGGCCTGGTGGGCAGCCACCAGCGGGCATCGCGCCTCAACACCTCGCCCTTTATGCAGGACATCAAGGCCATCATCAACGAGGCCGGGGTTGTCGTTCTGGCCGATGCCTGGCTTGCCGGCGGCTTTGCCTCGAAGGAGAACTGCATCACCTCGCCGGATACGATTAAGGGGCAGGTCACCCGCGCCGCGGGCCCGGCCTTCGAGCAGATGCTGGCCGGTGCAGGGGCTTCTATTGCCTCCATGCCCTCTTCGGAGATTTACACCGCCATGCAGACGGGTGTGTTGGACGCCGCCAACACCTCCTCGGGGTCCTTTGTGTCATATCGCATTTACGAACAGGTCAAATGCCTGACGGCGCCCGGGGAGACGGCCTTGTGGATGATGTACGAGCCGATCCTCATGTCCAAGATGAGCTGGGACAAACTGAGCCCGGAACAACAGGAAGCCCTCATGGCTGCCGGCAAGAAGGCGCAGGAGTATTTCGTGGGCGAAGCCGAAGGCCTCGATAGCAAGCTGGTCGATACCTTCAAAGAAGCCGGTGTCGAGGTGGTGACCATGACGCCCGAAAATTACCAGGCTTGGCTGGATATCGCCAAAGAGACCTCTTACAAGGACTTCGCCGAGAAGGTCCCCGGCGGCAAGGAACTGATTGACGAGGCTTTGGCCGTCAAGTGATGTCTGTCGCCGGGCCCGGCGCGCCGTCGGGCCCGGCGCCGCTTTTCCTCGTCCGTCTGCAGTAGAACGAGGCGCTTTGCCGTGAATGCCTATATCCGCTTGGTCGATGGGCTGTCGCGTCTGGCCGGGGCCTTTGCCATCCTGTTGCTTCTTGCGGCCGTGCTGGTGGTGACCCAGATGGTCCTGGTGCGCTATCTGCTGAACGGTTCGACGGTTTGGCAGACCGAGTTCGTCACCTACGCCCTGATTGCCGCCACCTTCATCGGCAGCCCTTACGTCTTGCTTTATAAGGGACATGTTAATGTCGACTTGCTTCAGAACATGGCGGGTCGGCGTGCGCGTCTCATGATGCGGCTGCTCGCGGGGCTGTTGAGTATCGTCTTTTGCGCCCTCTTGGCATGGTCCGGCTGGATGCACTTCCATGAAGCCTGGACGGACGGCTGGACCACGGACACGGTCTGGAAACTGCCGCTTTGGATACCGCTGTTGCCGCTGCCTCTGGGTATCGGCCTCTTGGTGCTCCAGTATATCGCTGAGATCATGAAGCTTTGGGAGGCGCCGGGATGAGCCCAATCCTCGCCGGGTCGCTGGTGCTTTTGGGATTGCTTGCTCTCTTGGCGATCGGCATGCCCATCGCCTTTGCGCTCGGGCTGGTGTCGATTGCCGCACTAATTCTAACCGATGGCTGGTGGAGCCTCTCGATACTGGGCGAGTCCTTTTTCGGCGGACTCGATAGTTTCGCCCTGGTCTCGATCCCCATGTTCATTCTTATGGGCGGCG
>Ga0102947_1000749_pt1 | contig 11402 bp, 8 predicted proteins | sample SalPon2A_A_D2_MG_FD_78210 | JGI IMG/M metagenome (GOLD analysis project Ga0102947, IMG submission 78210) | Soil microbial communities from South San Francisco under conditions of wetland restoration - Salt Pond MetaG R2A_A_D2_MG | ecosystem: Environmental > Terrestrial > Soil > Wetlands | place... | reverse complement strand
TACACCGGCTTCCGCGACGGCCCGCCGCTGGTGACTGGCGCGCAGATTGGCGACTCGGGCACCGGCCTGCATCTCTGCCTCGGCATCGTAACCGCGCTTTATCACCGCGAGAAATCGGGCAGGGGCCAGAAGGTTTCGGCGGCGATGCAGGACGGTGTGCTGAACCTTGCGCGCGTCAAGCTGCGCGACCAGCAGCGGCTGGCCGCCGGACCCTTGAAGGAATACAGCCAATTCGGCGAAGGCATCCCCTTCGGCGAAGCGACGCCGCGCGCCGGCAACGACAGTGGCGGCGGCCAGCCGGGCCGCATCCTCAAGTGCAAGGGCTGGGAGACCGATCCCAACGCCTATACCTACTTCATCACCCAGGCGGCGGCCTGGGAAAAGATTTGCGAGGTCATCGGCGAGCCAGAGTGGAAGACCAAGGAAGGCTACGCGACCCCGCCGGAACGCCTGGACAAGCTGAACGAGATCTTCGCGCGGATCGAAGAGTGGACGATGACCAAGACCAAGTTCGAGGTCATGGACATCTGCAACCCGCTGGACATTCCGGTCGGCCCGATCCTTTCGATGAAGGAGATCATGGAGGACGAGGGGCTGCGGAAAACCGGCACGATCGTTGACGTGGAGCATCCGGAACGCGGCCGCTACGTTACCGTCGGTTGCCCGATCAAGCTGTCCGACAGTCCGGTCGATGTGGTGCGCTCGCCCCTGCTGGGCGAACACACCACGGAGATCCTGCAGGATGTTCTGGGTTACGAGGGCGAGGATCTGGAGCGGGTCATCGACTCGGGAGCGGTCGGCGCGGCGAAAAAGGCTGCGGCGGAATAACTCAATCAGAGAGCGGCGCGGCCCCTGCCGCAGCCGCCGGTGTTTTGGAGAGGAACGACAGATGCGAATTGTGGTCCATGGGCAGCAGGCCTTCGGCAAAGCGGTCTTGGAGCGTCTGCTGGAGCGCGGCGAGGACGTCGTGGCGGTGTGCTGCGCGCCGACCAAGGAAGGGCGACCGGAAGATCCCTTGGCCGCTTACGCCCGCGAGCAAGGCCTGCCGGTGCATCAGCCGGCCTCCTGGAAAACGCCGGAAGCCCTGGCGCTCATGCAAAGTTTCGAGGCCGATGTCTGTATGATGGCCTATGTGCTGCTTTTCGTGCCGGAAGCGGTGCGGGATGCGCCGAAATACGGTACTTTCCAATACCATCCCTCGCTTTGTCCTTGGCATCGCGGTCCCTCCTCCATCAGCTGGCCGATCGCCATGGGCCGGACGCGCACCGGTCTCACCATCTTCTGGCCCGACGACGGTTTGGACGAAGGGCCCATCATGCTGCAGAAGACCTGTGAGATCGGGCCCGACGAGACGCTGGGCGACGTCTACTTCAAGAAGCTCTTTCCCATGGGCGTCGATGCCATGATCGAGGGCCTGGACCTGGTCAAGGCCGGCATCATCATCAAGCACGATCAGCGTCTCGAAGACGGCTCCTACGAGAGCTGGTTCAAAGGCGACCATATCAGGATCGATTGGAGCAAGCCGGTCGACCAGGTCTACAATCTGATCCGGGCCGCCAATCCTGCGCCGGCGGCGCGCACCGAGATCGACGGTGTCGAGGTGCAGGTCTATGACAGCAAGCGTCTCGACGGCGACGGCGAGCCGGGAAGCTTGGTCGAGGTGACGGACTCCGGTATCGTGATGCAGGCGAACGGGGGCCGTATTCTAATCGAGCGCCTCCGTCCCCAAGGTGGAGATAAACAATCGGCAAAGGCGTGGATCAGTGAACACGCTTGAGGCGGTGTCCGCCGAAACCCCTCTCTAACACTGGAACTGATAGGTCAGCGAAATGTCCGATATCGAAATTGCCCGCGCCGCCAACAAAAAACCGATCCAGGAGATCGGTGCCAAGCTGGATATCCCGAGCGAACACCTGCTCCCCTACGGTCATGATAAGGCCAAGGTCGGTCAGGACTTCATCAACGCCATTCAGAGCAACGAGAACGGTAAGTTGATACTTGTAACCGCGGTCAATCCGACACCGGCCGGCGAAGGTAAGACGACAACAACCGTGGGTCTTGGCGACGGCTTGAATGCCATCGGCAAGAAAGCGGCGATCTGCATCCGGGAAGCTTCCTTGGGACCGAACTTCGGCATGAAGGGCGGGGCTGCCGGCGGCGGCTATGCCCAGGTCGTTCCGATGGAGGACATGAACCTTCATTTCACCGGGGACTTTCACGCCATCACCTCGGCGCACAGTCTGCTCGCCGCGATGATCGACAACCACATCTACTGGGGCAACGAGCAGGAGATCGACACCCGTCGCGTCAGCTGGCGCCGGGTGGTGGACATGAACGATCGGGCGCTGCGCGACATCGTCACCTCTCTGGGTGGGGTGGCCAACGGATTCCCGCGCCAGTCCGGTTTCGATATCACGGTGGCCTCGGAGGTCATGGCGATCCTTTGCCTCTCCAAAAACTTGGAGGACCTGCAAAAGCGTCTGGGCGATATGATCGTTGCCTATCGGCGCGACCGCACGCCGGTCTATTGCCGCGACATCAAGGCCGACGGTGCCATGACGGTGCTCTTGAAGGACGCCATGCAGCCGAATTTGGTGCAAACCCTGGAGAACAATCCGGCGTTCGTGCACGGCGGTCCCTTTGCCAATATTGCCCACGGCTGCAACTCGGTGATCGCGACCACGACCGCCCTGAAACTGGCCGACTATGTGGTGACCGAGGCCGGGTTCGGGGCCGATCTTGGGGCCGAGAAGTTCATGGACATCAAGTGCCGCAAGGCGGGCCTCTCGCCGAAAGCCGTGGTCATCGTGGCCACCGTGCGGGCGATGAAGATGAACGGCGGCATCGCCAAGGCCGATCTCGGGGCCGAGAACGTGGCGGCGGTAGAGAAAGGCTGTGCGAACCTGGGCCGCCATATCGAGAACATGAAACAGTTCGGCGTGCCGGCGGTCGTCGCGATCAACCACTTTGTCAGCGACACCGACGCGGAAATCCAAGCCGTCATGAACTACGTGGAGTCGCAAGGCTCCGCCGCGGTGCTCTGCAAGCACTGGGCCGAAGGCTCCGCCGGCATCAAGGCCTTGGCGGAAAAGGTCGTCGAAATGGTCGAGAGCGGTACGGCCCAGTACGCACCCCTCTATCCCGACGACATGGGGCTCTTCGACAAGATCAAGACCGTTGCCAAACGTATCTACCGGGCCGACGAAGTCTTGGCCGACAAGAAAATTCGCGACCAGTTGAAGGATTGGGAAGAGCAGGGATACGGCAACCTTCCGGTCTGTATGGCGAAGACCCAGTACTCCTTCACCACGGACCCCAACCGCCGCGGTGCGCCGACGGGGCACAGTCTGCCCATCCGCGAAGTCCGGCTCTCGGCGGGCGCCGGGTTCGTCGTTGTGATCTGCGGCGAGATCATGACCATGCCCGGCTTGCCGCGGGTGCCGGCCGCAGAGTCCATCCGCATCAACGAGGCCGGCGAAGTCGAGGGGTTGTTTTAAGAGATGGCTGGGCGCGGACTCCATTCGATCTTGGTGCCTGTTCGTGACGACGGCATGGGCGACAACGTCCTCACCCACGCTGCCGCTCTTGCCCGGCGCTTCTCGGCACGGGTCCGCGTCGTCCACTGCCATCCGAAAGCCGACGACCTCATGCCCTATGGCGTCGTGATCCCGCGGGTCTTGCGGCGGCAGATCGAAGAGGTCGCTTCGCGCAATGTCGACGTGACGAAGGATCAGCTGCTGTCGGGGTTTCGCACTCTGGCCGAGAGTCTCGGCCTCAAGGAGCAGGACCACACGCCCGGCACGGCCACCGTGCGCTTTATCGAGTACGAAGGTAAGCAGGTGGATGCCGTGCGTCACTTCGGCCGGGTCGTGGATCTGATCTGCGTGCCGAAACCGGATCGGCGGCAGAACCTCGGGACGAATACGCTGAAGGCGGCGCTTTTCTCCTCGGCACGCCCGGTCATGATGTGTCCGCACAACGACGCCCTGCCGGAAAGCTTCGGCGATCACGTCGCCATCGGCTGGAACGGGTCGTTGGAGGCTTCTCGCGCGGTGGCGCTTTCCATGGCGTTCATCGAGGCGGCAAAGAAGGTTTCGATCCTCAGCAGCGGCGACACGCCGCACGCGGCAACAGCGGCGGAGTTCCAGCGCTACTTGGAAGTGCGCGGTGTCGCCGCGCAGGTCCACAGCTTCAAGCTGCGCAGCAAAAACGCCGGTCAGCAGCTGTTGGAGCAATGCCAGGAGATCGATGCGGGGCTGCTCGTGATGGGCGCCTACCACGATAGTTTCGAACGGGAATCGGTGCTGGGCGGGAACTCCCAGGCCGTGGTCGATGCAGCAGCCATTCCGGTTGTCATGACCCACTGATTGAGGGAGGGGCAGACTTCGTTAAACAGTAGATAGGTCCGGACAACGTGTGACGACAAGAAAAGGGCGGCCCGGGCCGTGTTGGTACGTAAGTTGCGTGACGTTGAAAACCATTTGGGAGGTACGAATGAGACTCTTAAAGACACTTGCGGTCAGTGCCGTCGCCTTGGCGGTGTCGGCCACAGCGGCGGTAGCCGAATGGCAGCCGAAGAAACCGGTCGAATTTATTATCATGGCCGGAACCGGCGGTGGTGCTGATCAGATCGCACGTCTGCTCCAAGGGCTTATCGAAAAGAAAGGCCTTAGCCCGCGCCCCTTCATTCCGATCAACAAGCCGGGCGGATCAGGTGCCGAGGCCCTGCGCTATTTGCAGGACAAAGCCGGCGACGACCACACGGTCATGATGACCTTGAACAGCTTCTACACCACGCCCTTGATCCAAGAGGATCTCGGTGTGGATATCACCCAGTTCACGCCGATCGGTTTGATGGCGATGGACACCTTCTTGCTGTGGGTCAACTCGGACCGTGAGGACATCACCGATCTGGAAAGCTATATCGCGGCTGTGAAGGCGGCGGGCAAGGACTGGAAGGTCGGCGGCACCGGCTCCGGGCAGGAGGATTCCATCCTGACCGCCATGATGGAAGCGGATCTGGGTTATGAAGTGACCTACATTCCTTTCCCGGGCGGCGGCACCGTTGCCAAGAACCTGGTCGGCAACCAGATCGACTCCACTGTGAACAATCCTTCCGAGCAGATGGAGTTCATGCGTGCGGGTGAGACCAAGCCCTTGGTCCAGTTCACCGGCGAGCGCATGCCGGCGTTCCCCGACGTCCCGACGGCCAAAGAAATCGGCGTTGACATCGAGTATTACATGCAGCGGTCGGTGAACGGCCCGCCGGGGATGGATCCGGAAGCGGCGGCCTTCTACACCAACCTCTTCAACGAGCTTTACAATTCCCAGGAATGGCAGGACTTCTGCAAGTCGGAAGGCCTCGATTGCCCGGGCATGATGCAGGGTGAAGACCTGGCGCAATTCCACAAAGACCAGCTCGCTGCACATAAAAAGCTGATCGAACAGGTGGGCGCAGCAAAGCTCACCGGCGAATAGTCTAACTCTCGGGTCCGCGCTCCCTTTGCGCGGACCCACACCTTTTTGCGATGAAGGACAGGTTTTGAGCCTGCCGTGGTGACGGCGGGAAGGGGGGTGGCTTTCCGAAACTAGAGAAAGCCATGCCGGGTTCGGTCCATGCCCCGGAGGGGCCATGACATGGTTGTCGTGAGACGACGCAACGGAGATTCCAAATGACGGTTCGTACCGCAGAGCTGCTGATGGCGATCGTGACCTTGCTGGCCTCGATCGGACTGATGCTCAAGGTCCAATCCGAAGGGCTCAACGTCGGTTGGGTCGAAGGGCGCGGACCGGGGTCTGGAATGTGGCCCTTCTGGCTTTCGGCCATCATGGCCCTTACCGCCCTTGCGACGCTGATTAGATGGGTCCGAAGGGTGACGCCGGAGTCCCGCTCGACGGAAGACTTTATCTCGCGCGATACCCTGTTTCTCGTCTCCGTGTCGGCGCTCTCCATCCTGATCTTCCTCATCCTGATCCACTACATCGGGACCTATCTCGCACTGATGATCTTCATGCTGTTCTATGTCCGCTTCCTCGGCAAACACAGCTGGGCCACGACGGCCGCTTTCGTCATCGGTACGCCGGTCTTCGTCTATCTCCTTTTCGAGGTCGGTCTGACCAAGTACCTGCCGAAGGGACTGCCGATTTTCGAGGACGGATTCCTTGTGATCGACAACCTTCGCTACGAATACTTCTATTAGGATAGGGGCCCCGAGGAAATGGAAACGATCTTTGTTTCGCTTGGCGCAGGCCTTCTGGAGGCCTTCGAGCCACTCAATCTCTTCATGATTTTCGCCGGCTGTCTTGCCGGACTCTTCGTCGGCTGCATGCCGGGCCTGGGGTCGGTCAACGGTGTGGCCATCTTGCTGCCGATCACCTTTCTGGTGCCACCCACGGCCGCCATTATCTTTCTCGCCGCCCTTTATTATGGCGCAATGTATGGGGGGGCGATCAGCTCGATCACCCTGGGCATACCAGGCGCCTCGACGGCGGTGGCCACGGTCTTCGACGGCCGACCCATGGCCCAACAGGGCAAGGCCGACCAGGCACTGATGGCCGCTGCGATCGCCTCTTTTATCGGCGGGTCGGTGTCGATCGTGCTCTTCACGCTCTTCGCGCCGCCCTTGGCCGAGTTTGCGTTGAAGTTCGGGCCGCAGGAGGAATTCGCCCTCATGCTTCTGGCGTTCGCGACCTTCGTCGGCCTTGGTGGCGACGATATCCCGAAGACGATCTTCTCGATCCTTCTCGGCCTCGTTCTGGCGTCGGTGGGCTTCGATATTATTTCCGGCCGGCCGCGGCTGATTTTCTTCGATATGGTCGAGTTCCAGCGCGGCATCGGCTTCCTGGTGCTGGCGATCGGCATCTACGGTATCGGCGAGATGCTCTGGACCCTGGAGACCACCAGCGGCCAGGTGACCATGCACAAGGTCAAGTTCACCTGGGCGCGGATGCTGGAGAACCTCAAGGGCATCGGCGCTTATATCAACTCCACCTGGATCGGCTCCGTCCTGGGATTCTTCGTCGGCACCCTGCCGGCTGCCGGTGCGACGCCGGCTTCCCTTATGTCCTACGGTCTCTCCAAGACCTTCTCCAAGGATCCGGACAGTTTCGGCAAGGGCAACATCGCCGGTGTCGCGGCGCCGGAGTCGGCCAACAATGCGGCGTCCACCGGATCCATGCTGCCGATGATCACCCTCGGCATTCCCGGCTCGCCGACCACGGCGATCCTGCTCGGCGGCATGATCATCTGGGGCTTGCGGCCGGGGCCGCTGCTGTTCACCGAAAGCCCCGATTTCGTCTGGGGTCTCATCGGGTCCATGTATGTGGCGAACGTGGTCACGGTGATCTTGAACCTGGCCTTGATTCCCGTATTTATCAGGGTCCTCGCAATGCCCTTCACCATCCTGACGCCGATCATCTTTGTACTTTGCGTCCTCGGCGTCTTTGCCACCACCGACCGCATGTTCGACACCTGGATCATGCTGGTCGTCGGCATCGCGGGTTACCTGCTGCGCAAGCTGAACTATCCGGTGGCGCCGGCGGTGCTGGCCATCGTTCTGGGGCCGCTGGCGGAACGCTCCCTGCGCCAGTCGCTGATCTCGTCTCAAGGCGATCCGCTGACCTTCATCGAGCGGCCGATCTCCTTGACCTGTGTGCTCTTGGCCGTGGCGCTTGTCAGCTATCCGCTGGTTCAAAAGGCGATGCGCAAGCGCAAGAAGAAATTGGCGTGACGGAAGGCCGACGCCGGGAAGGCGTCAGCTTTCGTAACGCGTCGAGCCGCGGCGGTTGGCATCGATCGGCAGCTCTATGAAGAGCGGCTGATGGGCTCGTTGGGCGCAGGCTTGGCGCGGGCAGAGCTGGCAGTTGATGCCGATCGGACTGTAGAGCTTCGGGTCGTCGAAGTTGTAGCTTGAGGCGTAGCGAAAACGCTGGGCATGCTCCGCCGCGCAGCCGAGGGCCAGGGTCAGGCGCCGACCCTGGGTTTCCTCGCCGAACACGGGCCGATGAACGGTCCGGCTGATGGTGAAGAAGCGCGCGCCGTCGGGCATTTCGACGAATTGGGGCACGATCACGCCGGGGCTGTGGAAGGCCGTGTGTATGTTCCATACCGGGCAGGAGCCGCCGTGCTCGGCGAGCATGAAGGCGGTGGAATTGAAGCGCTTGGTCACGTTGCCCGCGCGGTCGATGCGCAAGAAGAACAGCGGCACCCCCTTGGCGCCCTTGCGCTGCAAGGTGGTGAGCCGCTGGCACGCCTGCTCGAAGGACACGCCGAAGGCGGCGGCAATGCGGTCGATGTCATAGGCGGCGCGCTCGGCCTCTTCCAGGAAGGGCCGGTAGGGCATCATGAAAGCAGCGGCGAAGTAGTTTGCCAGCTCGACGCGGAGCCGGGGCTGGGTCTGGCTGGAGCTGATGCGGCTGTCGCTGACAATGTTCTCGATCAAGTCCGCGTGGCTCACCAAGGCCAGGACATGGGCCAGCTGGAAGGCGCGGTTCTCGGCGTCCAAGGCCTGGGAGAGGGCGACGGTCTTTTCTCGATCGTCGTAGACCCGGAGCGAATCGCCCATGTCCTCGATCGGCCGGACCGCAACCGTGACGCCGTGGCGCCGCATCAGGCTGTCTCGAAGGTCGACGAAAAGCGTTTCCGTTGACACCGGCTGCTCGGCGCGGGCCGCCTCGGCGGCAGCCTCCAGCGCCGGGAAATGATTCTCGTGATCGCGAAAGAAATCGTGGATGACCGTTTCCGGCGAGGATTTGAGCAACTCGTCCTCCTGACCGCCGCCGCCATACCGCAGGATGATATCGAGTGCCGTGCGGTGCGCCTTGTGCAGGTTCAAGAATTGATCAACGAAGCGCGGCGCGTGATCGATGGCGCCGCGAAGCTCTTGGAGCTCGGGCCGATCGCCGGAAAAGGCCGGGTCGTTGAAGGCATTTCTCAGGTCCGCCAAGAGCCGCGAGGTGTCGTCCTTGGCCAGATCGCGCCAATCGACGGCATAGGTTTGGGAGATCGCCATCAACATCTGGACCGAGAGGCTTCTTTGGTTGTTTTCCAAGAGGTTGATGTAGGCCGGGCTGACGCCGAGCGCCTGCGCCATCTCGGCTTGGGTCTGCCTATGGCCGCGTCGCAACTTGCGCAGCTTGGGGCCGATGAGTGTCTTGGTCATGCTTTTGACCTCGATTCAGAAGCATTGCCGCAGCGGAGAATTTACAACATTACATAAAAATATATTGTTGTAACTACTCTACACACATTAACACGGTTTTGATAGCCTCCACAGCGCGATCGGCTACAATATTCCTCTATGAAAAGGACCGACGTTGTAAAACCAGATTGTTTTGCGATGAAACGGTCTGCTTGATGGAGGAAAGCAGAATGGCTCGCAAAATTCTCATTCTCGGGGCGTCTTACGGCTCTTTGCTCGGCACGAAGCTGCTGATGGCGGGCCAGGACGTCACCTTGGTTTGCCGCCAGGCAACCGCCGATCTGATCAACGCCGAAGGCACGGAGGTGCGCATCAAGTTGCGCGACGAGACGACGCACCGCGCCTTTCGGTCGCAGGCCTTGCCGGGGCGCCTCGATGCGCTGGCGCCCGCCGAGGTGGATCCTTCGCAATAAGATCTGGTAGCGCTCGCCATGTCGGAGCCGCAATACGGCAGCGCCGATATCGCGGCACTGCTTGCGCGCATAGCAGCGGCAAAGCTGCCCTGCCTCTCCATCATGAACATGCCGCCGCCGCCCTATCTGCAGCGTATTGCGGGTCTGCGGGCCGACCCGCTTCTGCCGTCTTTCAACCACCCCGACGTCTGGGCGGATTTTCGGCCGGGGCTGGTCTCGCTTTGCAGTCCGGACCCGCAGGCCTTTCGTCTGCCGGACTGCGGCGCCAATGTTTTGCATGTCGGCCTGCCCACCAATTTCAAGGCGGCGCCCTTCGAAGACCCGTCCCACACGGCACTCTTGCGAGAGCTCGAGGCGGCGGTGGACGCGCTGCGCGTCGACGGCAAGGAGGTGCCGGTCAAGCTGCGGGTGTTCGAGTCGCTCTTCGTACCCTTCGCCAAGTGGAGCATGCTGCTGACCGGCAACTATCGCTGCGTGCGCAGCGACGGCGCCCGGCCGATCCAAGAAGCGGTGCACGGCGACCTCGACTTGTCGCGGCATATCTATGACATGGTCGGCAAAGTCGTGGTCGGTCTCGGCGCCGACGAGGCCGATCAGGTGCCTTTCGACAAGTATGCAAAGGCCGCCGAGGGCTTGTTGAAGCCGTCCTCCGCCGCCCGAGCGATCGAGGCCGGCGCCCAAGAGATCGAACGGGTCGATATGCTGGTGAAGCTGATCGCGGATCAAATGGCGATCGGAATCCCTGCCCTCGATCGCGTGGTGGCGATCGTCGACGGGCGCTTGGCCGAGAATCGCGATGCCGCGGCAGGCCTCGAGCGGACCGCGGGCAGCGCACCGCAATGGTCGACACAGACCGACGCGAAGCGGGCCGCCTCTCTGCACTAACACATAGGGCAATTCGCTCGGTCGCTCTCCCGCGCCGGGACGCTGGTCGCGGCGATGCCCGCGCATGGCAGGGCGCGCTGACGCCCTCCGATAGGGTCCGCTGACGGTCCCTACGGGTCCGTTTCGGTGCGACTTGGCCTAAGTAGAGTTGCGCCTCACACCCATATTCCTTCATTTGTCTTCGGCGTCGAATAAATCGACAGTTTGTCTCCTATTTGCCATTGAGGGCGGCGTGAGAGTCGATTGCATGGAGGTGGATTACGTCATTGTTGGGGCGGGCTCGGCGGGTTGCGTCCTGGCGAACAGGCTGAGTGCGGCGGCAGATCGCCGGACACTGGTCGTCGAGGCGGGCGGGACGGATAGATCTCTTTGGATATCCATGCCGATCGGCTACGGGCGCCTGTTCCACGATCCTCGTGTGAACTGGTGCTACCGAACGGCACCCGATTCGGGGCTTGCGGAACGGCGCGGCTACTGGCCGCGTGGGCGCGTGCTTGGCGGTTCGAGCTCGATCAATGCCTTGGTGAGCATCCGGGGCCGGGCGGCCGACTATGAAGACTGGGCCGCGGCGACCGAAGATGCCGGCTGGGGCCCCGAAGCGATGGCGCGGGCATTTCGGGTGCTCGACGACAACGACCGCGGCGCCGACGCCTGGCGCGGTGTCGGCGGGCCGCTGCCGGCCCATAGCATCGATGCTGACGCGCATCCGCTGACCCACCGTTTTCTGCGCGCCTGCCGGGAGGTTGGTATCCCACCGAACCGCGATTTCAACGGCGAAACGCAAGAAGGCGCAGGCTGCTACCAGATCAACACGCGCGGCGGCCGCCGTGTATCGGCCGCCGCGGCCTTCCTGCGCCCCGCCATGCGCCGGCCGAACCTGAAGGTCATGACGGAAACCCGCGCG